>Ga0172369_10007032_pt1 | contig 13184 bp, 12 predicted proteins | sample LakKiv25m_FD_114539 | JGI IMG/M metagenome (GOLD analysis project Ga0172369, IMG submission 114539) | Freshwater microbial communities from Kabuno Bay, South-Kivu, Congo - kab_022012_11.25m | ecosystem: Environmental > Aquatic > Freshwater > Lake | place: Democratic Republic of the Congo... | reverse complement strand
GAAGATGATTTTGATTAAGCGATAATAAATTGAATTTCAAGGGAACAAAAAAATGAAAACTACATTTACTTTTTTTTATGTTTTTTTAATTCTTATAGGTATTACATTCGCCCAAAACCCGGAGTGGATAAATTATTACACTTCAAATTCGGGTTTGCCGGATAACTATGTTAACTCAATCGCCATAGACGCTTACGGGAACAAATGGATCGGGACTTTTGGAGGTTTGGCGAAATTTGACGGTACGAACTGGACGGTGTACAATACTTCAAATTCAGGCTTGCCGGATAACTATGTTAACTCAATCTCAATTGACGCCTCAGGGAACAAATGGATTGGGACTGAATATGGAGGTTTGGCGAAATTTGACGGTACGAACTGGACGGTGTATAATACTTCAAATTCGGACTTGCCGGATAACAATGTTAACACAATCGCGATAGACGCCTCCGGGAACGAATGGATTGGGACTGGTAATGGTTTAGCGAAATTTGACGGCACAAACTGGACTGTGCATAACTCAAATTGGGGCTTGCCGTCCATTAACACAATCACGATAGACGCCTCCGGGAACAAATGGATTGGGACAGTTTGGTACGGATTAGCAAAATTTGACGATGTAAACTGGACTGAATATAATACTGTCAATTCGGGCTTGCCTTCTGATGATGTCCTATCAATCGCGATAGACGCCTCCGGGAATAAATGGATTGGAACCTGGGGTAGCGGTTTAGCAAGATTTGACGGCACAAACTGGACTGTGTATAATACAGTTAATTCGGACTTACCAAATGACTGGGTTGGATCGATTGCCATTGACGCATCCGCGAACAAATGGGTTGGGACTTATTTCGGCGGTCTAGCAAAATTTGACGATGTGAACTGGACAGTCCATAACACTTCAAATTCGGGCTTGCCGGATGATCAGGTTCTCTCAATTTCGATTGACGAATTAGGATACAAATGGATCGGGACTTCTAGAGGTTTAGCCGTTTACAAAGAAGGAGGTATTGTTTCTGTTGAGGAGTTGGATATTAATTCAAAACCGGAAGTGTTTATGCTTTCCCAGAATTACCCGAATCCGTTCAACCCCTCAACAATTATCGAATATAAGATCCCGCATTCCTCAAATGTTGAAATAAAGGTATTTGATATTCTCGGCAGAGAAACCGCCGCGCTTGTAAATGAGTTCAAAGAAGCCGGCAGCTACAGGGTTAACTTTAACGGGGCAAACGTCCCGTCAGGTGTTTATTTATACCGGATAATTGCCGGTTCTTTCACCGAAGTTAGGAAGATGCTATTGGTTAAGTGATTATTGACAGAATATATGCCAGTGTAGAGGCACGCCATGGCGTGTCTCTGCGGGCTAAAGAAGAATTAACAACCTGTAGTAATGGTTTAACGCTTTTGGTGTTTACCTATTTGTTCCCTAATATCATCTCGGAAAAGTGACCTTTTTTGCTAACAAATACGACTGTATATATTTTCAGATTATCCAATTCCCTTATTTCGGGTTTTTGCAGATACCTGTTAACTTGTTCTTTTGCTGATTCCATTGTTTTGCCAAGTTTTTTAGATTCACCTTTCTTCAGGTACTTTAATTCAATCAGGAACTGGTAATTAGGTTTATACGGCTTTCTGAACAGATACATCAGATCGGGATATTCTCCTTCTATCTCTGCTTCGCTCTTAATTATATAGAGCTGGGATAATGAGGCAAGAGTAATAAACAGCATTTTTACGTACTTCTCATCAAAATTCTGGTAATCTCTGTTGCTCAGTAATTCAAGAACTTTTTCTATCTCTCCTATCCATCGTTCCATATTGTTGTTTAAGGCTAAATCTTCCAAAGATGTCATAATTCTGTCAGTTTTTAGTCGTATGTTATTGTTGTCTTCAATTAATGCGGCAAAAAAACTCCAGTAGATTTCTTTTATTACGTAGTTAGGAATTTTAAAGACTATTCGGCTTAAACCTGTTTCTTTAATAGTTATCATACCATTATAGAACAGCAGCGAAACGAAATCATCCGGGGTAAATTCCCGCTCAAAACTGAATTTTTCAGTTATTACTGCAGTGGTTTCTTCTTCTGTGATAATTTCATTTAACTTCTGCTGATGATCAGATGAATTATTGAGGTAGAAAATATTCTTTATTTTGCTGTAATCGCTTGCTATATTGGTATCAATCAGTTTATCGGGGTAGTTATTCCTCGGCTGATACTCACTCATAAAATACAAAACCATATTGGAATTATACATCCGAGTATTTGCCGTTCTGCTGAAAAGACTACCGTTATAAAGTCTGTGCAGATCAGACATCATTTCGGCTGAATTTTTAACTTCATAATATTCAAGAATAGATTTTACTTCTTCATCAGTAAAACCGAGCATCTCATTAAATCTGAAATCGGTCGTCATATCTTTACCGATATTAAATCCACTTGTGAGACTGTCGAGGGTTACCGGAGTTACACCTGTTGCAAAAAACCGGTCAACTATTCCGCTGCCGGTGCCTGTCTTTATTACTTCATAGAATTTTCTCACATACCCGTTTCTCGATACTATCTCCTTAAATTCTGTTAACCTGAATGATATTAATTCATTTGTGAAATGATCGTATTCGTCAATGAGGATAAATATTTTTTTGTCATTTGCGTTTTTTTCTATTTTTACCAGGAGCGTTCTTAGAATTTCACTTGGTCTATCCTGTCTAAGCACTTCTTCATATTCACTTTCATTAAGAAGTCCGTAAGTTCTTAAGAATAATTCAATACTGTTTTTAACGCTATGCCTAAAACCATTATAAGTCGTTGTTGTGTCCTGAGTATCAATCCCGCTGAAGTCAAATTTCAGTATATAGTAGCTATTAGCTTTTGGCGTAGGTTTTTTCCCGATATAGTATTCAGAAAAGAGTTTATCGAACTTATCTTTATGCTCTATTCCATAATAATATTGAAGCAGGGAGATAAATAATGACTTACCAAACTTACGGGGCCGGAGGAAAAAGAGATTAGGCTCATTGAGATTTTCTGTTAATTCAATATATTTTGTTTTATCAACAAAATAGTAATTGTCATTAATTATTTTCTCAAAATTGGAAACACCGTAGGGGATTTTCTTCTTAGTCATTGTATCAGTTCTCAATGAATTTTCAAAGATAATATAGGAATATTCTTCCTATTATCAAATGTAGCAGGTTCATCAAATTGCTCCGGTGTTTGGGGGAAAGATATACCGGATATGTTCAAAAAAAATGCCATCCTTTTGGGATGACATTTTTGTAATCACATAAATATTTCTTTGATTTTTACATGTTTTCTAAATCTGTATAGTTTAACATGGGAATACAGAATGAAACAGTTTAGACCTAAATAGTCAGACAAAAAATTCCATAAATTTATAGCGCCTCTGATTCTTATGGTATATGTCTCTGATCACAGTCGCTTTATCAGTATTTTCCCAGGTAAAGTCCGAATCCTCTCTGCCAAAATGTCCGTAAGCAGCCGTTTTCCCGAATATCGGTCTTCGCAGATCTAGCTGCTCAATTATCCCTGACGGGCTGAGATCAAAAATGTTTAGTAATTGTGATGCCAATTGCGAATCATCAAGTCTGCCATTACCCTGAGTCTTTATGTAGAACGATACCGGTTCAGGATATCCTATTGCATAAGCTAATTGCACAGTTGCGGATCGGGCAATGCCGGAAGCAACGATATTCTTCGCCACATACCTTGCAGCATAAGCCGCCGACCTGTCAACTTTTGTGGCATCCTTTCCGGAAAAGGCGCCTCCGCCGTGCGCGCAGCTCCCGCCATAAGTATCAACGATTATTTTTCTGCCGGTCAGCCCGGTGTCGGTCAACGGACCGCCTTCAACAAAGCTGCCCGAGGGGTTGATCAGATATTGAATGGAATCGGAAATGAGTCTCTGAGGGATTACATTTTTTATTACATCCTCTATAATAAATTCTTTGATAACGCTCTGATCGACATCGGGAGAGTGCTGAGTTGAGATCACAACTTTTTCGACCTTAACAGGAATATTCCCTTCGTATTTGATCGTCACCTGGGATTTGGCATCCGGGCGAAGAAATGAAACCGCATTGCTTTTTCTTAAATCACGAAGTTTAATCAGCAGTTTATTTGACAGGGAGATAGGAAGCGGAAATAATTCCGGCGTTTCCCTTACGGCATAGCCGAACATAAGCCCCTGATCACCAGCCCCCAATGATTTGCCGCTATTGAAGACTCCGCCTGCAATTTCACCAGCCTGTTTTGATATGCTCAGCTCGAGTCTGAAATTGTCGGTGTCGAAACCGCTGGCAGAATCGGAATAACCAATATTTTTTAACACTGAGCTAACTACTTCACGGAAATCGATACTCGCTCCCGAGGATATTTCCCCTGCAATAACAACAAGATTTTTTGCAATCAGCGTCTCGCAGGCAACCCTCGAAAACTGGTCGATTTTAAGATGTGCATCCAGGATTGCATCGGATATCTGGTCTGCAACTTTATCCGGATGACCTTCCGATACAGATTCGGAAGTGAAAAGATACTGTTTTGACATAAAAAGTCTCCTATAAAAAGGTTATTAAATAAAAAACCCTCTGCCGAAGACCAACAGAGGGTTGAAACTGATTAACCTTTGTTATGCCTTTTTAGCAGTCTGGCTGCAATATGGCTCAAATCCCATAAAACAAAAAACCCTCGCCTCCGGCGCGGTTTTTTGTTGCCGGTAGCGAGGGTCATTTCACTACAAAGCATTTTAGCATTTGTTTAATGTCGTTGCAAGCAGCCGCAAATCACGACGAGTTCATTTAAAGAACTAACCACAAATATATAAAAAAAAATTCTGGGAGTAGTCTGTATGAAAAAAAAATCAAAAAAACTATTAACTGATCTTGATTTAGGCAATTCAGAAGGGCTTTTTGTTTTTATTTGTGGGGATAAGCCTGAAATCTATCCCTTAAATGGATTTTTGACTGAATAGACCTGCGTCACAAACAAAAACATTTAAAACAGCTATATTTGAATTGAACTTCTGGAACTTTTTGTTGTATAATGCTGATATAATTTATAAGTGAAAAATTAACAATTTTATCCTGATCCATTCCTCTGGAATGGATCGTATCTCCCCTTGATCAGGTGATCTGAAAAACGAACGTATCCCGGTGGCGCGAACCAATTTTGAGAATATGTTTTGAAGATCACCTGTTTTATTTTAAATATCCCCTTCTAAATGAGATATTATTGGACCAGAAATCTTGTCCGAACCCTAAAAAATCATTATTATAATCATCTTAAAAAAGATAAAATGCCATTTTAACTTATTTATGAAAGTAAATTAAAATATTGAGGAATACTGGTATGAAAATACAACTACCTAAGTCCACTCACAATTGGATAACCATTATCGGCGCAACAATATCCTTGATCAGTCTATTTATGATAGTCTTTCTTTTCGCGATTTCAGTTTTTTTGAATCAGGGTAGTTCATATCTTGGGTTGGTTACATTCATAATTCTGCCTTCATTCCTTGTGGCAGGACTGATTTTGATACCGATAGGTATGTATCGCAAAAGCAGATCCAAAGAACCTGATAAATCCCCAGGTGAACGCTGGCCTAAGATTGATTTTAATGACCTTCGGACCAGAAACGCCTTTTTTATTTTCTCGATAGGTACAACATTCTTTTTACTCTTTTCAGCAGTTGGAAGCTATGAAGCTTTTCATTATACTGAATCAACAGAATTTTGCGGCACTCTATGTCATTCCGTAATGCATCCTGAATTTACTGCATATCAGAATTCCGCTCATTCCCGGGTTGCTTGTGTTGACTGCCATGTTGGAAGCGGTGCAGACTGGTACGCCAAATCCAAACTCTCAGGTTTGTATCAGGTCTATGCAGTTCTTGCAAATGTTTATCCAAAACCGATAGAGACTCCAGTCAGGAATTTACGTCCCGCAAGAGAAACGTGTGAAGAATGTCACTGGCCTGAAAAATTTTATGACAGGAAAGTCAGATCTTTCAAACACTATATAACCGATGAGAGGAATACCGAATGGAACATTGATATGCTGATGAAGGTCAGCGGACAGCATAGTGCAGGAGGGCTAAATGAAGGGATTCACTGGCATATAAATCCTAAAGTAAAAATTGATTACATAGCTACCGACTATAAGCGGGAAATGATCCCGTGGGTAAGATATACCGATCTTGAAACAGGGGAGGTCACTATCTATGAGGATGAACAATTCAAACTCGATCCGAAAAAGTTTGATTCACTTGAAGTAAGAACAATGGATTGTATGGACTGTCATAACAGACCTTCACATAATTATAACCCGCCCGCGTTTTTTATTAATCAAGCAATAGCATCAGGTGCAATTCCGGCAGAGCTTCCTGGAATTAAAGAACTTTCTATGGAAATCTGTGATAAAGAATATTCTTCAACTGATGAAGCACATCTGAATATTGAGAGTACTATCAAAAAGTATTACTCCGAAAATTACACCAACATGGCAAGTCCAGAATTAATAGCCAGGGCAATCGAGGGTATTAAGGCAGCATTTTCTAAGAATATCTTTCCGGAGATGCGTGTCAGGTGGAATTTCTATCCAAATCATATTGGTCATATGGAGTTTAATGGCTGCTTTCGATGTCACGACAATCTGCATGTGAGCATGGACGGAAAGTCCATAAAAAATGATTGTAACCAATGCCATGTTATTACCGCACAGGGTTCAAAAGATAATCTTGTTGTCTCTGCAATGAATAAACCTTTGGAATTTAAGCACCCGACGAATATTGATGAAGCATGGAAGGACTTGTTATGCGTCGATTGCCATACGGGAGTAAATCCCTGACATTAATCCTGCATGAGGTGATAAGCTCTAATCGGATTATCAGTTTTATGTGAATTGGTTATGATCTTGAGGAATTAAGTAAATCTGATTTCAATTATTGAACAATCATCCTGGAATTTTTCATTGCCCTGGATCGTTTTAGATAAATTGATAATTGAATCCAGTCCGCTTCCTTCTTTCTGAACTTCAGAAAGTAAAAAATTTTTGTACTCTGCAAATGTGAGAAGAATGCCATCCTTTTTTGTCAGTTCAAAAATTCCATCACTGAAAAGGTAAAGGCGGTCATTTTTTTGCATCTGAATTCTTTCCGAACTAAAATTTACTTCGGGCAACCCTCCCATGATCATATTTTTTGTTCCTACAGTAAGGATGTCAGGTTTTTCCCCGTTTTGGTTCTGTCGGATAATAAGTGCCGGGGGATGACCACCGGAACTGTAAATGATTTCATTAGTGCGAAGGTTGAGCACACCGTACCAGATTGTGAAAAAATGATTGCCGTATCTTTCCATTTGGAAAAAATTATTGAGTGAAGTAAGAACGCTTCCCGGATTTCGATAATCAGCATCCGGAGCATTCATTTCCCTTATCATATTCAATATAAGTGTCGAATACAGGGAAGCTCCAACCCCATGACCGGATACATCCAGAAGATAAAAAACCAGGTTATCATCATCTATTTTCTGGTAGCCGAAAGAATCGCCTCCCAACTCTGATGATGGTAAAAATCTCCAGTCTATTTTAATTTCCTTATCATAAGGTTCGGGCAGTAAGGCTCTTACAAATTTTGAAGCTTCAATAAGTTCTGTCTCAAGAGCTTTCTGAGTGCTGTTAATTTGTCCAACCATCTCATTAAACGCTTTAGCCATGCTGATAACTTCAAATCCGCCTGATTCTTCATCGGCTTTTTGGCTGCGGTCACCCTGTCTGATCTTTTCGGTCGTTTGTCTAAGTTTGAGCAAGGGTTTTGTTACATTCGAAGAAAAAACCACAATAATAATTGCAGTGATTATGAGGGCTATAAAACTGATAATTCCCAGTTCCCGGATCATTTTATTTTGATATATACTGATCTGCTCAGTCTTAAAACCAAGAAATAGTTCACCATCACCAATCTTGGAATGCCAGCCACTTTTAACAACATAAAGTGAATCCAGCAAGTTCTGTGAATTTACGAGTCGTCCAAGTTCATCTAATGAGAAACTCCTGTTCTCCGGGTAATTTGCAAAAATTTCACCATCTATTGTAAGAACGATAAATGAAAGGGCCTCATCATTTTTTGCAAAATTAAAGACCGTATTTATTGTTTCCAGGCTCTCAAAAGAAACGCCAACTTCGATGCCGAGTTTCACTGTTTCGAGAGTCTTGATTGAAGACTTTGTGAAAGTTTCCTCAAACAGAGAGCGTATCATTTTACCGGTATCAATAAAATAGATCACTGAGATCAGTAAAAGACCGGAGATTGATATCAGGATCAACCTGCTTCGGAGAGTCCTGAAATAAGAATTCAGTTTGGGAAAAGCTAATCTATTCGTAAAATTTTTACTCCTTCAGGGACATCAGTTTTTTCATCAATATAGCCAATCGCTCCCTCATTTGCTCTTATAAAGTGCAATAATTCAGAAGATTGGCGGAATATTTGCGGAGGCACCGATTTACCGCTGAGCGACACTTTTATCCATTTCATCACTACATTTCTTGGAGCGAGGTTAAGTATTTCAGAACTGAATTTAACCCTCAAAGCATCATCCATAGGATAATCTGCAATGCGGATCAGTGTCCCACCTTCCCAGGTCAGTTTATTCCCCAAAAATATGTTCCTCAATTCAGCCATAGAAACTGATTCAACCTTATTGCTCTGACTGATTACAAAAGTTTGAGCATATTGGAAAACAGGAAAAAATAAAAGAATTAGTACGAAGATGTTAATTCGCAGTGATTTCATATCTTATCAGAATGCGAATGCAAATGTGAATTTTAATACTTCAAAACTTTCTTTCCTGAATAAATTTTCTTCGACAGAATGGAACTGGTATTCACCCTTAATAAAAAACCAGGGACTGAATGCATAGTTTAGTCCAAAATTTGTCCTGTCAAAACCTGACTCAGGATTACGGCTGTCAGGTTGCACAACACTATAATTAATAAAAGGGGTAAGAGAGGCAAACGCTGTGTACGCGAATTGAATGTAGGCGATAAATCCTGCCTGCCGATCTCCTGATAATCCCGAAAAAGTTGCCATCATTCCTTCAGATTGGATCTGCATCTGATCATCCTCATACTGAAGATCGATACTATATGAGGATTCACGATCGTTCCTCCTTCCAGCGATACCTCTCGGATTATTATCGATATAAAATGAAGTTCCGGCCTGAAATCCCCAGAACCATGAAGGACGATATGCAAGTCTGCCTGTGAACGCTGTATTTGTGAACGGATTCAAATAATTCCTACCTGTTCCTCTGCCGCTTCCGGTACCAAAGGAGTATTCAATCTGTTCACCTTCATCGTTCAGTTCTATAACTCCAAGGATTTCCAGGCCTGTGATATACTTTCCATACAATCTTTGGGGTGGAGTATTCGGAAAAAGCTGGATCGGAACGAACATCAGAGGGGGATAGACTGAATAGTAAGTTGCTGAAGCATCATGTATCAGGTTATATAGTCCAAAGGGAGTAAGCATTCTGCCAACTCGCACTTTGAATTCAGGTGCAAAGGAATATTCTGCCCATAGTCGCGAAATCAACGCTTTCGCTGAATATTTTTCCGAATTCGGGTCTTTACCATAACTGAATTCAGAATCGCCAAGTATTCTTATTTTTGTAACAGGAAGGTATTCACCTATCAGGTTGATTCTGTTCTGATTTATGACCCGCACAGGTAAAAATTCGTTTGATGTTTCAAAATCAACCTGACCAAAACCATAAAATTCGAATTGGCGCGTTTGTCCTTTAAGAGTAATTGCCAGAAGGGCTATTAATATAAATTTTTTGAACAAATTATTTCCTAACAATAATAAATGATACTTACTTCATAAAAAGGATGCGTAATTTAAAACTTAATTGAAAAGGTTCAATAATCAAAGAAAAAAGAAGCGGATATTTTTACGAATTTTAGTAAATTTGCAGTTGCAATTTGCCCACGTAGCTCAGGGGATAGAGCGACGGTTTCCTAAACCGCAGGTCGCAGGTTCGATTCCTGCCGTGGGTACAAGCCACAGTTTAACCATTAACTGGTTGAATACACTTTCCCTCGATTATTCCAGGCAGCAGGTTTCCCGCTTTGCGGGATGGGTGCACAATTCATACTCCTCAGGGTTATCATTTAGCTTGATGAATACGCTTGTTTTCAATTTTTCCTGGTTACAGGTTTCCCCCTGACTGGACCGCAGGTTATTGAAGACTAAGTTATCTTCTAATTCAGGTGTTCAATTCTGTAGATTAAATAACCTTACGACATTATTTTAGTGAGTTCATAGATTGACGAATTTCCAATAAAAACATCAAAGTTGCACAACCATTTTTTAAGCAAAGAAGAACGCAGTTTTTCTTCCAGATAATTTTTTAATCGCTCAATCGCGCTATAAATCGTTCAATCTGTAAAAAATTCTTAATCCCGATTAAAATCAAATCAGATATCTCATCCGAAAATAACTTGTGATATATATCACAACGCAATAACATGTTTAATTATAATAGCTTATGAGAATTAAATATGCCTCGTAAATTTTTTTCTTGTACTACTCGAAACATCGTTATATTTTATCAGCAAGATTAAAACAGGGAATCAAATTCCCCTGATATAGTTGATAATAAATCAGACCGTGTGATGGATAAGAGGGAGGAGACTATACGTGATACGGTTCATTAATGGAATAGATATATTTAAAATATGTTTACCGCAAAAAGTAAGTTGTTTCGTATGTGCGGGGCAGGAGATTCCACCCGGCTCAAGGTATTTTTGCAAAAATACCCACTCTCTGTTTTTACTGTAAGAATTGATGGTACAACTCCACTCCACACCGCAGCCGTTAACAATAATACATCTGCTATCAGGTTGCTGCTCGAATATAATGCAAATATTAATTCGGTTGACAACTCTGATAAAACACCCTTTGATGCTGCTGTTTCTAATTGTGCAATTGAAGCAGCACTTGTTCTTTTGGAGAATGGTGCCAATACTATGCCGGGTGCTGTATTGGAACGAAATCTGATCTCCGATATTCATAAACAGAGAAACTGAAATGAAACTTATTTTTAGGAAAGTGCAAAAAAATAAAGTACCAGATACTGCTTATGATTTGAATTTTAAGTTGAGAATTGACCCCCGGGGGCTGAATGAAATTTTTTAAGTGTTATAGAATTTTCAGAGCCTGTAAAATTGGAAATCCGGAAAAAGTACTGCATCTTCTAACACAGTGTCCAGAATCCATTAATTACCGTAATCCGGGAGGAAGTACGCCACTGCATACAGCGGTCCGATATAATAACGTGGAGACAATTCAGTTGTTAATTGAATACGGCGCAGCCATAAATTCTCATGATAATTTCCACCGTACTGCACTTGATATCGCAATCTCGCTCGAAAATTTTGAAGCGGCTGATCAGCTTCTTATGAATGGGGCTTGCAGACAAAAAGATTTCTGGAATAAAAGGGTTGAAAAAATCGACCTGGTATTGAGTCCCAAAAAATAATATACGCCCCAAATCCTGATATTAAATAATTGTTTCCTTCACTGCTCACTTTTGAATTTGCTTTAGATTTGTATAAATTTCTTAATTAGATTTATTAGTATTATTAAATATAAAAAGGAGTTCGTTTTAATGACGACAATAGTAGATATAGTTGGCAGAGAGATACTTGATTCGCGTGGAAATCCGACAGTTGAAGTTGAAGTTTATCTTGAAAGCGGAGTAGTTGGCAGAGCAGCAGTTCCAAGCGGCGCTTCGACCGGTGAACATGAAGCAGTTGAATTGCGTGATGGAGATAACAAACGTTACCTCGGAAAAGGCGTAATGAAAGCAGTTGATAATATCAACGACAAAATTGCCAATGAACTTATTGATTTTGATGCAGCCGATCAGGTTGCAATCGATAATTTTCTCATTGATCTTGATGGGACTGCGAACAAATCTGAGCTGGGTGCTAATGCAATTCTGGGGGTTTCACTTGCATGCGCCAGAGCCGCCGCAGAAACTTTAGGACTGCCGCTTTATCGTTACATTGGTGGCACTAATGCAAAAGTCCTGCCTGTGCCGATGATGAATATACTCAATGGCGGCAAACATGCCGATAACACTGTCGATTTTCAGGAATTTATGATAATGCCGCATGGGGCATTTTCTTTTGCTGAAGCCTTACGAATGGGGACCGAAACTTTCCATTCGCTTAAGTCAGTTCTGAAGAAAAAAGGTCATTCAACTTCTGTTGGGGATGAAGGTGGATTTGCTCCCAATCTTACATCGAATGAAGAGACAATAGAGCTTATTCTCGAAGCAATTGAAAAAGCAGGCTACAAACCAGGTGAGCAGATAAGCCTTGCCCTTGATGTGGCTTCAAGTGAAATGTATTTGAAGGATAAAAAAGTCTATGAGTTTTTCAAATCCGACAAATCTCAGAAAACATCAGATCAGATGATAGATATTTACACAAAACTTGTAAATAAATATCCGATTGTTTCAATTGAAGACGGTCTTGATGAGAATGACTGGGAAGGCTGGAAAAATCTGACACTCGCTATTGGTAATAAGGTACAGCTTGTTGGCGATGATCTTTTTGTAACAAATACTGAAAGATTGGCCAGGGGTATAGCTGAAGGTATTGCGAATTCGATTCTGATAAAAGTTAATCAGATAGGCACATTAACCGAAACACTCGATGCAATTGAAATGGCTAAAAAAGCAGGATACACCTCGGTAATAAGCCATCGCAGCGGTGAAACTGAAGATTCAACTATTGCCGATATAGCAGTTGCAACAAATGCCGGACAGATAAAAACTGGATCCGCAAGCCGTTCTGATCGTATTGCGAAATACAATCAGCTTCTCAGAATTGAAGAAGAACTTGATACAACCGGCGCTTTTCCGGGTCTCGCAGCCGTTAATTGCAAATAATCTTTGTGAGTAACTAATTGAAAGCCTGCGGAAGCAGGCTTTTTTTTCCTCAGAATTACAGGGATCGTATGAATTCTTTAGAAAAAGTTAATCTAATGATTAAGGATAATAATATCGAATTTATCGATGTTAAATCTATTGATCTTGCAGGAAGACTGCATCATATTTCATTACCCGTTTTTGACGGCATCATGGAAAAGCTT
>Ga0172369_10007023_pt1 | contig 13199 bp, 12 predicted proteins | sample LakKiv25m_FD_114539 | JGI IMG/M metagenome (GOLD analysis project Ga0172369, IMG submission 114539) | Freshwater microbial communities from Kabuno Bay, South-Kivu, Congo - kab_022012_11.25m | ecosystem: Environmental > Aquatic > Freshwater > Lake | place: Democratic Republic of the Congo... | reverse complement strand
TCGACTTGTTCTCGCGCGACAAGATCGCGATTCGTCATGAGCTTCCGTCGTTAATCTCCCGGCCGGGAGATTAACGACGGAAGCTCATGACGAATCGCGATCTTGTCGCGCGAGAACAAGTCGATTGTCGCGCCTCCGCAAGAGACGCGATCGTCCTTGCTGCTATGGTCCGGCGCTGTCCGGCCCCGCCGGCGCGGCGACCCACCGCGCCTTCGCCGTCTGAAGTTTTCGCGCACGACACCCGCCGGCCCGACCGGCGCACACAAAGGAGGACCGACGATGTATCGAACCGCAGCCCTACTGATCGCCGCGCTACTGCTCGTGGCGCCGTCGCAGGCCGACGCCGCATCCGTAGACAAGGACCCGAGCTCGAGCTGCTCGGTGAGAGTCCACTACCCGAACCCGGTCCCGTCGGGGGTCAACGTGTTCGTCCTGGCAGTCGGAACGGCGATGTCGCGGACAGCCTACGACAACCTGGCCGAACAGCTGGTCGCCAAGAACTACGTCGCCGTCATCATGGATCATCAGAAGGGCAACATGACGAAAACCGACGCCGGCAAGTTCACGAGCTGCGTCAAGTCCGTCAAAGCGCAGATCGCGTCGTGGCTGAATCCGGCCGGCTTCAAGTCCGCGTCGCACTGGATCCTCGGCGGTCACTCGGCGGGCGGACAGGCCGCTCACTATGCGATCGCTGCGACGCCGAGCCTGGCCGACGCGATCTTCAGCATCGATCCGTACAACCTCTCCTCGGCGCCCGCCGTGCACGGCCCCGCACTGTACTGGGGATTCACCGGCACCACGTGCTTCGTCACCGTCAGCGACGCCGCCAAGGCCGCCTATCTGCAGACTTCCGGGCACCGCGTGGAAGTGAAGGTGGGTTCGGTCTACAGCTTTAACCCCTGCGGGTACGCGCCGAAGTACTACCACTGCAGCTTCACCGACGCCTCCTGCCCCGCATGCACGAACTGCCGGTTCACGCCGAGCTACTTCTTCACCGACATCGCAAACACCGTGCAGAAGTTCGTCAACGCGGCCTTCTACAGCGGCTGGACGAGGTCGGCGCTGACCGTCTCGACGACCACGCCGGTCACCTTCTACGTCGACGGCGATCAACCGTGAGAGGTGCGCCGCTGTGCCGCCGCGCGCGGCACAGCGGCGCAGCCGGACGCCGCAACCGGCCCGACCGCAGCCGTCCCCCTTTGCCGCCGGCTCCCGCCGTGTGCATTCGCGCCGCGAACCGGCGGCTCGCGGCGCCATTGCGGTCATCGACGAGCCCGTCCATTTCCCGAAACGCGTCCGCAAAGGACGCTGGCGCCGGGTCACCGGCTTTGCACAGGAAACAAGAGGTCGATCATGAAAAGACAGAAACGAGTTCTGGCGACCGTGTTGCTCGCCGCCCTGTTCTTCGTCCCCTCCGCCCACGCCACGATCTGGGACGTCTTCAACAGCGGCGGCAGAAACGGCTACGTGCTCAACCGCGCGTTCAGCGACAACGGCTACGACTGGTGGTGGCACAACTTTACCGCCGTCAGCCGTACCACCGGTAAGGAGCGGCCGTTCTTCATCGAGTACTTCATCATCAACCCCGCCCTCGGCGGTTCGGCCCCGATCCTGGGGCAGCTCCCGGCCAACAAGGCCACGGGCAGGAAGCCCTCCTACGCGATGGTGATGGCCGGCACCTGGGGCACCGACGCCGTGCAGGTCAAGAACTACTACGGCATCACCCAGATGACAGCTTCTCCCCTAAACGAGAACGTCAAGATCGGAAACAACACCGCCACCGAAACGGCGCTCAAAGGCTCCGTGTCGCTGACCCAGGCCCAGGTCGATCAACACCCCGAATACATGTCCGACGCGGGGACGATCAGCTGGAACCTGACGGTCACGAAACCTCTGAAGTACGACGTGGGATACGCGGGATCCCCGCTGTTCCAGCAGCTCGAGCTGTTCGACATGTTCTGGCACGTGCAGGGAATGCAGTCGAAGTACACCGGAACGGTGACCTTCAACGGAGAGGTCTACGACGTCTTCGCCAATCGTTCCTGGGGCTATCAGGACAAGAACTTCGGCAAGGAATTCACCAATCCCTGGGTGTGGCTGTCGTGCAACGATTTCACCAGCACCAAGACCGGGCTTCCGATGCCGCGCACGTCGCTGGACATCGGCGGCGGCAATCCCAAGATCGCCGGCATCAGCCTGGGCGACAAGGCCCTCATGGCCTTCTACCTGCAGGGCAAACTCTACGAGTTCAACTTCACCAAGCTTCTGGACACGGAAACCCTGGCCTGGACGGTCAACGAGACTTCCACCGACATCAAGTGGCACGTGGAAGCCATCAATTGGGACTACAAGTTCGTCATCGACTTCTCGAACCCGAAGAACAAGATGCTCCAGGTCAAGTACGAGAACCCCAGGGGCCAGGTCAATCACCAGAACCTCTGGAACGGAGGTCATGCCACCGGGACGGTGAAGATGTACAAGAGGAAGTGGATTCTTTACGGAGTGATGTGGAGCTGGACCTACCTGGACACCTACGTCGGCAACCACGGCGCGGGTGAATACGGGGCTTACTGACCGGACCGCGCCCCGGCGCGCCGCGTGACGTCAAGGAAAAGGCCCTTCGGGCGGTTCGAACCGCTTCCCCACAAGACGGTTCGCTCCGACCCGAAGAGGCCTTTTCGGCGTCGTGGGCCCCGGCCGCGAGACTGCCATAATCTCGGAAGTGGACGGCTCAGCCCCGCCATCGCGACCCGGTCTTCGAGCGCGACGGCTACCGCTGCACGGTGCCGGGATGCAGCTCGTACGCCAATCTGCACGACCATCACATCACCGCCCGCGCTCGGCGGGCGGCTCCAACGATCTCTCCAACCGCACCTCGGTATGTGCCTGGCATCATCTGCGCGCGCTGCACGGCGGACTTGCACGCGCGACTGGCCAAGCGCCCGGCGCGATCGACTGGGAACTTGGACTGTCGGCAGGCAGGCAGCCGCTGCTGCGATTTCGCGGCGATGCCTACGTGCGCGGCGTCGTAGTTTCGTGACGTCGATGCCGCTCGATTCGTCGCTCGTGGGGCACGATGCTGACAGTCGACCACACCGGCCGGCCGTCAGCTGCACGAACGGTCGACCACACCGGCCGGCCGTCAGCCGCACGAGTGGCGATCAGTGCTCGCCGTGTTTCTCGGCGTCCTCGCCGTGCTTTTCGGGGGCGTCGGCGTGCTCTCCGGGTTTCTTGGTGTACTTCTCGGGATCCGCGAGAAACGTCGCTATCTCGTCGGCACTGCAGAAGTAGTAGACATTCCCCTTGTACTGGATCGAGGGCGTGTCGGGGGTCAGGACCATCTTCATCCCGTCCATCACGCACTCGATCTGGTCGCCGACGTTGGCGCCAACAGCCACGGGAGGTGCTTGAACGGCGTGCTCTTTGTCTTCTGAACGAGCCGGCACAGCGGTGAACGCAACACTCGAGGCAACGGCCACGGCCAGTATCCACGTACTACTTTTCATTGTCGTCCTCCTGCTTCTCGAATAGCCCGATGGTGCCCCCGACTCCCGGCAAAATCACGAGCTGCCGGCTGGGCGAGGCGAGGTGCACTCACCGGCATCTTCGGACGCGCGCAAGTGCAGCGCGAGCCACACGGTCTGGCAGCCCGGATCGGTCCAGTCCACGCGGTGGCGGCAGTGCGCGGGGATCAGCAGACAGTCTCCGGGTACGAGCTCGACGCCGGCGCCGCCGTCTTCGAAGCGCAAGCGCGCGCCTCCCGACAGCAGCAGCACCCACTCGTCACGATCCTGGTCGTACCAGCTTCCGGGCTCGGTGACGTGACCGAAGGACACGATCCGCTCCAGCACGACCGCGTCGCGGTCGACGATGCGTTCGAAGACTTCGTGCTCGGGCCGGGCCGGCGAGTAAGCGAGGAGGTTGGACACCAGCGGAACTTTCATGCGCAGCAGGCTAGCGCTGTCCCCATCTCCAGGCCACGTCGGCGCGGTTGCGCGAGGCCTTCGCTACCGGTCCGGCCGGGCCACCGAACCGGCGGGCGCGATCGGTACGGCTACGGCGCGGCACTTGCGCAACGGGGGCCGCGAGGCTATCGGAGTGCAGTCGGCACCTCCCTTCTGCAAGTAGCGGGTGGGCCGGCACCTGCTGCAGGAATGGAACCACGATCACCCATCGTCGAGATGCGGACCTCCGGCGACGGGGCGGGGGTTCTGTGCCTGTCCGGCGACTGGTCGCTGCGCAGCGGCATCCCGTCGATCGACCAGGTGGCTGGTCGCATCGGCTCGGACCGGCTGCGCCGTCTCACCTTCGACGCCAGCGCGCTGGGACACTGGGACACCTCGCTGCTGCTGTTCCTCGACCACCTCGAAAAGGCCTGCAAGACCAGCGGGGCACAACTCGACCGCAGCGGCCTGCCCGACGGCGTGCGCCGCCTGGTGGCGTTGGCCGAAGCGGTTCCCGAGCGCGCCGGCGCGCGCGGCAGCGGAACCAGGACTTCGTTCCTCGCGCGCGTCGGCAACGCCGTGACCGGCCTCTACACGGGCGACCGTGAAGCGCTCGACTTCATCGGTCAGGTCACCATCGCGCTCGGCCACTGGGTGACCGGACGCGCGCGTTACCGCCGCTCCGACATGCTGCTCTTCATACAGCAGGCCGGCGCCGACGCGCTGCCGATCATCACGCTGATCAGCTTCCTGGTCGGACTGATCCTGGCTTTCGTCGGCGCCATCCAGCTCAAACAGTTCGGCGCCAGCATATACGTCGCCGACATGGTCGGCGTAGGGATGGTGCGCGAGATGGGCGCGATGATGACCGGCATCGTGATGGCCGGCCGCACCGGCGCGTCGTATGCCGCCCAGCTCGGCAGCATGAAAGTCAACCAGGAGATCGATTCGCTGACCACGATGGGAATCTCGCCGATGGAGTTCCTGGTGCTCCCGCGCCTGATCGCGCTGACGGCGATGATGCCGCTGCTGTGTCTGTACTCGGACTTCATAGGAATCCTCGGCGGCGCCACCGTCGGCATCGGCATGCTGCAGCTGTCGCCGACCACCTACATCCTTCACACCGAGTGGGCGGTTACCCTCAAGGCCCTCTTCGGCGGTCTCTTCAAGGCCACGGTGTACGGAGCACTGGTGGCGCTGGCGGGGTGTCTGCGCGGAATGCAGTCGGGCAACAGTTCTTCGGCGGTGGGCGACGCGACCACCGCTGCGGTGGTCACCAGCATCGTACTGATAATCTGCGCCTGCGGCGTGTTCGCGGTGACGTTCTATGTCCTCGGGATCTGAGACTTCGCGCGGTGGCGGCGGCGCCGGGCAGGCCGCGGCGGGTGCTACGGCAGCGCCGAACGCCGCTACCGACGCGCAAGCGCGTGAGGTCCACATCCGCGTGCGCGGCCTGACAATGGCCTACGGCGACTTCGTGTTGATGCGCGAGCTGGATTTCACGGTCGCGCACGGCGAGATCTTCATCATCATGGGCGGTAGCGGTTGCGGAAAGAGCACGCTGCTGCGCCACCTGATCGGTCTGAACGAACCCGCCACCGGTGAGATCTGCTACGGGCAGCAGAGCTTCACCGCGGCGCTGCCGGCCGAGCGCGAATTGATGCTGCGGCGCTTCGGCGTCCTCTACCAGACCGGCGGCCTGTGGAGTTCGATGACGCTGGCCGAGAACGTCGGGCTCCCGCTCGGCGAGTTCACCGATCTGACGCCCGCGCAGATACGTGAAGTCGCCACCCTCAAGCTCTCGCTGGTGGGCCTCAAGGGCTTCGAGGATTATTACCCTTCGCAAATCAGCGGCGGGATGCAGAAGAGGGCCGGGCTGGCGCGCGCGATGGCGCTCGACCCCGAAGTGCTGTTCCTGGACGAACCCTCGGCGGGACTCGACCCGGTCAGTTCGAGCCTGCTCGACCAGTTGATCCTGGAACTCAGAGACAGCCTGCGTTCGACCGTCGTCATCGTCACTCACGAACTGGCGAGCATTTTCGCGATCGCCGACAACTGCGTCTATCTCGACACGGAGACCCGCACCATGAGCGCATTCGGCAACCCTCACGAACTGCTACGCTCTTGTACCAACAAGAACGTGCGGCGCTTCCTGACCCGCGGCAGGGAAGGCGGCGACGGTGCCAACGCGACGGAGGCGGCGCATGGCTAAGAAGGGAAACCCAGCCTTAATCGGCTCCTTCGTCGTCGGCGCGATAGCGCTGGCTGTGGTCGGCATCACGGCGTTCGGCTCGGGCAGGTTCTTTCGCACGACCTACACCTACGTGATGTATTTCGAGAGCGACGTGAACGGTCTCAACGTCGGCGCTCCGGTCAAGTTCAAGGGCGTCGAAATCGGTGCGGTCAAAGACATCTTGCTCAACGTCGGCGGGACACGGCAGCTCGCGCAGCCGCAAGACAGCATATTGATACCGGTGATCGTCGAACTCGACGCCGAAAAGGCTAGCAAACGCGGAGCCGCCAACGCCCCCAACCCATCGGTCGTCGCCCAGCTCGTCAGTCGCGGGCTGCGCGCCCAGCTCGCCAGCGAGAGCTTCGTCACCGGAGTGCTCTACGTGAAACTCGATCTGTTCCCGGGCTCGCCGCTCGATCTGCACCCGCAGGAAGCGGTGACCTACCCCGAGATCCCCACCCAACCCACGCAGTTCGAAGAAGTGCAGACCAAGGCCGCCGCATTCTTCGCCGATCTGCAGGCGATCGACGTAAGTGGTCTGGTCGAAGACATGAAGATGACCTTCCGAACCATCAACGACCTGGCGAAATCCCCGGGACTCGCCAAGGCTCTCGACCACCTCGACGGAACGCTGCAAGAGCTCGACCAGACCCTTGCCAGCGTCCGTGAAGCTTCGCAGACCACGCGAGAGCAGATCGAACCGCTGGCAAGGGAGCTCACCCGCACCTCCACGGAACTGCGCGAGACGCTGGACGAAGCCAGCCGCACGATGTCTTCGGCGCGCAACATCCTCGATCCCGAGGCACCTCTGGCGGTCGGCGTAACCAAGACACTGGCCGAGGTTTCGGAGGCCTCGCGAGCCATCCAACGTCTCGCCGATCTCCTCGAACGCAGCCCCGACGCGTTGCTGCGCGGCAAAGGGACACCGGAGCGCAAGCCATGAAACGTAGCATTGCAAAGGCACCGTCGGTCTCTTCGTTGTTCTTCGTCTGCCTGGCGACGCTGATGGTCGGGTGCTCGTCTCTTCTTGCCGCCAAGCCCGATCCGACCCGCTACTGGGTGCTCGGTTCCGCCAACGCGACGGCTGCGGCCGCAGCCGGTTCGGAAACGATCACCAGCAGCGACGTCCACATCGGCATCGGCCCGGTAACGCTACCGGAGTATCTCAAAGACCGGCACGTGCTGGTGCGCAGCGGCGCCAACCAACTCGAAGGCCTGCCCGCCGATTACTGGGCCGAACCGTTGGACGCGGGCTTCCCGCGCGCGTTGCTCTACGACGTCTCGCAAGCCATGCACACCGGCAGCGCGGTGCTCTATCCCTGGTACAGCAGCAAACGCGTCAGATGGGCGGTGCCCATCGACGTCCTGCAGTTCGAAACTTCGGCATCGGGGGAAGGACTGCTCGTGGCGCGCTGGCGCGTCATCGATGAACCCGACGGCACCGTGGCGTTCGCGTCCGAGTCGCACATCGTCGAACCTGCCTCCGGCCCCGCTGGAGAATCGACCGAGCAGCGCGTCGCGGTACTACGCCGCAGCGTCACGCGCCTGGCCGGCGAAATCGCCGCTCGTATCGAGGAGTTCTCCAATTCCGGAGCCGCCTCTGCGAAGAAGGTCACGCCCGCTGTACGTCCGCACTCCACGCCGCCGGCCGCGCAGACATCCGGAGAAACACGATGAAAGAACTCGAAGAGGGAACCACCCTCACCCTCGACTTCGCCAAGTTGACCAAGATCGGAGCGGCCGGCCAGTACGTGGTCCCGGTGGTTCTACAGGACGCCGACAGCAAAGAAGTACTCTACGTCGCCTACGCCAACGAGCTGGCGCTGGCCGAGACCTTGAAGACCCGCCGCGCCGTGCTGTGGTCGACTTCACGCAACGAACTGTGGCGCAAGGGCGAGACCTCCGGCGACGTGCTCGAACTCGTCGACGTACGCATCAACTGCGAGCAGAACTCGCTGCTGTACCTGGTGAGACCCAAAGTCTCCGGAGCCTGTCACACGCGCGACGCCTCGGGCAGCACACGGCGCACCTGCTACTACCGCAGTCTCGCCGGCGACGGCCGCGGCCTGTCGTTCCTCGGAGGCATGCGCTGACACCAGGCGCGCGAGGGCGCGAGACGATCGCAGCGCCGAAGCCTCACTCCTCCTTGATGCCCGCGAGCCGCCGCGCGTACGACTTCTTCTGCTCGACGTTCATCTGGCGCTGGATCTGGATGCGCTGCGCCTGCGGTGAGCCCGCGCCGTGCATCGACTCGGTCAGGTAACCGGCTGCGTTGCGGCCCACCGTCAGGCTCTCGATCAGCCGCAGCATACGCACTCGCGTTTCGGTCGGCACGTCGTCGCGGCCCTTCAGGTACTTTTCGAGGATCGGGCCGACCTCTTCGTGATTCAGGTCCTTTTCCGAAGGCAGCGTTCCCATCAGACCGCCGGCGATGTCCTGCGCCAGGCGTGCGATCTCGAACGGGAAGCGGGTGACGTTCTGCTTGCAGACGTTAGCCAGCAGCGAATCGTTGATGAAGATGCCGCTCGGCAGTTTGGTCGCCGAATACGACGACGCGATCCCGCACGAAAAGATGGTTTCGTTCAGGTGCGTCATCTCCACCAGTTTGTCCTTGATGTGCGATGCACCGGCGACACCGTTGTAGTCGGCGATCGCCGCCGCCGCACCGACCATCACGTCGCCGAGCCCGGTCTTGCAGACGTAGGAGGCGCGGTGGTAGGCGGTGAAGCGAGCCACCAGTTCCTGCGCGAATTCGTACTCGCCGTCCATGAACACGTGCTCGTACGGGATGAACACGCGGTCGAACACCACCAGCGCTTCCTGGCCGCCGAACTGGGCATTGCCGACGTCGATGTTCCCGCCTTCGAGCGCGCGCGTGTCACTACTCTGGCGGCCGTAGATGAACGTGATGCCCTCGGCATCCACCGGCATCGCGCCGACCACCGCCCACTCGCGGTCGCGTTCGCCGAGGTTCATGGTCGGCATCACGAAGATCCAGTGCGCATTCACGGCGCCGGTCATGTGCGCTTTGGCACCGCTCACGAAGATGCCCTTCTCGTTGCGATCGCAGATGTGCAGGTACATCTCGGGGTCGGCCTGCTCGTGCGGGCGCTTGCTGCGATCGCCCTTGACGTCGGTCATGCCGGCGCCGATCGCGATGTTGTTGGCCTGCGCCTTCTTCAGGAAATCGATGTAGCGCCGGTGGTAGGGCGTGCCGTGTTTCTGATCGATGTCATAGGTGATCGAGTGCATCACGCTTACGGCATCGAGGCTGGTGCAGCGCTGGAAACAGGTACCGGTGAGCTGGCCGAGGCGTCGCTGCATGCGGTTCTTCATCACCAGGTCCTGCGGCGATTCCACCACGTGCAGGAAGCGGTTGACGCGCGCGTCGATCAGCGGCGAATACGCGCTGGCGAGTTCTGGATCTTCGATCGCGAGGTCGTAGGTCCGGCGCATCGCGTTTATCGACGGGCGGATCAGCGGGTTGTCGATCGGGTTCGGCTCTTGCTTGCCGAACACGAACAGCCTCAGGCGCCGCCCGCGTAGCGAGTCGAGATAGTCTTCGCCGGTTACGATCGGTTTGATGCGCGACCAGCGCTCCTCGGCGGTCTCGAGTTTACGGACGGGCAGCGGTTGGGTGGCGTTCATGTGGATCTCCTCACCGGCGCGGTAGCCGCGCCGACGCAGCGCCGACGCGACCCGTGAATCGGGACCGCGATGTTAGCCGTTAACGGTCCCGGGGCCAACGACACCGGTTCGAGACGAGAGTCCAAAGTGTGCGCCCGGCGCGGTTTCGTCAGGAGCGCTCATGAATATGCCGGATTCGGACGAGTGCACGCGACGACCGCCAGGACGGAACGGGTGTCGCCGCAGTCTCGCCGCCACTGGCCTCGGCGCTGCGCCGAGGCTACACACGAGACCGCGTGCGCGACTTCCTCGACAACATCACCAAGCTGTTCCCGGTGTGGGTGCTGCTGGCCGGCGCTCTGGCACTGATCCACCCGCCGCTGTTCGCGTGGTTCTCGGGCTCGCTGATCGTCTGGGGCCTTGCCGTCATCATGCTCGGCATGGGCATCACGCTTTCGATCGCCGACTTTCGCGCGGTCGCCGACGTACCCGGCACGGTGATGGCCGGCGTCGCTGCGCAATACCTCATCATGCCGCTGCTCGGTTGGGCCGCCGCCCACGCGACCGCGCTGCCGCCGGCGCTGGCGGCCGGTGTCATCCTGGTCGGCTGCTGCCCGGGCGGAACGGCTTCCAACGTGGTGTGTTACCTGGCGCGCGCAAACGTCGCGCTGTCGGTGGTTATGACCACCTGCTCGACGTTCGCCGCGGTCGTCATGACTCCGCTGCTCACCAAGTGGCTGGCCGGCACGCTGGTACCGGTGGACGCGTGGGGCTTGTTCGTCAGCACCAGCGAAGTGGTGCTGCTTCCGGTCGTGGCCGGACTCGCCCTCCACCACGCCGCGCCGCGACTCGTGCAGCGCGTGCTGCCGGCCGCGCCGCTGGTCTCGGTGGTCGCGATCGTGATGATCTGCGCGAGTATCATCGCGCAGAGCGCCGACGTGCTGCTGACTTCGGGCGGTCGCTTGATCGCGGCGGTCTTCTTGCTGCACTCGGGCGGCTTCGGTGTAGGTTACACCTTCGGCCGCCTGCTGGGTTACGACCGCATCGTCAGCCGCACGATATCGATCGAAGTCGGTATGCAGAACTCGGGTCTCGCTGCAGTGCTGGCCCGCCAGCATTTCTCCGATCCGCTTACCGCTCTTCCGGCCGCGATCTCGGCGACGTTCCACTCGGTGATCGGCAGCGCACTGGCCGCCTACTGGCGCGCGCGTCCGTCGCTCCCCTCTTCAATGGGATAGCGGCTAGAGAGCCGCCGTCAGATCTCCATCTGTTTCGCGAAGCGGCCGCTGTAGACCGCGGCGCCCTCGGTGCGTTGCACGATCAGTTGCGCGATGCGCACGTCGGCGTGCAGCCGCATCGCGTACGGCGCAATGTTGGCGATCTCGAGAACCTGGCGGTTGCTGACGCCGGGAGCGATGAAGCCGGCGGTGACGTGGATCATCAGGCCGAGCCGCGCGTAGCGCGAGCGTCCTTCGAGCCAGCCACACAGATTCGACGACAGGCTGATCCTCTCGCGCGTGATGCCGAGCACGGTGTGGCCCGCCGCCAGTTCGAACGGTTGATCGAGCGTCGCCACCTTGCTGAACGCGACGTAGTCGGCGTCCTCGGTCACGTCGATCATCTCGACGCCGGGGTCGAGGATGCGAAGCTGGTTGCCGAGCGCAAGATCGTACGAAGCCGGTCCCAGAAAGACCGGATCGAACGGATCGATGCGAAGATTTCCGGCCTCGATCTCTCCGAGGATCTTCTCGCGAGTCAGAATCATCTCGTCAATCCGTCCTGCACTAACCGCGGCATCCCAGCCGTCGGACCACTTCGAACAGCACTTCGGTGCCGAGCCTCAGGTTGGCTATGCTCAGGCGTTCGTTGTGCCCGTGGATGGTGGCGAGTTCGTCGCGCGTCAGCAGCGCGGGAGTGAAGCCGTAGGCCTGTGCCCCGGCCGCGCGGTAGGCGTGAGAGTCGGTGAAGCCGGGCGAGAGCTGCGGCATCAGGAACGCGTCCTCGCCGAGCTTCTCTGCGATCACTTGCGCGGCCACGCTCATCACCGGCGTGTCCATCGACGACATTCCCGAGACGTGCTGATAGAGCACTTCGACTTCGACGTCGGAGTCGTCGATCACGCGCCGCACGTCGGCGACGAACGCCTGCGGATCGGTGGTCGGCAGCAGACGGCAATCGACGGTGGCCTCGGCGCCGGCCGGAATGACGTTGATCTTCTGGCCAGAGTGCACGCTGGTGATGCTCACCGTGTCGTGCGTCACTGCGCTCAGGTGCGCGTCCACCGAGGCGAGCATCGCAAGCGTGGCACCGTCGCGCGGATCGAGGTCGGCGGGCACGAAGCCCTTCTGGGCCAGCGTTCGCAGCATACCGTCTACCGCCGGTGTCAGCTCGATGCGCTTCTCCCAGGCGTCGAGACGGGCCAGCGCTTTGACCAGTTTGACCAGCGCGTTCTGCGCGTGCGGCACCGACGCGTGACCCGGCAGACCCTTGGCACTGAGGCGCAGCCAGCACGGGCTCTTCTCGCTCGGACAGATGCCGACGATCTTGGCATCGCGGCCCATGAACTCGCAAAAACCGTAGGCACCTTCGTTAAACACGTACTGGGCCTGCAACACTCCGGGGTGGTGTTCGGCGAGGTAGTGTATGCCGTGGATACCGCCGGCTTCTTCGTCGGCAACCGCGACCAGCACCAGGTCGCGCTCGAGCGCAATGCCGTGCCGTTTGGCGAGCACCAGCGTGAGCAACTCCATGATGCCCATGCCCTTCATGTCGAGCGCACCGCGTCCCCAGATCACGTTCTCGACGACGGCGCCCGAGAACGGATCGATCTTCCAGTGCTCGGGCTCCACCGGCACGACGTCGATGTGCGAGAGCAGCACGATGGGCTCGAGACCGCGGTCCAGCGCCGCAGGGATTCGAGCCGACATCGACACGCGCCCGCCGCCGGCGTCGTAGAACGTCGAATCGATGCCTTCGCGGCGCAGCGCTTCGCGCAGGAAGATCGCTCCGGCCTCTTCACCGCCCGGAGGGTTGGTGGTGTTGATGCGGATGTAGTCGCAGAGCAGGCTGGTGGCCTGCTCGGTGATCGCGTTCCAGTCGATCGGAAGGTCGGGAAAGGTGGTCTGCTTGCTCGGTTCGGCCATGGGCGGGGAGTCTATGTTGCGCAGCGGGTTGGTCGCAATCCGCGCACGGCACCGCGGCGTGCAGTCCGCGCACGGCGCCGCGGCGTGCAATCCGCGCACGGCACCGCGGCGTGCAATCCGCGCACGGCGCGGCGGCGTGCAGTCCGCGCACGGCGCGGCGGCGTGCAGTCCGCGCACGGCGCGGCGGCGTGCAGTCCGCGCACGGCGCGGCGGCGTGCAATCCGCGCACGGCGCGGCGGCGTGCAATCCGCG
>Ga0172369_10007019_pt1 | contig 13203 bp, 8 predicted proteins | sample LakKiv25m_FD_114539 | JGI IMG/M metagenome (GOLD analysis project Ga0172369, IMG submission 114539) | Freshwater microbial communities from Kabuno Bay, South-Kivu, Congo - kab_022012_11.25m | ecosystem: Environmental > Aquatic > Freshwater > Lake | place: Democratic Republic of the Congo... | reverse complement strand
GCCTGCCACGCGAATGCTTTGCGAATGCACCACGTCGCCCAGCGAGATGATGGCTACTTCGGTGGTGCCGCCGCCGATGTCCACCACCATGCTGCCGGTTGCCTCGTGGATGGGCAATCCGGCGCCGATGGCCGCGGCGATGGATTCCTCGATAACCCAGGCTTCGCGCGCCCCGGCGCGGCGGGCGGCGTCCTTCACCGCGCGGCATTCCACCTCTGTTACCCCGGAGGGCACGCCGATGAGCACATTGGGATGCAGAAAGGGACGGCGGCGATATGCCAGGGTGATAAAATGCACCAGCATCTGTTCCGCCGCATCGAAGTCGGCGATCACCCCGTCGCGCAGTGGGCGGATGGTTTTGATGGCCTCCGGCGTCCGTCCCAGCATGCGCTTGGCTTCTTCGCCCACCGCCCGCACCTCTCCGTCGGCCCGCGTGATGGCAATCATCGTCGGCTCGCGCAGCATAATGCCCTTCCCGCGCATGTGGATAAGGGTGTTGGCCGTGCCGAGATCGATCGCCAGTTCCGGCGTCCAGAGCTGAAATATCCGGGTGAAGTCCATGTTGTAGAGCCCCATGCAAGCATCGACTCAGTTCGCCATATGGCAGGGGGAGTCCTTTTTCGGTGAATGGATGGGCGGATGAATGGAAGACGAAAGATCGAAAATTTGATGAGTGAATGGATGAAAATTTCTACCCATTCATCCACCCATCATTTCATCTCCCATCCAACCTTCCATTCTTCCACTCTTCCAATCAATCACGGCATTTTATACGTGATCTCGATCCCTTCGCCGATGGGAGCGAGCATGCTGTTCAGGCCGGCGCGCTCGTGCACGTAGGTGAGATAGGGCGTAAGGATGCCCGCCTTGCTGATGGCCTTTTCACAGCAGATAAGGGCCCCGCCGGCGATCTTCTCGGCGAGGATATGGAAGTAATGCAAGGCTTCTTCCGGCTCCGCATCGAGCAGGACAAAATCGAACGGCCCTGCCAGCACCGGCAGCACTTCTTCCGGCGCGCCTTGCACGATCTGGATGCGATCTACATGGGGCGAGCGGTCGAACAGTTTCTTCGCGTTCGCCAACTGCCAGACATCGCGTTCCACGGTGATCACCCGGCCATCGGTGGCGGCGGCGGCATCGGCCAGCCAGAGGGTTGCATAACCGTCGCGCGTACCCACTTCCAGCAGGCTGGTCGCGCGCGCCACTTTCGCCAGCAGGTTGAGGAATTGCCCAGCCTCGCGCTCAAGGCGCGGCACCCCCCCGCGCTGTTGCGAAGTCTCTTCTACTTCCCGCATCAATTCCACCAGTTGCACGTCCATATCGCCGCCACATCCGAATATCTCTTACCCATCATCGCCGTCGGTTGACCTTCATGCCGGGACAGCCGGATGAATTCTTTGCTGGAATGTTGTATGATAGACCGCATGAACTCACCGGCACGCGAAATCGAAGAGGCGCGGATCGTCGAAGCGGTCGCGCGATTGTATACCTCGGCGAACCACCGGATTCCCGCGGATATGCGCGCCGCGATGGAACGCGCGTGTGAAATGGAAGAATCGCCGGCGGGCCGCGAGACACTAAACCTGCTGCTGCGCAATTACGACACCGCCGCGGAGACCGACTTGCCGATGTGCCAGGATACCGGACTGGCGGTAATCATGGCGGAGGTGGGAGTGGACGCACGCATCCGGGGAGACCTGCGCCGCGCCATCGACGAAGGCGTGCGCCGCGGTACCCGCGAAGGCTATCTGCGCGCCTCCATCGTCGCTCATCCGTTGCGCCGGGTCAATACCCGCGACAATACCCCCGCTGTCGTCCACGTATCGCTGGCGCCCGGCAACCGACTGCGACTTGTCTGCCTGCCCAAGGGAGGCGGCAGCGAGAATGCCAGCGCGCTGCGCATGCTCAATCCCGCCGATGGCCGGGAAGGGGTGATTGATTTCGTGGTCGGGCGCGTCTCCGAGCAGGGGGTGAATGCCTGCCCGCCGCTTATCGTGGGTGTGGGAATCGGCGCCAATTTCGAAGGCTGCGCGCTGCTGGCCAAGCGCGCGCTGCTGCGTCCCCTTGGGCAAACGAATCCGGATCCTGATGATGCCGCGCTGGAGACCGAGCTGCTCTGCCGCATCAATGCCCTCGGCATCGGTCCCGGCGCCTTCGGCGGCTCCGTCACCACGCTGGCCGTCCACGTGGAGGCGGCGCCCTGCCATATCGCCAGCCTGCCCTGCGCCGTCAATATCCAGTGCAACGCGCATCGGAAGACCGAGGTGGTGTTATAAGTGGCGAGTGGCGAGTGCTCGCGAAATGATGGCTCCAACGCGGGCTTTGCCCGCAACCCAACAATCAGGCCTTCCACGCAGTGGTTTCGATACGGTACAATAGCTGTGAAAAGAATCGATCAGCTTAACTGCCTTTCGACAGGCTCAAGGACCACTTACTCAACCACCGGACTCACCTTGCCTGATTTGGCGTAATAATGACTCAACTTCCTGTTTTTCTAGGTATTATTGCCGGACTAACTTCAGCCCGCTCATGGCGGGCGGTTCGGTCGCGGTGATGGCGATGCTGTGCCAGCCTTTGTCGAGCGCTGGGGTGATGAAGGTGTTGCCGTCAGACTTCACTTCTTTCCCATCGACCTCGACTTTGAGCTGCCCACCGCCGGTCACTTCACCTTTCCAGGCAGTCGCCTCTTTACCCAGGGGTGTGCTGAGATAAACCCACAGAGGAGTGTCCGCCGGCAACCCGGTCAGCCGCAGTGAGACCAGCGCATGCTCCGGGTCCTGATAATAGGATTCCTGCTTCGCCAGCGTCTCCAGGAAACCTTGCGGTCCGCCGAATGTCGGGGTGGATAATCCCGCCAGCAGCGTGGCAAGGTACTGGCTGCCGCGGCTTATTTCCAGGTAGCAGGCCATGCCGATGAAGCCGTCCATGGCGGCTTTGTCCGTGCCGGTCAGAACTTGCGAATCGGGTCCGATGGCGGCAAACCGGCGAATCATCTGATCGATTCGATCCGCGATGATTTCCCGCGCGTCCAGCGCTCGCACCCATGTGTGGCTGTCCGACTTGGTGTCGCGATTCAGCAGCAGCCAGCGCAGAAAGAGACGCTCGCCGAGGTAGCCGTTCGCGCCCCACTCCGGTTTCGCGTATCCTCCCACCGGCGGCAGCACTTCGTGCCCGTATTCATGCGCCAGCTCGCGCACCCATTCCAGGGGCGTCCGCGTCATGCCGGCGTTGTAGAGGTAGATGCTGTCATCGTAGGTTTCACCGCCGGGCACGCCTTTCTCCGTCAGCCAGATGTTGATGACGCCATCATTGGTGAAGCGCGGCGTCATGCCGGTATAAGCCCGCAGTAAACAGGAAAGGCGCAGCAGCAGCGTGGCGCAGTTCTTTGCCAGGCGAAGCCGCTGATCTCCCTGGTCGGGCGCATCCTGCCAGATCACGCGGAAACGCAGGCGCCAGCAGCGCTGTTCGCGATCGAATTCATACGCGAGCAGCATTTGCTGGAAAGTCCAGTGGCCGAAAGTCGGATCGGCGTCGTAAGAGTTGTCCGCGCCATATTTCGGATCTCGGAAATACGGCGGCGTAACCGGCAACGGGCGCGTGGTGATCAATCCCTGGTAGACGCCGCGCGCTTCGGTGGGCAACTGTGGATCGGTAATCGTGGTCAGGCAGGGTAGGGGATCGCCCGGCAGCGCCAGCGGACCGTATTCGCCCAGCAGTACCGGGAATTGGGTCGTCAACAGATCGGCGACGCGTTGTTGCACGGGCCTTATCTCCGGCACATACATCGTCGCCTTGCCATATGTTTCGAACAGGTCGCGCGCGAGCTGCACGTACTCGCCCTGGTTCAACTGACGGCGGAACGCTTCTCCGACTTCCATATTCTCTGCCGGACGTAAAGCGCTGAGTCCCTTCATCTCCTGGCAATCAGCGAGGAGTAAGTACATGGGGAGTTGAGTCGGGTAACGCGCGATGGCGCTCTGCAGCAGCGCGATGGCGCCTTCGTAATCCTTCCCGGCGATCATCGCGTTGGCGTGCGCCAGCACTTCATCGGCGCTCCGGGGGGGGGCGGACGGTTGCGCGAGCGCCGCCGGTGGAATCGACGCCATTCCCAGTATCAGCGAGAGGAGGAACGCTTTCCAGATTCGCACGGTAATCAAAGCTTCTCCTTGTTCCGGCAAGCGCCGCCGGCTTACACCACGACGGGCAGCACAGGCAATGGAAACGCATCGGTGCAGAGATGCCGGAGTGCCTCGCGTCCCTCTCCGTCGGGAATGACTTCCAGGTTGGCGCGCGCCTGACGGCGGAATTCCTTCACCTTCTCCCAGCCGTAAGTCATGCCGCCGACCGTCTCTACCAGGTACATCAACTCGCGCAGGCGCCCGGGAGTGAACGGCTCCTGCTTCCACAAATCGCGAATCTCCCGTGCCACGTTGTCCGGCGCCGTCCGTAGCGCGTGCAGCAGCGGCAGCGTCGCGCGGCGTTGTGCCCAGTCCGCGCCCAGCGGTTTGCCCGCGTCGCTTTCCTTACCCTGCAGGTCGAGCAGATCGTCGGCCAGTTGGAAAGCCTGGCCGAACGAGTAACCAAGTTTGGATAGCGCCTGTTCCTGTTCGGCGGTCGCGCCGGCGAGATGCGCCCCGATAGCGGCGGCGGCGGAAAACAGTGAAGCCGTCTTCCCGCTGATGATGGCGAGGTAGGTCTCCTCGGAGGCGTCGATGTCCATCTCCGCGCATTCCAGCACGACGGCGCGTCCCATCTCGGTGGTGGCGGCGGACAGCAGGCGCAGCAGATGAGGCTCGTCTTCGTGGGAGGCCGTTTCAAATACGCGCGCCAGCAGGTAGTCGCCCACCAGCACGGATAGCTTGTTGCCCCAGAATGCCGGCGCGGAGGGAGCGCCGCGACGTGAATCTGCTTCATCTACCACATCGTCGTGAGCGAGTGAGGCGGTATGAATCATCTCGACCAGCGCGCCGAAGGTCAACGCGCGCCGTGTGACTTCGCCCAGACTTGCGCAGCACAGCGCCAGCATGATGGGCCGCAATCGCTTGCCGCGCGTGCCGATAATCATCTTGCCCGCCTGCCGCAGTGTTGCCGATTCATCGGCGACAAACGATGTAAGCAGGCTGTTGACATCCCGCATCCAGTGGGGAAGAGAGGGATGCAGTTCCGAATAGTGCATGCGAACTCCAGATAATGACTGCCAGGGCTGTAAATCCTCCTGCATTATAGGGTGCCGGCAATCGGGTGTCAACGACTGTCGCCTTTGTTGTTTCCTCATGAAGATGCGATTTACCATAGGGGGACAGTCGCCAACGATAGAAAATGCGGCGAGTGAATTGCTAATTTTCCGCCGCCATGTTAGGATGGAAGTCACATTGCCAAGGGGGAGTAGCAGGAGCCGCGCCAGCGGCTCCCGACAGGTCAACAATCTCGAAGGCGCGCATGCCTTCTGGCCTGCCCGACCGGGTCTATCCGGGTGTGAGACTTTTGGCTGCGCATTCCGCGTGGCCTGGTCGCCGCCGCGCTCGGAGGAAAGATGCATTTACGACGATTCGTCATTCCGATCCTCATCGCCGCGCTGGCTACGCTGCCGGGTTTATACTTTCGCTTTGGCGGCATGGATGCTCGTATTTTACCCCGGCACATCCCCGGACAACCCCTCCTTATCGCGGCCGATCTATCCCAATTGCTGCTGGTTACGATATTCGCCGGCATCGCCATTCTGGGCGCCTCTTTCCTGCTGCTCTGGGCGTGCGATGCCGTGCAGATGGACATTTCGCAGACGCTGGCGCTGGCGGTGGTAGCGTTGATCGCGGTATTGCCGGAATATGCGGTCGATATGTATTTTACCTGGCAGGCAGGTCAGAATCCCGACGGCTCTTATGCGCATTATGCCATCGCCAACATGACCGGCGCCAATCGACTGCTGATCGGCGTGGCGTGGGTGGTGATCGTAGTGATCTTCTGGCTGAAAACGCGCCGTCCGGTAGTGCTGGAAAAAGAACGCCGCACCGAGCTGGTATTCCTCGGTTTCGCCACGCTTTATGCCTTTGTGATTCCGCTCAAAGGCTCGCTGGCCTGGTATGACGGTGTTGTGTTCCTCGGCCTGTATATCTGGTATATCGCCATCGCCGGCCGCCGCCCGTGCGCAGAATGCGACCCGGAAGGACCGGCCGAGTTGCTGGTGAGCCTGCCCAAAGTCAAGCGCCGCCTGGCTACGGTGACCATGTTCCTGTTCGCGGCGGGAGTGATTCTGGCCAATGCCGAACCGTTCTCCGAGGGTCTGGTGGCATCGGGCGCCAAGCTGCATATCAATGAATTTCTCCTGGTGCAATGGCTGGCGCCGATTGCCTCGGAAGCGCCGGAATTCATCGTTGCCATCATGTTCGCGCTGCGTGCGCAGGCGGGGATGGCGCTGGGTAGTTTAATTTCTTCCAAGCTCAACCAGTGGACGCTGCTGGTGGGCATGATCCCGCTCGTCTACGGCATTTCGAGCAAACAGTTCATCAATCCGATCCCGATGGACTCTTTTCAGATGCACGAGATTATGCTGACGGCGGGACAGTCGCTGCTGGGAGTTATCCTCCTCGCCCCGCTGCAGTTGTCTATCGGACAGGCGGCGCTGCTTTTCACACTGTTCATCGGTCAGTTCGTTTCGCCATGGCTTTTCCCGAAGCTGGACGCTAAAGCGGGCAGCGGCGATCTGCTGCACCAACTGTTCTCCGGTTTATACCTCGCAATCTCGCTCGGTATCTTCCTGCATGGCCCGCGCCGCGTCGGCGCACTGCGGCAAGGCTTGAAATTCGAGCAGCCTCCACATTCTGATGTCGATACCGGGCAAGCGCAGTCGGAGGAACAGCAGTTAACAGTCGTCTGAAGAGGCCAGGCTTTACCGTCGTGGCACTCAAGCCGGCCTGGATACCGGTATTTTGCGCAAATATCAGACAAAACGGTAATAACCATCTCGTATAGTGTGTTTCCGCTGCCTTCTCTTACCGCTGTCCCGGTTACAATCGGTTGGGAGGAGAGCAAGAATGTTTATAATCGATTTCATAAAGCGCTGCGCGGCGTATTGTTATAAGCGGGACATCCTGTTTGTTTACTACTGTGACAACGAGAAGGTGCTGAAAACCGTACCGCCCATGCCCGACGGACTGACGCCGCATGTCTGCGATCGGGATAACCTGGAGCAGGTGAAGGCGCTGGTCAGGCCGCTCCCGCGGCTGACCGAAATCAGCGCCAAACGCGATGATCTGGCATTTCTCGCCACACGGGACCGCCGTTGGATCTTCCGCTCGAGCGTGGTGCTCGGTCCAAAGGAATATTACATCGCCGGCTACCCACTGCAGCTCGCGGCGACGGACGCCTACCTGGAATGCGCGGAGACCATTCCCTCCTGGCGGGGGAAGGGGATTGCGCCCGGCATGCTGCGCGTGACCATGGAGACACTGCTGGCGCGCGGCTATACCCGCTCCTTCCTCACCATTGCCATCACCAATACCTCCTCCTGTCGGGCGATCGAGAAGGGTGGCGCGGAGAGACTCGGCATCATTTCGGGCCACCGCCTGTTCGGCCGCTGGAAGACCGCTTATATCCCATTAGGTACCTTAGGGGTTGCAAACCCATAAGGAAAACGAGTTGTTCATGCCGCCATCTCCAGCAGTTGTTCCGTGGATGAGGCAAGAATCACATTCAATGCAGTAGTGATCTTCCGTCCTTTTTCCGTCAGCTGGTACCATGCCGGCTGCGAACATGATCGGACGAAGATACTCCTTAAAGACAATCCGATCAAATCCACTGATGCACCCTTTGATAACCGAACCGAATCTGTGCGATAATGTAGCCACGCGTCGCCTCCCTCTCTTAATTACTAATGCTGAATTTCTCGTCAACAGGCGCAGTTTTTGTCTTTGGTTGCGGCGCAGCCGCCTTATGCTTGTCTGGTTGATCCTTACATCATAAGAGATAGGCGATGCGGTTGTCACGCGGTTGGGTTGTCGGGCGAAGCTCTTATACCAAGTAAGCCTCACTGAGAGTGATCGCAGACTGAAGCAGGCGATATGATGTTGCCTGCCCACTTCGGGAACGACCAACAAGCGATAAACTCAGCCTGTATTCATAAGAAAGGCGGCGCGGTTGTCAGCCCCGGTAAAAATTGGGTTGCGGGCGAAGCCCGCCTTGGGAGTTATGGGAAATATTCGGTCGTGAGCATAGATTTCCCATACTGCCCATTACTCCCATAAGTCCAATTCAACCATCCACTCATCCCGAGTGAACAAACATGAAGCATACTTACGACTTATCGCAATTATCGTGGACCGTCGAAGGCTGCACCCCTTATGTCTGGCTCTTCGAATGGCGGCACACGGTCGGCTTCGGCTCTAATCTGCGTTGCATTGACGTGCAGCCGGTACCGGCAAAGGTGCCCGGTTCGGTGCAGGAGGCGCTGCGAGAGGCGGGTCTGCTGCCGGACTGGAATATCGGCGTCAACGCGCGGCAATGCGAGTGGGTGGAGAACCGGCACTGGATCTATCGCGCGAAGCTTCCAGATGCCTGGTTGGAGGATTCTACGCGGATTCGCCTTGAATGCCTGGGCCTGGATTACGTGGGCTGGGTGTTTATTAACGGTAAGGAAGTGGGGACGTTCAAAGGCACGCATATCCCTCATACGTTCGATCTCACCCCTCATCTGGACGCGACCGATAATGAGCTGGAGATCGTCTTCGATCTGCCGCCGCGCTGGCTCGGGCAGTTCGGCTACACCTCGAAAATGACCGAATGGAAGACGCGCTTCAACTACACCTGGGACTGGTGTCCACGGCTGCTGCAGGTCGGCATCTGGGACAGCATTGCGCTGGTCGCCGTCAGGGAGAGCGAAATCAACTCATTTCGTTGCGAGATGGATACAAACCTCGCAACCGGCGCCGGCATCGTTGCGTTTTCCGGCGAAGTGGAAGGCGGCGATTGCCGGCTTCGTGTATCATTGGAGAAGGATGGAACGATTATCCGGCAAGGTGAATTTTCTCCCGCGGAATTTTCAAAAGGCATCACCTGGACGGACCTGCCGGTCGAGCTTTGGTGGCCGAACATGGAAGGCGCGCAGCCGTTGTATGACCTGACCTGCGCGCTGGTAGACGCGGAGGGACGGGAGCATGATCGCCAAACACGCCGCGTCGGCTTCAAGCATGTAGAGTGGGAACCGTGCGAAGGCGCGCCGCCGGAAGCCGATCCGTGGATCTGCGTGGTGAATGGCCGGCGCATCTTCTTGCAGGGAGTGAATTTCGCGCCGCTGCAGGCCAATTACGCCGACTTGACGCGCGAGGATTATGAAAAGCGGCTGCGGCAATATCATAACCTGGGCCTGAACCTGTTCCGCATCAACGCCTGCCAGTTCCTCGAGAAGGAATGGTTTTACGACCTGTGCGACGAACTGGGACTGATGGTCTGGCAGGAGTTTCCGCTTACCTCCTCCGGCCTGGAGAACTGGCCGCCGGAGGATGAGGCGAGCATCGATGCGGTGGCGGAGATTGCCGCCTCCTTCATCGCGCGCCGCCGTCATCACGTGTCGCTGCTGCTGTGGAGCGGCGGCAACGAGCAGCAAGGCGATCTTGACGGCAATAAAAGCGGCATGGGCAAGCCCTGTGACCTGTCTCACCCGATGCTCAAGCGGCTGCAGGCAGTTGTCCACGAGTTGGACCCGCGCCGCCGCTACATCCCCACCTCGCCGCTCGGGCCACGCGCTTGCGCCAATTTATCTGATTTCGGTAAAGGTTTGCATTGGAATGTGCACAGCGGCGCGGCGATGCTGCTGCTGGAAGATGCCGAAAAATACTGGGCGGCCGACGACGCGCTCTTCCGCGCGGAGGTTTACTGCCCGGGCGCCAGTTCAGTCGCCACCATCGAGAAATACGCCGGCGATTTTGCCGCCTTCCCGGCCACCATCGACAATCCCTACTGGTCGCGGCTGACGTTCTGGTGGATCGATTGGGGATTGATGGTCAAAATTCACGGCAGGGAACCGGTGGACCTGACCGAATACGTCGAATGGAGCCAGGCGAACCAGGCGCTGATGATGGGCCGCGAGATGGCGGCGTGCAAGGCGCGCTTCCCGCGCTGCGGCGGGGTGCTGATGTGGTCCGGCCACGATACCTTCCCGTTAACCGTCAACACCTCGCTCATCGATTTCGACGGCAACCTGAAACCCGCAGCGCTGGCGGTGGCCGAAGTCTGGCGCATATTATAGAGCGGAGTTCAATAAAAAAGATTTAAAAGATGTTAAAAATATAAAAGATTATTAATTATATTTTTGAAAAAATATTAATTAATCTTTTAAATCTTTAACATCTTTTAAATCTTTTTTATTTGAACTCCGCTACATTCAACAGGAGATTAAATGATATGAACGATACCTTTTACTTCATCGCCCACACCCACTGGGAAGGCGCGGTGTTCGAGCCGCGGGAGAAGTACCTGGAGATGGGGCTGCCCAATATCCTGCGCGCGCTGGCGCTGCTGAAGGCGCATCCGGAATACCGTTTCACCCTCGACCAGGCGTGCTATGTGAAGCCGTTTCTCGAGCGTTATCCCGAGGAAGCAGCAACCTTCCGCAAGTTTGTCGAGGAAGTCCGGCTGGCCATCGTCGGCGGCACCGACGTCATGCTGGATGTCAACATGCCGGGCGGGGAGTCATTCGTGCGCCAGGTGCTGTATGGTAAGGGGTATTTCCGCGAGAAGCTCGGGGTGGATGTTACGGCGGGCTGGCAACTCGATACCTTCGGCCACCACGCGCAGTTGCCGCAATTGCTCAAGCTGGCCGGCTTCAAGTCGTTCTGGTTCTTCCGCGGCGTACCGAATTGGGAGACGCCGTCGGAGTTCGCCTGGGAAGGCCTGGACGGCACGCGCATCCCGGCGTTCTGGCTGCCGCACGCGTATGCGAACGTGTATGGATCGCCGAAGACGCTGCCGGAATTTACCGATTTCATGACGAAGGCTTATGATGCGCTGGCGCTGTTCAGCCGTGGGGCCGGCCGGGTGGGATTGGCGGGCATCGACGTGGGTGAACCGGAGTCGCACGTGCCCCCGCTTATCCAACAATTCAACCGTCAAGCTGATCGACCCTTCAACCTGCGGCTTGCCGTTCCCGCGGATTACGAGGCGGCAGTGGCGCGGCGCGGCGACTTGCCGGTGGTCGGCGGCGAGCTCAACCCTATCTTCCAGGGTATTTACAGCAGCCGCATCGAGCTCAAGCAGCGCACGCGCGAGCTGGAAACGCTGCTCACCGATGCCGAAAAGCTGGGGGCGGTCCTCGCGGTGCTGGGCGCAGATACGGATGACGCGATCATCTGGCAGGCGTGGGAACCGATGCTCTTCAACCAGGCGCACGACCTGATGTCCGGCGTGATGACCGACCATGTCTACGAAGACACCATCCACGGCTACGATTTCGCGAAGCGCATTGCCGGAGAGCAGGTGGAAGCCCGGCTGCGGGAGCTGACCGCGCACATCGACACGCAGGGTGACGGCATTCCGCTGGTGGTGTTCAACACGCTGGGCTGGTCGCGCACGGATATCGTCACCGCCACCGTCAGTTTCACCGATCCCGGCATCCACGGGGTAGTGATGATCGGGCCGGAGGGTGAGATTCAGGGCCAGCTCTCTGACGAGATCCGACACGAAGACGGCAGCCTGCTGCAGGCTACGATCACCTTTATTGCGCGCGACGTGCCGGCGCTGGGATATGCGGTATATCATGCGAACCCGCTGTTGACTGCCACACCTGCTGCAAAGCCGCTGACCCTGCCGGTGCTGGAAAACGAATTCTACCGCCTGGAAATCGATCAACTCACCGGCGCCATCACGCGGATCATCGTCAAAGAGGGAGGCTGGAATGTCCTCGCCGGCCCGGCCAACGTGGTGGCCATGGAGAAGGATGAAGGCGACTTCTGGGAGCTGTATCGCCCGCTCGACCCCGGCAGCCGTATTGCTATGACGGACCGGCACGATCCCCCGCAACCCGGCGCCGCCGTATTCAGCACTGAATATACGGCAGAACCGGGTTTACTCGCACTGGGGCCGGTATTCTCGGAATTCACCGTCCGCCATCCCTTCAGCGAAAAAGGTGAATTTGCTACCACCATCCGCATCTACGGGGACGTGCGGCGGATTGAGATAAAGACGAAAATCGTTAACCAGGATGAAGCAGTTCGCTACCGCGCCCTTTTTCCCACCTCGATAGAGCAGGGGAGGAACATGCAGGAGATTCCCTTCGGCGCCATCGAGCGGCCCGACGGCATCGAGTTCCCCGCGCAGAACTGGGTGGATTACAGCGATGGCGAGCGCGGCGTCGCGCTGCTCAACCGCGGCCTGCCCGGCAACAACATCGCCGGCAATACGATAATGCTTTCCCTTATGCGCGGCGCCCGCATCGTCGCCTACGGCTTCGGCGGCGGCTATGCGCCGGGGATGACCTCCGACACCGGGCTGGAGCTGGGGAAGGCATTGACCTTCGAGTATGCGCTCGTGCCGCACGCCGGCGACTGGCGGCAGGCCGGGATCTACCGCGACGGTCAGGCTTTCAACCACCCCCTCCTCGCCTGCCCCGCGCCGCCGCGCGCCGGCAGACTGCCGAAGCGCTGGGGATTGTTGGCCCTCACGCCGGATAATATAGTTCTTTCCACCCTCAAAACCGGCGCAGACGGCAAGCTGGTGCTCCGTCTCTACGAAGCCGCCGGCACGGCAACCGCCGCCGCCCTCTCCTTCACCGTCCCGGCGAGCATCGCTGAGGAGTTGAACCTGATGGAAGACCTGCTTGCTCCCCTCGAAATGGACGGCAACCTGCTTCAACTTACCTTCCGCCCTTTCGAGATAAAAACAATCGGATTAACCGTTGGGGACTGTCCCGGCCCTCGGTAACCAGCGCCGGCTTTTAGATTCTGCGCCCGGGAGCAAAACCTTAGGGACTGTCCCTGGTATGCAAATTGGTTGGAATCACGGGGGACAGTTCCCAACGGACAGTATGGAAATATGACTGTTCCGTGTCATATAAAACAGGATACTGATCTTTTCAGAAAGAATTAATCGGTAGAGGCGATTGCAAAATTATAAAAACGAGTGGATTTTTTAAAAACTGAGGGGATTTTTCGATACCTCTGTCGAAGGAGTAGTTAGGAGACCATCCTAAACAGAGGTATCGATAGCATGCTGACT
>Ga0172369_10007016_pt1 | contig 13206 bp, 14 predicted proteins | sample LakKiv25m_FD_114539 | JGI IMG/M metagenome (GOLD analysis project Ga0172369, IMG submission 114539) | Freshwater microbial communities from Kabuno Bay, South-Kivu, Congo - kab_022012_11.25m | ecosystem: Environmental > Aquatic > Freshwater > Lake | place: Democratic Republic of the Congo... | reverse complement strand
GAGTGTTTTACGAATATAATATCAATTATAAAATTGATTCCAATTTGTAGAAAATGAACAGCATGGTTTTAAACAGCACCACAAAATTTATAGTGAGATCCGGTAGCTATCGGAGTCGGACTAAAAGATTTAGCCTCTGTTTTATTCTGTCCAGCACCTCAAAAAATGAAATTACCAATGTTTAACTTTTGAAATACTCAAAAGTTACGTCGTCGCCATTAATAATAACTTTGCCCTTAACAATGCCCGGTTGTCCTATAACAATTGAATGAGCAGGCACATCTTTGTTTACAAGAGTGTTGGCAGCAATAACACAAAAATTGCCTATTTTAACACCTTTTGTAATGATGGCATTGGGAGCGATATAGACATTATTACCAATAGTGACTTCACTTCTTTCAATAGGTTTTCTACCGGAAGTTAATGTTTGTTTTACATTGTCATGGGTATAAATATGAACACCTGTTGAAATTGTGCAATAGTTACCTACAGACAAGCCTCCGCTCCCATCTATGATGGTGTAAGGTCCTATCCAGCAGTGTTGGCCTACTTTCACATCTCCAAAAACAAAAGAATTGTCGTAAATGGATGATTCAGCACCAAAGCCTAATCTTTTGGCCCGTTCCCATCTGTCAAAAAAAGTTTCATTAAAAGGCAATGACCTGTTAAATTGCGATTTAAAAGCACTGTCAAAGTCCTCATAAAGCTTATTCAATTGCTCAAACAACTTGGTTTTTGAGTCATCTTTTTTAATAACAGATTTTCTATCCATTTTTTTAATATTATTTGTTTTTAATCCACTCGGCGGTTTTCAGAATGCCTTCATCGAGATCTACTTTAGCTTTAAAACCGAGAATTTCTTCACATTTTTTTACAGAGGGTATTCTCAATTCAATATCGGCAGAAAGTTGGTCTCTGAATAAAATTCTTGATTTGGAGTTTAAAATTCTACAAACAGTTTGAGCCAGACCCAAAGTGGTAATCACAGCTCTGGCATTGCCAAGGTTAAAGCTTTCACCAATGGCTTTTGGATTTTCAACACAGCGCAGCATGCAATCGACGAAATCGTCAACATAACACCATGCGCGTATTTGAGAACCATCGCCATTCATAAAAATATCTTCGTTTTTCAAAGCCCTGTTAATAAATATCTGCATGGCTCCTTCTCCGGTCTGACCTGGTCCATAAACATTAAAAGGACGTACAGTTACAGTAGGCAACCCATATTGTTTAAAATAAGCGTGCGACAAATGCTCACCTGCTAACTTGCTGACAGCATAAGTCCATCTGGCCTCTCCTGCAGAGCCTGCAACTGTGTTACTGTCTTCAGACGATTTGTATGCCATTGAACCAAATATCTCGGATGTAGAAAAGTCAACAAAGCGGTCTTTGACACCGTTAATTTGGGCGGCTTCCAATGCATTAGCAGTTCCAATCATGTTTACCTGCATTGTGTGAACAGGGTTTATAATAACAGTATCTATCCCTGCTATTCCTGCAGCATGTATCACTATATCGGCACCTTTCATCGATTTTATCAATAAGTCTTTATCCAGCACATCGCCCCTGACAATTGTTAAATTGGAGTGATTGGCCAAACCGCTGTTGCTCAATGTATCCCTGTGAAAATTATCATAAGCAATAATTTTATTGTCCTCTATGTACTGCTTCATTATTGTATTGGCAATAAATCCGGCACCTCCTGTAATGAAAATCGTTTTATTTTTTATCATATCATTTAAATTTATTTAATGTGTCACTAATGTAAAGTATCTGTTCTTCTGTTAATCTATCGTGTATGGGTATTGCCAATCCACAAGTATAGGCTTTGTAGGCATTGGGAAAAAGCTTCTTTGCATCAAGTCTGTACATTTGTTGGTAGTATTGTGTGGCAGGCATGCACTGCGCGCCATAATTGGTTAAAATACCATTCTGTTTCAAATACTGAATCATGCAATCTCTTTCTTTTTCTGTATTTAATACAACATGAAATGTTTGAAATGTATGTCCAGCTTCTTTAGGAACAGCAGGCAATTTAATTGCAGCATGTTTTATTTCATTGAAATATATTGAAGCAAGTTTAGCTTTGTAAGTGAGTATGCTGTTCAACCTGTTGAACTGGCTTGATAATAAAGCTGCCTGAAAATCTGTCATCCTGTAATTAAAGCCGGCAGCAACAAAATTTAAAGGATTACTGCCAGGTTCAATACCATGATTGCGTAGGGTTTTAATTTTATTGTCGAGTGCCGCATCATTGGTAATGGCACACCCCCCTTCGCCAGATGTAATAGATTTGCGGGGATGAAAAGAGAAAGAACCAAAATGACCGAAGCTGCCTGCTTGCTTACCTTTGTGAGTAGCACCAATAGCACAGGCGGCATCTTCTATTACAGGGATATTGTATTTATTGGCAATTTCCATAATTTGGGTCATGTTGGCACATAAGCCAAATTCATGCACAGGCATTATTGCCTTGGTGTTTTTTGTAATTTTGCTTTCAATCTGAGTTTCATCAATATTAAAAGTATCAGGGTTGACATCAACAAAAACACAACGGGCACCAATCAATTCAACAACATTGGCTGTTGCTATATACGAAAGAGCAGGTAAAATAACTTCATCATCTTTTCCAATGCCCAAAGCCATTAAAGCCAGATGTAAGCTTGCTGTACCATTAGAAACAGCGCTCGAAAAATGGGTGTTTGCATAGTTTGATATTTTATTTTCAAGTTCATTGACATATTTGCCCTGAACCAGCATCCCGCTTTTCAATACATTAACCATGCACTCGATGTCACAATCCTGAATATCGGGCTTTGCCAATGATATAATCTCTTTCATCCTTTTTTATAAATAAACCCGTAAAATTAGTAATAATTCATCTGATTAAATAGGCTGATCTTCTTTTTTTTGAGGGAATATGATGGAAATTAAAACACAGAGCACAAGCACGGCTAAAATTATCAGCAGAGAAGCCACAATAGGCACTTCGTAGAAAGGCGATATGATCATTTTCACACCCACAAAAGCCAATATTATAGACAATCCGTATTTCAGATAGTAAAAATACTCTGTAATGCCTGCCAGTGCAAAATATAAAGCTCTCAAGCCCAATATGGCAAAAACATTTGAGGTAAAGATAATAAAAGTATCATGTGAAATTGCAAGAATAGCAGGAATAGAATCAGCTGCAAAGATTAAGTCAGTTACTTCAATGACAATAAGAGCTATAAATAAAGGTGTTGCAAATCTTTTTCGGTTAATTTTAATAAAAAACTTACTGCCATGCATTTCGGGAGTCACGGGGATAAATTTTTTAAACAGTCTGACCAATGGATTTTTGTCGGGATCAATTTGTTCATCTTTGTGAAAAAGCATTTTTATGCCTGTAAAAACGAGGAAAGCACCAAATATATAAATGATCCAATGGAATTTGTTTATAAGAGCTACACCTGCAAAAATAAAAATGGCCCTCATAATTAAAGCGCCCAATATGCCCCAGAAAAGGACTTTATGTTGGTATTTTCGTTCCACACCAAAAAAAGTAAAAAGCATGATGAAGACAAATAAATTATCAACGCTCAGAGATTTTTCAATGAGGTAACCGGTAAGGAATTCAAGGGCTTTTACTTTGCCCAGATAGTAATAAACGCCTAAATTAAAAATGAGGGACAAACCAATCCAAACAGCACTCCAAATAAGTGCTTCCTTAACTTTAACAACATGTGCATTGCGGTTAAAAACGCCCAAATCAACAGCCAGCATTAAAAAAACAAAAGCCAAGAAGCCCAACCATACATAAATACTTTCTTCCATTTTACTTACATTTTACTTTTAAACAAAAATAGTTTACAAATTTATCTAAATTTTGATGATTATATATAAACAAGTTGTTCAGCTGCAAAAATAATTAATGCCAATATTTTATAATTAAATTGCCTTAAAAGCTTTTTTCTTTAAGCATTTTTAATGTAAACTCATCCGTCTTAATATTAACAGTTTGATTTAGACATAAATAGTAAAATAAAAAAAAATTTTTTAATTGCCAGAAATGACCTATTTTTGAAAGTAGTTTTAAATGTTGATTTTTGAATTAATTGACTGAAATATGAAAAAAACAATCGAAATTAAGTTTTATTTTTATTTAGTAGCTTCTTTGATGCTTCTATTAACTTCAAACTGTAAAAAAGATGATGACTCTGACAATCAATTATCTGTTTCAGCACCTACAGTTACAACCACAGTTATAAGTGAAATAAATTATATTAATGGGGCCTGTGATGCTGTTTGTGGTGGCAATGTCACATCTACAGGGGGTGGAACAATTACATCAAGAGGTATATGTTATGGTACATCTCAAAATCCGACCACATCTACTCATATTATCACTGATGGCAGTACAGGAACCGGTAGTTTTGTTTGCAATTTGACAGCATTGAATTTAGGCACAGTATATTATATCAGAGCTTATGCTACCAATTCTGCCGGCACAGGCTATGGCAATCAGATAACCTTTAATACAGGTTCAAATCTGCCTGCGCTGACAACCACTGCTGTTACAGCCATCACATCATCAGCAGCAAAATCGGGAGGCTACATCACTAGCGATGGTGGTTTTCCTGTATTTGAAAGAGGTGTTTGCTGGAATACTTCTGGAACTCCTATAATATCAGATTCTAAAACAAGCGACAGCTTGGGCACAGGCACTTATATAAGCAATATTACTGGATTAACTCAAAATGTGACCTATTATGTAAGGGCTTATGCTACAAACAACAACGGAACATCTTATGGCAATGAACTTCAGTTTATAACGACAAGTCCTATGGCTCCAACAGTAACAACAACTGCGGCAACATCAATTACAACTACTACCGCTATTTCTGGAGGAAATGTCACTTCAGACGGAGGCGTAAGTGTTACTAACAGAGGAATATGCTGGAGTACAAGCCCCAACCCTACTACGGCTGACAATATTACAACCAATGGCTATGGTGCAGGTGTTTTTACAAGCAATATTACAGGATTGACACCCAATACGCAGTATTATGCACGTGCCTATGCTACAAATAGCATTGGAACCGGCTATGGAAATCAGATAACATTTTCCACCACAAGTCCTACTTTACCTACTCTAACAACAGTAGCAATAACCGACATCAGAGGTACTGCCGCAACATCGGGAGGTAATATCACATCAGATGGTGGTGCTGCAATTACTGCAAGAGGTTTATGTTGGAGCACATCTCCCAACCCTACTATCACAAACACTATCACTCTAGATGGCTCAGGTATTGGAATTTATGCCAGCTCCCTTGCCAATCTTTCAGAAAATACTTCTTATTATGTAAAAGCTTATGCAACAAATAGTGCTGGCACAGCCTATGGAAATCAAATAACAATAAATTCAGGTTTCACTTATGGCACCTTATATCAAGGCGGACTTGTTTTCTACAATAATGGTAACAGTGGAGGTTTAGTATGTGCTGAAACAGATCAAAGCACAACTGCTCCCTGGGGTTGCGAAGGTATTTATTTATCGGCCAGTGGAACTACCTTAGGAACAGGCCAGAGCAATACTACTTCAATTATTAACGGTTGCAGCACATCAGGTATTGCTGCTCGTATATGCGACGAACTAACTATAGGCTCTTACAGTGATTGGTATCTGCCTTCAATTTTAGAACTACAGATAATGTGCTCTAACCTTAAAGGTAATAGTTTGGGAGGATTTCCAAATGTCAGTTACTGGAGTTCAACCGAATTGGGTAATACAACAGCTAATGGTTATGACTTCTACTGGTGGGGTGGCAATGTTTTAAATAAAAGTACCGGTTACTATGTAAGAGCAGTACGTACATTCTAGTATTATGGCTTTCTATTCATTTAATGATTTAATATAAATTTTTACCATGAAAACAAAAAATGCTTCCTCATTTTTCAAAATACCTTCATTATTAATGGTTTTGAGCTTATTTGCTTTGATTTTTATTAATGCTTGTAAAAAAGATGATACTGATGACAATACCGATAACACACCTCAAACAATATCCGATACGGATTTTTACAAAAGAGTAGCATCTTCTATAATTGCTTGTGTTGTTGATATTTATAATCAAAATATTGCAGGCACCCCCGGAGGTGGTAAGGATTTAGTTGTTAATGGCCCTTTGGAAGGCACTTGCCATATCACCGGCAGTTGCTCACAGGACACACAAAATGATATAACTACCACCGATCTTAATTTTGATATGGACAGTATAACTTATCAGCAAACTGTTTTGACATGGAATACACAACTCAAGCTGCATGGAAGCATTTCTTTCGATGGCAGTTTTTCTGATACTTATACAAGTGTTACTCACGACTCACAATATCTTTACATTGATGGTAAAGTTACATACGGAACCGTTAGCCGTATCATCAGGATGACGGGTATTGTTTCAATCAATCGCTCTTCATCTGTTACAGCAGTTATTTTCGGCCATACCGTGTCATGGTAGCTGCTTGAAATTTAAAACTTTATCCAAAATCAATTTTTAATTATTTTTTTCAGAGCAATAATGTTCTGTAGAATACTGTTAAATTTATACCCTCTAAAATATCCATTAATTTTTAGAATTATGAAAGTTGTTAAACAAATTCTGTCAGCAATATTACTATTTATTTCAGTTTTTTCTTTCGGGCAAAGTACTGATTCCTATACATGTTTATATTTCGATTCAGTCAGTGACACCTTTGACATTGAATCGATAAAAACCGACAGCAATGTAAATTGCCTGGAAATTAAAAATGCTTTCTCAGCAAAAACACTCGAAAATATTTTTTCAAAAATTCCCTTTAAGGAAGAAATTATCAGAATAAATATCACCAATTATCCTGAAAAATACATACCCGCAACTATCAATGAGTTTAAAAATCTGAGTTGTTTCTCCCTGTCGAGCGCTCCCGGTATCAATTTCAGAAAGCTTTTCAAACAACTTCAGGGTTTTACTAAATTGTCTGTTTTAGAACTTGATGATAATGAAAGGGCTGATATTCCTTCCAATATTAAAAGTTTGAAAAGTCTAAAGACTTTGTCTGTAATGAATTATGACAAAGTAGATGCAGGCAAACTTTTTAAAAATATTTCAAGGCTTCCCCTCTTAAAAAGCCTCACTTTAGCTTCTATAGGTACAATCATCATCGAAAAAGATGCTTATTTCCCAAAAAATCTTACCACCCTTGATATGTCAGATAACTGGATGAGTATCTTACCTGATGATATTTCAAAAGCAACAGCTTTAACATCGCTTGACATTTCAGAAAACAATTTCAAAAATGCTGAACAGATAGTATCATGCATAAAAAATCTTAATCTGGAATCGCTCTCTGTGTCGTGTTACGACAACAAAGACTCTTTGCTGTTCCTTAAAAGTTTCCCTGAAACAGATTTGAAGTTGTCTGTTTACAAAGATTTTAAAAATTCAGAAGCCTTTAAAAACAGCATTCAAAAGAGAGAGAGCATTCCTTTTATTGAAAACTATTATACTAATACTGTTAAGCCACGCATAGGGTATCCCGAAATTGAAAGAAAAATTTTTACCATTCAAACTCAAAAAAACAATACCCTTCTCTATCGCTCAGGCAGTGTGATTAAAATACCTGAAAATGCCTTTGTTGATTCGCTTGGAAATACTGTAAAAGGCGAAGTGACAATCTATTACAGTGAATATAAAGACATTTTTGACATATTGGCTAATGGCATTCCCATGAGTTACGACAGTGCCGGGCAACATTACTTTTTTCAAACAGCAGGCATGTTCGAAATATTTGCTCAAAAAGACAATCGTGAGGTATTTCTTGCTTCCGGCAAAAAAATTTCTCTCGATTTTTCAACCCTCGATATCGACAGTGCATTTAACCTTTACCGTTTGAATGATAAAGAAAAAAACTGGACTTTTAAAACACCTCTTCAGAATGATGTTAAAATTACGGATGCAAATACCAACCCTGCTTACAGATTATTCAGCAACCTGCTAAAAGCAAAAATTGACACATTAAGTTTTGAAGAAAGATACGATGATCTCATTTATGCCCGTACTCGTAAAATTCCATTAGACTATTATGAAGGAAATCAGAAAATTAACCTGCCCTTTTTCAAATTAAAAAAAGGCTCCAAGTATGTTAAGAACAGAGACATAAAAAAAATGCCCACCTTTTACATGGAAATTCCCGACTACTCCAATTATAAAGAACTTAATGCTTTCAGAGGTTTTATATGGGCTTATACCGGAGCTTTGGATAAAAAAGAGTTTTCAAAAAAATATATAACGCGAAAAAAATGGACTGATACCCGAATCACCTATCTGCCCGATGAACATATCTTTAATATTGAACTTAAAAATCCCTATGAATTTACAAATTTTAAAGCTTTTCCTGTACGTTCGAGTTACACTGCCGAAACAATAAAATACGAAAAAATATATACAAGAATTGATAACAGGTACAATAAAATTCTTAAAAAAGTGCAATTGAAATTTGACAGTTCTATTAACAAATCATTAGCACGTGAACAGAAAAAAGCCTGGGATTTAATTTATAATTATATGTCGCCCGAAGAAAAAGCCATGACCAAAGAAGAATGGATGGCTTATGCTATAAAGAGATTAAGGATTGAGCAAGACAGTATTGACAACATACAATCAATTTATGCCAATGCTCTGAGAAGCTTTGAAATTGACGGTTTTGGTATTTGGAATTGTGATAAAATTTATAAAATCAAAAACCCAATGCCCCTCGCTGCCCAATTTAAAGATGCCCTTGACAATAAAATTGTAGCTTCGTCAGTAGTTGTTATTGATGAAAAAAACAAAACAATTATAACTTACCCCTATTATACAGAAGCTCAAATAACTTTAGACATGAAGTCAGAATCAGCTTTCTTTCTCGTAGGTATTAATGGAAAAATTGCTATTGTTGACAAAACAAGCATTAAAAACACCCTTGCTGCACCTAATACCAATGGCACTTTCACTTTTACAGCTTATGAAATTGATCCTATGCTTCTTTCTACTGCCGAATTGAGGAAGTTGATGGGATTTTAGAAAGTACCAGCGTAAAACCAAATTATTCTCCTCTTACGGCTCCTCTGGGACAATATCTTGTGCATTTTCCACATTCAGTGCATTTTTCTTTATCAATGACAGGCAATCCGTATCCTTGCTGGGTAATTGCACCTGTAGGACACACATTTAACATAGGACATCTGTGATTTTGAGGACACCTGCTTTTACTTATTTGAAATGACATAATTTAATTAGATTTAAATAATATTTATTATTGACAACAACTTTTCTTTGATTTTTCTATCAAAGTATTTATTCCAAAAGGAAGATACAGTGGACAAAAACCTATCAAACTTGTGAGAATAAAAACACCCGACAAAACGAGTAATACAATCCCCAAAGTTCCTGTTAATACATTTGTTAAGAAAAGTATAACTATTACAGCAGCTATCAGTATTCTGATAATTTTATCTGCTAAACCCATATTTTTTTTCATTTTTTTAATTTTTTGTTGTTAAAAAGCCCCCCTGTTAAAAATCCTATCATAGCTCCCCAGAGCACACTCATAAATGGATTTGAAGTGATAGGACAAGAACCGCTTGAACATCCAACAGTAAAATAATATATGCCCCCTCCTATGGCACCTAAAGTTATTCCTATCAGTTCTGGAATCATTCCCTTAATTCTCAGCATCATTTTTTCTTTGCACGATGACTTTGTTTCACAATTATTTTGCATTTATTTTACTTTTTGTTTAAAAGAAAATCATCAATTATATTTACAAAAGAATTCTTTGGCATAGCACCCATAGCCATTTGAGGTTGTCCGTTTACAGGTACAAAAAGAATTGATGGGATACTTTGTATGCCAAATATTGCGGCCAACTCCTGCTGTTGCTCTGTATCTACCTTGTAAATATCCACTTTACCTGTGTAATCTTTTGAAAGTTCCTCGAGTACCGGAGCGACCATCTTGCATGGACCACACCAATCGGCATAAAAATCAATGATGCAGGGTTTATTACCTTCAAATTTCCATTCTTTATTTACATTGAAATTAAATACTTTCTGCGTAAATGTTTCTTTATTTAAATGTTCCATAAACTATAAAATTTAAAATTTATTAATATTACTTGCTATTTGCTATTTTTTCAACTTCATTCATAATGTCTTCTTTTTGTGTTAAGCCCACAAACTGCCCCATAGCCTTACCATCTTTAAACAACACAATTGTAGGAATGCTTACGACTTTGTATCTGTTGGCAATTGAAGGGTTCTTATCGATATCCACTTTAAAAACAGTACTTTTACCAAGCAGCTCTTTCCCTACCTCTTCCATAATTGGAGATTGCATTTTGCATGGTCTGCACCATGTAGCATAAAAATCAACCAGCACAATTCCCGATTTTATACTCTCATCAAATGTGCTTTCGGTAAGTGGCACTACTTCTCCCGGGACTGATAGTATTGCATTTTTTTCTGAAATAACTTTTTCTTCATTGTTTGAAGCCTGACTGGTACAACTTATATTACTTCCTGCCAATACAAAGAAAAGAAACACACCTGCTAATGCCACCGGTTTTTTAATTATTCTGTTCATTTTATTTTTGTTTTAAAATTTTTCATCTCATTTTCAATCATCGTGCCAATAGTTATATATATTTGATTATTAGTTAATTATATTATTTTTGTAAAATATTTACATTAACTTTATATTAATATTAAATAAATATTATTAATTTTGTATTAACTAAGTTAATTTAAAACATGATAGAAAACAACGAAACAAGTATTTTACGGCATGCGCCATGTGGTATTTTTATAACAGATATTAATAAAAATATCATTTTCTGGAATAATGCCATGCAGGAAATGAGCGGTATAGATAGCTCAGAAGCTATTAACAAGAACATACTCTTTGTAAAATTTTACAGTATAAATCCTGTTGGCAAAAGTCTTCTCGATTTTTCGGAATGTTTTAAAGGCAAGAAAACCAAAGTAGCCAAAACTGCTTTTATTGAGAATGCTTTACATGAACAGATTCTGGTTTTTATTAATGCACGCTTTGTCACTGTTAATAATGAACTGCATCTTTTAGTTATGGTCACTGACATCTCAAGGGAGATAACATGCAGCACTGTTTCAGTGGCCCCATTAATTGTAAAAGAAAAAGAAGCATTGCAACGCATTGTTGGGAGAGATGAGAAAATCCACGAATTGTATAAAATGATTGAGATGGCAGCTGATTCGATGGCAAACATCAATATATCAGGTGAAAGCGGTACAGGAAAGGAACTTGTTGCCAATGCCATCCACCAGCTGTCAGCAAGAAAAAACATGCCTTTTGTAAAAGTAAACTGCTCAGCTCTTACCGAAACACTACTGGAAAGCGAGTTGTTTGGTCATGTTAAAGGTTCATTTACAGGTGCATACAAAGATAAAATCGGAAAATTTGAGGCGGCAGGTGGCGGCAGTATTTTTCTGGATGAAATTGGTGAAATAAGTCCCATGATACAGGTAAAACTGCTGCGCGTCATACAGGAAAAAGTTATAGAACGTGTTGGTGATAACAAACAAATTAAAGTTGATATGCGCATCATTACTGCAACCAACAAAAACCTGAGAGAACTTGTTAATAAAGGACTTTTCAGAGAAGATTTGTATTACAGACTGAATGTATTTCCTATTCAAACACCTTCTCTTAGAGAAAGAATGAATGATTTGCCTTTACTTTCCGACTTTTTTATCATGAAATTCAACAAGCTGACAGGCAAACATATAAAAGGAATCACAGAGGACGCTTACAGAATATTATTGAATTACAACTGGCCAGGAAATGTCAGAGAATTAGAAAACTGTATTGAACATGCCTTTGTCATTTGCAACAAAAAACTGATTGATGTATATGATTTACCTAAAGAAATCAGAATGGTTGATATCAATAAAGAATTGGGTGCTTCGATAATTACTCCTGAGATAAAAATCCCACTTACATCTGAACTAGACAAGCAAAACAGTCAGTTTTTCTTCCGATTTATCACAAAGGAACAATTGGAAAATGCCTTGGTAAAATATAAATACAACAGAAAAGAAACTGCTAAAAATCTGAATATTAGCACTGTAGCTCTTTGGAAAAAAATGAAAAAATATAATTTTATAAACTAAATACATTTTTTTGAAGAAGTTGAATTATTAATTATTTTTGAAACATCTTTTTAATCTTCTTTAAAAAATAAAAATGAAAAAAATATTCTTATTTCTAAATTGTTTGTTTTTAATGTCTCTTGTGTTTGGACAGAGGTACAAATCTCAATTAGATAAAGTTAATAATTTTCTTAGAACTTTCGATAATGGATATTACGGGTACATTTCGATTGAAAACAACAATTTATGCACGAATATTAAAAATAATAATCAATGTATTGTAAACATATATGATATTTCAGATATAAGAGTTACCGAAGACAACAGAAAGGTTGAAATATTTTGCAAAAGTGGTGATTGTGTGACAGGTGTTACAGGAGGAAAATACAATTCAATGTCGTATAGGACAACAAGTGATTTTGATGCTGAGGGTCTTGCAAGAGATTTAAATGCTTTGGTTAATGCTGTCAAAGACATCGAAGAAAAGCAGTCAGACAACAATGCTCCCGAAATTATAATAACATCACCCGATATATCCGCTTCCTATAATACATATGAACAAAATGAGAGCATTACCATAGAAGGGAAAATAGTCAGCAACAACGAAATTACAGAAGTACTGATAAATGGCAGAGACGTTTATTTGGATGAAAATGGTCATTTTTCCATGTCCGTTTCACTTGCTGCAGGAGAGAATGCCTTTTCTGTAAGAGCCACCGATGCAAACCAACAGACAACAACATTGAAGTTTGTCATTGAAAGAGCTTCGGAATAAAATTCTCATTTAATTTCAACGAACAAGTTTGTTGCAGAGCATTTTCTTAACAAAATGCTTACATCCACTCATTTACTTCAAAAAAATATCTAATTAATAGAATTATTTTTTATATTTTTGTCTAAGCCTGAAATAAGTTGACCGTTTTAGAGGCACAAATTTAACTCAAAAATGGCAACAATAGAGAAATTTAAAGAAAAAAAGTTAATAAGGCAATTACGAATAAATCGTTATTTTAGCG
>Ga0172369_10007014_pt1 | contig 13208 bp, 8 predicted proteins | sample LakKiv25m_FD_114539 | JGI IMG/M metagenome (GOLD analysis project Ga0172369, IMG submission 114539) | Freshwater microbial communities from Kabuno Bay, South-Kivu, Congo - kab_022012_11.25m | ecosystem: Environmental > Aquatic > Freshwater > Lake | place: Democratic Republic of the Congo... | reverse complement strand
TTCGAATCCTGGGCCGGCAGCCACTACTGGAAGCTCGGTTTCATGCTGGAAACCGGGCTTTTGCTCTTTTCCATTGCCCCCGGTGTCGGGGTCAAATCAACCATAAATGCCAATCCACTCTCGATGATGCCGGCGCAACACCCGCAGATCACCGCAGATCAGCGGTTTTTAGCGCCTTACAGGGCGAGGGGTTAGGCGCCACCGTGTAAGGCGATCGGTTTATATTCCGCCCGCACCCCCCGTTGAGGAAGATGCCGGGGAAGACGCCGCGGATAGTGCGCGGGTACCAGGGGCATTCCACCATCGTCTATTCGGCGAACACTTCGCGCAGGAGACGCAGTGCGGTTTCGGTGATCTGCCCGAGCGCATCGGGCTGAAACTTCGAGCCGACGCCGGTGCGCGTCTCGTACCCTCCGTGCCGAAAGGCTTCCTCAATGGGAATGTAACCGGCATAACCGTTGCAGAAGTGGGCGACGAAGGTATAGGGGGCGGGCGACTCCAGCTTGATGCGCAATTGCGCTTCCACGAACGGCTCGCCCATCAACGCAACCAGCGCCGCCTCGCCCAGCCGGAGCACCTCGATTTCGTAGTCGAAGAACGGATTGCGCTGCTGGCGCGCGTACAGGTCCAGCCGGCCTACCGCATATACCCAGTCCCAATCGACCGCGGTGCGGTCGGCGTCGAGAAACTTCGGCTCCGGATAGGCATCCAGGTAGCGGCGGGCGTCATCAACAACCTCCGTATCGAGCGCGCGCATGGGCAGGCGCAGCACCGCGCGCTTCCAGCAGAGCGGCGCCGGCGTGATATGCTCCAGCCGTCCCAACGCCGTCTCCGTGGTTTCCATCAGTTTTTCGGCTACTACCCGGTGCTTGCCGTCGATCTGCCGGTAATAGTCGGGATCGAGGTGGTCAGTAGGAGAGATATTGCCGCAGCAGCCGTTCACGACGAGGGCGACCCCGCCGTGGCGGGCGTTCATCATCTCCGCCCAGGCGCCCGGCCAATCGCCGATGACGTAGCGATGCGGATAGCCGAAGATGGGATGGCAGGTGTGGTGCAGCAGCGAGGCGACGGGACGGCCATCCTGCCCGGCCAGCATCATGACGCCGACTTCTGGATCCATCGGCCCTTCACAATAAAGAATGTTCGGATCGCAAAGCCCGGGATGCGTCTTCACCGTGCCGTCGCGCATCACGAAGCGCCGGTTCGACGCCACCCGGCCGTCGATGCCCCGTCCCACGGTCACCTGCATGGGCTGTAATCGCGCGGCCGCTTCTTCTACTGCCGTCAGGCATCGCGCGATGCAGAAGGGATCGTACCGTTCGTCGCCGCCCTTCAGCCAGGGGTATTCGTCGGGCATCAGCGTGGGCGCGTCATCGACGAGGAACAGGTGCCCAAGGCTCGGCGCGGCATGATTTTGCGTTACGTGCAGGATAACCTGCTCGGGCGGTATACCGAGCTTCGCGCCGACAAGGCGCCGCAGTTCGCCGGCCAGCGGATTGGTGGCGGAAAGCAAATCCAGCACCAGCAGGCAGCACCGTTGCCCGCCGGCCTCCAGCAGCAGCGCCTTTACATATAAGCGCTCGCGGATTTCTTCAGCGGGCCGATAACGGCCAATGTCGCCGGCTAACTGAATGCCCGGTTCCGGCGAAATATCCGCGCAGCCGGCGCCGGCGGACAATATGAATCGATCACTGGAAGTCATCATGCCACCTTTCGACGGACCGTTGTCGTGGTTGTGTATTTCATGACCGCGCCGATGCATCGCCAGGCGGCGCGCGGACATGTTGACCGAAAGATCATCGCCCATTTCCTGTGCGATGGCATGCACATAGTCCGTGGTTCAGGAGAAATCCGGGGATCGCGACGCAACGCCAATGAAACCGTCGCCTGGTGAATGCCGCAGCGAAGGGCGATATCTCGTTAAGTCACCTGGCTTTGCATGCTGTCATGCGCATGCGCCATTTTGAAAGTGTAGAGAACAATTGGCGGCTTGTCAACAAATAACGATAAACATAGCTCACGATTCCAACAAAGAAGGCTGTCGCCTGGGAATTGTCATTTAGCCCTGGATTCTCGGCAGAGCCTTAATTATGAACACGCTGTAGAGAATTTCAAAGAGAAAGGATTACTCTATTCTCTTTCTCACACCCAACGAGCCTTCCATCCTGCCGCCGCGTTATGGTACAATATCTCCGTTTTACGGAAAGGAACCTACCCTATGGAACGCAAGTTAAGGCAAGTCGATCCGGAGGTTGCCGCCATTCTTGATCGGGAGTTGACGCGCCAGCAGCAATCGTTGGTGATGATTCCATCGGAGAATTACGCGAGCCGGGCTGTGCTGGCTGCAAGCGGCTCGATAATGACGAATAAATATGCCGAGGGTTATCCGGGCGCCCGTTATTACCACGGCTGCGAATACGTGGATCAGGTAGAGCTGCTGGCCATCGAGCGCGCTAAGAAGCTGTTCGGCGTCGAGCATGCCAACGTGCAGGCGGTCAGCGGCACGCAGGCGAACATGGCCGTCTATTACGGCCTGCTGCAGCACGGCGACACCGTGCTGGCGATGGCGCTGGACCAGGGCGGGCACCTGTCCCACGGCAACAGGGCGAACTTTTCGGGCCGGTATTACCATTTCGTTCCATACGGCGTCGATCGCGAGACGGAGCAGATCGACTACGATCAGGTGGAAGCACTGGCCGTCGAGCATAAGCCGAAGATCGTGCTGGCGGGCGCCAGCGCCTACCCGCGCTCGCTCGATTTTCCCCGCTTCCGGCAGATCGCCGACCGGGTGGGCGCCTACCTGATGGTGGACATGGCGCACATCGCCGGCTTGATCGCCGCGGGAGTGCATACCAGCCCGGCGCCTTATGCCGATGTCATCACCAGCACCACGCACAAAACGCTGCGCGGTCCGCGCGGGGCGTTCATCCTCTGCCGGCAGGCGCTGGCAAAGACCATCGACAAAGCCGTCTTCCCCGGCGTGCAGGCCGGCCCGCTGATGCACGTGGTCGCGGCAAAGGCGGTTATGTTCAAAGAGGCGATGTCGCCGAAATTCACCGCCTATCAGCGGCAGGTGATCGCCAACGCGAAGACGCTGGCGGAGACGCTGGTGAGGCGCGGCTTCCGGCTGGTTTCCGGCGGCACGGACACTCATTTGATGCTGGTGGACGTGCGCGGGCAGGGATTGACCGGACGCGCGGCGGCTGACATGCTGCGCGAGGCGAATATCATCACTAATTTCAACACCATCCCCTTCGATCCGCAGCCGCCTACGCATGGCTCCGGCATCCGTCCCGGCTCCCCCGCCGTCACCACCCGCGGCATGAAGGAAGCGGAGATGGCGCAGATCGCCGGCTGGATCGCCGACATACTGCTCAACCCGGATGATGCCGCGCTCCGCAATGACGCGCGCGGCGAAGTGCAGGCGCTGTGCGATCGCTTTCCCATCTACGATTTCCTTACACTGGAAGGGGAGTTTGTGTAGTTCGGAGTTCGGAGATCCAAGTTCCTCGATTCACAGATAACCTGGAACTTTGAACTGCACCAAACGTCAACGCCCGGGACATCCGACTCCCGGGCGTTACGCGTGGTGACTCTCCCCCTCCTGTATGCCTGGCGCATCCCTGCAATTCGCTGAGGCCACCACCTCCAGCCTCCCTGCCAGAACCATGTTGTTGCTCACCTTTTGTTGTCCGACTTCATTATGCCACTGTCTCGCATCGAGTGTGAACGAAGTCAAAACATGCCGCGCTATCCTGTGCCGATATTCTAACATTCATCTCTGTTGATGCGACATCACCGCTCCCCCACCTGCCGCCGGCATGCTAGTATAGAAAGAAATGGAAGGTTGGAAGAATGGATGGTTGGATAAATAAATTTTCCACTCTTCCATTCTTCCAACCTTCCATTCTTCCAACCATCCAGTGGGGAGGCTTACTATGGGATTCGATCCGATAGAATTCGAGCAGCGCTTGCGCGAGACAAATCCGCAGATTCGCGAGGCATGTCCGGAAACCTTCGCGGCATTCCTCGACTTTCACCAAAAGGCGCTGTCGCCAGGCCGGTTAGACGCGCGCACGAAAGAGCTGGCGGCCATCGCCGTCTCGGTCTTTTCCAAGTGCCCGTATTGCATTCCCTATCACGTGCAGCGGGCGCTGAATATGGGGATCAGCAAAGAGGAGATGATCGAGATCGGCCTGGTCGCCGTGTCGCTGGGCGGCGGCTCCACCATGACCTATGTCACGCAGATGATCCAGGCGATCAACGAGCTGCACACGGGCGAAGAGCTGCCGGAGGCATTGTAAAGGCACCGGAGCGCGGATCGGCATCCGCGCTCCGGCCGGATGATCCGGATCCGCGCGAGCAGATTATAAAATATTTACAACAGTAAAAAAAATTATTGAAATATTGTGATATTGCTATGCGAGTTATGGAATATAACATCAACATCGAAGTTATCGTCGCAGCAAACTGAACTGGCGGAGCTGGAAACCGATCAGCGATATAACAGATTCAGCCTCGAGAGATCGTTCCATTTACCACACGATCGGTTCCACTCCGCCCGATCAGTTTATCCGGTGAACCCCGATTATCCCCCGGCTGCTCGATCCTCATCCAACCCGGGCAATGTTCACTTCTTCGGCAATGTAAGCGCATTGTTACATATAATTCCGCCATGCCCCCGCGCCTTTTCGCTAATATTTGTCGATTGCCTTGCCGGGTAACGTTAACGGCGTTGCCTCCCGGAAGCAGGCTTCATATTTAACGAATACACTTTGGGGGAGGGCGTTATGAAGTTTCACTGGCTGGTTTTACTGGCCTCATCTCTGCTGGTCTTATCGATCATTGCCGGCTGCGGCGGCGGGAATGGCGGGGGCAACGCCAACCTGTCGGGGTCGGTGACGGTGCTGGGCTTCAACGATCTGGGGATGCATTGCATGAACCAGGATTTCTCCGAATTAATGATCCTGCCGCCGTTCAACAACATGCATGCCCAGGTTATCGATCGTGGTGGGGAGGAGCCGCGTATCGTCACGAGCGGGATCGCGGTCAGCTACGCCATCCCGTCGAACACCACCTCGGTGACGAAAACGAACTTCTGGGATTATGCGCAGGCATTGTTCGGCTTTACGCCGGCGCCTGATATCGGGTTGACCGGCAACGGCCTGGCCGGTAATATGACGCCCGTCGCGGGCAAGATATGGGAAGCGAGCGGCATCCCGGTGACTCCATTGAACGACGCCATGCAGGAGGACACATATCCGCTGATGACGATCACCGTCAGGCAAAACGGCATTCTCAAGGCGCAAACGCAGGCAGTGGCGCCGGTGTCCTGGGAAATCAATTGCGATCTGTGCCACGACACTCCGGGCATCAGCACGGCAATGGATATCCTGCAATCGCACGACAACTTGCACGATACGTCGCTTGCGGGCGGACCGAAGCCGGTGGCCTGCGGTTCGTGTCATACCCAACCGCCGCTTGCCGCGCTCATTCCCGGCAATCCGGCCGTCTCGACGCTATCCTCCGCAATGCATACCTCTCACGCTCCGCGCATGGCAGACGCGGGCCTGCCCAATCCATGTTACGCCTGCCATCCCGGCGTCCGCACGCAATGCCTGCGCGACGTGCACGCCACCGCCGGCATGACCTGCACCGATTGCCATGGCTCCATGACCGCCGTCGGCAATCCCGCCCGCCAGCCGTGGACCGATGAACCGCGCTGCGGAACGTGCCACCCACTCACGCCTATTTCCGGCTTCGAGTTGGAGCAGCCGGGCACGCTCTACCGGAACTCGCGCGGCCATCACGGCATCTATTGCGCCGCCTGCCATGGCAGCCCGCACGCCATCACGCCTACCAGCACGCCGCAGGACAATGTGCAGGCTATCGCCGTGCAAGGCCATGCCGGCACTATCGATACCTGCACGGTCTGCCACAGCTCGCGGCCCGACGACAGCTTTCCACATAGTTTGAGCGGTGGTGGAGATTGAAACGAATCTGCCGGTGTTTCGTAAATATCCCCTTGCCCCGTTGCTTCAGTGAAAGGACCGGGGTGAGGGGAAGATACGATAAACCTTTAATAATATCGGCATTCTCCTCACTATTCTCCCCGTTATCTGTTGACACCATAAACAAACGCTTTTATCCTTAATAATGTTATCTCTGTATTACTAATGCTTAATTTCTCGCCAACAGGCGCAGTTTTTGTCTTTGGTTGCGGCGCAGCCGCCCTGTATTACTAATGCTTAATTTCTCGCCAACAGGCGCAGTTTTTGTCTTTGGTTGCGGCGCAGCCGCCCTGTATTACTAATGCTTAATTTCTCGTCAACAGGCGCAGTTTTTGTCTTTGGTTGCGGCGCAGCCGCCCTGTATTACTAATGCTTAATTTCTCGTCAACAGGCGCAGTTTTTGTCTTTGGTTGCGGCGCAGCCGCCCTATGCCTCATTGCCTCGATGCCTGCCGGTCAGGAGCACCTATGTTAAAGACGGCTTTTGGATTGTTTGCATTTCTCGCGCTTGTGATGCTTGTCGGTTGCGGTGATGGCGGCGGCGGAGATATGCGGCTGGCGGGAGTGACTATCCGCAATGGCGGGATCACCGTTCGCCTGCTAGATGCCGCCATCGCGCGCGGAGCGCAGGGCACGGTCACGGTGCGGCTCGACGCCCTGGGGAGCGAGAACGCCCTCGGCTTCAGCATACAGTTCGATCCGGCGCAATTGCATTATGAGTCAGCGCAGCTCGGTCCCGACGCGGCCGGCGTTTCGCTGCTCAGCAATACCGGCGGAATCGCGAGCGGGCGGCTGGGCTTCATGCTGGGCAAGCCGTTGCAGGAAACCTTTCCGGCGGGAACCCTCGATATCCTTCTCATCACCTTCACGGCCATCGATCCCGGCGCCGGCACGGTGGAAGCGCCGCTGACCTTCACCGATAACCCGGTTGCCCGCGAAGTCGTCGATGCCGCCGCGGGCGTGCTGCCGGCCGGTTGGCTGCCCGGTACGGTGACCATCACCGGCGGCAACACTCCGCCCGTTGCCGACAGCCGGAGCGTGCAGGTGAACGAGGGCGTGGACAAGGCAATCACCCTCACCGGCTCGGATGCCGACGGCGACGCGCTGACCTACCTCGTCGTCGATCAGCCCCAGCATGGGACGCTTGCCGGCGCGGCGCCCAACCTGATCTATTCGCCGGATGCGGATTATACCGGCGAAGATGGTTTCACCTTCACGGTGAACGACGGTCAAGCGGATTCGCCGGTTGCCACTATCTCCATCACCATCGACGCCACTCCTCGCCATCCCGCCGACTACAACCCGGATAATCCCGCCGCGGCCACCAGTGAAGACCTGGCCATCGACATCGCGGAGATCACCCATTACGGCAACCACTGGAAATCCGGGCAATCCTGGCCGCGCGGTCCGGATCCGATAGACATCGCCTATCTCACCAACGCGGGCTTTTTGTGGCGCTCGGGCGAACGGTACGGTTATGACGCCGGCGCGGGAGAGCCGAATTGCTGGACGCCCGCCGTGGCCGCCGCTCAAGCGCGCTTCCCCGGCCATACGGGGAGGAATTCAGCGACAGCCCGCTTTTCGAGCCGCTCCTACACTCCCGGCAAGGGGATGCGGGTGACGATCGAGCTGCAGCCGGCGCCGGCGGCGCTTGCCGTCGCGGTGCAGGAGCAGCCGCCCGCCGGATGGATCGTTTCCGAGATCAGCCACGATGGCGCCTTCGATGCCGCCACCGGACTGGTGAAGTGGGGACCCTTCTTCGACCGCGCGCCCCGTGCGCTGTCCTTCACCGCCACCCCCCCGCCCGGCGAATCCGGTATGGCTGCCTTCTCCGGCGTCCTCTCGGTGGACGGCCGCGTGTTCTCGATAACAGGCGACCGGCAGAGCAAGGCGGGGAGAAGGAGATAGGTGGGAGCGCTCTCATGGTGATTAATTAAGGAGCCTTTTTTATGCGCGTAACCCTCCTCTTTCCGGCGCTGATAATGCTGACGCTACACCAGGCTACGGCGCGCAATATCGTGAATGTAGCGGCGGTTGACTATCAGGAAAAGGTCATCTACCACTCGCCGGAAACGCCGGGATTTACCGCCTGGGTGGGACTGTGGCGGATCAAAGATAAATTATATTGCGATTTCAATCAGAAAACCGGCCCCGCGGATAATCCGCTCTCCCGGTGTCCGCTGCTCGAATCCGCCGACCATGGCAACACCTGGCGGATTGTACCCCTGCAAAGCCCCGGCAACGGCATGTTTCAGCGCGAGCGTGGATCGGGCCGCGGGATGGTCGCGCTGGATGGCGGCCGGACGCTGGTGAGACCGGTGTGGCCGCTCGACTACCGGCAGGATACCGGCTACCTGATGCGCTCGACGGATGGCGGTAAAAGCTGGCGGCGCATCGATGTCGTCGCCAACGACGCCTGGTGCGCCTGGGCGACGAATATCAAAAAGCTGCGCGATGGGCGGCTCATCCTGATGGCCGGCTGCTGGAAACGCGGCGAGAAAATCCCCTGGATGGGCGACGGGCCGATGCGCAAGATGATGTTCATCTCGCGGGATAAAGGCAAAACCTGGAGCGCGCCCATTCCGCTGCTCGATCCGGCGGAGGGCGTGTGCGAGGAGAGCGACTTCGTCGAGCTGCCTAACGGCGACCTGTTCTGGGTGCACCGGTCGGAGTTTTACCCGGAGAAAAAGCCGAACGCTCTCCCGCCCGGCGCCTGCCCGATGGGCGACAGCCCGTTCTACAGTGTGCGCAATCAAAGCATCACCCGCAAGGCCGGCGATACCTTCCTGCCCGGCCCGGCCACGCTCTGTCCCTTCGGGCACAGCGGCTATCCCATGCTGCTGATGACCCGGGAAGGCGTCATTCTGCATATCGCCACCAACGGCGTCTACTGGACGGCCGACGCCGGGCAAAGCTGGCGGAAATTCGAAAACATCCCCGGCGCCGCCTATTACCCGAAGGCGCTGCAGCTCAACGACGGCACGATAATTATCGTCGGGCACATCGGCGGCGATGACGTTTACGGCGCCGTCGATCAATCCATCCGGCAGCAGACTTTTCGGCTGAAGGTCATGCCCAATTAATCCCCATTGCGCCTTTGCGAGAAACCGCGATATACTCAACCAACCGCCCGGAATGAAGGAAGAAGCAGATGAATATATACCGGACAAAACTCCTCTTTGCGCTGTGTCTCACGACGATTTGCGCCTTGCTCCCGCCGGCGGCGCCGCACGGCGAGGAACCCCAACCGCAACCCACCACCAAAGGCTACAACTGCGTATTCATGGGGCACAGCTTCTTCTACCCCATCGCCGAGACCTTCGATAAACTGGCCCTCGCCAACGGCTTCCCGGATCACCGGCAGCTGCTGCGCAAAGCGGGAGCCACCAACGGCACCCCCGGCTGGCTCTGGCAGAACCTGCCGAAGGACGATGCGGCGTGGACGAAGCTGGCGAACGAGGACGTCGATCTGCTCTGCTTCCCCCATCACCACATCTCCGGCTGCCGGCTGGAGGACTACTGCAACTGGATCGACTACGCCCGCCAGCGCAATCCGAACATCATGATCGCCATCGCCATCCCCTGGGGCCCCCTCTGCGACGTGCCCCCCGCCCAGTTCAGCGAGTTCTACCGCACCCAATTCGAGCTGCCGGTGCGCACCCTGGTGGACGAGCTGCGCAAGCGCTACCCCGACAACACCATCTTCGTCATCCCCCACGGCAAAGGCGTGGCCGACCTCTACGCCAAGTTCAAAGCCGGCGAAATCCCCGAGCTCACCAACGTCCTCCCCCCTGCCGGCGACGCCGCCGCCGACTCCTTCTTCGCCGACCGCGGCGCTCATATTGGCCGCATGCCCCTGGTTCTCTCCCAGCTAATCTGGCTCGCTACCGTCTACCAGGTGGACGTGCGTAAAATCGAGTGGGACACCGGCTATCAATTCGACTTGAAGGCGATGGCATATGATATCGTCAGCAAGGATCCGTATGCGAAGATTGGCGGGAAGAAAACGATGGAAGAAGATGGCGAAGGTGCGGAGAATAAACCGGGCACGGAAGGCGACATCGTGAATCTTAACCCTTAGTATCCTGTTAAGCCTTGAAAAGGCGACAGTCAATAGCCAGTGGTGAAGCGAAGCGGAACCCCTGGGAGAGGTGGCAGAGAAGCGTCCAGCCCTGAAAGGGCGGCAGTGAGCGCTTGACACCATCTGCAAACCTCCTTATGCTGGTAAAAAATCGGTAAAGGAATAGGAAGTCATGGCACCCGATTACGACTCGCCTCCGCTGCAACTCCGGCAACTTATCGAGCGCTTTGCCGACAATCTCGATGCTTATCGCGCGGGCCGCTACAATGAGACGCAGGTCCGGCGCGAGTTCATCGATCCCTTCTTCACGCTGCTGGGGTGGGACGTGGACAACAGGCAGGGGTATGCCGAACAGTACAAGGACGTGGTGCACGAAGACGCCATCAAAGTGGGCGGGGTCACCAAGGCGCCGGATTACTGCTTTCGCATCGGCAGCTTGCGGAAGTTCTTCGTCGAGGCGAAAAAGCCGTCGGTGAATGTCCGCGATGATGTCGCCGCCGCCTTCCAGGTGCGCCGTTATGCCTGGTCGGCGAAGCTGCCGCTGAGCATCCTCACCGATTTCGAAGAGTTCGCCGTTTACGACTGCCGCAAGAAACCGGAGAAACACGACGCGGCCTCCACGGGCCGCATCATGATGTTCAGCTACCGGGACTACGAAAAGCGCTGGCGCGACATCGCCTCCGTCTTCGCCCGCGAGGCGATTCTCAGGGGCTCCTTCGACAAATTCGCCGAATCCACCCGCGACAAGCGCGGCACCGCCGAAGTCGATAAGGCCTTCCTCGCCGAGATCGAGGAGTGGCGCGACGCGCTGGCGCGCAACCTGGCGCTGCGCAACCCGGCCCTCACCCAACGTGAATTGAATTTCGCCGTGCAGCGCAGCATCGACCGCATCATCTTCCTGCGCATCTGCGAGGACCGCGGCATCGAGCCATACGGGCAGTTGCAGGGATTGCTTAACGGCGGGCAGGTCTATCCGCGCCTGTGCGGCATCTTCGACCGGGCAGACGAGCGCTACAACTCCGGCCTTTTCCACTTCCACGCGGAAAAGGAGCGCGCGGAGGCGCCGGATGAATTGTCGCTGCGACTGTCCATCGACGATAAGGTGCTGAAGGAGATCTTCACGCGCCTGTATTACCCGGACAGCCCGTATGAGTTCTCCGTGCTGCCCGCCGATATCCTCGGCCAGGTATATGAACAATTTCTCGGCAAAGTCATCCGCCTCACCGCCGGGCACCAGGCGAAGGTGGAGGAAAAGCCGGAGGTGAAAAAGGCCGGCGGCGTCTACTATACCCCCACCTACATCGTGGATTACATCGTCGAGCACACGGTGGGCAAGCTGCTGGAGGAAAAGACGCCGAAACAGGCCGCCGCGCTGCGCATCCTCGACCCCGCCTGCGGCTCCGGCTCCTTCCTCATCGGCGCGTATCAATACCTGCTCGACTGGCACCTGCAGTATTACCTGAACGACGATCCCGGGAAGCATGCCCGCAGCCGGCCGTCCCGCGTAGTGCAGACCACTGGTGGCTGGCGGCTGACCACCGGCGAGCGCAAGCGCATCCTGCTGAACAACATCTACGGCGTGGATATCGACGCGCAGGCGGTGGAGGTCACCCGGCTCTCGCTGCTGCTGAAGGTGCTGGAAGGCGAGACGAAGGAATCCCTCACCGCGCAAATAACCATGTTCCGCGAGCGCGCGCTGCCCGACCTGGGCAGCAACATCAAATGCGGCAACTCGCTGATCGGCCCCGACTTCTACGAAGGCCGCCAGCTTACCATGCTCGATGAAGAGGAGATGTACCGCGTCAACGCCTTTGACTGGAATAGCGAGACAGATGGGTTTGGGAAAATAATGAAGGCGGGCGGATTTGATGCGGTGATTGGGAATCCACCATATATACAGCAGTCCATGGCAGAGTATTTTTCCAGAGAAGTGAATGATTATTATATTAAAGTGTATTCATCCTCGATGGGAAGAATGAATACTTTTGGATTGTTTATTGAGAAAAGTAATAAGTATCTTCTCAAGCAACATGGGTTCTTATCGTTTATCGTACCCAATACTATACTCACACAAGAATACTACCATCATTTGCGAAGGCAATTATTAGAAAAAATAATATGCAATATAACCTTATATACATTCCCGGTATTTCAAAATGCAGTCGTTGAAACTATTGTATTTATCATCAACAACTCTCTACCCATAAATAATAATATCACTGTTGTTGAGTATGATAACCGTCAGTATAGTTCTAACATCGCCATCGTATCCCAAGATTATTATCAAACAACGAAATGGAATGCGTTTATTTCGAAAGTGAGTGATAAACAACTTGCTCTTAAGGCACACATTGATAAAGAAGGTTCACCTCTTGATAAAATAGTTAACATTAATCAGGCGATTGCATTAAAGCAAGATAGAAAAAGTTCTCTATATCCTCAAGCATTAGCAAATAACTATAAGCGGGTACTCGATGGCAGGAATATAAATCGTTATTCATTACAATGGGGTGGTTTGTATTTGGCTTATGATATTAATAAAATTCACTCCTGCAAGCGTATAGATATCTTTGAAGCGCCCGAAAAAATATTCTTTCGTCGAGTAGGTGATCGATTGATTGCTACATATGATGATGAGCAATATTACGCATTAAATACTCTCGTTGTTATTACCCTTAGGACAGGTTGTAAATATTCGATTAAGTATATACTCGGGTTACTCAATTCAAAACTCATCAACTATTACTATGTCTCTTTTCTAAAATCAACAAAAAAGGTATTTTCAGAAATTCAGGCAAGGCAACTTGCTCAGCTACCAATCTGCCTTATTGAAAACTCTTTGAGATCAGACAATCTAATACACAATAACATTGTAAATTTAGTAGATAATATGATTATACTCAACAAACACCTTGTTTCTGCCAAGCTAGACCAGGAGAAATCCGTCATAAAACGGCAGATCGAGGCGATAGATAGGCAGATCGATGTGCTGGTGTGTCGCCGCTTACCCTCTGCGTCCCCTCTTTGCTCACCTGCTCTGACCATCCGTCGTGACGGCGGGGTGTCGCTAAGGTACACTGAGCGACATCTTGATTGAAAGGATAGGGGAGAAGTCGG
>Ga0172369_10007012_pt1 | contig 13209 bp, 14 predicted proteins | sample LakKiv25m_FD_114539 | JGI IMG/M metagenome (GOLD analysis project Ga0172369, IMG submission 114539) | Freshwater microbial communities from Kabuno Bay, South-Kivu, Congo - kab_022012_11.25m | ecosystem: Environmental > Aquatic > Freshwater > Lake | place: Democratic Republic of the Congo... | reverse complement strand
GGGTATTTATCGTGACCTCCACAACAACCAGCATCTTGTTTATCTACTCCGTATGCTTTCATATTATTTTTATCTAGCCCATCTAGGGGTACCTATAGGATTTGGGCGATTAGCTATTTCATGAGCTCTGAACATCAAATTACCAATTTCATCATAATCAGTTGTTAATATCATACTTTGAATTAATTTATTAATGTCTTTGTATTGAACACTATCTTTACTAAATTTATCTCTATATTTATTTACAATTTTTACAATCTCTTTTTTATAATCTGAAAAATCATTACAACTTATTATATCACCTGAATTATCAGTGAATCCAGTATCATTAGTTTTATCAGCGGATTTATCTAAAAATTTACTAACTAAAAATTTAACAAGATAAATCAAAGAATGATACACTCTAGTGTCCAGTGTTTTAATAACTTCTGTTTTACTTTTCACAACACTATATGGATTATCTGTTTTTAATAATACTCTAAGTATGTATTTTCCATTATTAGTCACCGGTAAGTCGCATCTTAAAGAAAAAAATAATTCTTTGTTGTTAGTTATTTTATAAGATGATTGAAATGTGGACATATCTTCATCTAAAAAAGCTAATCTCCAACTCAATTTATTATTAATTGTATCTGTAGTTATATTAGATATCAATTTGATATTTTTAAGTTTCTCTCCACGAGATTTAGTATCCGGATCGTCTGAAAAAAACATATTTTCTTTTATTTTACCAACTCTTCTTTTAAGATTTATAGCTTCTACTAAATCTAACAATTCTTTATAAACCTTACAATTTAAAGTCGTTATATAAGATTCTATATCTCCATTATTAAAATATATGAGCATATAAGAATCTATGGCTATTCTAGATATATAGAATTTAAATTTAATAAACTTTTTTTTAGTTACTGGTATTATAAGTCTAAAACTTGTGAAATTAGAATAAGAATCTAATCCCTTCCATTCTATTTTATCCTCTGTAGTATCTCTTAGTATACTAATAATAAGTTTTTGTGCGTCTATAAATTTCATGACAAATTTATATATTAAAAATTATAAATAAAAATTATTAATAAGGAATAATGTAATATCTTCCGTTTGTTATGATATAAAAAGCATCATTATCTGTTAAATACTTATAATTAACACCAGTAAAATTATTGTTTATTAAAATGAAATTTCTACCTTCATCATAATTAAATAATTTACTATTTACATAACCCAAACCGTAATCATTATATGTTTGTGTTTCTATGTACATAAACGGGTCTATATTTCTATCAACATTAAAGCTATAAGATAACAGATCTTTTTTATACAGATTATGATATTGAACAGGTTCTAATTCTCTTGTTGTTTCATTTAAATGAAATGTTTTTATTTTAGCTGTCCAATAATCTGGCATTGTAGAACCACTTGTTAAATAGAAATTAATTGTAAACAGATAATTAGTATCTATATTTAATGTTTGAATATAATTGAAATTAATAACAGGGACTTCTTGACTCACTACTATTTTTTTAGCATAATTACTAGCGTCGTGACTCATATAAATTTTATTAACAGCACTAGCTACACCTGTTATATCTAATATATTAGATGATAATGGAATAATATTATTTCTTAGCCATTTTACTAATTTTGTCAATTTTATTTGAACTTCATCTAATGAATACATATTAACATAATTTCCATCGAAATCTGTTATTTTATAAGTTAAATTAAATAAGTTTGTTTTTAAATAATTAACATGATCTATTTCAGGTTCATCCCAACCAGGTATAGTGTTTATAAATATATCTTCTATAAGAACTTTTTGTAACTTCCCATAAAGCGGAGAATTCTTTTTAATATTTCTATAATATTCATATAGTTCTAAATCATTGTATCCAAAATAATTTATAGCATTTATCAAAGCTTTATATGCCCCTATATAATTATAAATCTCTGGATAAATAGATAAAAGTTCTTTTCTTTTCCTATTCAATATTGTATAATCTATTCCTATTTCATTAATATCAAACTCTTTAAATATTGGTTGCATTTCTGTTTCCATATCAGCCCCGAGCAACTTTAAATGTTGAACTAGTCTCTCATCTTCTATCTCTGTTTGTCCAAAAATCTGGATTTCAGCTATTTGATCTGGTTCTGTTTTTATAACATAATCATACGTTTTACCACTAGCTGAAGAATCGAAAGATTCTAATTCTCCATCAACAGCTATTCTTTTATTTATAACATCAAGAATTTCGTATGTGCCATAACTACCAAATATTGTATGTCCAGTCACTGTGTCTTCCAAGAAACTTATGGATATGTGCTGCCCTGTTTCAAATCCCAAATCGTTAAAACTAAAGAAAGTTTCACCACTAGACACATAACTTATATAAGATGTGCCTGATGTTGTTCCAGTGTAAATAAAAATATTACTCGATGATGAAGTTGTCCCTGAAAAAATAATATCATCTATTTTCTCAATTTTCATTATATTTTTAGACACACCCTCATTCTTAGAGTTAAACCCAATAAAAACTTCCATAGGGACTGGGGTGTAGTCGTAATATTCAGTCGAATTTAATTCTTCTAATGGATATTGTAAATAATCAAAAATAGTTTGTTGATACTCTGGATCTCCAACCTTATTTATATTAGTATTAGGATCTTTATTTAAAAACACTTTACTGGTGGATGTACTGCTCCATAATGGAGTTGGTCCGACATAAGTTAAATTTCCATTTGATTCAAGTTGAGATCCAGAATAATCGTAAAAGAATATATCTGGAGACACCTGTGGATCGTTTTCCTTTATTGGAATCCAAGATAATTTATAATATACTTCTCTGTCATAAGAGCCTCTTGGTGTTCTTAGAAAGCTATTAATTAATATTTTTAAATATGAATTATATTCATAAAGGAAAGGACCTTGATAAGACAATTGCAGTATGTTTGGAGTGACCCTAATAATATTGTATTGTTTATTATTTATTGTGTGTGTACAACCACTAATATTTATTAACATTCCTGTTGATAAACCATAATCATAAAATGTATTATCAGAATTAACTAAATATAATTCATCACTGGAAACCACTATTGAATGATTTGTAATTTTACTAATAAAAGAGTATTCCGAATAAGAATTCACCTTTACTTCTACATTATAAAGTTCAACATTTGGTTGTTGTCCTTCAAAAATCAAAGTATATCCAGTATATCCGCTGTATGTATATCCTCTTGATACATTTATGCCTTTTAGATCTAAAATATCAGAATATTCATAAATAAAATTATCTATAGTGTCTTTAGTATATGTTGTAGTTCCTGATGACGAACCACTTAATTGAATATAATAATCTATATAATTTAAGTTCACATTAAATCCATATGATGTCGAATCTTGATAAAGATCCATATATATCTCTGTTGAAAATTTCTTAGCTAGTTTGTCAGAATCATAATGATATATTTTTTCATATTTTTCAAGATTATCTTGAGTTTTGAAATAAAATACATCAGAATCTTGATAAGTTGATCCAGTGGTTAAATAAGTGAAATTATTTCCTACTGTTAATGCGTTATCACCAATAGTGGCTGTGGCTCCACTATAATATGGGGTGTAGTTATAATCTAGCCCATCAAACATAAGATAATTATATCCAGAATAATGATAATGATAAAGATTTAGTCCATACCTATCTAAAAGATTCCTATATTTATTTCTCATAGAAGATATAGTATTTTCATAAAAATATGTAGTATCACCCGAGAAAAGAATATCCTGTGTTAATGTTATAAGATTTGATGTGGAATAACAAATAGTATATCCCGAGTAAGTATCTGGCTCGGTGACACCAGTTCTAGTGCAGTATAATTTTCTTATTTTTTTATTTTTAATAACCTTACTTACATTATAAGTAAATCCAGTCTCAGGTATAATATACTCCCTCACTTGCATCTTATTTCCTTCTACATTTATAACTTGAAATTGTCTTCTATCGTGGAGAGTATATCCTGTTACATATGGGGAAGCTATTAACTCTATTGTATCATTATATGTTAATCCTGTTATTCCACTAACAGCCTCTATTGTACTTATACCATCAAGAACATAAAAATCTAAAGCGTCTGTCGTTATATGTTCTCTATTTATAAATCCAGTGATAGTAAATTCTGGATCTGAAGTGTCTATATGAGTACCGTCTGTTTTTTCAAATATAATAGTCTGACCTGTTGTTGTAAAATCTATATTTGTGTTTATATAATTGAAAAATTCTATTGTTGTTCCAGTTGGATCGTCTAAAGCTCCATCGTAAATTATTTCTATATTACCTTCATATAATTCTGGTCTTTGTGTCATTAAATAGAAAGATAAAGTTACTATTGCCCCAGTAACATAACTTTCTGGGGTCAGTAAGAAATCATATACTTTAGTTTTTAAGATATTATAATCATCATAAATATATACGCCATCATTATATGAGCTATTAGCTACAGATAATTTTTTATCTTTATAATAATTTAGATTATTTATATCAACTAAATTTTGATCAGCGTAATCTGGTGATTTTATAACACTAATACTACTAACTGTACCGCCAGAAAAAACAAAATCAAAATTTTTATTATTTGTTAATGTAGTAATTAAAAAAGCGTTTTTCTGAGTACCAAGAACATTATAGTATGTTATTCCAGTTCCATGAAAATTGTTTAAACTTAAATCAGTAGAGCCGGTAACACCATAGAAAGCGACAACAGAACCAACTGGGAATTTTCTATCGAATCTATCTCCATAAATCCATTTTGAATAAAAATTTTCACTATTATTAACTCTTTGTATGTCTGTTATAGTCTCACCAGTATAAGTATATGGAACAAATGTCATTCCGCTCCAGTTAAACATTTGAGAAGCTCTAAGATCGAACAATTCGTCAAATGTATACTCCTCAACATTTTCAAAAATATATAAACATAAAGTTTTAAAAGTGTCACTACTATTTACGTCAAAATATATTTTACCACTCCATTGATTAGTGGTTTCGTCATATGTTAAATTGTATGGATATCCTTCTTTGTTGAAAAAAATCATGTCAGATGTTTTAGTGCTCATTATTATGAATTTTTTTATGTTGTTTTTTCCACAAAGGTATTAGATTGCTTAATGAATTAACAACGATCGGCGGTTCATTATTACTAAAATGGCTAATAAATTTAACATGATGAATATGCCATTCTCCCCAATTATTCCAACTCATACCATTACTAAACAACGATTCCATATGGTTTTTTAAATCATCAGCTGAATATCCCAATAGATTTATAGTAGAATCAGATTTTTCACCATTCATTCTTCTAATAACATTCTTTAATGTGACTCTCCAAGCGAATCTATGTGAATGCTTTTGTTTTTTTTGGAGATAATATCCTATATATCTATTTTTATAAATTTCTTTATTATCTTCATAATGGTTTTTATTACGTAATAAAACATGTTCCTTATTGTTATCGTAATATTCTTTAGAATTTTTTAATATTTCTTCTTTATTCTTCAGATAATACTCAGAAAAATAATTTTTTATTTCATCCCTATTATTTTCATAATAAATTTTATGATAATTATTATTTTTTTCTCTCCAATTTTTTTTTGATTGTTTAATTTTATCTTTATTTTTAATAGCGTATAATCTATTGTCTTTATTTTTACAAATGTTACATCTTGAACGATACACACCATTTCTTTGTAAAGAGAATTCAGAAATATTTTTTTCTTGTTTACATTTCGTGCATTTCTTTTGCATTCAAAAAACGTTCTTTTCTTTTTATATATTAAAACGACGAAGTTACATTACATAATAAAATATTATTAGCTTGTTCGTAAGAAATCCAAACAGCCCCATCACCACCACTTCCACCATCTTGTGAAATAGATGTTCTATAAGCTCCACCACCTCCACCGCCATAAGCATTACCGTTTCCACCAGGTCCTTGTGGAAACGTTCTTCCATTACCTCCGTTTCCACCACCGGTTGCTGCTCCTGAACCTCCACTAGAACCTATTGCTGGGTCCCCATCACCAGAGTCTCCAGCTCCACCACCTCCACCTCCTGATAGAGAACCACCAGTGTCAGCTCCTTTACCCCCAGAATTTTTTGTCTCGCCAACTCCAGTCGCGGATTGTCCACCATTACCACCAGTTTGACCGTTTGTTGCTACTCCAGTGCCTCCAGCAGCACTACATACTACTTGTACTACTTGATTAAAAATTATACCATGTGTTTTTTCTACATGACTGGATCCACCATCAACATCACCTGGTGCTCCACCAGCTCCAACAAAAATTTCTAAGATGTCTCCTGGTCCGACTGCTACAAGTTCATCCGAATAAGCTCCACCACCGCCACCTGCTCCATAATTACCAGAAGTAACTGATGCTCCAGCTCCACCACCTCCCCAACATCTTAGTGTTACTTGATTAACACCAAAAGGAATAGTTTCATAATAAATTCCTGGTCTTGTATAAGTATTAGAATATGCCATTAGTTATAATTTTCTTTTATATAACAGCTAGAGTTACAGTTAGCTGACCAGGTGTACCAGAAACAGAATCAATATGTAATTGAAGCCAGTCTCCAGCTGTCAAAGCACCAGTGAAAGAAGAAGTGTTAGCTCCTGTTGTTATAGAAGTTAAATTACTACTTAATAACGTTGTTGTCGAACTTATTGCTCCATAATATATGTTAAATACTACGTTCGTAGATGACGCTACATAAGAATAGCATGTTCTTCCACTCGCATCATTTGACATTCTAGGACCTAAAATAGTTCCAGCGGCCGGATTAGCAATAACCCAAGTAAAAGATCTTTCTGATAATCCACTACTACCACTAGTTCCAGATGTTCCACTAGTTCCAGATGTCCCACTAGCTCCGCTAGTTCCACTAGTACCTGAAGTTCCATCTGATCCACTAGTGCCTGAAGTTCCACTAGTACCTGAAGTTCCTGACGGACCAGTTGGTCCGACAGCCCCGCTAGTACCTGAAGTTCCAGATGTTCCATTTGCTCCACTGGTTCCTGAAGTACCATCAGATCCAGATGTGCCGTTAGCTCCGCTTGTTCCACTAGAACCAAGAAATTCACCGTTAGCCCCGCTTGTTCCACTAGTTCCAGCAGGACCAATAGTGCCGCTTGTTCCACTAGTTCCACTAGTTCCAGATGTACCTGATATTCCACTAGTTCCAGAAGAACCGCCTGTTCCAGCTTTTCCACTACTACCGGACGTTCCACTAGTTCCAGGGGTTGAAATACCACTAGTTCCATTTTTTCCTGATGTTCCAGCAGTGCCTGTTAAACCAGAAGTTCCTCCACTACCTCGAGGACCAGTTGGTCCAGTAGGACCAGGAACACTACTACTATTTAAATACGTGATAGATCCATCATCGTTTTTCTGAGCTAAGTAACCGACTCCTGACGTTCCTCCAGAAGTGTCCATTCCAAGTAACACCCATCCTTCTCTTGGATTATCGAGATTATTAAAGTCTTGAACTTCTAATTTTAATATACTCATTATTAAGTTTCTTTTTTTCTATATATTAAAATTAAACTTTCAGAAATTTTTATTTTATAACATGTATAAAAAACAATTTGATATGTATATAGTAGTAGTTAATGGTTCAAATCAGACTGGTAAGAATAATTTTGTAAATTATTTTATTAAACATTATGAATATAAAGCCACCAACATGTCTACAATAGATAGAGTTAAAGAAATATCAAAAAAATATTTCGGTTGGAACGGTAAAAAAACGGATGACGCTAGAAGGTTTTTAGCTGAAATGAAAAGGATATGGGCGGAATATAATAATGGTCCTTTTTTATATATGGTAAAGAAAATAAAGGAAGATTATGCTAAATTAAACAAAAAAGATAAACGTAATTTTATTTATTTTATTCATTGTAGAGAACCAGAAGAAATACAAAAATTCAAAGACAAATATGGTGATAAATGCGCGACCATATTATTAAAAAGGGACGATAGAGTTGTTGCCAACAATGACGCTGATAAAAATGTTGATAATTATAATTATGATAAAATAGTTCAAAATGATGGTAGTAAAATAAATTTAGAATTATCTGCTGTTGAATTTGTTGAGTATATAAGATCTATAAAAAATAAAAACAATAATGCTAAGATTTGAAACTGAATTAGGTAGATATTTGGATGATAGTTTTTTATATTCTATTTATAATACAGATGTTGAGGAGCTTAATATTATTTTTATTGATTTCAAATATCAAGAATCCGAACCAGATGATGAATATCAAACAGTAATTGGACCTGATGTTTTTAAAAAATCACTCAAACTAAAAACGGTAGATGTTGAAATAAAAAATGATGACATAGAGGAATCTTTAAAAAATTATTTAAATGTTGAATTTACCAACATAATTAAAGAATTAGGTGAAAAGAGTAGATCATCTAAAAACACTTCGTTAAATTTATCTTCTGATATTGATATAAACAAATGGAGAGAAGAAACCCCTTTGATAATCGGTGACAATTTAGCATTGATCAGGAGAATCATAGCTAAATTTAATAATTGTAGTAACTATATAGCAACTTCAGGTAGGATAGGACCCGCTCAATTTATAATAACAAATGATATAATAAACAAATATCTTTATGATTTAACTGGAGATCTTATGTTTCTAAATAGATTAAAATATTTTGTTTGTAAAAACTTGGATAATAGTGAAATAGTATTAGGAAGAAAAAATGAAATTGATCAACCGGGTGTTTGTTTAATAGTGAAAGAAACGTCATTAAACGAATTATATGAGAATGATAATAAAAAATATATCAAATTAAAATATAATTTTTCAATTAATGGTTTCATGCCAGAAAGTCAATACTTTCTAATAAAAAATAATTTTTTAGATTATGCCAAAATCAAGGAACAATAAAGATCATAAAAAAAGATTAGCTAGCTATAAGAAAAGAGTAGAGAATGACAGAAGATCTTATCAAAAACAAATTAGGGCTCTATACGAACAACAACAAAGAGAAAGACTAGAGAAACAAGTTTCAGCTAGTGAATCACAAATGCAAGAAGCTGGAATAGACGGAACTGAATTTGAATTAGAAGATGTTGTGATCGATGATACAAAATTGGACACTTCAGGATCAGATGAAGTTATAGAGCCGGATTTATGAACTACCACTACACTAAAGATGTAGTGGTTTCGAGGTCTTGACGACCCTTCTTTTTAAACGCTTCAACGCCATTACCTTAAAGGTCTTACACCAGCTCCACGTTCGTAAAATGCGGTCCCTGCAAATCGAACTCAAAAACGAGTTCTTGTTTTTATTTGTTTTTCTAGCATGCTCTTCTAGTTTTAACGCTTGGTTCTCGCAGTCTAGATCGGTACATTAAAAACTGACTTTATTGATTTTACCTACAAGAAGATTAACTTGTAGAGCCAACAATCAATATTTCAATGAACATGTCGTTTTTTGTCAAATTCATCCACTAAACTAAAGATTTAGTGGTTTTCTTTGACAGATGTTTATAAAAAAAAGACCCGATAAAATCGGGGTCTTTTTTTTAAACTAATTCAGACGCATTCATCAAAACACTTTTCTTAGTCTTTTTAAAAGAAACTCCATCCAAATTATTTATGTTCATCTTTTTAGATAATCTTTTTTTTGTATTCACTAAGTACTCACTATAATTTATATTTTTTGTATTTTCCGCTAAGTACTCACTATAATTTATATTATCATATATTCTACTATTAGCATTAGAAGATGTAAAAATTGTGAAAGTAGACCCTGACGAACAGTATCCAGGACCTGAAGTTCTGCTTGTACCATCCGCCCCACTACTTCCAGAGGATCCAGAAAAACCAGAACATCCAGTTGTTCCATAAGATCCAGACGGCCCAGAAATTCCAGTTGAATACGATCTTCTAGTTAGAAACGTTTGTAAATCTTTACCTCTTCTCCAACTTAAAAAGGGCGCACTATAACATCTATTTGATCTAATTGGTCTTTATATTCATCTGGGAGTAAAGATACCGCTGTCATAAATACAGCCTTTTCTTCTTTAGCTAACATAGATTTTGGACCGTCTACCAAAATAGATTTTTTGCCTTCTTTTTCTTGTAATTCATCAGGATGCCACACTACGGCATATTCGAATAATGTTGATTTTGTTTTCATATTTTTATTTGATTATTTTTTAATTTATTTCAGAGAACCACGAGTGTTCTCCCCAAATTTGTTCATTGGTTTTGGTGTTCTTAACCAATATCCCGTGTACCTTGTGGTACCACAACCTCATATTCTTCACCTTTAATTAAACCGTTTTCTGTAACATCACTAATTATCATATCACCTTTTTTTATACTCCAATTCCAATATTTATCATGATTTAACATTTTTATTTGATTATTTCTTAATTTTTCTGCCACATATTGGACAAAAATCCCAAACACCCTTACCTCTACTTATTCTATAACCACATTTACAATATTCTCTAACAGCAGATTCTGTTCTAATATAAGTATTGGTTTGACCGCCATTTATGATATTTTTAATGGTTGTTGAGTCATAGAGTTTTTTTTTAACTGGTTTTAATGAAAATGGTAACAGTTTGAATTTAATTTTATAAAATTCCTCACCCACTTCGAAAGTTATTGGTGAAAAATGTTGATTAGAAATATCACCCTTTTCTATACGACCAGTTTCTATTTTTTTAGATAATTTTTGTTCACGAATAGGAGCCCACTTAGCATTAGGATCAATAAAATTAGTATAATTGATATTTCGCGATATATTTTCCGCTAAGTATTCCAAATAATCTACATTAGAAGCGAAAATACCAGGTTTTCTATATTTACCCAAATCAGAAGAATATAATCTACTATTTCTGTTAGATTGTTCAAATTCAGTGAAAGGAATACCTGGTAAACCAGTACGTCCATAAAATCCAGATGTTCCATCAATTCCACTATATCCACTATATCCACTTGTTCCGCTTGAACAACTAGATCCGCCGCCAGTGTCTACCGTTAAATTACCGTTGATTTTAAGATTACCATTTATTACAACATCAGTAGCATCCATTGTAAAATTTGATGAAGAACTATTAAAAGTAATGGTAGATCCACTTGTAGTATCTGGATAACTGAATGGAATATACAAATTAGAATATGTTGCGGTCGTTTGTTCTGTTTGTTTTTCATTCCAAAAAACAACTTCTAATTCTCCATTTTTTTCAATCGCCTTTTTTACTTTTTTAATTTTAGATTCTGACATAGTAGAAGTATCTATGTCGTAAGCCGAAAATGTTAATTTTCGATTAGTCCCAATATATCTTTCAACCACCATTTCTTGACCAGGATTTATAATCAATAGATCATTATCTACCTTTACACCGTTCATACGAAGCTGAACGCCTATGCGCTCTCTCAGTGGATTAAATAATTTTAATTGGAAATTGTCTCCATTATGGAGGTAAACTTTATTTTTCTTCTTACCATAAAGTTTACGTTTTTGACCATTGACAAGTATTTCACATGTCGGCAGGGTCACGCCGTCGAGTTTACTCATGATTTCCTCCTTCTTTATTTTTTGTTTTTGAAATACAGGTTTTTTCATTGTTTTTATACAATTCTAAAGTGTTTATTCACTCAAAACATGTATGACCAAAAAGGCACTACTCGTTTGTAGCTATGAGTATATATTATTGATCGGTGGTCCGAAAATTGAAAATCGAAAAATAATATATAGATTTATGATAACTGAATTTAAAATATTCGAAAAAATTGAGTGGTATTCTGGAGGAGAATTCACAAAAGAAGATGAGCCCATTGAAAATAATATAGAGCCTATTGGTTCAATCAATTGGAAAAAATTTGTAGTTGGAGATATAGTAAAACATCATATATTTGGTGCCGGAATAATTACCAGAGTATTTCTAGATAGACTAAACATTTTATTTGGAATAAATGAAAAGCAAATAAGGCCAGTCGTTGTTAATCCCCCTATGGAAAAAATTGGAAATTTCGATGATGATAACAGAATTTAAAATATTTGAGAAGAACTCTTTTCCATATTCTTTGATTCCCATTAAAGAGTTCTTATGTGATTTTATAATTGATAAATTCGATTGGTGGTTGAATAGAAAAGGTCCAGCAAATTATAAAGATGAATTTACCTTATGGATGGACGATGTTAATCCAGATATAAAGAAAAACGAAGATTTTCCATTGGACATTTTGAATTTAACGTTACTTATAGTTAGAAATAAAAATGGTAGTAATATAGTTCCAGCCACGGTTGAAAATTTTGTATCTAGCAGAAATAGAGATTATCCATATAATTCTTTTTTGTATAGGGGTAAAATACATTTAGGTATAGAATTAAAAATAGTAACTGGATATGATGTTATTCATGTCGAAATGTTAAAAGAACAAATAGAAACTGCTGTATCCCATGAATTAACTCACGCATATCAATATTACAAACGTTCAAAAAAGGGACTAGATCTCAAATTAAATTACATAAATCCTATTTTTAATAACACATTAATGGATATGGCAAAATATTTTCCAAAATGCTACACTTTAGAAAATTTATTATTTGCTTATTATCCATACATGTCAAAATCCGAATCAGATGCCAGAATCTCAGAATTTACAGCAAAAAGAATAAAGAATAAATCTGATGTTGTAACTACACAAAAAGACGATTTAAAAATTATAAATACTAATTTTGAGGACTTATATTTCGATATAGTTGGAGAATTTGACTCTTATTATCCACACATTGATGATTTAGATATAATTCCAAAAAGATTTATCAATGAACTGAAAGAGTGTTACAAACATTTTAGACTACCATTTCCAAAATGGGCTTATAAATATGATAGAGATTTCAAAGGGTTTTTAAAACTAATATATGACGATCTACAAAAAAAGCACAAAAAATATAGTAAAAAAGCCAACAAAGTCTTTTACATGAGCAAAATAAATGATAACTTAGAATTAAACGAAGGTATAGGATAAAGCCCATATAAAATTGGCTCTATATTAAAAATTAACAATAATTTAACATAAAAATCATAAAAAAAATAATTAAACACTTTAAAAAAATTATTGCAACAAGAAAGTGAAAACAATTAAATTACCATATAAAACTACTGAAGATTT
>Ga0172369_10007011_pt1 | contig 13210 bp, 12 predicted proteins | sample LakKiv25m_FD_114539 | JGI IMG/M metagenome (GOLD analysis project Ga0172369, IMG submission 114539) | Freshwater microbial communities from Kabuno Bay, South-Kivu, Congo - kab_022012_11.25m | ecosystem: Environmental > Aquatic > Freshwater > Lake | place: Democratic Republic of the Congo... | reverse complement strand
GCTGAATGCCCAGTGGGCCTGGCTGACCCATCCGGTCGAGTTGGCCGATGCCGCCGCCGAGTTTGCCGCGCGCACCACGGCGCTGCGGTGGCATGCCGCACAGCGCCTGCTCGGTCTGCCCGGCCGCGAGGTCGAGAGTCCGCATCCCGATGACAGTCGTTTCGCTGATCCCGTCTGGAGCGAAGCCGCCACTTGGGCCTTGCTCAAGCAGGGCTATTTGCTATTGACTCGCCAGATCGAGGACATGCTCTACCAGACCCCCGGCCTGAGCAGCCGTGATCGGCGGCGCGCGGCTTTCTGGTGGCGCGAATGGCTGAACGCGATGGCGCCGACCAACTTCCTGCTGACCAATCCGGTCGCCCTGCGCAAGGCTGCCGAGACGAACGGCGAAAGCCTGTGGCGCGGCCTGCGACTGTTCTACGAGGATGTGCAGGCCGGCACGGTGCGGATGACGCGGCCGGAGGATTTCCGCGTCGGCGAGAATCTGGCCACCACGCCCGGCAAGGTCGTGTTGCGCAACCGTCTGCTCGAACTGATCCATTACCAGCCGAGCGCCGCACGGGTGCACCGCGTGCCGCTCCTCATCGTGACGCCCTGGATCAACAAGTTTTACGTGCTCGACCTGGTGCCGAAGAAAAGCCTGGTGCGCTTCCTGCTCGATCAGGGATTCGATGTCTACATCACGAGCTGGAAGAATCCCGACGCGACGCTGGCCGAGGTCGGCTTCGAGGATTATCTCTTCGAGGGCATCGCCGCGGCGATTGACGCGGTGCGCAGCATCGCCCGCGTGCCGAAAGTGCATGCGGCCGGCTACTGCATCGGCGGCACGGCGCTGGCCACCTATCTGGCCTGGGCCAACCGTACCCTGCCCGAGGAGGCAGTGCCGATCGCCAGCGCCAGCTTCTTCACGACGCTGATCGATTTCCACAAGCCGGGGGATATCGAAGTCTTCATCGACGAAGGCAGCTATCGCTATCTGCTGCGCAAGATGGAGACGCAGGGTTATCTGTCCGGCCAGGACATGGCCGCGGCATTCCGCCTGCTGCGCTCGAACCCGCTCGTCTGGCATTACGTGGTGCACGGCTACCTCTACGGCGAGACGCCGCCGCCGTTCGACGTGCTGTACTGGAACATGGACACCACGCGCATGCCGCGGCGCATGCACGCTTGGTATCTGCGTAACTTTTATCTCGACAACCTGCTGATCCGGAGCGACGCCCTACAGATTGGTGGCCAGCCGATCGACCTGGCGCGCATCGTCCAGCCGCTGTATGTCGTCGCGGCGGAAGACGATCACATCGCGCCGTGGCGGCAGACCTTCCGTATCAACAACTACACCGCGGGAAACAAGCGCTTCGTGCTCACCAGCTCAGGGCATATCCTTGGCATTGTCAATCCGGTGGTGGATCCGCCGCGACGGGAATTCTGGGTGGCGCCCGCCGAACGTCACGACAACCCCGATAGCTGGCATGAGCACGCCGAACATCACGCCGGCAGCTGGTGGGAGGACTGGGTGCGCTGGCTGCTGCCACAGGCCGGGGCGAGCTGCAAGCCGGGTGCCGTCGCCAACCGTGCCTATCCGGCCCTGGCGGACGCGCCCGGCCGCTATGTGCATGAGCCCTGAAAGTCGGCGCCGGCGGGACGGCGGTTAAGGCATCGGCTATCATTGCGGCCTATCTTGAGCCACGAAAAAATGCGCGGACGTGCCGCCGTCGGGCGTGGCGTGGAAGGCGACAATGAAATGCGTGGATGATTTCCGCCTGCGCTTCGGCAAGCAGGAACTGGTGCCGATCGTCATCGGTGGCATGGGCGTGGATATCTCGACCGCCGAGCTGGCCCTCGAGGCGGCCCGGCTGGGTGGCGTCGGGCACATCTCCTATGCGATGGTGCCGACCGTGGCCGACCGCCGCTACAACACCAAGTACGTCAAGGACAAGCTGCGGCAATACAAGTACAACGTCGCCAACAGCGACAAGTCGGATGTGCAGTTCGATCTGGCGCGGCTTGCCGAGGCGACCGAGATGCACGTGCGCAGCACCATGGAAGCCAAACGCGGTGCCGGTCTGATCTTCATCAACTGCATGGAAAAGCTGACCATGAACGCGCCGCGCGAGACGTTGCGCGTCCGGCTGCGCTCGGCGCTCGATGCCGGCATCGATGGCATCACGCTCGCCGCCGGTCTGCACCTGGGCTCGTTCGCGTTGATGGAGGACCATCCGCGTTTCCGCGATGCCCGGTTGGGCATCATCGTATCGAGCTTGCGCGCCTTGCAGCTGTTCCTCAAGAAGAGCGCCCGCACCGGCCGTCTACCCGATTACGTCGTCGTCGAGGGGCCCTTGGCCGGTGGCCATCTCGGCTTCGGCATGGACTGGGCCCAATACGACCTGGCGGCCATCGTCGCCGAAATCCAGGCTTGGCTGGCCGCCGAGCAATTGTCGATCCCGCTGATTCCCGCTGGCGGCATCTTCACCGGCAGCGAGGCAACGCACTACCTGGAAGGCGGTGCGGCGGCCCTGCAGGTGGCGACGCGCTTCACCGTGACAAAGGAGTGCGGCCTGCCCGACGATATCAAGCAGGAATACTTCAAGGCCAGCAGCGAGGACATCGAGGTCAATGGCATCTCGCCGACCGGCTATCCGATGCGCATGCTGAAGGACAGCCCCGGGATCGGGGCCGGCATTCGGCCGAATTGCGAAGCCTATGGCTACCTGCTCGACGCCAAAGGCAATTGCCAGTACATCGACGCCTACAACCGCGAGGTAGCCGCGCATCCCGGCGCCAAGAAGATCCAGGTACAGGACAAGACCTGTCTGTGCACCCACATGCGCAACTTCGACATCTGGACCTGTGGCCACTACACCTACCGCCTCAAGGAAACCTCCCGGCAGTTGCAAGACGGCAGCTACGCGCTGTTGAGCGCCGAGCATGTCTTCAACGATTACCGCTACAGCAAGGACGACACGATCGCGCTGCCGTCGGCCTAGCTGCGCTCCGGAATCGCTTGAGCCAGGTCAAGGCAAGTCCGCCGTCGTCCATGCCACACTGTCGCACCCAACGGACGGATCTATCCATGATTACACTCACTAGGCCGCTGCGCGATCACCACAAATGGTGCGATGAACTGTTCGCTTCTACCGAGGCCGCCCTCGCTGCCAAGGACTGGGCGCGGGCCGACGCACTGACGCAGGCTTTTGGCGCCGCGCTGGAAACGCACTTCCGCTGCGAGGAAGAAACGCTGTTTCCGGCCTTCGAGGCCGCAACCGGGAATACCTCCGGCCCGACGCGTGTCATGCGCGGCGAGCATGCGCAGATGCGCGAGCTGTGCGGCCGGCTGCGCAATGCCCTTGCTGCCGCTGACGCGGCGGAATTTTCCGGCGTGGCGGAAACCCTGCTGATCTTCATGCAGCAGCACAACATGAAGGAGGAGAACATCCTTTATCCGCTGTGCGACCGCGGGCTCGCGGCCGAGGAGGCGAGCCTCGGGCCGCAGTTGCGCGCGCGCCTGGCGACGGCATGAGCGATAAGCCTGCCGTGGTCATCGACGGCCGCGACATGCAACCGCCGGAGCCGCTCGAGAAGACGCTCGAAGTGCTCGACCGGCTGCCTGCCGGTGAGGAATTGTTGTTGCTGGTCTATTGCCATCCAGTGCCGTTGTTCAACATCTTGCGTAATTACGGCTATGTGTGGACCGAGGAGGTGTGTGAGGATGGCACCCACGAAATACGCATCCGGCACGCCTGAGGCATGCATCCCGCCCTTTCCTTCGAGCAGGCCCCGCCGATCGATGTCCCTTATCGCTTTTTCCTGACCGCGCCGCTGTTCGGCATGGCGGCCGGGGTACTGTTGGCCGTGCAGGGTGACGTGGTACTGGCCTCGCGCTGGACGCCCGCCGCGCTCGCCGGTACCCATCTGCTGGTCGCCGGCTTCATGCTCCAGGCGATGTGCGGCGCACTGCTGCAATTCGTGCCGGTGGCCGCTGGCGGCAATGTCTGGCGGCCGCGCTTCGTTGCCACAATCGCGCATGTCGGCACGCTGATCGCCGCGGCGGCCCTGGCAACCGGCTTCCTGACGCAGGATGCTGGCTTTTTACTGTTTGCCGCAGCGCTGTTCGTCGTGGCCCTTGGCATCTTCGTCGCGGTGGTCGGCAGCGCACTCTGGCGCACGCCGGCCCGTGGCCCCACACTGACGGCCCTGCGCGGGGCGCTGTTTGGCCTCCTGGTAACGCTCTGCCTTGGCGCCAGCCTGGCCGGCGGACTCGCCCAAGGCAGCGACTGGCCGCTGCTGGCGCTGACCGACATCCATGCTGCCTGGGGCCTGGGTGGCTGGGCGCTGCTGTTGCTCGCCGGGGTTTCCTACGCCGTCGTGCCGATGTTCCAGCTCACGCCCGCTTATCCGTCCTGGCTGGCGCGCGGGCTGCCCTGGCTGATGATGGGTTTCCTGCTGGTCTGGTCCTGGGCGACATGGCAGGCGATGCCGCAGCCGCGCTTCCTCGCTCTCGCCGGTCTCGGCGTGGCGGGACTGTTCGCCGCGGTCACCCTCTATCTGCAGTACCGCCGCCGCCGCCCGGTCGCCGATACGATGCTGCTGTTCTTCCGTACCGCCATGCTGGCGCTGCTGGCGACATGGCTGGTGGCTGCGGCCGTGATGTGGGTGGAGAGCTGGCGCGACGACCCGCGCATGAACGTCGCGCTGGGACTGTTCGTCATCGTCGGCGGCTTCGTGTCGGCGATCAACGGCATGCTCTACAAGATCGTGCCGTTTCTCGGCTGGCTGCACCTGCAAAATCTCGGTGGCCTGCAAGTCCAGCCGCCATCGATGCAGCAGATGATTCCTGCAACCGGCATGCGCGGGCAGTTCCGCCTGCATCTGGCCGCGCTCGGAACGCTCCTGGCGGCGGTCTGGCTGCCCGCACTGGCGCGGCCAGCCGGCCTGTTGTTCGCCCTCTCCTGCGGCTGGCTGGCCTACAACCTCGGCAGCGCGCTGCGGGTGTATCGGCGCTTCAGAAATCGTATTGGCGCAGCCGCGTCAGATCGCGGATCGTGATGCGTTTGCCCTGCATGTCGATCAGTTTGGCCTCGGTCAGATCGTGCAGGATGCGCGAGAGGGTTTCCGGCGTGAGACTGAGGCGCGAGGCGATGATCTGCTTGGAGGTTGGCAGCACGATCTCGACGCCGCCGTCGGCCTCTTCCTCGGCGGGACAATGCTGCAGCAGATAGCCGATCACCCGCTGCGTGCTGGAACGCTGCGAATAGGACTCGACATCCTGGATCAGGGAGTGAAGGCGCATGCCGAGTCCGGCCAGCATGCGCCGGGCGAAGGAGGTGTCGGTTGCCAGCAGTTCGAAGATGATGTCCTGGCTGACCTGCAGCAGCAGGGTATCGACCAGCGCCTGGGCGAACACCGGATAAGCGTGCTGGGCGAACATCGCGGCCTCGCCGAAGCTCTGGCGCGGCCCGATGATTTCGACCACCTTCTCGTTGCCGCTCGAAGAAGGGAACGCCAGCTTGATCTGCCCGAAGACGACGACATAGAAGCCGTGTGCCACCTCGCCCTTCTGGAACAGCATCTCGCCTTTGAGCAGGCGCCGCGGGCGCGAATGGGCGGCGAGAGTGGCGATCTCCTCGGCATTGAGCGCCTGGAACAGCGGCAGGCGGATCAGCAGCGCCGGGATGTCGATGCGGCTGTCGGAATGCTGCGAAGTCACCGGTTCGCTCTTCCAGGCGACCGGCCCGCTGCGGGAGGGGCGCGATGCTCTACCTGATGCTGAAACATCTGCATGTCACCTGTGTGAGCCTGAGCCTTGCGGGGTTTCTGGTGCGCTGGACGCTGGCGCTCGGGGCGGCGCCGACGCTGGCACGGCGCCTGGAACGTCGGCGCTGGCTGCGCATTCTGCCACATCTGAACGACACGCTGCTGCTGGCGGCCGCCATCGCGCTGGCCGTGCTGCTCGGCCAGTCGCCTTTCCTGGACGCCTGGTTGACCGCGAAATTCTTCGGCCTGATCGCCTACATCATCCTCGGCGCCCTGGCCCTGCAGAGGGCGCGCAGCGTTCGGCTGCGCACGGAGGCTGGTGTGGCCGCCGTCCTGGTGTTCGGCTGGATCGTTTCGGTGGCGCTGGCCAAGGACCCGCTCGGCTTCCTGCGTCTGTTCGTCTGATCAGGTGCGGCGTTCGGAGAGCAGCTGCCGGAGGCCGGCGACGTCGAGAATCTGGATGTGCTTCTGGTGCACCTTGATGATTCCCTGTTCCTGGAAGTGCGAGAAGGCGCGGCTGACGGTCTCGAGCTTGAGGCCGAGGTAGGAGCCGATCTCGTTGCGGGTCATGCGCAGGTTGAACTCGGTCGGCGAATAGCCGCGCGCGGTAAAGCGCTGCGAGAGATTGAGCAGGAAGGCGGCGAGGCGTTCCTCGGCGCGCATGATGCCGAGCAGCATCATCACGCCCTGGTCGCGCACGATCTCGCGGCTCATCACCTTGTGGAAGTGGTGCTGCAGGGCGCCGATGGCGCGCGAATAGTGTTCGAGTTCGGCGAAGGGAATGACGCACACCTCGCTGTCCTCGAGGGCGACGGCATTGCAGGTGTGCTTCTCCGGGCCGATGCCGTCGAAGCCGAGGATCTCGCCGGCCATCTGGAAGCCCGTGACCTGCTCGCGGCCGTCTTCAAGCAGCACGTCGGTCTTGAAGAAGCCGGTCTTGATGGCATAGATCGCGGCGAACGCATCGCCGCTGCGGTAGAGGTGCTGGCCGCGCTGGACGCGCTGGCGCTGCCTGACGAGGCTGTCGAGCTGGCCGAGCTCCGGTTCGGTGAGGCCCATCGGCAGGCACAGCTCGCGCAGGTTGCACTGCGAACAGGCTTCGCGCAGACCGGCGCAGGTCAGGGGGGCGGGTTGGGCGGACATGGGAACTTTTCTGCGAAAATGGGCCTCTCGACAATCAAATCAGTGTTGATCTGTGTCAAGATGGTCGTGCCAAGCTTGCTGCATCCTGCGCGCTGCGCGGGCTGACAGCTCGCGATGCTTGGCTGTTCGCTTTCGCATCCTTACATTCTGAGTTGCCATGAGTCATTATCAAGAACTGGTTTTCGATCCGCAGGTGATTCGCCGCTTCGACGTCAGCGGGCCGCGCTATACCTCTTATCCGACTGCCGATCGATTCGTCGAGGCGTTCGATGCGGCCGCCTATCGCTCCTGGCTCGGCAAGCGCACGATTGGCGGGATAGGCCGGGCGCTGTCATTATACTTTCACATCCCGTTCTGCAATACGATCTGCTACTACTGCGCCTGCAACAAGATCATCACCAAGGATCACGGCCGCTCGGCGAAGTACCTGAAATACCTTGGCAAGGAAATGGCTATGCAGGCCGGTGCGCTCGACGGCCCGCACGACGTGGTGCAGCTGCACTGGGGCGGTGGCACGCCGACGTTCCTGTCGCACGACGAGATGCGCCGGCTGATGGAAATGACCCGCCAGTATTTCCGCCTGCTGCCCGACGGCGAGTATTCGATCGAGGTCGATCCGCGCAAGGTCGACCGCGAGACCGTCAAACTGCTCGCCGAACTCGGTTTCAACCGCATGAGCGTCGGTGTGCAGGATTTCGATCCGCGCGTGCAGCAGGCCGTGAACCGCATCCAGACGCTCGAAGAAACGCGCGTCGTCATCGAGGCGGCGCGCGAGTTCGGCTTCACCGGCATTTCGGTCGACCTCATCTACGGCCTGCCCAAGCAGAACGTCATCAGTTTCAACCACACGCTCGACGAGATCCTCAAGCTGGCGCCCGACCGCATGTCGATCTACAACTATGCGCATCTGCCGAACCTGGCGAAACCCCAGCGGCGCATCAGCGAGGCCGAGTTGCCGAGCCCGGAAACCAAGCTGCAGATCATCCAGCTGGCCATCCGCCGTCTCACCGACGCCGACTATGTGTTTATCGGCATGGACCATTTCGCCAAGCCTGACGACGAGCTTTCGGTCGCCCAGCGGCAGGGTCGCCTGCACCGCAACTTCCAGGGCTACTCGACGCACGCCGAGGCGGACCTGCTCGCCTTTGGCGTGTCGGCGATCGGCAAGGTCGGCCCGACCTACAGCCAGAATTACCGCACCCTCGACGAGTACTACGACGCACTCGACCGCGGCGAGCTGCCGGTGATGCGCGGGCTCGAACTGACCGCCGACGACCTGTTGCGCCGTTCGATCATCCAGGCGCTGATGTGCCACTTCGAGCTGTCGATCGAGTCGATCGAGATCGCCCACCTGATCGACTTCAAGAACTATTTCGCGGCCGAACTCGCCGACCTGCGCGAGATGGAGCAGGCCGGCCTGCTGAGCATCGACGACCAGTGGATCACGGTCGAACCGAAGGGCCGCATCCTGGTGCGCGTCATCGCGATGGTCTTCGACAAGTATCTGCGCTCCGACCGCGAGCGCGTGCGCTACTCCAAGGTGATCTGAAAAAAATCGGCGCTGGCGGGACGGCGTTGGGGCATGGATAACAGCCTGCTCGCGCTGTTCGTCGTCGGTTTGCTTGGCGCCGCCCACTGCGCGGGCATGTGCGGCGGCATCGTCGGCGCCCTGAGCCTGCAAACCCCGCCATGCGGCCACGCCGTCCTCATACATTTGGCCTACAACCTCGGCCGCATCGGCAGTTATGTGCTGGCCGGGCTGCTCGCCGGCCTGCTGGGTCAGGCTGCCGGCAACCTGCTGTCGCTGCAGAACGCTCTGTATTTCTTCGCCAGCCTGATGCTGGTCGCGATGGGACTCTACCTGCTGGGGCTCACGCAATTTCTCGCCCCGCTCGAACGCGGCGGGCAGGCGCTCTGGCGGCGCATTCAGCCGCTGACGCGGCGCTTTCTGCCGGTGCGCGGTATCGCTCAGGCGTTGCCGCTCGGACTGCTCTGGGGCTGGCTGCCCTGCGGTCTTGTTTATAGCGCGCTGACGACCGCGCTGGTGGCCGGCTCGGCCGGCAAAGGCGCACTCCTGATGCTCGCCTTCGGCCTCGGCACGCTGCCCAACCTGCTGCTCGCCGGGCTGCTGCTCGCACGCTTTCGGCGCTTCGCGCAAGCCCGTGTCACGCGTGTGGTTTCTGGCCTGCTGGTGCTCGGCTACGGGATAATCGGCCTCGTCAATTATTTCCGCGGTTAAGGCAATGGAAGTACGCAGCGAATCCTGTCAGACGGTCGAACTGTCCATCGGCGGCATGACCTGCGCCGCCTGCTCGGCACGCATCGAACGTCAGCTCAACAGGCTGCCGAGTGTCGAGGCGGTAGTCAACCTGCCGGCCGAGCGTGCGCATATCCGCTATGACCCGGCGGTCGTCGACACCGCAAGGCTGATTGCAACCATCGTCAAAACGGGCTTTACGGCGACACCGTCGTCGGCCGACACGCGCGGCGAGGAAAAAGCGCGCAAGGAGGCCGTCTATCGGGCGGAGGTGAAGCGTTTCTGGATTGCGCTGGCGCTGACACTGCCGCTGATCGCCCAGATGCCCTTCATGTTCGGCGCAGGCAGCAATGTACATGCGGACATCCTGCCACGCTGGCTGCAATTTGCCTTGGCGACGCCGGTGCAGTTCTGGATCGGCTGGCGCTTCTACGTCGGCGGCTGGAACGCGATCCGCGGCGGCAGCGGCAACATGGACGTGCTCGTCGCCCTGGGCACGTCGATGGCCTGGCTTTACAGCACCGTGGTTTTGTTTGCCGACCTGCACCAGCATGTCTATTTCGAGGCTTCGGCGACGGTCATCACCTTGGTGCTGATGGGCAAGATTCTCGAAGCACGTGCCAAGGCGAAGACCGGCGCGGCGATCGAGGCCCTGATGAAGATGCAGCCGTCGACCGCACATGTCGAACGGGATGGCCAACTGGTCGAAGTGGCCGTCGCGACGCTGATCCCCGGCGATACCGTGGTGGTGCGCCCGGGCGAGGCGGTGCCGGTCGATGGCGAGGTTGTCACCGGCAATTCCAGCGCCAACGAGGCGATGCTGACCGGCGAAAGCCTGCCGGTGGCGAAGACGCCGGGCGACGAGGTATTCGCCGCGACAATCAATGGCGACGGCCTCCTGCGCTGCAAGGCGACGGGCGTCGGATCACGCACGCTGCTGGCCGGCATCATCCGGCTGGTCGAGGAGGCACAAGGCTCGAAGGCGCCGGTGCAGCGCCTCGCCGACAAGGTCGCGGCGATCTTTGTGCCGGTGGTGACAGCGATCGCGCTGGTGACCTTCGTCGGCTGGTGGCTGTGGTCGGACAATTTCACGCTCGCGCTGGTCAATGCCGTCGCGGTGCTGGTGATCGCCTGTCCCTGCGCGTTGGGTCTGGCGACGCCGACCGCGATCATGGTCGGTACCGGACTGGGTGCGAAGGCCGGCATCCTGATCCGCAACGCCCAAGCGCTCGAACTCGCCGAGAAGATCAATGTCCTCGCTGTCGACAAGACCGGCACGCTGACCGAAGCCAGGCCGATCGTCACGGAGATAATAGTCGGCGCTGACGGGACGGCATCAGAAGTACTGCGGCTTGCCGCCAGCCTCGAACAGGGTTCGACGCATCCGCTCGCTTCTGCACTGGTGGCCGAGGCGAAAGCGCGTGGCCTTGCCCTCGACACGCCACAGGATGTGACGGCCGAACCCGGCAGGGGAATCAGCGGCTCAGTTGCCGGCAAGGTGCTGTGCGTCGGTTCGCCCGAGTGGCTTGGCGTTCCGGTCGGCGAGACGCCGGGTAGCCAGATTGCGGTCGCCGTCGATGGCAAAGTGATCGGCAGCATCGCGGTCGCCGATCCGCTGCGCGACAGCTCCCGCGCCGCCGTCGCCCAACTGCAGAAGCTGGGGGTCGAAGTCGTGATGCTGACCGGCGATAACGCGGCGACGGCCGCCGAGATTGCGCGGCAGGCCGGGGTGACGCGCTTCGAGGCCAACGTGCTGCCCGGCGAAAAGGCACGGCATGTCGCTGCGCTGAAGGCATCCGGCAAAACGGTCGGTATGGCCGGCGACGGTATCAACGATGCGCCGGCGCTGGCGGCGGCCGATGTCTCCTTCGCGATGGGCGCGGGCGCCGACGTGGCGATGCAGGCCGCCGACGTGACGCTGATGCGCAACGACCTGGGCGGCGTGGCCGATGCCATCTCGCTGTCGCGGGCCACGCTGAGGAAAATTCGCCAGAACCTGTTCTGGGCCTTCATCTACAATGTGCTGGGCATTCCCGCCGCGGCGCTCGGCTTCCTCAATCCGGTGGTGGCCGGCGCGGCGATGGCGATGAGTTCGGTCTCGGTGGTGAGCAACTCGCTGCTGCTGAAACGCTGGAAACCTCAGAGGTAAACCATGGAAACGACGGTCATCAAGATCACCGGTATGTCCTGCGGCGGCTGCACCGCCAGCGTGACGAAAGTGCTGACCGAAACGCCCGGCGTGGCGAAGGTCGACGTGCAGTTGTCGCCCGGCCAGGCCACGGTCGCCTTCGATCCGACCAGGGTGAACCGCGCGGCGCTGTGTGCGGCCATTGCAGATGCCGGCTTCGAGGCCGAGTAAGCTCGGATCGTTTGCTGCACCGCAGCTATAATTTTCTTTTTCCCCGCAGGAGTCTGTCGTGGCCTTGAACAATGTTCCTTCCGGCAAGGATCTGCCGAACGATTTCAACGTCGTGATCGAGATCCCGATGCATTCCGATCCGATCAAATACGAAGTGGACAAGGCGTCGGGGGCGATCTTCGTCGACCGCTTCATGACGACCTCGATGCACTATCCCTGCAACTACGGCTACATCCCGCACACCATCGCCGGCGACGGCGATCCGGTCGATGTGCTGGTCGTCACGCAGTTCGCGCTGCCGCCCGGCGTGGTAGTGCGCTGCCGCCCGATTGGCATGTTGAAGATGATCGACGAGGCCGGCGACGACGCCAAGCTGCTCGCCGTGCCGGTCGACAAGCTGACGCCAATCTACCGCGCCATCCAGTCGCCGCGCGACTTCCCGCAGGCGATCCTCGACTCGATCTCCCACTTCTTCATGCACTACAAGGACCTCGAACCCGGCAAGTTCGTCAAGGTCAGCGGCTGGGTCGACGCCGAGGAGGCAAAGCAGGAAATCATGTCCGGCGTACAGCGTTTCGACGCCGCGAAGCAGAAACCCGCTTACTGATATTTCGCGTCGCATCGCCGTGTTGAAGATCGCGCTGGCGCAAATCAACTGCACGGTGGGCGATCTGGCCGGCAATGCGGCGCGCATCCTCGCCGCGGCGCAGGAGGCGCACCGGCAGGGCGCCGATCTGTTGCTCACGCCGGAGCTCGCGCTTGCCGGCTACCCGCCCGAGGACCTGCTGCTGCGGCCGGATTTCCACCGCGGCTGCGCGCGGGCGCTGGAGACGCTGGCGGCGCAGTTGCCGCTGCCGGCGGTCGTCGGCCACCCGCAAATGGACGGCGGGCGGCGCTACAACGCCGCCTCGCTGTTGCGCGGCGGACGCGTCGAGACGACCTACCGCAAGCAGCGGCTGCCGAACAGCGAGGTCTTCGACGAGGAGCGTTATTTCGCGGCCGGCAGCGAACCGTGCGTGCTCACCCTGAACGGCGTGCGTGTCGGGCTGGCCATCTGCGAGGACATCTGGTTGCCGGGCACCGTCGAGGCGACGCGCGCGGCGGGCGCCGAGCTGCTGCTCGCGCTCAATGCTTCGCCCTTCCACATGAACAAGCAGGCGACGCGGCAGGCGGTGCTGCGCGAGCGCATTGCCGGCACTGGCATGCCGGCGCTCTATTGCAACCTGGTCGGGGGGCAGGACGAACTGGTGTTCGATGGTAGCTCCTTCGCGCTCGACGCCGCCGGCCGGCTCACGCACCAGCTGCCGGCGTTCGAAGAGGCGGTGAGGGTTGTCGAATTCAGCTCCGGTCACCTGCTGCCCGGCGCGCTGTCCGAGCCGCTCTCCAACGAGGCGTCGGTCTATGCCGCGCTCGTGCTCGGCGTGCGCGATTATCTCGGCAAGAACGGCTTTCCCGGCGCGATCATCGGTCTGTCGGGCGGCATCGACTCGGCGCTGACACTGGCTGTCGCGGTCGATGCGCTCGGCGCCGAGCGGGTGCGCGCGGTGATGATGCCCTCGCCGTGGACGGCACAGATGAGCCTGGACGATTCACGCGAGATGATTCGCCGTCTCGGCGTGCAGTATGACGAGATTCCGATCGCCGCGGCGATGGAGCAGTTCGCCGTCCTGCTGGCGCCGACTTTTGCGCAACTCGGCCCG
>Ga0172369_10007010_pt1 | contig 13210 bp, 10 predicted proteins | sample LakKiv25m_FD_114539 | JGI IMG/M metagenome (GOLD analysis project Ga0172369, IMG submission 114539) | Freshwater microbial communities from Kabuno Bay, South-Kivu, Congo - kab_022012_11.25m | ecosystem: Environmental > Aquatic > Freshwater > Lake | place: Democratic Republic of the Congo... | reverse complement strand
GGCAAGACGACCACCGCCATCAATTTAGCCGCGTCCCTCGCCGCCAACGAGATCCCGGTTCTGTTGGTGGATATGGATCCGCAAGGCAATTCCACCACAGGCGTGGGCATCCCCAAGAGGCCGGCAATGCCGACCGTGTACGACGTACTCGCCGGCGCCAAATCGGCCGCCGATGTTCTTTGCCCGACCGCGTTCGACGGCCTGAGCCTCATTCCCGCCGATAAAAATCTCGTTGCGGCCAATCTCGAACTCGTCGACGCGCCGAACCGCGAGCTCCGCCTCAAGAACGCCCTCGCACCACTCGCCGAGTCTTTTCAATACATCCTGATCGACTGCCCCCCCGCACTCGATCTTCTGACACTCAACGCAATGATCGCCGCCGAGTCCATTCTGATCCCAATTCAATGTGAGTTCTTCGCGCTAGAGGGCATTTCCCAACTCATTGACACCATCGAACGCCTGCAGTCCTCCATCCACCCCAATCTCCGCATCGAGGGCATTCTCCTCACTATGTACGACGACCGCACCAACCTGACCCGCCAGGTGGCCAGCGATCTTCAGGAATTCTTTCAAGACCAAGTCTTCAATACCGTCATCCCGCGCAGTATCCGGCTCGCCGAGGCGCCGAGCTACGGCAAGCCTATTCTCGCCTACGATGTCCGCTCCCGCGGCTCGGAAAGCTACGTCAAACTTGCCAAGGAAATCATCTCCCGTGACCAACACGTCTGACCCTTCCCGCAAAGCTCTGGGCCGCGGACTCTCCTCCCTCATCCCACAAAAACAAGCCTCCTCCGCAACGCCCCCTAACCAATCCGGCATTCTCTCCCTGCCACTGGATCACATCCAGCCCAACCCCCTCCAACCGCGGGAGGATTTTGACTATGAACGCCTCACCGAACTCGCTCAATCCATCCGTGAGAACGGCGTCATTCAGCCAATCATCGTCCGCCGCGTCGGCACTACGTACCAACTCATCGCCGGCGAGCGCCGGTGGCGCGCCGCCAAACTCGCCGCCCTCTCTCATGTGCCCGCCGTCATTCAGGATTTTGCCGATGACCGGCTCATGGAGATTACCCTCATCGAGAACATCCAGCGCGAGGATCTCAACCCCATTGAAGTAGCCCATGCGTTTGACCGGTTGAACAAGGAGTATCACCTCAGTCACGATCAGATCGCCCAGAGAACAGGCAAGGACCGCTCCACGATCACCAACCTGCTTCGTCTACTGAAACTTCCCGGTGACATCCAGGCACTGCTCGCCAGCCACAGGCTCTCAATGGGTCATGCACGGGCCCTCCTCGGTCTGCCTACACCCGAATTGCAGCTTCAGGCCGCCCAGAGAATCACCTCCGAAGGGCTTTCGGTCCGGCAGGTCGAGCGCCTCGTTCAGAAGATGACGGAACCGCGCGAGCCAAAATCCGCCGACGAGATCCCCCTCGACGCGAACACTCGCGCGGCATTGCAGGAACTCGAACGCGTCTTGGGCACTCGCGTGCGCATTGTTCAGAAATCGGACAATCGAGGCAGAATCGAAATCGAGTACTATTCCGTGGAGGAACTGACTCACATCTATGAAGTGATTGTTCGGGAGAGTTAAGGGATTGGTGCCGGCGGTAGGACTCGAACCTACGACCTGCGGATTATGAGACCGCCGCTCTAACCACCTGAGCTACACCGGCGCACCGTCCGACACCCTTAGGGTACGGGTTCGCTGACTTGCCTGTCAATTACCGCAGTATCAGTACCGTCTGTCTCATCTTTCGTTCTTGACATCATCGGAACCCGGGTCCATAGTGGGGCCAGACAGAGGGAACTCAGTGTTCGCCTCTGGTCTTATCGGTTGAAACTTCGCAGTTCCCGGTGGTCGAGCTGAGAGCCTCGACCGGGTACCACGACGCGAGAGAGGAGGTTATCCATCGAGATAGATCACCTCATGGGGCGACTACCCGGTACCTGATGCGTCTAGCTGTGCGTCTTCACCGTCCAACGGTCTCCGGAGTGAGACCTCAGACGAGCGGCCTTACGCGCCGCGGAGAAAAAAAGGCTCAACACAGTTGTCGTGTCCCGCTCGGCGGGATCTGATGGCGTCAGGACTTGGCGGTCGCCCTTTCGCTGTTCAGCCGATGCATTGACACTGACAAGACCCCTTCTGTAGAGTCATGGATGAGTCTGTCGGCCACTGCGTACGACGACTGATACACACTCTGTGAGTCTCATCTCTTTTCAAGGCGTTTCGAAGAGTTATCCAATCTACCGCTCTCCTTCACAACGCCTGAAGGAACTGCTGACCCTAAACCGCCTCCGATTCCACGACGATTTCTGGGCTCTCCGGGATATCTCTTTTGAAATCAACAAGGGAGAGACGTTCTGCATTATCGGTGAGAACGGTTCCGGTAAGAGCACGCTCCTCCAGATTGTCGCTGGAATACTCGCTCCGACAGAAGGCCGTGCCGAGGTTTCCGGACGCGTCTCCGCCTTGCTGGAACTCGGGTCCGGCTTCAATCCCGAGTTTACGGGCCGGGACAATGTTTATCTGAACGCTTCCATCCTTGGGTTCTCCTCGGCGGGAATCGACCGCATCTACAAAAAAATAGAGGAGTTCGCGGAAATCGGCGAATTCATCCATCAACCCGTCAACACGTATTCGAGCGGCATGGTCGTCCGGCTTGCCTTCGCTGTGGCGATTCACGTCGACCCGGAGATTCTCATCGTCGATGAGGCGCTGGCCGTCGGAGATATCTACTTTCGCCAGCGCTGCCTGCGCAAAGTGCATGAGCTCCGCTCGAAGGGCGTCACGATTCTTTTCGTGTCCCACTCAGCCGGCGATGTCAAGTCGATCGGCGACCGCACGTTGTGGCTCGACAAGGGCCGGCTGCGGGCGCTGGGCGCCACCGACCGTGTCGTCGGCCAATACCTCGCGGCGATGGTGGATAAGGATTCAGCCTATCTTGAGCACGCTGTTCCAGAGAATCCCCCGGCCGGCGCTGTCGTCGCGCCGGAAGTCGTTTTGAACATCCCCAATATCGACCATCGCCATGGAGACGGCCGCGCCGAGGTACTCGGCATCGCCGTCATGGATGAGTTCGGAAAGCCCGTCTCTCTGCTGACGCCTGATTCGAGAATCACTGTTCGCATCTCTGCTACGGCGAAGGAGCCGTTGGCCAATCCGAACGTCGGTTTCATGCTCCGGAATCACCTCGGAGTGGACTTCGCCGGAACCAATACCATACGCGAGGGCGTGAAGATCCCGCCAATGAGGCCGGGTGATGTCTACACGGTCGACTTTCACATCGACTTGCCGCACCTTTATCCGAGCGCGTTCTCCTTTTCGCCGGCGATCGCCGACGGCACTCTGATCGCGTACAAGATGTGTGACTGGATCGACAACGCCATTACCCTTCAGATGAGCCACGGAGACGGGCAGGTATACGGTTACGTGCATCTGCCTTGCCGAATCGACGTCAACACAGCCATCGGTCACCCTCGCACCGCTCCGGAGGCCCGGCTTGCTTGAATTCACAGGTGAACGGCTCATCCCCGGCCAGGTGGACCCAGACCTCTGGAATGAACACTATTGCCGCTATCTGTTCGCCTCGCGATTGGCGGCAAGAAAACGAGTTCTGGACGTCGCCTGCGGCGCGGGATATGGGGCGGACTGCCTGGCCCAGGCCGCCTCATCGGTCACGGCAATTGACCTCTCACCCGAGGCGGTTGCCTCCGCGCGCGCCACATACCCGGCCCCGGCGATCCGGTTCCTGGCGGCCGATGCCCGTTGCCTTCCCTTTCCGGATGCGTCGTTCGATCTCATTACCGCATTCGAGGTGATCGAACACCTCGAAGATCCGCAGTCCCTCCTCGCTGAGGCCCGCCGGCTCCTGGCGCCCGGAGGGCAGTTGGTTGTTTCGACGCCGAATCGCCTGTACTACGCGGAAACGCGAAAGCTCTCCGGACCCAACCCGTATCACGTCCGCGAACTCGACTTCCAGGAGTTCCGAGCCGCTCTCGACAGCGTCTTCCCGTCGGTCACGCTCTTTCTTCAGAACCACGCCGACAGCCTTGTCATTCGCCCCGCTCTGGCGCCGCTCACACAGGGAGAGCTTCGAATGGAGCCGGCCGATGCCGAACCGGATAGTTCCCACTTCTTCCTGGCCGCCTGCGCCCTGACACCCCAAACCGGTACTCCGACCTTCCTTTACTTGCCTGCCACGGCCAATGCCCTGCGCGAGCGGGAACACCACATTGAAAAGCTCGAGACTGAAGTCGCCCAAAAATCACAATGGCTCGATCAGCTTAAGACCGAGCACTCGAAGCTCGTCGATCTCTACCGCGAGCAGTCAGCACAGATGAAGGCTGTGCAGGCCTGGGGCATTGAGATGGACGAAAAGCTGAAGGCCGCCGCCGCGCAAATCCAGGAGGAGTTAGAACGCCACCAGGCCAACGTCCGCGAGATCGCCGGGGGCTATCAATCCAAGGTGGCCGAACTGGAAGCAGAGAACGTCCGTACGGCCGAAATTGCAAAGACCAATATCGACCGCCTGGAAACTCAACTCGCCGAGGCCCGAGCCGAACTGGTTCGCTGCGTCGACATTCTGCACCAGACCGAAAAGACCGTCCAGGAACGAACGGTCTGGGCCCAGGACTTGCAGAAACGGGTCGAAGAACTCGAATCCGCCATCAATTCCGTTCAAGGGTCTCGGTGGCTCAGGTTCGGACGGAAGATCGGAGTAGGTCCCGACCTGTCGCGGTACTGATCCATGGCGTTGCTCCTCCGCCTGTTGCGCAATCTGCCGCTCCTGCTTCTGTCGCCTTTCCTATGGGCGGCCGCGGCGGTCTTGATCACGCTGGCCGATCTCGCTTTTCTGATATTCGGCCGCCAGCGTTCCGCCGGGAACACGATGCCCGACACCTCGGCCGCCAGTGTCGTGATTCCCAATTGGAATGGCCGCGACCTCCTTGAAAAGTACCTCCCACCACTGGCCGAAGCCATGTCCGGAAATGCCCGGAACGAGATCATCGTCGTCGACAACGGCTCAACCGACCGCAGCGCCGAGTTCGTCCGTTCCACCTTTCCGCAAGTTCGTTTGGTCGCCTTGCCGAAAAACCTCGGCTTCGGCGGCGGATCGAACGCCGGCTTCGCCGCCGCCCAAAACGACATCGTTGTCCTGCTGAACAGTGACATGAGGGTCGATTCCGGATTCCTCCAACCGCTTCTGGATGGCTTCACCGACGCTTCGGTCTTCGCCGTCACGTCCCAGATCTTTTTCAGCGATCCCGGCCGCAAGCGCGAGGAAACCGGTCTGACCCAGGGCTGGTGGTCCAGCGGCTTCCTCCGCCTGCGCCATGTGGCCGACGAGGCCGTCAACGAACTCTTCCCTTGCTTTTATCCCGGCGGCGGATCATCGGCCATCGACCGCCGCAAGTTCCTGGAGCTGGGCGGCTTCGACCACCTCTTGCGCCCCTTTTATCTTGAGGACACCGACCTCGGCTACATGGCGTGGAAACGCGGCTGGAAGGTGTATTACCAGCCGGCCAGCAAAGTGTGGCACGAACATCGCGGGACCATCGGCAAAAACTTCGACCAGTCCTACATCGACGGTGTTCTTTACAAAAACCTCATCCTGTTCTGTTGGAAGAACATACACTCCTTCCGGGCGATCCTCAGCCACCTGGTCAACTCCTGGGTCGGCGCCGTTTTGAGCGTCCTGGCCGGCCACTCCATGGAACGCGCCACCCTGGGCGGGCAATGGCGGGCTCTTCTCCAGGCGCCGGAAGCTCTCCGCTCCCGGTGGCGGGCCCGTTCCCTGGCCGCCATTGGCGATGAGGAGGCATTCCGCCGCCCCATGGGAGCGTACCACCGCGACCGCTTCCATTCAATTCAAGCCGATCCCGAACGGTTGAACGTCCTTTTCGTTTCTCCCTATCCGGTCAGCCCGCCATCACACGGCGGCGCCGTGTTCATGAATCAGGCCGTGCGCCAGCTTGGCCCATTGGTGAATCTGCATCTAATCGTCCTGGTTGACTCACCGCACGAAATCCCCGCCCATGACGAATTGGCCGGCGTGACACGGTCGATGGAGTTCATCGTCCGGCTGGAAGGGCTGCCGGCTACGATCGGCTCGATTCACCCTTACGCGGTCCGCGAGTTCGCCAACAAGGACCTCGAATGGCTCATTCACCGGCAGGTCTACATTCAACGGATTCATGCGGTTCAGTTGGAGTACACCAACATGGGCCAATATGCCGCCCGCTGTGACCGGCTGGCATGGTTCCTCTTTGAGCACGATGTCTATTTTCAGTCGATCGCGCGCGCTCTTGGCTCCATGAAACCCCTGGCTCGAGTGAAAGCATCGTTTGAGTACCTGCGGGCCCTGCGCTATGAACTGCGCCTGCTCCCGGCCCTTGACCGCGTCCAGACATGCACCACAGAGAACCGCGACTACCTGCTGTCTTTCCTGCCCGAGTTGCAGGGCCGCATTGACGCCCATCTCCGGGCCGGAATCGAAGTCGATTCCTACAAGTTCACTGCAACCGGCCGCACGCCAAGGACCATGCTCTTTCTCGGCAGTTTCCGCCACGAGCCGAACCGGATTGCCTTGAACTGGTTTCTTAAACAGGTGATGCCGCGCGTGCTCAAACGCGCGCCGGATGCCCGGCTCACCGTGATCGGCTCCGACGCTCCGGCGGCCCACACGCTGCCCGATTTCGGCGGCGCTGTCGAGTTGCTGGGTTTCGTCGATGACATCCGGCGGCCTTTGGGTGGCCACGCCGTCTTCGTCTGCCCCATCCTCAGCGGTTCGGGAGTGCGGGTGAAGCTCCTCGAAGCGTTCGCATCCGGAATGCCCGCGGTTTCAACTTCGGTCGGCGCCGAGGGACTCTCCAACCCCGAAGGACAGGTCTGCGCCATCGCCGATGACCCGGAACAATTTGCCCGCCGCATCATCGAACTTTTCGAAGACCCGGATCTGGCCAGCCGGATGGCCGGCCGTGCGCGTGCCTATGTCGAGCGATACCGCGACATGCGGATCATGACAGCGGAACTCGCGTCCAGCTACCGCTCAACCCTCACTGCGAAGCTTTCCGCGTCTGCCCGAACGAGCGTTCAATCGCCTTCGTGATCTTCTTCGCCGCCCGGTCCAGGTCCTTGGGAGAACTGGTTTTGGGCCTCACGTAGGCAGACCACAGCACGTGGCTGGTTTTTCGATCCACGAGAAAGATCGTGCCCTTGCCCCTGGAAAGACCGCTCGTGCGGATGCCCGCGCCATCAGCGTCCTTCACCTCCGATTCCGCCTTTTTATCTTTCTCGTCCTCGCCGGACGCAACGGGCTTCGGCGGCGGATACATCTCGCTCATCCGCTGCTGAAAGCCCTTGCCTACCGTGTCGGTGAAAACGGCGTCGGCCACGTTCGGATCGGCAACGACGCCCAGAATCCCGCTCTTGGCCAGATGATTGGCAACGAACTGCTCGATCCCGTTGGGCATGGGCAGAAAGTACACGGTCCTGATGCCCTGCAACTGGGCGTCCGGGGCGGGATGCGCGGCCGGGGTCTGCGCCGCCGCCAAGCTTAGGGCGAGGAAAAACGGAATAGCTCTCACACCGCCATCATATCGCGCCGCTACAATGGGTACTTCGACGCGCCGTGTACAAGCAGCAGAAGATCACCGTCGTCATCCCTTGCTTGAACGAGGAGCAGGGCATCGAGCAGGTCCTCCGGCGCATGCCCGATTTCGTGGACGAAGTGATTGTCGTCGACAACGGCTCGACGGACCGGACATCGGACGTCGCCACGGCGCTTGGAGCCACGGTCATCCGCGAAGACGTCCGCGGCTACGGCCGCAGCTACAAAAAGGGTTTCTCGATCGCCAGAGGAGACATCATCGTCACGCTGGACGGCGATCACAGCTATCCCCCCGACGCCATCAGCTATCTGCTGGAAGCTTTTTTCCACCTCAAGGCCGACTTTCTGAACGCCTCCCGCTTTCCGGTCAGAGACCGCAACGCCATGAGCTTCAAGCACAAGTTCGGCAACCTGGTGCTTTCGCTCGCCATGTCGCTGCTGTTTTTTCGCTGGGTGTCGGATTCGCAGAGCGGAATGTGGGTGCTCCGGCGGTCGATCCTCGACGGCATGATTCTTGAGTCCGATGGCATGGCCTTTAGCGAGGAGATCAAGATTGAGGCGTTGCTGCGGCCGGGCACGCGGTTTGAGGAGATTTCGATCATGTACTCCTCCCGTCTGGGCGAGATCAAGTTGAATCCCTGGCGCGACGGCTTCAATAATCTGTTCTTCCTGATGAAAAAACGTTTTGCCAGGAAGCGCGGTTAGTGATACTCTACAAAGTGCCCGCCTGTGTTTCCCGCTCACTCGTCCTTGAGCGGAACTCCCTCTTTGTTGGCAAGACGTGATGCTTGATGTGTCGGTGGTGATTCCGAACTTCAACCGCGCGGGGCTGTTGAAGCGCGCTCTTGAGAGTGTTGCGGCGCAGACCGGAACGCCGGCCGGCGTGGTGGTGGTTGATAACGGGTCCACCGACGGGTCGGCGGAATGCGCCAGGGAGTCCGGCGCTCAAGTGATTCGGTTTCCGGCCAACCTGGGTTTTGCCAGGGCGGTCAACGAGGCAGCGCGGGAATGTTCGGCACGCTACATCATGGTGCTCAACAACGACGCCGTTCTGGCGCCGGAGTGTCTTGCGCGCCTGTACGAGGCCGCCGACCGTTCAGGGGCGGCTTTCGCCGCGCCGATGGTTCTGAGCGAAGCCAATCCCGCGGTGATCGACGCGTCCTGGGATCTGCTCTCGTTCAGCGGCTGCGCCCTGCGCGCCGGGCACGGCTCTGTTCTGGCCGGACCTTTCCTGTCGGCGCGGACCATTCAGTTTGCGCCGTTCACCGCCCTGCTGCTGCGGACCTCGGTTTTCAAGGCACTGAATGGCTTGAACGAAGACCTGGGCACCTACATGGAGGATGTCGAGTTCGGCCTGCGTTGCGCGTTCCATGGACGAGCCGGCGTTTACGAACCCTCGGCGCGGGCCGTGCATCGCGGCAGCGCGACCGACGGGGCCTGGAGCGGACGCATGGTCGGTCAAATCTCCCGCAATCAACTGCTCATCGTCGCCATGCATTGGCCGGACCGGTTGGGGTTCGGGTTGGCGTGGAAGGTCGCCGCCGGACAGGCGCTCTGGGGACTTCTGGCGTTGCGCCACGGGCGGTTCATCGATTGGCTCGGCGGCAAACGCGATGCGATGCGTCTCTATGGCCGGCTCCGGGCGTTACCGCGTCATGCGCCGCCTCAAGTTCTGGCCACCGTTCTGGGAAAATCGGACGCCGAACTGCGTTCGCTTGCGCGCGGCGCCTTCTGGAATCTGTACCGCCTTTTGACCCCAACGGGAGGCGCCTGAAATGACCTGCGGCGCCGTCATCGTCACGTGGAACTCGGGCGCCCATGCCGCCCATTGTCTCGATGCCCTTCTGCGGCATGAGCCGGCGATGCCCGTGGTCGTCGTCGACAACGCTTCCACGGACAACACACTCGCCGAAATAGGAGCGAGACCGGGCGTCAGCGTCATCACGAACCCCGAGAATCGGGGATTTGCCTCCGCCGTCAACCAGGGCGTGATGGAGCTTGCCGGATGCGAGTTGGTCCTCGTCATCAATCCCGATGCGGTTGTACAAACCGGCATCGGCGCTCTGGCCGGCGAGTTCGAGGATGCCCGGACAGGCGCTTGCGGGGGCAGGCTTCTCGATGACAGCGGCGCACCTCAGACCGGTTTCGAGTTGCGCCGTTTCCCGACTCCGTCCGCGCTTGCTTTTGAATCTCTCGGCATCAACCGTTTATGGCCGTCCAACCCGGTGAATCGTAAATATCGCTGCCTGGACCTGGCGGCTTCGGCCCCGTGTGATGCCGAACAGCCCGCCGGAGCGTTCCTGATGATCCGCCGCGAGGCGTGGCAGAGCGTGGGCGGATTCGATGAGGGATTCCATCCGGTCTGGTTCGAGGATGTCGATTTCCTGAAGCGGCTCGTGGAGGCGGGCTGGCGCGTCCGGTTCACGCCGTTCGCGTCGGCGGTCCATGCGGGCGGGCACTCGGTCTCGTTGATGGCGCGCGAGGCCCGCGCCGCAGCCTGGTATGGTAGCCTCCTAAGATATGCGATTCGGCATAGCTCGTATGCCGGGCGATTGGCGGTGTGTTGCGCGGTGTTTGCCGGCGCGCCGCTGCGGGCCGCTGTGTCCGCGGTCCAACAATTCTCTTTTTGCCCCTTCCGGGTTTGCGGTAAAGTGATGCGGCTGGCACTGGCTGCACTTCTGTCCGCGGATTCTTCCGGTCCGGGAGGGGTTGATCCAAAACCGGTCCTGCCACCGGGCGCTCATGGGTATGCGAATCTGGTTAATACCGGGGATAGGTCACCTCATTGATGGCAAATCATGAGTTCGTGTCGGTCACCATCGTGACCTACAACAGCGGCAGGTACATCAAGCGCTGCATTCATTCGGTGCTGGCCCAGAAGGGACCGGCCATCGAGGTCATCGTCGTGGACAATAATTCCACCGACGGCACGCGCGACATCCTTGAACAGTTCGAGGACCGCATCACCATCGTTTATAACGATCACAATGCCGGGTTCGCGGCCGCGCAGAATCAGGCGATCCGCTTGTCGCGAGGCAGTTGGGTGCTGACGCTCAATCCTGACGTGCTGTTGATGCCTTATTTCATTCAGGCCCTGCTCGAGGCGGGCCGCCTCGATAACCGCATCGGCACGGTCTGCGGGAAACTTCTTGTGATGAGCCCGGACTTCGACATCGAGGCCCGGCCGAGGGTGGATTCCACCGGGATCTTTTTCACTCCGAACCTTCGTCATCTTGACCGCGGTTCACGCCAGATCGACAACGGCCACTATCTCAAACGCGAATACGTATTCGGCGCAACAGCGGCCGCCGCGCTGTACCGGCGCGCGATGATCGACGACATTTCGGTTGACGGAGAGTTCTTTGATAGCGACTTTTTCGTCTACCGCGAAGACGCCGACGTGGCGTGGCGCGCCCAATTGCTCGGCTGGCGCTGTCTATACACGCCATATGCCCGCGGCCACCATGTCCGCGCCGTGCTGCCAGGCAACCGGCGGGCCCTGCCCCGCGAGATCAACATGCACTCGGTGAAGAACCGCTTCCTGATGCGCATCAAGAATATGACCGGCGATCTCTACCGGCGGCACTGGCTTGCGATCGCCGCCCGCGATTCCGTCGTCCTCGGCTGCTGTTTGCTCTACGAACATTACTCGCTCAAGGCATTCTGGAAGGTGATGGGTTCCTGGAGCAGCGTCTGGCGCAAGCGCAAGGAAATCATGGCCCGGAAGCGGGTCTCGGACGACTATATGGCCGAGTGGTTCCGATTCGAACCGGTCAGCCGTCCGGCACCGCGCCGCCAGGAAACCGCGGTCCTCGATGCGCGGCGCGAAACGCAAGTCGCTGAAAGCTGATCGCACGCGACCCAGGCGGAGACACTGAGCGCGGGCATGGCCGCGCGGCGCTTTTCCGCCGCGTCGAATTCAGCCGGCGGGGTTTGTCGTACAGCGCCCGTCCTGCCACACTGAAGATTCCTGCGTCATGCGAATCGCACTGCTCGGCACACGCGGCATACCCGCCGGCTATGGCGGGTTTGAGACTTTTGCCGAGGAGCTATCGGTTCGTTTGGTCGAGCGCGGCCATCAGGTGACCGTCTATTGCCGCGCGCGGCATGATGCTGCCACCTACCGCGGAGTTCGTTTGGTCTATCTGCGGCCGGTCCGCCACAAGTACCTGGAAACCGTGGCCCACACGTTCACGTCCACGCTGCACCTGCTTCGCAACCGGCGGGAGTTTGACGTGGCGCTTTACTGCAACGGCGCCAATGCGATCTTTACGGCGCTGCCCCGTCTCGCCGGGATTCCGACGGCGATCAACGTCGACGGACTGGAACGGAAGCGCAAGAAATGGAACGCGGCGGCCCGCGCCTGGTACCTGATGTCGGAGGCGCTTTCAACGTTGTGCCCGGCAGCGCTGGTGACCGACGCTGAGAACATCCGCGCCTACTATCACACGCGATACGGGGCCGAATCGACGTTCATTCCCTACGGCGCTCCGATGGGCCCGGTCGCGCCGGGCGAGACGCTGCGATCACTCGGCCTGGAGCCGGGGCGGTATTTCCTGTACGTGACGCGGTTCGAACCCGAGAACAACCCGCTCATGGTGAGGCGGGCCTTTGAGCGGGCCGATCCGCCGCTGAAACTGGCGCTCATCGGCGACGCGCCTTATGCGCAGGACTACATCGCGCAGGTGCGTCAGACGCGGCACCCACGGGTGGTGCTGCCAGGCGCGATTTACGGCGCGGGCTACCATGAGCTTCAAGCGAATTCGTTCGCCTACATCCACGCGACCGAGGTCGGGGGTACGCACCCCGCCCTGATAGAGGCGATGGGCCGCGGGGCTCTGGTTCTGTATCTCCAAACCAGGGAGAACGAGGAGGTGGCCGGCGGCGCCGGCTTGCCTTTCTCGAACGAGGAGGATCTGGCCGGCTTGATTACGCGCGTGATGATGATGGAAGCGAGCCGCCGCGCGGCCCTTCGAACAGCCGCCGTCAGCCGCGTATCAGAGCGCTATAGCTGGGATGCAGTCACCTCGGCCTATGAGGATCTGCTCGAGGGGCTCATCCGGCAGGCAAAATAGAGTTTATGGTCCCCATTACCTACCGCTGCTGGGTGGAAGTCTCCCGCCGCCAACTTGCCGAGAATTTCCATGCGATTCGAACAGCCGTCGGCCCTGGCGTCGAGGTGATGCCGGTGGTCAAGGCGGACGCCTACCGGCACGGAGCGGTGGAGGTGGCTCGCGTTCTGGCGCATGAGGGCGCTCGCTGGCTGGCGGTGTCCAACGTGGAAGAGGGCGTCACTTTGCGGCAGGGCGGCGTCACCACCCAAATCCTCGTGATGGGCGACTTCCTGCCCTTCGAACGCCCCGGGTTGATCGACTATGACCTGACGCCGGCGATTCACTCGCTCGGCCAATTGACCGACTACGACCGCATGGCGCGCGCTGTCCAGCGCACGCTGCCGTACCATTTGAAGATCGACACCGGCATGGGGAGATCCGGGGTCTGGGTTGAAGACGCGATTCCGTTCATCCAGCAGGTCTTTTGCCTGAAGAACCTGGAAGTGGAAGGCATCATGACGCATTTTTCCAGCGCGGACG
>Ga0172369_10007004_pt1 | contig 13218 bp, 10 predicted proteins | sample LakKiv25m_FD_114539 | JGI IMG/M metagenome (GOLD analysis project Ga0172369, IMG submission 114539) | Freshwater microbial communities from Kabuno Bay, South-Kivu, Congo - kab_022012_11.25m | ecosystem: Environmental > Aquatic > Freshwater > Lake | place: Democratic Republic of the Congo... | reverse complement strand
GCGCTGTGGTTGCGGCTGTGGGGCCGCTCGCTCGGCGGCCCTCCCACCGGCCTGCCGGACCCGGCCGCGCCACAGCCGGCGGGCGCGGGTGACCTGGCATTCTCCGCTCCCGCAGCTCGCATCATCGCGATCGGACTTGACTTTCACCAGTATCGGTCGCCCGAGGCGCGCCGCACCTGGGCGAGCGTCGTGCAGGACGCCGCCCAGCGCAACCCGACCGACACGGATGCACCGGTGTGGCGCGCCGCCCTCGAGTGGGCCGAGGCAGTGCTGCAGGATGGGCAACCGCAGCAGCCGCGGGCGATGCCCGGCGGTCCCGCGACCAGCAGTCTGCAACTGCTATGAATCCGTACCTAACCGCTGGCGCAGCGAGCCGTCCGCGAGCGCGTGCTTCACATCCAGCGCGCCGCCGACCAGGGTGCCGCGCACGAACACCTGGGGAAAGGTCGGCCAGCCGCTCCAAAGTTTGATCGCGAGGCGCGGCTTCCACTTGGACAGGTAGCTGCCGTATTCGAGGTAGTGGTACGCGACACCGGCGGCGTCCAGAGACTTGCGCACCTCTTTGCAGAACGGATTCTGCGCCATACCGATGACGACCACCGGGTGGCGTTGCACGGCTTCCCGCACTTCGCGCACGGTGTCGGCGTGAAAGAGGGCCATGGCCTGGCGCGCCGCGGGCGCCACGTGGTCGGAAGTGAGCAGGGGTCGGTCGGACATCGTGAACCTCCAAGGTCGCGAAACAAGCTAGGCCGCCCTGCGCAGCGTGCAAGTCGTTGCCGGGACGATCCTGACGATTGTTTCGCTTCATTGCTGATTCCTTATCCTTTTTTCACCTTGCACCGCATCGGGGGAGCGGATACGCTCTTGCCTCCCCGGCCACCTGTGCCGCCGCGCGATACCAGCCCTCAGAACCGACAGCACGCCTGTTGCCCACCGACGACCGAGGTCCCCATGCGCTCTTTGTTCCTTCTGGCCACAGCGGCCCTGCTGGCGAGCGGCCTCGCTGCTTGCGGCAATTCGACCGGCGCCACCGCGACCAAGAAAGGCCCCTCCTTCATCGATCCCGGTACGACCGTCAAGAAAGACGCCAGCGGTGGCGACACGTCCGAAGGAGATGTCGCCGCCAAGGCAGGCGCCGTCGGCGAAGCGTGCGAAGGCAATGCGCAGTGCACCGCGGGCCTGTGCGCGCAAGGCAAGTGCGCGGCCGCCTGCAAGAAGAGTGCGGATTGCGGCGAAGGCAACGATTGCTCCTCCGACGATGGCAAGCGGCTGTTCTGCCACAAGCGCGGTTATCCCGCTGGTGTCGGTTCGGATTGCTCCGTTGCCGGCAGCCCCTGCGCGACCGGCCAGAAGTGCGTCGGCTACCAGGAAGCACCGGGCGCCGCTTGCTCGGTGCCATGCAAGGCTGACCTCGATTGCCCGCCCACCATGGCCTGCATGCCGCAAAGTGACGGCGCTGCCTGGTGCCAGCCGCGCAAGTTCTGCAGCGGGTGCGCGTCCGACGAACAGTGCGGCCCCGGCGCCGTCTGCGCCGACATGGGCAAGGGCAAGTTCTGCTCCAAACTGTGCAACTTCGGCATGACCGAGTGCCCGCGCTACGCCGACTGCGTGGAAGTGGGCGGCATGCCGATGTGCGTGCACCGCGCCGGCACCTGCGCTGGCAGCGGCGACTTGTGCCAGCCTTGCGCCAACAAGGAGTGCAACGACGGACAATGCCTCACGGTTCCTTCGACGCTGGAGAGCTTCTGCGCCAAGGACTGCAGCGCCGCCACCGACTGCCCGAGCGGCTACAGCTGCGAACAAGTCTCTGCCGACACGACCAAGAGCAAGGAGTGCGTGCCGACACCGGCCAGCGACAAGGTGCCGCCCATGTGTGTCGCGAAGATCACGCCGACCATGAAAGAAGGCGACATTCTGGACGATTTCGCGATGATCGGCTACGTCGACACCAACGACAACATCTCGCTGGCCGACGAGACGCCGCACCTCATCCACCTGTCGGACTTCAGCGATCGCAAGCTCATCGCCGTGACGCTCTCCGCCGGCTGGTGCGTGCCGTGCCAGGAAGAGACGACGACGTTCAAAGCAACGATGGAAAGCGCCAACTACGAAGTGATGATCTTCCAAATCCTGGAAGAGGGTCCGGATCACGGCGTGGCGCCGACGCTGGCGTTCAGCAAGAGCTGGGTGACGCAATTCCATGCGGCCGGCGCCAGCGGCATCGATCTGACGGGCACCGCCAATTCGTGGAACGACGCGGGCAGCATCCCGATGAACATGGTGATCGACGCCAAGACTCGCCAGATCTACAAGAAGTTCAACGGTTCACCACCGGGTGGCTGGACGCCCACGCTCAAGTACTACTTGAACAAGTACTATCCGTAGCAGCCTGCCTGAAGCGAGAGTCACATCCATGCCGAAGTTCGCATTGGCTGCCGTCCTGGTCGCCGCGCTCGTCGTTTCCACCCTCGTCGCCGGCTCGGCTTTCGCGCAGTGCGCGACCTGAAGCAGCCCGACGCTCCCGGTGGGAGACAGTGACATTTCAGCCAGTTTGAACGGCGGCGCGGTGGATGCCTACCGCGTGCGTGCCGGTTTGTCCTATTTCGATGCCGCCGCGAACAAGGTCTTCGAGGGCACGCGGCAAGCGGACAACCACCGCACCCAGCGCATGACGCTGCAGTTGGGGCTGCTGTCTGCCGGCATCGACGCGCCATTCGGCACAGGCATCGCACTGATTCTTCCTTACGCATCGCTTCATTACGACGACTGGCAGACCGATCAAAAGTTCAAGGCGCCGATTCGCGCCAAAGGCATCGGCGACATCGAAGTGCGGCTGCGTCAGGACGTGATGGCGGCGCTCGGCTTGCGCAAGGGGCCACGCGTGGTCCTGAGCGCCGGCACAGCGGCGCCGACTGGCACCTACACCGAGAACACGGTCACCGACTTGTCGATCGGCCGCGGTGCCTGGTGGGCGATCGGCGAGGCAGAGCTTCTCGGCGATCTACCGCTTGGATTCGGCTACTACGCCCTTGCCGGCGCCCGCAAAGCGCTCTCGGAGACATCGGACCCGGCCCATTTGCAGTGGGGCAACGAATACCGCGGCAACCTCGGCGTGCGCTTTTCCTATGGCCTGCCCGAATGGTCGTGGATACCGCAGCGCGTCACGCTGGCCTGCAACGCCGAGTTGCTGCGCCGCGACTTCAGCACGATCATCGACGTCAACGGCGCGCGCGGCGAATTCAAGTCCAGTGGCGGCACCTATGTCAACGTACTGCCAACGCTGATGATCAGCCTGAACGACCTGCTCTCGCTGACGGGTTCGCTGCGCGTGCCAGCCTACCGCGACGTGCGTGGCACGCAACCGGTGATGGACACGTCCTACTTCGTCGGCGTGTCCGGGCAGTTCCAGATCGGCACCAAGGCAACGCTGCCGCCATCGGAGCCTGCCAGAGCCGCCGTCCCCGGCCAGCCGCCGTCCGCGCCGGAGATCCGCGCGCTGCTCGCGCCGAATCAGGTGACGCTGGTCGACTATTGGGCAACGTGGTGCGAGCCCTGCAAGAAACTCGGCGCGGAACTGGAGGCGCTGGTGCAGACGCGGCCCGATGTGGCGCTGCGCCGCGTGGATGCGAGCGAGTGGGACAAGCCGACCTGGGAGCGTATGCTTCCTGATGCCGCAGGCTTGCCAGTGCTGGATATCTACGGCACCGACGGCAAGCTCATCGCTCGGCTGATGGGCGAGGCTGCGTTTGGCTATGCGAGCCAATTGCCGACGCCTGCAGCGCCAGTTGCGGCCCCACCTGCTCCATGAGCCAGACCGCATAGCGCCGGTGTCCCTCGGCATTGAAGTGAACACCATTGCGCGCCTCGAACACAGCGTCCAGGCCGTCTTGGCGCGCCCACGTTTCGATCGCCAGCCCTGGGTCCAGTGTGTGCAGGCCGAGCCGGCGGCACATCTCCAGCATCCGCTGACAGATGCGCCAGCCTTCGGTGGCATGCGGATCTCGCTTTGCCAGTGCCGTGCGCACAGGAATCACCGAAACGATCAGCGGAATTCCGCGAGCACGCAGGTCCGCATCCAAGGTCTGCAGCACATGCTCCAGCTCGCGCCACTGCCGCTCGAGGTTCGGCACAACAGGCGCAGCCGAGCGTTCACGATCTTCGTTGTTGGAGGCCGCGCCGCGACCCGGTTCCAGCATGCGGCGCAAACGTTCCTGTTGCACCACCCATAGTCGCGCCAACATCGACTGCGGCGTCAGGGCCCGCACAATGCTCGGCGGCGGACTGTGGGCCAGGAACCAGCGCAGCGATTGCCCGTAGCCCGGCTCCCACTGCGGCAGCGGGCAGCGCTCGCGCAACGGCGTGTGGCTGGCATCGAACAGCGGTTGTCCAGCACAGCAGTCGAATGTCGAGCCCATACCATCGACATCGTTGCCAGCGAACAGGTGCAGCACGACCAGGCCCACGGGCAGTTTGGGCAGCCAGTGGCGCTCCAGGGCCAGGTAGTAGTCGGGAGCCGTCGCAGATTGCCCGGCGTTGATCTGCGCCACACCGGGCGTCGCTGCCTCGAGCACCGCGGCGAACGGCCGGTCACCGCGCTCGGTGTCGAGACCAAAACCCTCCGTCAAGGAATCACCCAGGTGCAACACCGCACGCGTCGCGGGCGGAGTGCGCCGCGTGCGATCCGCAAAATCACCCGGACATTGGTCGGGATAGAGCGCGCAGCACTGCGACAGCATGACCTCTCCGGACAAGGGTGTGCGGGTCTGGCTGATGCGTTCGGTGTCCATGCGCGGCAGGGCGATCGACACGACCTGCAGTGCGCAGCCATCGGTCACGGTCGGCAGCACAAGGCGGACGAGCCATTCCGCGCTGCCGAGACCCGCGAGCGTGGCCAGCAACACGAGCGCGATACGCCAGCGCGTGGCACGCTGCGCCAGATCGGCGCGGGCGAGCAGCACACCAGCCGTGCAGGCGCCGGCCATCGCCAGAGCATCCCAGAGCCCGATGCGCGCCAGCAGCCAGGCCAGCCAGGCCAGCGCGAGCCAACCGATGGGCAGCAGGACAGCGAGCGCAGCGGCCGGCACACGGCGCAATGGCCTTTGCACGACAAGACCGAGACCGTGACCAGCCAACACCGATACCGCCAGGTACAGCGCGGCAATCAGCACATCGGTCGCGGGAATGTCGGGGGCGATGGGCAGCGGCATGGTCGGTCAACGCCCGCGCCGAAAACCCGGCTGCGGCTGAGATCGCGCCATTTTGCGCATGCCGGGGTGCGTCGCCAGCACCTCTTTGGCCATGCGCTGCAACTCCAGGTGCACGGCCTGCCCCGGCGTGACAAAGCGGCCGAGCAGGTTGACATCCTGCTTCATCAGCGCTTCCAAGTCGCGTTTCGCGCGCTCTTTCTTGCCCGCACCAAACGCGGCGAACACGCGCGCCACCAGCAGCAGCACGCGCACCTGCGCCAGATCCGGATCGTCGATCTTGACGCCGGCCAGCACGTCCATGGCCGCCTCGGCCTTGCCACTGCGCGCCCACGCCTCGGCGATGACGGCACTCATCAGGCCGCGCGACTGGCTGTTGGACGCGTTGGCCAGCTTGATCGCGTCGGCCAGTTCGCGCGCCTCGCGCACGCGGTTCTGCCAGAGGCACATCTGCGCGCGCAGCGTGCGCACCTCGTCTGCCGCCGCTGCGGGAACTTTAGCCAGATCAATACCTTCCAGCGTTTGCAGCGCCTTCTTCGGATCGTCCTGGGCCTCCAACTGCGCACGCGCGATGCGGCTGAGCACATCCTTGCTGCCGGAGTCCGACGCCGAGAGCTGTTCCAACGCCTGCCGCCGCGCTTCGGGCGACGCCGACGCCGACTGCAACAGCCCCATCACGGCTTGCTGCTTTCTCACGAGGCGCCAGACATAGACCAGGCCACCGGCCACCACGAGGGTGAGCAATGCGACGATGCCCGTTACCCAGCGGTTGCCGGCCACGAGCGCGGTCAGCCACAGCGCGCCAACGATGCCGCCCACGGTCAACAGGCCATTTCGGTTGAGGAAAGGATGATCGATTCCGGCGGGCGCCTGGGTCTCGGTCGGCTTGGCTTGCGTCATGGTCGTCTTGGCTCCTGCGAGGCGGCGCGCAAGGTCGCGCATCCGGCGCCCGCGTGCAAGGTCTGCCGCGCCCGCCACCGCGTTTGACGTCGCCGCGCCGCGCGTGTCCAATCGATGGCGGGCCGCCCAAGGCCTGCGAGGAAACTGCCCATGGTCACGCTCCGCACGATCGTCGCCTGCCTCTTGACCGCGAGTCTGCTGGCCGTTCCAGTCTCTGCATTCGCTGGTCGCCCCGACCGGCGCCAGGACCGCCAGCAAGACCGCATCCGCCAAGGCGAACGCAGCGGCCAGTTGACGCCGCGCGAGGCCGGTCGCCTGGAGCGTGAACAGGCGCGCATCGAGGCCGACAAGCAGCGCGCCCGCGCCGATGGCCACGTCACACGCGCCGAACACCGCCGCCTGGAGCGCGAGCAGGACCGCGCGTCGCGCCACATCGAACGCGAGAAGCACGACCGCCAGAAGATGCCGCGCCCGCGCTGATCGGCCGCGACGGTCCGGGGGGAGTTGACGGCAAGGCTGCCACTTGCCAGCATTCCCGCCGCGCACGCCCCGCGCGCGCCACCAGAGCAGTCGGAATCCGGCCGGCAGGTCCTTGAACCTGTTGGTTTTTCACGGGCCAGCAGCCCAGGACCACCAGCCATGTCCACTTCTCCCAAGTTCTGCGCCGAATGCGGTGCGTCCCTGCTCGAAGGCGCGAAATTCTGCCCGCAATGCGGCGCGAAGACGGCGGTTGCGGCCGCACCGGCACCTGCTGCGGTCGAGACACCTGCGAAGGCCCCCTCGGCAGAAGTGCCCGCTGCCACGGTGCACAAGCCGCAAGTGCAGCAGCACGACGAGCACCATCGCTCCAAGGCGGTCCACACGGCGTATGAAGGGGATGGCTTTGTCGATCCGCTGGCGGCGGTGCTGAAGGGAAGGGACGACGAAGGGGATGGCGATGACCAACTCGGCCTGCCGCCGACCGAGGCGGGTCACGGCAAGAAGTCGTTTCCGATGGGTCTGATCGCGCTAGGCTTTTTCCTGGTTGTCGCGATAGGCATCGTCGCCTATGTCGCGACCAACGCGGAGATGAATGCCCGCTTCCAGTGCGCCGTGCTGGGCAAACTGGACAAGTGCGAGACCGACGAGGATCGGCAATTTGCCTTGGATCAGGCTGAGAAGAAAGAAGAAGTCGAGCTGATGACCCACCACTACGGCAACTTCGATCTCGGCTTCACGCCGGAGAAGGACACGTCGGTGACGATCACGCAGAAGCGCTATGAAGAGACGCGCGACGCGTTTGTGAAGCGCATTCGCGATGGTGCGACCGATGCGCGCAGCCTGAAGGACAAGAAGATCGGTGAATGGAAGCAGGGCAAGAGCGCTGATGGGCAAACAAAGGGGTTCATTGCGTTTTCCGCAACACCCGCCAACCCCGTGACCTGGCAGCCGATGCCCGGCAAGGATCTCGTGCTGCCGATGGTGCTGTCGAACCTGCCGCTGCTGGAAAAAGAGCAGGCCGATGGCACGGGCAAGCGCCTGACCTACGAGGACGTCAAGGCCATCGAGAAGCGCAAGCAGGAGCCGGAAAAGGCAGCCAAGGAAGGCGAGACCGTGCATGGCCAGGACCCGACCCTCAAGATCAAGACGACGGATATCTCGACGTGGATCTACGAGATCCACCTGAGCGCCGTCGGCTACAAGCCGCGTGACATCCTGTTCTTCGAGCAGCCCGCGCCGCCGGACGTCGACCCCAAGAAGCTGGAGGCGGCGGGCTGGACGGTGCGTAAATTCAAGCGCACGCCGGATGGCAAGTTCGTTATCGACAATGCGGCGTTCGATCTGCTGCCGGAGCCCAAGACCATCCAGACGCGCTACATCCAAGGTTTGAAAGAGCAATACTGCCTGCAGCAGAGCAAGGACTACCAAGGCAAGACCGAGCAGGGCAAGAAGGACGCCGAGGAGCTGCTGTGGGAGCAGAAAGCGTTTACCAAGGAATTGCTGGATATTGCGCACCAGAACGATGCGGATCCCGAATTCATGGCCTTGAAGGAAAAAGAGTTCAAGGGCTATGAGTGCCCGAAGATGGGGCCGTAGCGGGCTTTTCGGGCGCGAGGGCGGTCTGTTCCGTTTGACGTGACACGCGGCGCGCGATGGGTCTCGTTAGGATCCCGTCCTTCCCGTTGCACGAGACCGAGCGCCTCTTCCACGACGGGTCGGCCTGTCGGCGCATGGTCTGGCGCGGGCGCTGCAGCTACCGGTCACCAGAGTCAGCGAGTTCGTGCGCGGGCAGAGCGCCATCACGGCGGATACCGCCCTGCGGCTGGCGCGGTATTTCGGCACGAGTGAGGAACTGTGGATGGGCCTGCAGGCGGAGTTCGACCTGCGGATGGCGCGCCGGCGGGTGGGCGCGGAGATTGAGGCGGATGTGCGGCCGCGGGCGGCGTAGTTGCCTTTTCACGAACTTGGGATTACACCTTGGCCGTGGCTGGCGAAGGTGGCCAGAGTGCAGGGAAGTCCCATGATTCGCGCGTCCGCCACATGGCTCTGCGCGACCGGCTTGCTGCTGGCGACCTCGGCCTGCTCGGAGGGCACGGGCGTTGGCAAGCAGGCATCCGGACTGACAAGCGACGTTGGCGAGGATGCGGCCGGCTCTGAGGTTGCCCCCGATGCTTATCAAGTAGATTCAAATAGTTTTGACGCGGCGCCAGACAGCGCACTGGTCTGTCCAGGCGGTTCCGGGTGTCCCTGCGGGACGCCCGAGACAGGCAACTGCGACACCGGATTGTGCATCGAGGACTTCACAGCCGGCGGCGAGAAGACCTGCGCCAAACTCTGCACGGATTTCTGCAACAACGAAGCCTACTTGTGCGGGCAGACTTCCGAAAAAGATCTGACGTTCGTATGCGTGTCGCGCTGGGGCCGGCTTTGCGACCCGTGCACGTCCAGCTCGACCTGCCAGGTCAATGGCCTGAGTGGGGTCTACTGCGTCGATGAGGGCGCATTGGGTCGCTTCTGCGGCGCGCCTTGCGGCCCGGGCGACAGCTGCCCCAGCGGCTATGGGTGCCAGAAGGTTCTGACAGCAGAGGGCAATCCAGCCACGCAATGCGTCCGCCTGCCCGAGGAGGGCACCGCGACCTACGGCACCTGCCCCTGCAGTGCGCGGGCCGCGGCGGAGCACCTGTTCACGGATTGCACGGCGCCAGGCATAGGTCCCGACGGCAAGCCCGCAGGAACCTGCACCGGCACACGGACTTGCACAACGGCTGGGCTCGGCAAGTGCAATGCCAAGGCGGCAGCGCAAGAGACCTGCAACGGCCTGGACGACAACTGCAACGGCATGACCGATGAAGAGACCTGCGAGGACGGTGAGGCTTGCACGAAAGACACGTGCGACGGCAAGGGCGCGTGTCAACACGAGAATATGGCCAACGCCGGCTGCGAGGACGGCAACAAGTGCACCGCGAACGACGTCTGCGAGAACGGCGAATGCAAACCGGGAAGTGCCAAGAACTGCGATGACACAAACCCGTGCACCATCGATCTCTGCGACCCGCAGAAAGGTTGTGCGCCACATACGCCCGACGACGGCGCACCCTGCACCGACAACAACCCCTGCACCACCGGTGATGTCTGCGAAAAAAGCAAGTGTGCGCCTGGTGTTGCGACGACTTGCGCGGGCAACGCCTGCCAGACATCGGGTTGCGACAAGACGACCGGCCTTTGCCTGGCCATCGACGTTCCCGCGGGCACGGCCTGCGACGACGGCCTCAAGTGCACGACGGGCGACGCTTGCGCCTCAGGCAGTTGCAGCGGCCAGCCGGTCTCGTGCAACGACGCCAACCCGTGCACAGGCGACGCGTGCCAACCGGACAGCGGCTGCGCGCACCTGCCCATCGCGGCGACAACCTGCAGCGACGGCAATGCCTGCACCGACAAAGACGCGTGCCAGGCCGGGCAATGTGCGGGCCAGGCCGTCACCTGTGACGACAAGAACCCTTGCACTGACGACAGTTGCGACACGCAAACCGGCTGCCAGCATACGCCAAACACCGCTGCCTGCGACGACGGCGACGCCTGCACGGCTGGCGACGCGTGCGTGGCCGGCGCGTGTGCGCTGTCGAGCGCAGTGACGTGCATGGACAGCGACGTGTGCACGGACGATGGCTGCGACAAGGACACTGGCTGCAAGTTCGCTGCGAACACCTTGCCCTGCCAGGACGGCAATGCGTGTACAAACGGTGACAATTGCAGCGGATTCTTATGCCTGTCTGGAGCGCAGATCGAGTGCGGCGACGGCAATCTGTGCACCAGCGACAGCTGCGATCCGGTGACTGGCTGCCTGAATCTGCCCTCAGGCGGCGCCGCGTGCGACGACGGAAGCCTCTGCACGGCCAGCGACGCTTGCCAGGACAAGACTTGTGCCGGGACGAAGATCGCGTGCGACGACAAGAACCCGTGCACCATCGATTCCTGCGATGCGACAAAGGGTTGCACGACTACGCCGGAGGCGGCCATCGCCTGCGACGACGGCACCAAGTGCACCGAGAACGACACATGCAAGAGCGGCGTTTGCTTTGGTACTACGGTCAGTTGCGAAGACGGGGAAGCGTGTACGGCCGACAACTGCCTGGACTCCAGCGGCTGCGCGCACACGCCGCTGACCGACACCACACTGGAGTGCGACGACGGCGATGCGTGCACCGAGAAGGACCACTGCGATGACGGCGGGTGCAAGGGCGTGACCGTCATCTGCGATGACGGCAAGGTCTGCACGATCGACAGCTGCGACAAGAGCCTGGGCTGCCTGCATACGATCGCCGGGGCCGCAGCCTGCTATCCGGGACCTGAAGGTACGCAAGGCAAGGGCGAATGCAAGGCGGGCACGGCGGTATGCGACGACCACGGCGATCTCGGCGAGTGCAAGGGCGCTGTCGTGCCGGCAAGCCAGGAAGCCTGCGACGGCAAGGACGACGACTGTGACGGCGCGACGGACGAGGGCTGTGCGCCTGCGACGTTCCGTGTGCGGTACGGGTCGACGTACCTGAGATCGACCAGCGCGACCATGACCGCCCGAACGACATCGGGCGCCTCGTTCGTCGCTGGACCTGCCAAGGGAACGAACAAAACCGCATGGTTCGGCTGGATGGCCGCTGCCGTGGGCGTGGCGAAGTGAGGGGAGGCGAGATGATCGCTCGGATGACCTTGAGCCTTGCGCTTCTGATGGCGCTGGCGAACCCGGCGCTGGCCGGCGTCGCGCCGACCAAGGTGCCTGGCCAGATCCTGGTCGAAGGCCAGTTGGCGACGGCGGCCGGCACGACCGTGATGAACGGCACCTACAACGTTACGTTGCGCCTGTACAAACAGCAAGTTGGCGGTGATCTGCTGTGGCAGGAAGGGCCGCTGGCGGTGGTGGTCGAAGGCGGCGTTTTTGCGATTGCCGCGGGCGAGACGGTTCCGGTCCACTCGGCCATTTTCGCCAACGGGCCGGAATTATGGCTGTCGATTCAGGTAGATCCGGATCCGGAAATGCCGCGCCAGCCAATGCGTTCGGTGCCGTTTGCCCTGCGCGCCGGCCTGGCGGATGGGCTGCAGTGCTCAGGTTGTGTGACGGCGGGGATGTTGGATGCCGCAGTGCTGGCGGGGTATGCGAAGACGGTGGATCTCGCGACTTTCGTGACGGCGACCGACCTGGGTGCGTATGTGAAGACCGCGGATCTCGTGGCTTATGCCAAGGTGGCGGATCTGGCCGAGTATGCCAAGACTACCGATCTGAGCGCGTATGCGAAGCTCGCCGACCTGATTCCGTATGCAAAGACCACAGATCTCGCGAGTTATGCGACGCTGGCGCAGTTGGCGGCGTACGCGCTGATCTCGGATCTGAGCGGCTATGCCAAGAAGGCAGACCTCGCGTTGGTGGCGACGACGGGTAAGTATAGTGATCTATTGGAGTTGCCGAGTGGCCAGGCATTGCCGCCGGATGGGCTGGCGGTGGTGTCGAATGGGCTTCTGACCAATCAGTTCACCAATACATTCGAATCTTTGCACTACATTCCGATCAACGACTACCCGCTACAGGGCGCCGTGGACAGCATCGTGGTTCCTGCCGATCTCGGAACCGTCCAGAAGCTCACAGTATCCGTAGTCATCAACGACACCGACATCAGCGGCATGAGCGTGAAGCTGATGGATCCGAACAACGCAGTACTCGTGCTGTACGACGACGCCGGCGCGGGCGTGCAACTCGTAGCCGACTACCCGGTTGCCGCATGGACTGGAAAGCCAGATGCGAAGGGCACGTGGAAGCTCGTGGTCACTGACACGAAATCCAACGGTGGCCCCGATGTGGTCGGTGGTTTGAAGAGCTGGAAGCTGACGTTCGCGACGCTCTCGACCGGCGAGGTCGAGGCCACGAAGAACCTCGTCGTCACGGGCCTCCTTTCTGGGCCAGGCAAGGTGCTCTCAGTTGACGGGATCTTGCAGGTATCGGGTCATTCCGTGGCGCGGGTCTGGACGGCCACGAGCGATGCGCTCGCCGATGGGGCGTCGTTGGACGTGGCGACCGGGTTGACAGACGAGTTGTTTGGCGTCACCGGCTGGGTCGGCCTGAGTGGTGGCTGGCGGCAGACATCGGCAGCCGGCGAGCTTGCCACGGCGTGCACCGCGTGTGGCAACGGTGCGGACTTGGATTACTACGTGGCGACGGGCAGCGTTGACCTCCAGTCAGGTACGCATAACTTCAGGACGTTTCGTATCGAACAGGGTTGCACCGTCACCGTCGTCGGGACCGCGCCCCTGGTCATCAACGTGATCGGTCAGGCAAAGATCGCCGGCACGCTCAGGCTAAGGGGCAACGGCGGGCTTGATGAGACAGAGAACGGAAACTGGCGACCCGACGGACCCTTTGGCCAGGCCGGCGGTGGCGACGGCGGGCCCGACGGCCCGTGCGGTTCCGTGAAATGCAGCATGGGCGGGCCGGGTGGGGGCATGGGTGGCGGCGCGGCTGGCTACCGCGGCGGCGGCGCGGGGCACGCGACGAACGGGGTCGACAGCGTCGGTGGCGGCAAGGGTGGCGCAGCATACGGCGATCCGATGCTTACCGGGGGCCTCGAAGGCGGCGCAGGCGGCGGTGGTG
>Ga0172369_10007003_pt1 | contig 13222 bp, 6 predicted proteins | sample LakKiv25m_FD_114539 | JGI IMG/M metagenome (GOLD analysis project Ga0172369, IMG submission 114539) | Freshwater microbial communities from Kabuno Bay, South-Kivu, Congo - kab_022012_11.25m | ecosystem: Environmental > Aquatic > Freshwater > Lake | place: Democratic Republic of the Congo... | reverse complement strand
CGGGTCGCCCGCCCTGGTATTGCAGTGCCGCCGTCCGCCTACTGCCCGGGCAGCGACCAGACACCCGCTTCCTCGCCCTCGGCGACCACCGCCAGCGTCCGCCCTCCGGCGACCGCGAGCTGGGCGTCGATGACGCCCGCCTTCAGCAGCTTGGCCGGACCATCGGGGGCCGTGCCGTAGAGCGTGCCCACCGGGTAGATGTCGTCGATCAGCGTCGCGGTCTGGTCCGCCAGGAAGATCGCCCAGTCGATCCCACTGGTCGCGCCGGTGGCGCGCAGCGTGCCGGGCATGACCTTGTCCCGGATGGTGACCGGCGCGCCGGTGTCGGCGGACACGACCACCTTGCCGCCGCCGCTGCCCGGCAGGATCGCGCCGATGCCGACGACGCGATCCGACTTCTCGAAGCGCCGCACGCCGCCGGCGCGCACGCCGCTCGACACCTCGGCCAGCGCGGCGGACGGCAGCCCGTAGAGCAGCAAGCCCTTCCCGTCGTACGTCCCCGTTCCGCCGAGGTCCCTCAGCGACGCGACGGCCGACAGCTTGCCGCTCGTCGCGCTGAACTGTACCGAGTCCCAGGCGACGTTGTCGCCGACCTTGATCGGCGTGCCCGTGCCTGCCACCGGTGCGACGAACACCGTCGCGATGACGCCGCCGCCCTTGCGCTGCAGCGAGGTCGCGTATGCGACATAGCCCTTCGCGATGACGGCTCCGACGCCCGGGGGACCGGTCACCGCACCCAGTTCCTTGGTCTGCGCGTCGGCGAGGAGCATCGCCTTGCCCGCGTCGTAGAACGCGATGGCCGTGCCGTCTTCCGAAACGCCCGGCAACGTGCCGGCGTTGGCGACGGTCGCGGGCGCGCCGCCGGTGATGGCGACCTTCTTCAGCGCCCCCGAGGCGTCGGTGTAGACCACCGTCGAGCCGTCGGCGCTGAAGGCGAACGCCGGGCCGTAGGATGCGAGCACCTTGCCCGAGGCCAGCTCGAGCGTGTCGCCCGTCTCCATGTTGACCGAGAAGAGCTTGCCGCTGCCGTCGGCATCGACGGCCGTGGCGGCGACGGCGCGCGAACGCGTCGTGTTGAAGGCGAAGGTCGTGGCCGGGGCCGACGCGCCGATCATCTTCGCGGTCGCACCATCGGACCAGGTGAGCTGGCCGCGGCCGCTTTCGGCCGAGAAGGCGGCCACGAAGAGAATTTGCCTGCCGGTCGCGCCGAAGAACGCGCCGCCGGACGGCACGCCGCTGCCCGACGGAACGGTCTTCGTGTCGGTGCCGTCGAGTCCGGCGACCATCAGCGTTCCGACGCCGTTCGGGTCCGGGTTCTTGACGAACAGGACCCCGCCCGGCTCGGCGCCGGCCACCTGGACCGAGGCCACGGCGGCCTTGTCCGACAGCGGGAGCGCGGCCTGCCCGTCGCGCAGCAGGTCGAGAGAGCCGGTGCCGGCCGAGGCGTCGATGCCGCGCGCCGCGACGGCGGCCGACGCGCCGGTGCCGGCCCACACCTTGCGGTAGCCGGTGCCCTTCGCCCACTGGGCGGCCGGCTTGGTGTCGGTGACGTTGCCGCCGTCCTTCTTGGTGATTGGGGGATCCTTCGGGCAGCCCGTCAGCACCGTGACGGACGCGACGACTGCGGCCAGGGCGAGGCGCCCTGCATTCCGAGTGAACTCAACGCGAGATCCGAACATCCGACGCCTCCGATCTGGAAGGCCTTCCCCCGCCCTGTTGGCCCGACCTGGCTGTCATATTGCCCGCCCCGCCTTCCCGTTGCAAGCGGGATCCGGCCCCCGATGGGCCGGTGCGGAGCCCGCCCCTGCCGAAAGAGCGTCTTCGGTGCCGCCCCGGGGTTGCCGGGGGGGCGACAGGGCGCGGAAAAGCCACGGGGGGAAGCCTACACGGACTGCCCCCCGATGGCAAGCACCCCGGGGAGGCGGCAGCCCCGGGCAGCGCAAACGCCTCGAAAACAGAGGTTTTCGCGCCGGCCGACGGGGCGGAACCGGGGGCCCCGCGGGGGCCCGGGGCAGCCTGCCACACCCCCGGGCGGGGGGCTGCGGACCGGTGTTCCGGGCCCGATCCGGCGCAGACCGGTAGCGCTGCCGTAAACCTAATCGGAGCGCTGCCATCCCTCGGGATCATCGCGGCCTCCGCTCAGCGCACGAAGATGCGGCTGTTCCACGTCGTCGGGCACTGCGTGACGCTGTTGGAGCCGCAGTGCAGGGTGAGGTTGCCGTTCTTGCCGTAGCCGGGCGCGCAGTCGCCGCAGTTGCTGTTGTTGTACGTGACAGAGCAGCTCGTGGCGCCGACGGAGCAGCTTCCGCACGAGCGCGTCGGGCCGCACCCGCTCGTGTTGGCGCCGTAGTAGGACGTGTAGGAGAGGATGGTGCCGCTCGAGCACGACAGAGAAACCGAGCCGCCCTCGCCGCACTGCCCTGTCGGCGTGTTCGTCTCGCCCGGCACCGCGTAGGTGGCACTGCAGTAGTTGCCCAGGCAGTCGGCCGACCCCATGCGGCAGATGAGGTTGTACGCGCACAGCGACGAGTTGCAGCCCGCCCGGTCGAGGCCCATGTACGGATACGACGAGCCGTTCCACGTCGTGCCGCAGTCGATGCAGGTGCCGAACCCGCTTATGTTGTTGTTGGTGCTGTTGCCCGCGATGGTCGTGAGGCGGATGAGATCCGCCTCGCCGCTCGAACTCGGGTTGACGTCGGTGTAGAGGCAGGTGCCCTGCTGGATGATGTCGTCCCATGCGCTCGCGGAGCCCGCGCTGCCCGCGTCGGCGTTGCCCGTCGCGCAGGAGGCGCTGTGCACCGACGCGATGCCCGTCGCGAAGTGCGAGCCGAACGTGCGTGTCGAGGTCGTGGGCCAGCGGCGCCAGCCCAGGATCGAGCCGCCCGCGCCCGTGCCCGTCGACTCGATCAGAATCGCGGAGCCGCTCAGGCGCCAGGCCGCCGGGCTCTTGTAGTCGTTCGCGAAGCGGTTGGCGAAGCTGCCGTACTCCGACTGCGTCGTCCAGAAGGCCTGGTTGTTGTAGCCCACGCTGTTGCCGTCCGTGGGCGCGACGTTCGAGACGAGCGTCCACCCGCCGCCGTTCGTCGTCTGGTCGCAGTAGGCCTGGAACGCGGTCGCGGTGTTGCCCTCGGGGGCGATCCAGTACGTGCCGTCGGCCGAGACGCCCGCCGTCAGGAGCGCGTTGCAGCTTGCCAGCGCGCATTTCGCGTTCGAGCCCGGCGTGCCGTAGGTGAACGCGACGCTCGCCGAGAGCAGGTCCGGGTTCGCGACGACGATGGCCCCGGCGCCGGCCGCGTGCGCGGGTGCCACCGCCACGATCTGCGTCGTGCCCGACAGCACGGCACTCGTCGCCGCGGTGCCCCCGAACGTCACCGTCGGCGTCGCCACGAAGTCCGTGCCCGCGATGGTCACGCTGGTGCCGCCGCTGGTCGGCCCCTCGTTGGTCGAGATGGAAGTGATGACCGGCGGCTTGTGGTAGTTGAAACTCTGCGCCAGCGTGCCGCTCTGGTTGTCCGGGTTCTGCACCGTCACGTCCTTGGCGCCGGGCACCGCGTTGGCCGGCGTCTTCGCGACGATCACCGTCGTCGACTGCACCTGTGCCGGGGGCAGCGTCACCTCGGTGCCTCCGACGAACACGCGCGCCAGGTACTGGAAGCCCGAGCCCAGGATCGTGATGTCCGTGCCGCCCAGCGTCGTGCCGTAGACCGGGTTGACGGAGCTGACGACCGGCGGCGGCACGTTGTCCAGCGTGACCCAGTTGACGCCATCGCAACCCTGGAAGTGCGTGCCGTTGAAGATGACCGCGCCCTTGTGGTCGCTGCCGCACACGCCCGAACTCGGGAGGCGCACCTCGTCCGTGAACGTCGCCCCGCCCGTGAACGTGCCCGACACCGAACCGGAGAAACTCCCCGCGAACGAGCCTGCGAACGAATTCGACGGGTGCGAAAATACTACAGTGGAAGAATATGTGCCGGCGAGCATCGCGTCGGGCACGGTTCCGCTCGAGAACGCCGAGGCGTTCAGGCCGTAGAGCCCCGAACCGTCGCCGGTGAAGGCGTTTCCGGCATTCGTGAACGAAACCGCCTGCCCGTAGACGCCCGACAGGCGCGCTGCGGGGAGCGTTCCGGAGGTCAGGATCGACGCGTCCAGGGACGGGACGTCGGCGCGCACGATGGCGCGGAACGCGGGCGCAGCGTCCGAACCGCTTGCCGGGCCCGCGAAAAGCGCGTTCGCCGGGGCGGAGGTCGTCCCGAGGCCGCCGCGCGCGATGCCGAGCGTGCCGGAAACGATCTTCGACGCGTCCAATCCCGGAATGTCGTCCGCCGCGAGCGCACGGAAGGCAGGAGCGCCCGATGGCTCGCCTGCCGGACCGGCGAAGATCATGTTCGGATCGGCCGCCGTCGCACCGGTGCCGCCGCTCGCCGTGGCGAGCGGCGTTCCGAACACCGGCGCGGTGGCGAACGTCTTCGTGCCCGAAAGCGACTGGTTTCCGCTGAGATCGAGGTATCCCGAAGAGAGGCCGCCCACGTCCGAGATGATCAGCGACGTGGGGCGCCAGCCCGATCCGTCGAAGCGCAGCACCTGCCCCGACGACGGCGAGGTGCTCGATACGGAAACCCCCTGCAGCCTTGCCACCACCGGGCTCTCCCACGCTCCGGCGAGATCGCCGCCGCACTGGGTCGATGCGTCGAATTTCGCGCTGAATCGCGCGAAATCCGCGGACGCGAGATAGCCATCCGCCGTCGCAGTCGCCGGCGCCATCGAGATCTGCGGCGTCGAAGACCCGTTCCACACCGCCACGGGCGCCTGGGCTGTCACGTAGGTGACGGTTCCGCCCGAATTCGCGTCCGTGTCGGGTTCCCACTGCGAGCCCGTCCACTTGAGCACCTGCCCGGGCGCCGGCGCGCCCGCCGCGACCGGACGCGACTGGAGCCGCGCCACCACCGGGGCAGCCAGCACGCCGGAGAGGTCGCCGCCGCACAGCGTGGAAGCCCCGTAGCGCGCGTTGAACGCCGACCAGTCGGTCGACGACAGGTACCCGGAGGAGTTCGCCGCGGCCTGCACCATCGAGATGGACGGCGTCGTCGAGGCGTTGCTCACGGAGAGCGGAGGCGCGGCGGCGACGCTCGTGACCGTCCCGCCGGCCGGCGTCGCGCACTGCCAGGTCGTGCCGTCGTGCGCCAGCACCTGCCCCGCCGCGCAGATCTGCAGCGACACCGTCTGCTCGTCGACGGCGATGCCCGGCCCCGCGCCGTAACGCGCCGAGCCGGCGAGCCGGCCGTCGGTGTCCACCACGGTCTGCCCGCCCACTTTCAGCGCGCTCACGTCGGCGGTGCCGCCGCGCACGCTCTGCGCGGTCACCGCGAAAGCCACCGCGCCGATGTGCTGGCGCGGACTCAGCGTCTCGGAGCCCACGCGCACTTCCAGCCATCGGTCGCCCGCGCCGAAGAGACCCTCCGGCAGGGTCGTCACGAGGCCGAGAAAGGTCGAGTAGTAGCCCTCGGAGAGGCCCAGCGTTTGCGTCTCCTGCCACAGGAGGCTGCCGCCCGAGGCCGCGTCGTACGCGGAGAACATGACCGCGGCCGTTCCAGTTGCGGCCGTGCCGTCGGACCGCAGCAGCCGGCCCTGGTAGCCCAGCAGCGCGGTGCTTTGCGCGGCCGCAGGCGCGGCGCACAGCAGTCCGGCGACGAAGAGCAGTGCGGCGACGCGGTGGGACATCGGGTCCGCCTCCTTCCCCCGGACGTATTCGTCGTACGAAATGCTACCCTGAAGCGGCGGGCGCGGCAACGGAGCAGTGAAGGCGCGGCCTCCGCTCCGCGTGCGGCCATCGGTCGCCGCTCCACGTGCGACCACAGGTCGCCGATCCGACGTTCGGCCAGAGGCCGCCGCTCCGGCCCAATGACGCACCGCGTTACGCTACTTGCAGCACCACACGCCGACGTTGCTCGCACCGCTCTCGCTGCGCGGCCGGCAGGCGAAATTCGGATACGGATGCGCAAGGTTGTTGCCGCCCGCGTCCTCGATCGCCCACGCGTTGCCCGCCGTGCACACCGGGTTCGAACTCAGGCGGCCCCACCAGTCGCTGTTCACGCCGTAGAGATACATCGAGCCGTCCGCCATCGAGGGCGTGCGCACGAAGGCGTGCCAGTAGCCGTCGTTGTAGTCCGGGTTCATGTACATGTACATGAGCACCGGGAACCAGTTGCACATGTACGGGTAGCCGTTGGCGGCGCAGACGCTGCTCTCCAGGTTCGTCCAGGCGCCGCTCGAGGCGAAGACCTTCATGCGCAGGTTGCCCCAGCGGATGCCGCCGTCGGCGACGATGTCGCCGGCGACCTGGAGCTTCGCCGTGGGGTTCGTGGTCCCGATTCCGAGGTTGTTCTGGAGGTAGTTCGCAGGCGCGGTGCCGGCCGCCTGCCACTGGTAGAGCCCGAAGTCCTTGGTTCCGTCGTTGTAGCCCAGCCACACGTTCGCGGTCCCCTTGACGGTCTGGATGGTGTCGGTCGCGCGGATCTGTCCGGCGACGTCGAGCTTGACGCCCGGGCTCGTGACCCCGATGCCGACGTTGCCGCCGCCCGTGAAGACCGTGTGGATGGCTGTCGCCGCGCCCGTCGAGAAGTTCCATCCGCCGAACTCCACGACATTCGGGGCGTAGCCCGCGTCGGGGCGGATGCGCAGGCCGCGCACGCTGCCCGAGGTCGTGTCGCTCACGAGCCCGATGCCCCCGTAGCGCTGCACGCGCAGGAAGCCGTCGCCGAGGTCGAGCCGGTCCTGCGGATTCGTCGTGCCGATGCCCACGAGGCCGTTGTGCGTGATTCGCATCCGCTCGGAGACGCCCTCCGTGTCGCCCTGCATCGTGAAGAAGCGCAGGTCGATGGTCGCTGCGTCGCCCCCGCGGAAGCTCTGGATTCCGCCCCAGCGTCCCGCCGTCGCGTCCGTGCCGAACTTCAGGAACCCGACCGTCGAGTTGTTGGCGCCCGCGCCCGCGATGGCGATCGTCGAGCCCTGCCCGAGCTGGAGCGCGGCCGCCGGGGTCGTGCCGATGCCCACGCGGCCCGCCGAGTCCAGCACCAGCCCCGTGCTCGCGTTGCCGTTGTACGTGAAACGCCACGATTTCGCCTCCATGTACACGTCCTGGTAGGCCGTGTCGGTCCGGTCCCGGAAGCTGATGCTCGTGACGTTGTTCGTCGTGTTGAAGCCCGTTCTGATTCCCATGTTATAAGTACCATCTGCATAATATCGCACGCCGTTGGCGACGTTGACCGTGAGGGTGTCGGTGGGGTTCGAGGTGCCGATCCCGACGCGCCCGCCGTCGTCGTACAGGACTGTGGAGCCCGCCAGCGCGGAGGTGCCGCTCCAGCGGGCAAGGGCGCCGGAGGAGCCGGTTCCGGTCGGGCGGGCGGTCAGAGCCGCGCTCAGGCCCGTCACGGCGGACTCGGGGATCGACGAGAAATTCGTGCCCGCGAGCGCCGGCGACGACGTCCAGGCGGGAGCACCCGAACCTCCGGAAACGAGGATTTCGCCGGCGTTTCCTGCCGACGCCCCGACCGCGGAGGCGCCATTGCCGTAGAGGACGCCGCCGGCCGCGAACGAGGCCGCCCCGGTGCCGCCGCGCGCCGTCCCGAGCGTGCCCGTGGCGATGGCCCCCGCGTCCAGAGGCGGGAGATCCGTCGCGTCGAGCGCCCGGAAGCCGGGCGTGCCGGCAGATCCGGACGGGCCCGCGAAGAACTGGTTCGCCCCCGCCGTCGCCGTCCCGATGCCGCCGCTCGCGACCGCAAGCGGCGTGCCGAACGACGGAGCGGAAGAGAACGACTTCGCGCCGGAAACCGTCTGCGATCCCGTGAGGTCGAGGTAGCCCGAGGAAATGCCGCCCACGTCGGCGACGCCCAGCGACGCGGGCGCCCAGCGCGCCCCGTCGAAGCGCAGCACCTGCGCCGCACCCGGGACCGCGCTCGCCACCGCTACGCCCTGGAGCTTCGTCACCAGCGGGGCGGAAAGGGCTCCGGACAGGTCGCCCCCGCACTGGGTGGAAGCGTCGAACTTCGCGGAAAAACCGGAGAAATCGGCCGAGGCGAGGTAGCCGTCCCGGCCACTCGTCGCCGCGTCGATCGAGATCTGGGGCGTCGACGAACCGTACCAGACGGTCAGGGGCGCGATGCCGGTGACGACGGTCACGGTGCCGCCCGCGTCGGCGTCGGGGGCGGGCTCCCACTGCGCGCCGTTCCACTTGAGCACCTGGCCCGCGGAGGGCGCGGCGCTCGCCATCGGGCGCGACTGCAGGCGGACGACGGTCGGCGCCGACAGCGGGCCGGACAGGTCGCCGCCGCACTGCGTGGCCGCGCCGAACTTCGAGTTGAAAGCCGTCCAGTCGCCGGAGGCGAGATAGCCCGAGGAGGACGTGCCCGCCCGGGGCAGCGAAACGGACGGCTCCGCGGACCCGTCGGCGACCGCGAGGGGCTCGACCGCAGAAACGCGGGTCACCGTGCCGGCGGTCTCGCAGCGCCACGCCGTGGCGTCGCGCACGAGCGCCTGCCCGGCGGCGCAGGCCTGCAGGGCGTACGTCCGTGCGGCGTCGTCCACGGCGAGCCCCGCCCCGGCCCCGTAACGTGCGCCAGTCGACAGACGGCCGTCGGCGTCGATGACCGTCTGGCCCGAGATCTTCAGCGACGACACGTCGGCGGTGCCGACGACGCCGCGGGCGACCATGGCGAAGGGCACCGAACCGATCTGCTGGCGCGGGCTCAGGGTTTCGGCGCCCACCCGCACTTCCAGCCAGCGCCCGCCGCCGTCGAAGAGCGAGTCGGGCGCCGGCGCCACGAGGCCCAGCATCGTCGAGTAGTAGCCGTCGCTCAGGCCCAGGGTCTGGGTCTCGCTCCAGAGGGCGGAACCTCCCGTATCCACTGGGAAAATCGCGAATCCGACCGACGCCGTGCCGGTGGCGGCCGTACCGTCCGCCCGCAGCAGCCGCCCCTGGTAGCCCAGCAGCCGCGGCACTTGCGCGGCGGCAGGCAGCGCGACGGCGAGAATGACGGCGGGGACGAGCCGTGGCAGGGGCGGCATGTTCGGACCTCCGGCTGAAGACCGTGCGGCAGTGTAGCACGGATGCCCTCGGCGGCCGGCGATTCGCGGGAGCGTGGTGAGTGTGGACGGGCGGCCGGAAAGCCCGTCACGCCCCGACTGTCGTGATCGCTCGCCCCGACGGGGAGCCGAGCACGCAGCACTTCGCGCGCGGAGCAGTCAGGAGGGGCGAGCGACGCCGGCGCTCGGCAGCGGCGACACCGGCGCGCCCTCGTGTCCGCTCCGCGCGCAGGCATGCCCTGTGCCCCGCCGAAGGCAGCAGCGCGCTCCGCTCCCCTCGGGCTGGGCGACGCGACACGGGGGGCCGGCGGGTCCTCGTATCCGCGCGGGCCGAGCGGCGTACGCAAACCCGGCCCGGGTCGGGTCCCGAACGGCTACACTGCGCCGCCGCGGCGCCCGGTGCCCGGCGGCCGCGCGTCCGGAGCCCGCATGATCGCCGACATCGAGCAGCTTCCCCTCGAAGGCCGGCGCGTGCTGGTGCGGGTCGACTTCGACGTGCCCCTGACGCCCCGGGGCGAGGTCGGCGACGACGCGCGCATCCGCGAGTCGCTGCCGACGCTCGGACGCCTGCTGGAGCGCGGCGCTGCGCTCGTCGTCGCCTCGCACCTGGGGCGCCCCGGCGGCCGCGCCGATCCGCGCTGGTCCATGGAACCCGTGGCCGCGCGCCTGTGCGAACTGCTGGAGCGCACCGTCATCTTCGCCGACGACTGCATGGGCGACGGCGTGCTCAAACAGGCCCTCGCGCTGGAGCCCGGCCAGATACTCTTTCTTGAGAATGTCCGCTTCCACCCGGGCGAGGAGCCCTGCGAGGAGGCGGCGGCGAAGGGGTTCGCGGCGCTGGCCGAGGCGTACGTGAACGACTCGTTCGCGTCGCTGGCACTGGGGCATGCGAGCACGGCGGGGGTCGCGCGGCACCTGAAGGTACGCGGCGCGGGCATCGGGGCGAAGCGCGAGCTGGATCGCCTGTCGCGACTGCGCCGGGGGTACGCACGTCCCTACGTCGCGGTGGTCGGCGGGGCGCGGTTCTCGGACAAGGCGCGGCTGCTGGAGAGCCTCCTGACGCGGGTCGACGTGCTGTGCGTGGGCGGGGCGACGGCGCACACGTTGCTCGCGGCGAAGGGGGTTTCCGTCGGCGCCTCGCGGATCGACCGGGCGCGCATTCCTGCCGCGCGGACGCTGCTGGACGCGGCCGCGCAGCGGGGCGTGCAGGTGCTGCTCCCGGTGGATCACCGGGCGGGCGCGGGCGCCGGGGCGACGCAGGCGACCGCGGTGGACGGGGAAGCGCTGCCGGAAGGCCTCGCCGGACTCGACATCGGCCCGCGGACGGTCGATCTCTTTGCACGGGCGCTGGCCGGAGCGCGCACGGTGCTCTGGAGCGGTCCCGTGGGGCTTGCGGAATCGGCGCCTTTCGCTGCGGGCACGAACGCGCTGGCGCAGGCCCTCGGGGCGCTTCAGGGCGCGCACCGGGTCGCCGTGGGCGCGGACACGGCCGCGGCCGCTTTGCGCGCCACGCCCGCAGCCGCCGGGTACGCGAGCGGTGCGGGCCAGGCCGCGCTGGACTATCTGGAAGGACGCACGCTGCCGGGGCTGGCGGCGCTCGAGGAGTAGGGCCATGCGCAAGAAGTACGTGTGCGGCAACTGGAAGATGTTCAAGACCACGGGCGAAGCCGTGGCGCTGGTGCGCGAGCTGCGCGGGCGGATGGACGCCAGCGCGCAGGTGGAGGTGGGAGTCGCGCCTCCTTTCACGGCGATCGCGGCGGTCAGGCAGGCGCTCCAGGGCTCCCCGTTCAAGATCTGCGCGCAGAACTGCCATTTCGAGCGCCAGGGCGCGTTCACCGGCGAGGTTTCGGCGGCGATGGTCCGGGACGCCGGCTGCGACGGAGTGATCCTGGGCCACAGCGAGCGTCGGCAGTACTTCGGCGAGACGGACGAGGGCGTGAACAAGCGCGCGCGCGCCGCGCTGGGCGAGGGGCTGGAGCCCATCGTGTGCGTGGGCGAGACGCTCGCCGAGCGCGAGGCGGGCCGCACGCTGGAGGTGGTGTCGCGCCAGGTGCGCGGGGGGCTGGCGGGCTTGTCGGCGGACGAGATACAGCGCCTGGTCGTGGCGTACGAGCCCGTGTGGGCGATCGGCACGGGCAAGGTGGCGACGCCGGCGCAGGCGCAGGAGGCGCACGCGGCCATCCGATCGCTGCTGGCGAGCCTGGCGGGCTGGAACGTCGCGAACGCGGTGCGCATCCAGTACGGCGGCTCGGTGAAGCCGGACAACGCGGCGGAGCTGATGGCGCTGCCGGACGTGGACGGGGCGCTGGTGGGCGGCGCGAGTCTGAAAGCGGACGACTTCGCGCGCATCGTGGCCGCGGCGCGCCGGGGCTGACGCGGCCTCACGCCGGGTTCCATCCCGCGATCGGTGCAGCTTCAGCGCCCCCGGGCGCGGACTCCGCGCCCCGCGGAATTTGCTTCCCAACGGGCCGGGAACGCGTTATGCAGCCGCGCTTCGGTGCGCGCCCGGTCGCGCGGCCGGCGGGCGAAGGAAAACGATGCAGACGTTCCTTGAAATCATCCACGTGCTCGTGTCGGTCTTCATGATCCTCGTGATCCTGCTGCAGGCGGGCAAGAGCGGCGGCATGGGCGGCCTCGGCAGCGGCGGCGCCTCGAGCGTGTTCGGCGGGCGCGGGTCGCAGACGTTCCTGGGCAAGGTCACGTCGGGCTGCGCGGTCATTTTCATGATCACGTCGCTGTCGCTGGCGTATCTGTCCAGCCGCAGCGACTCGGTGGTGCTGCAGCGGGCGAAGGCGGCGGCGGCCAAGAAGACCGAGGAGACGAAGGCTCCGGAGGGCAAACCGGCCGAGCAGAAGCCCGCCGAGCCGGCTCCCGCGGCTCCTGCGCCCGGAGAGACGGCTCCGGCGCCCGCTCCCGCGCCGGCGCCGGCACCCGAGCCGGGCAAGTAGCTCTTTCGCGCGTCCCGTTGCGGCCGATCGCTTTCCCTTGATCGACCGCGGAGGCGGTGGTACTTCCATCGGCGCGCGAACGCGCCCGTTCGTGCCCAGGTGGTGGAACTGGTAGACACACCATCTTGAGGGGGTGGCGCCGTGAGGCGTGGGGGTTCGAATCCCCCCCTGGGCACCAAACGAAGGGCCGGCTCCGAGAGGGGCCGGCCCTTTTTCTTCTGCTCTTCTTCTGCGAGGATCGACGGCTTTCCTCGCGGCCGTCCGCCCGCCTCACGGCTCGTCGTCGGCTTCCGCTCCGGCCGCAAGCAGGCTGAGGGTGAGCATGTGCCCTCTTGCCTGGTACAGACCGTTCGCCGAAGGTGCGGCGAGCCCGGAATTCGGCGGCGCGTACGGGTCGAAGACGGAGTTTCCCACCCGCACGTCCAGCCCCTGCACGAACATATATCCCAATTCCAGAATATTGCGGCCGGAGAACCGCCACCTCGCCCCGGCCGAGAACGCGAGCAGGTTGTAGGACATGTTGCCCGGATTCATCGCCTCCTGCGGCACGGCACAGCGCGAGAAGTCCGCGCGCACGCCGACCTCCCAGTCCTCGTCCAGGCGCCGCGACACGCGCAGGCCCGCCATCGGCTCGTCGCGCGTGTCGCCCACCGAGAGCTGATCGCCGTTGAGGAAGCTCACGTTCGCGTCCGTGATGCGCGCCGGCACCGCCGCGCGCACCCCCGCGAACCAGTCCTGCGCGATGAGCGCGAAGCTCCAGTCGCCGGGAATCCACTCGACTTCGCCCTGGATCTGCCCCGCCATGCGGTAGTCCACCGCGAGGTTCCCCGCCGCGTCGAGCTTGAACCCGGGCAGCGCCTGCTCCAGCGAAGGCGACGTCTTCACCGCCGCGCGGCCGCGCAGCGTCATGCCGAAGGGCCACGCGAGCCCCACGCCGACGCGCAGCGAGTCGAACGGCTGCGCCCACGCTCCCGCCATCGCGAGCACGTTCCAGCCGTCCGCCGAAAGCGTCACGCGGCCTTCGAGCTGCGGGTCCTCCAGCGGCAGCGGCTGCGAGCCCGGCGTCATCTGGCCGTTCGCGAACGCGCCGAAGTCGATGGAGTACGCCGACCGCAGCAGCCCGTACATCGGCCCCGCCCCGGCGGACAGCGCCCAGCGCCGCGAAGGCTGCACGACGACCCCGACGGGAATGCCGT
>Ga0172369_10007001_pt1 | contig 13227 bp, 23 predicted proteins | sample LakKiv25m_FD_114539 | JGI IMG/M metagenome (GOLD analysis project Ga0172369, IMG submission 114539) | Freshwater microbial communities from Kabuno Bay, South-Kivu, Congo - kab_022012_11.25m | ecosystem: Environmental > Aquatic > Freshwater > Lake | place: Democratic Republic of the Congo... | reverse complement strand
GTTCAGAGGTTCAAGGGTTTAGGGTTGAGATTTGGCATCCGCAGTGTCGTTTTGCACCGCAAGCATGCCATTTCGATCCCAAATTGGGCACTCAAAACAAAGAGATCATGCGAACCGCAGGCTCAAGAGAGCCGTATAGGAACGTGCTGTCGTGAATCGGGTCCTTTAGGCTGCGTTGATCGCTAACCTTGAATCCCGCTACAGCGGGAAACGGGAAACCTGTGAACGCTTACAATTCTTTTTGGCATGGGTCAAGAGATTTCGACACGGGCGGCTGGGTTGAAGGTATGCCGGCGGGAGCGTTTGCGGGTCCAACGTTCTGCAGGATCCCTATTTTCATTGGGATAAGCCCAGGGAAAATGCCCTCCCGGATTCGGCAAAGGCCTGGGGCGAATCCCTCTGTAATATCGGATGATTGACTTTCAGTTGGGAACAGGTTGGACTCGTGCCGCAAAGAAGGCCCCATATAACCTATGGTTTGAGGAGCGCGCCGTTATGCCTTTAACATCAAGGCAATTAACTTTCCCTAACATCCATCGCCGCCGCCCTTTTTCTCCGTCTCCCCGCGCTGGTTTTGCCGCCTATGTCATCCACCTCAAGGACCCGGCAACCGCATGACGCCATAACATGCCAAAAAACTTGTTATTATAAAATCCGGGGTAGGTGCGGCTTCAGCCGCACAGGGACCGTGGGCCGTGCGCCTGAAGGCGCACCTACAGGAACGGCTTTCGGGTCCACTTGCCCTGATCTGCGCAAAGCCATCCCCCTGATTTATTGAGATGATTCTTGTTATTCAGCAATTCTCATTTTAGGAAAATAGTCATGTGGGAGCGGCTTCCGAGCCGCGAAAAATCGTGGCAAGATGCCACTCACACAGAACTTTGACACCAAGTCTCCGTCATAATGAGAATTGCTGCTTGTTATTTTAGTGGGTTGACGTTGACAGCGACAAGGGGTAGACTGAGAAGGCGAAGAAACCGCGAGGAGGTCCAGCTTCGCTGAGGCATCAACAGCCGTCCTACCCGGCTCGGTCGAGGTTCAACTGAATCCCTGAAGGGCGTACCCAAGGACAGTCATGGGGAAAAACAGGGTCGAATACGCCATAAGAATTGGTCCTCGTGATCGATATAGGCACCTGCATATTAAGGAGAGGGGAAAGATTGTGTTTTTCAGGGTTCAATATGAATCAAAGATAAATCAGATATGGTACCCTGTTGTCAGATACGACACAGCGCACGGTTTTGCTCACAGAGATTTGCTCAACCATAAAGGCGATTCCAGGAAGACCCCTTTGTTTAATCAAGACTTAAACGATGCCTTAACCTTTGCGGAGAATGATCTGAAAACCAACTGGGAATTGTACAAAAGGAGATTTCTGGAGGGGATGCGTGATGAACAAAGACAAGGAAATGATCGAACGTAACATTGAGATCAGCGCAGAATTCAGCCGGTATCTATTCGAACATCCGGAGTTGGAAGAAAAACTGCCGATCGGCGCTGAGGTCATTCTCCTGCCGGAGTTCGATAGAGAATTGAAGGAATACAATCTCAAATTGGGGAAAATCATAGAATCCGAGCAAGGGGAAGTGGTGTATATAGCGATTAGAAGCATACGGCCCAAGCTCTTGTCAAGAATCGATGATGTTGGATTAGAAGCCGTGGGATAATTGACCGTTATGCGTGGCACGTTATTAAGCCTCAGCCTTCCCGTCGGCCAGGGATGGCGCGCAACTGAATAACTGAAGGGCGTCCCTGCACCCGTACGGGTTGGTCCCGCTTTACTGCGTCATCAACAGATTTGCCATCGGGCTCGGTCGGCCGGCGCTCAACTGAATAACTGAAGAACGTCCCGGCCCGCACAGATTTACGTTCATTTACGGTTTGGACGTATTTTAATGGGAAACGGAGGTTGATATGGAAGCATTACAGGTTCCGGATTCGGTAAAAGAGATGATGTCATACATAGAAGGTGGGACCATCCAGGAAAAAATGGCGCGACTGGTTATGAGCCATTTGGAAAACCGATTTCGCTCCTGCACAGAGCGCCTGTATGATTTTGAAAAAAAATATCGATTGCCCTTTAAACAGTTCAAAGAGGGTTGGGATGCAAACACCAGTGGGGAGAAATATTCTTATGAAACCGAGAAGGACTATATGGAGTGGGAAAGCCTGGACGACGAGCATGACCTTCTTCTTTCCCAAATGCGACAGGTAAAAGAGGAGTTGGGCTCGTGAAGATGTCTTTTGAGGAGTTTGAAAGACAACTTGCCTATGGGCTTTCAACATATGTCCCAGGGGGATATCTGCAGATGGATGAAATGAACCCGATAAGACTGAAAGCCAGATATCATATCGGCGCTTCGCTTTTTATAGATATCTTCTATGCCATCCGAACGCAAAAAATCAGTTTCGCGGTAGTTCAAGAACGAGAGAGGCTTTTCGGCATTGATAACCTCGGCGGTTGGCATTGTCACCCCTTAGGCAAACCTGAAGATCATAAGCCCATAGACGAACCATCCATTGAAGAAATTGTATCCCGGTGCGCCATTGCCATTGAGGCGTTCAGAGAAACAGGTTAGGCTTCAAGGCTTCTGTAACCAAATTAAGCATGGGGCTAAATTCCGGTTATCCGGCCTACGGCTCTTAGAAATTCCCGGGCGGGGGAAATAGGCAAAAAGAATGTAACATCTCAATAATCAGGGGCAAACCCCCTGGATTCCGGCCGCAGTTTATCCCGCACTTGATGCTGGACCGGAATGACGAACAAGCCAACCACCCGTCATTCCAGCGGCTATGCCGCTTTACGCTAAGAGGTAGAAAATATGGTAGCGCTACAAGAAGCCGAGGGACTTATTTCCTCGATGACGCCAGGTGAAAAGGCCCAATTGCTTCGGTGGATAACTCGTGATTTCGATGGTGCGTTTCCCGGTATAGAAACTGATCCGGAAGTAGCCGGGGGAGAACCCTGTATCCTGCGTACCCGAATCCCGGTATGGGTACTTGTTCGAGCACGGCAATTGGGGGCCAGCGAGGCCGAATTATTGAACAATTATCCTGGGTTGCGTGCTGAAGACCTGGTTAATGCCTGGGGATATTATCGGCTGCACAGAGACGAAATCGATCAGCAGATCGATGAGAACGAGGCGGCTTGACAATGAGTCGCCTTCTCGCCGATGAAAATTTTCCCCTGGCTCGAAATTAGCCAGCTTATTAAAGGGGGGTAAGAGAATCGCCCATGGGTTTTCAGAAGTTGGAAATGTTATCACAAAATGAAATGCTGCGGATGGTTAAGGCTCTGCGAGCGATCCGGCAACGAGTCAGATGAAAACCTGGTAAAGATAGCGCCCACATTGAAAAACGGCGAAAGATGCAACACATCCCGTTCTCAGCTTCCCTGTCAGATTATGAAAAAATGATTGCCGACATTGTGAAAAATGACCGAAATATGGTCTATCTATATGATTTTGAGGGCATTCATTATTACGGAGTGCGAGGATTTGTAGGAAACGCCGAATGGCTTGTCATCTTTGGCGCCGGTGGGGTAATGGAGACTGCATTCCCACCCATGGATATCGATGATTACCTCTATCGTCGCGGGTTTGTTTGGGTGGGCATGATTGAGGAGGTTTTGAAATGGACAAGAGAAGCCATGAACTAATCGAATACTTATCGAAAGGTATTGACTCCCCGGACGTCAGCGGCTTCGAGCTAATTGAGCTTTTGGATATTCGAAGTCTGATCGCATCACGCGAGCCTCTGCTTAACGAAGCCGATACATCTCGTCTGGAAGATCTGGATAGAAGACTGATGAGAATGGCTGACTTCTTGTATGTCCGCATTTCAGAGGTCGCTGATGTATCGGATGCGCGACGACGATCGCATTGTCTGCCATCTCATTGGTGGTGGTATCTGGATGAGATGGCCCAACGAAAACAGGAAGTTGCTGGATAAAAGATAAAGATGCTCGAATCTTCCCCAACCTGGGACCCGGCCTTCGGCCCTTAAAAACCAAGTTCCAGGAGGAAACAGGCACCAAGAATCGACTCTGTCCCTTTGATCTTTCAGCTTTGATCTTTCAGCTTTGATCTTCAAACTCCCAAAAAGGAACGCCCCATGAAAAAATTCCTGACCGCCATCGCCGCCGCCATTTTTCTCCTCCTCCCCGCCGCCGGTTTCGGTGGCTATGTCATCTACCTCAAGAACCCGGCGACCGCATGACGCCATAACATGCCAAAAAACATGTAATTTTAGAGGGTTGACTTTGACAGCGACAAGGGGTAAACTGAGAAGGCAAAGAAACCGCGGGTACCTCCCGTTTCGCTGCGACATCAACAGACTTGCCATCGGGCTCCGCACTTAACTGAATAACCGAAGAACGTCCCGGCCTTCCACTGGGGTGTGAAAATAAAACAGGAAAGGGGAATTAGGATGGTGTCAACAAATGACAGAGTTGTCGAAGAAGCCTTATCCCTTCCGGCGGATGTTCGCATGGACTTGGTTGAGAAGCTCCTTAGGAGCCTCAATCTCCCCGTCGATGAGGACATCGATCGCCTTTGGGCAGAGGAAGCCGAACGTCGTGTTGCCCAGATTGCAGAAGGCAAAGCCGAACTGGTCCCCGGTGAAGAGGTTTTTGCAAAAATTCGAGCAAAGTATGGGAGATGAGATTCTTTTTCCACGAGCAAGCGGAAGCGGAATTCGACAGCGCAGTTGAATACTATGAAAGCTGCCGTCACGGCCTCGGTATGGAGTTCTCTCAGGAAGTCTATGCAACCATTGACCGCATTATCCAATACCCCGAAGCATGGACGCAAATGTCCACCCATACCCGTCGATGCCTTGTCAATCGGTTCCCATTCGGCGTCATTTATCAAGTCAAGTCTGGTCTTGTCCGAATCATTGCAGTTGCCGACCTACGACGTCGTCCAGGTTACTGGATGGGGAGGGTGTAACAGGAGCGCCCCATGAAAAAGATCCTGCCCGCCATCGCCGCCGCCATTTTTCTCCTCCTCCCCGCCACCAGCTTTTCCGCCTATGTCATCCACCTGAAGGACGGCACCCAGTTTGTCACGGACCAGTATTTCGAAGAAGGGGACCTGATAAAATTCAAGCGCTATGGCGGGCTCGTCGGCATCGAAAAGGACCGCATCTTAGAGATAGAAGAGATAGAAGACCTACCCGAAAAAAAGGAGAAGCCCGCTGAATCAGAGACCCCTGCGGCCGTAGTGGAGACGGAGAAGAAAGAGAAAACCCAGGAACAGGCGCCGGGAGGCGATGCCCCTAAGCCCGAGAGGGCTGGGCGAGACGAAAAGATCGGGGGAAAAGGCCAGGAAACAGAAAAGGCAAAGTCGGAGGGGGTATCTGAAGAGGAAAAGAAAAAGGCGGAGCAGGAAAAGGCCGCCAAAATGCACGCAGTCCTTGAGGAGAAGAGACAGATCATGCGCGAGATGGAGGCCGCAACATCGGCGTTCAATGAAGCAAAGGCTGTGAAGAACAAAGAGAAAAAGGATCAATACTGGAATGAATTATTGGCCCTGCAAAAGAAGCTCGCAGAGCTTCGCGAGCGGGTTATGGCCGAACACGGAGGGAAAATCCCAGAATGGTGGGATATCGGCTGACAGTTCTTCAGCCTCGCACGTCTCGCCATGTGGTCTTTGTCAGATCACCTGACAAGTATTTATCCCTTAATGCACTGTCAAAATAAAGGGTTCCTGAATTTTTTATGTCCACATTGCTGCCCCAAATAGCGCCATAAGCGGCAGCGCTGTTTTTTACGTCAATCGGCGCGTAAGGGGCATAAATAAGTCCGGTGAAAGTACTTGAGTGTTTCAAATCGATTTTACTGGTTGAGTTGGAATATATTGAAAACTTTGTTGTGTCGAGCGGATTAGGGGTCAAAACGATGCTTGAGCCATTCTTCGCATCAAAAGGCCCGGTTAGGAAGATATTGACCTCTCCGGCTAACGTGTTGATGGTAAGGGTTGCGCCGCTTTTCAGCTCGACGCTTGTTAAGTAGAAATTGGAGCCACCTGGTTTGCCAGTAAGCGTCACAGTGCTCTTTGTGGAAATGGAATTCCCCGCAATTAGAGGGCTTGCGTGAGTCAGGTTATCGTTGTCACCGGCACCACTATACGTACTAGGATCATATTCCCCCCCGGAGTTGACACCCAACGGGTCTGGGTCCACCCGCCCTGCATTGACAGGGGTAGTATCATAAAAGGAGGTCCCCCCGTGGATTGAGTTTGTGGTCGCTGACCCATCCAGCTTTTCTCCAAAAACCCCGCTTCCGTCAATGGACGCCCCGTTATGGGTCACCAGCCAGTCGTTGGAACCTACATCGGCTTCATGGGTCGTCTGAAAAGAAGGGCCTGACGGATTGTTCTTTGTGGGATCGGAACTCTGGCTGTTATAACTCAGAGTCGTTCCACCATGTTTGGTGTCAAGCTTTTTGTCGCCAAAGGCCGCGTACGTGATAGCCGATTCCCTTTTAAAGGTGACAGTTATGGTCGCGGTGCTATTGTTAGTCCCGGTGCCGTCAGTGGTGAAGGTGTAGAGGTTAGTGGCGAGCATTGTTAGTCCTGGAGCCTGGTAGGAAAACCCAAATCCGCTCGGTGCTGTAAAAGCTGCAAGGGAGACGGAGTTAGGATCGCTGGGGTCCGTGGGGTCACCGATAACTGTGGGCATATTAAAAGTAGCCGGACTTGCTTTGAGGCCAGCCTCCATCTTGGCAAGTGCGTAATTCACCCCCGCGTCTGCATCATGGAATGCCTCTGTACTGGCCTTGTAATTCGCGCCGATTTGGATGTCGGTAGACGTCAGAACAACCGCCGTGCTACCCACCAGCGCCAGAATGGCCAGAAACATCAAAGCGATAACAAGGGCTGCTCCGCGGTCATTCAGAAATGGGCTTATAATATTCATGGTGTTTTCTCCAATACCGATCGAAAAACGCAGTCAGACGCCCCGTTTCACAATCAGAAAAAGCGTGTCACTTTATGAGCAGGTTCGGGGGAGTTATGTAGGCCCGCTGATCAAATGTTCTATACCCATTATTTTGTGAATAATTAGGATCCGGCTTGTCTGTTTGGGCAGTTAACGGATCTATCTCCAAGGCTCGAAGTTTGCCACTAGAATCAGTCACAGTATTGACCTGCAAATTCACGATATTCTCTGCTAAGGGTTGACGACCCGCCCCGAGGTTTTCGTTCCTCTTCAATATGTACGACCCATCATCATCCTGCACTATAGAGTAACTGATGACCTTCACAATACTTACGGATTCGTCTGCTTGGTGGTTGTACTTTAGTCCTTGGTTGCCTGTTGTATTCGGGTTCGTATCTATGGTCAATGTGTCGCCTGTCCTGTTTGTAATAACAGCATTTTCAAGGTCGCCAATGTTGATCAGTCTTTTGGTCGTAAGGTTAAATTCGCTTCCGTCCCCCGATTTCAATGGAAGCGAGGTAGCTCCTTTTATGGTGGCAGTGTTTAACCAGCCTTTAGGTCCATCAAAACAGGCAGCGACGTGAATGATATCGGTACCCAAAGCACCGGTGCCCGTTTGTATTAGGGCAGGTTGCGCACCAAAGGTAATCCCCGAAATCCAGTTAATCCATGTCGGCAAGTTAGAATAGTTGGAGTTGATTATTCCGTATCCTGTCATCCTGATTTCTCTCGTCATTATGTCAATGGCGGCTCTGGCATTCTGTGTCATTTCGGCAATTTGTTCCTGTGTCCTATAGGTCTTTTGCTGAATGATAAAGGTGCTCGATAAAGACGCAATAATTACAAGTGCGAGGGCCATAGCAATAAGCAGTTCTATCAGTGTGAATCCCTGTACCCTGTTTCTTGTTGAATAGCCCATGGGCACCTTACTTATTGTGCAAGAATGGTCTTCAATTCAATGTTATGGGCTTCCATGTTTGCCCCTCCCCAATAGACCTTTACGGTCACCGTTTTCATGCCGCTTGCCGGGCTGTCATTGGTGACTGTAACCTCTCGTTTGTATTCGTCATAAGGTGATGAAAGCGGCGCTTTTGTTTCGTTTGTCACACCCGAATAGCCCATCTTCCGGACATCTTCCATCTTGTCCTGGCCCAAGGTAGTAGCCATTGTCACATCGTTGCTAAATTTGTTTCCGTTGATGATGCCCACGGTCAGAGAGGCCATGCCCAGCAGGCCGACCGAGAGGACAACAATCGCAATCAGGACCTCGAGGAGGGTGAAGCCGTTATCATTTTGCTTCTTGTTTTTGGGCGTTGACACAACTTTTTCCCTGAAATTCATATTGTTAAGTCAATCTTGACCCTGCCGGTGCTGGCGACCTTCACATATTTTGAACCGGAAGAATTGGTTACCGTTACGGTGGTTCCATACGCCGTGCCTCTCGGGTAAAAAATGGGGTTGTTTGTAGGACTGACAATCGTCACGTCGTAATACTTTGGCGTAGCGCTATTACCCTCAGTTTGAATGTATTTAGTTATAAGCGACTCATTTGTATCAGCGGCGCCGTTATTATTGTCGTCATCTAAAATTTGATACTGATTAGCTGCCGGCGTGTTGAAAAAAACCCTGTAATTGTTGTTCTCTTTGACAGCATTCATCCTGGCGGCCATAAGGTCGCCCATGACCATGCGGGCGGCGCCGTTGAGGCGCATGCCGGGGAGCATGGCCGTGAAGGCGGGGATGGCGATGGCGGAGAGGATGCCGATGACGGCGATGACGATCATCATCTCCATGAGGGTGAAGCCGCATTGGGTGTTGTGAGGTTTATGGAACACGTTTAATTGCCCGCCTGTTTGGTTATTCTTAGGGAAGGTGCAGCAAGTTCTGTGCCGGGATTAGTGATTTAAGGCTAACTTATTGTATCAAAGGAGGAAATTAATTTCAAGAGGTAAGTTGAAGGCAGGGGGGGTGTAATAAATTCATACGGTTCGGGGGGCAACTGTAAACAAATCTTACAGCAGGGGTCTCACACAAAGCCACGAAGCCACAGAGAGATATTTCATGGAATCTCAGTCGCCCAGATAAGTTGCAGGCTTGAAAACGCGCAAAGAATAGCCCACTCCCCCCCACCGGCGTGTTCGGAGATATTATGCCGCTTTCCAATATTGAGTAACTTCCATTTGACGATAATTATTTCTCGCTTCTTCCACTATACGTTCAATGTCGGCAGCTACCTCATCAGAAAGCCATTCATTCCCACATAATGAACAAAGAGTTGCTGGTACATTCCGAACAACAACCAGAGTATCTTCCACATCTACTGTAAAAGTTGTTGTTCCTTGTTTCTTATGGCCTCCACAAAGTGGACAAATGTCATTGGTTGAACTCATTGCGTCCTCCTGGTCCGAAAGTCTCCCTCAAAATGTTCTTCATCCGGCCAATAGGCTGTGATAACAAATATTTTTTGGGCGGCAATATCATAGGCAATAATTACATGTAATGCCTTATGCTGCCATATCCCATGAAACAATCCACTTGGGAAGGGTTTGTCATCAGGGTAGCTTTCAATCATTTCTCCTTGAGAGATGACATATTTGACAGATGCTCTGCTAATGCCCTTTTCTATCATCCTCTTTAGGGCATGTGCTGACCATTCTATCCTATTTTGTTGAACTATACGGTTCAACAGGACATTATTCATTTTCTGCCTTATCCTGCTTTGACCTCATCCGAACATGCAGTTCGGGGACATCGTCGATCTCGAAGGCATTCACGAGAACCCGTGGAGTCATCGGATCTACGAACGAAATAAGGGCCGCTTTTACCTTGCAACCTTACGATATGGGTCTGAAGATGGTCCGTGGTCCTGACCCCGTCCTTAACGTCAGTCTATATCTTATCGTAACCAAATAGGAAACCGATTTCAAGAGAGAAGTTGACAGCAGGAGGGTGTCGTCACAAATTCATAGGGTTCGGGGGGCGACTGTAAAAAAATCTTACAGGAAGAGGATCACACAAAGCCACGAAGCCACAGAGAGGGGTCAGGGGTCAGAGGTCAGAGGTCATGAGGTCGGAGGTCAGAGGTCAGCGCGGGCGGTGGGTGCCGAAGCGCCCAGTGATCAACCAAGAAACTGAATTTGTGGCAAAAATGATTAGCCACAGAACCCATCGCGGTTGAATAAAAGAACGAGAAGATTCAACAGGACGGGCAGAAGGACATAGAAAAGATAGAGAATGCCATTGTCCGTGTGTTTCTGTGTGGGTCTGTGGCAAAGAGAATTAAAGGGCTCTCGTGTTCAACGGGAGGATATCCCCAAAGGGCTCCCCGGTTCAACGACGCAAGAAGCTCAAAGCAACTGCAGGCAGAAATGCATGGGTACAGGAATGGAGGAATTGACGAAGTTGTTATTAGGCCTGCGTGGAAACGCTGTTGGCAAGTTTTTCTTTCACCCACATCCTGACAAGTGTGGACATCCCAAGACCCTTGCTGTCCGCAGCCTCTTTCAGTTCATCAAGGGTTGGTTCATCCAGACGCAACGTCAAAACCCTTTCCTTTCGGAACACCAAGTCTTTCGGCCTTGGCAAGAAGTCCTTCACGATTTCGCCCGTCTGCATGGGCTCATCGGTGTATTTGATTCTCTTTGTCATAAATCTTCCTCCCTTTTCTCCAGTACCCCGCCCCGATGATTCGAATCCTTCCCTGCCTTTCGGTAAATCGTACGGTCATGATGCCGCCTTTGACCTCGCCGAGGCAAAAAAACCGCTCTTCGGTTGCGCTGTGGTCTAGATCCTGGATAATGACGCGGTAAGGATCGGCGAAGGCGTACTGGGCATCAAAAAACGATACCCCATGCTTCTCCTTGTTTTGTTCGCTTTTCAAATCGTCCCATTCAAAAGTCGTTGTCATATAGCAAATGTAATACAAAGTGGTGACGATGTCAAAGAAATTCGGTAACCGTTTACGGGTAATCGTTGGTCAAATTTGGGACTGTCCGCCTCACCGCAATTTTTTTTGGTAACCGTTCACGGGTTCAGAGGTTCAAGGGTTTCCCGCTGCAGCGGGATTGAGCTTTGGCATCCGTAGTGTCGTTTTGCACCGCAACCAGGCCATTTCGATCCCAAATTGGGCAATCAGAACAAAGAGATCATGCGAACCGCAGGCTCAAAAAAGCCTTACAGGAACGTGCTGCCGTAAATCGGGTCCTTAAGACTGCGTTGATGGCTAACCTTGAACCCTACGCGGGAAACCTGCGAACGCTTACCAAATAGAAAACCGATTTCAAGGGTAAATGGGAGGCGGCGCGTCAGAAGCCTTCCGTCCATTTTCCATCCCACAGCAGTCGCATGAATTCCAGGTAAGGAACGATATAAACGCCCTCGTCCGTCTTTCGCATCCGCTTTTCAAGACAAACGATAATGAGGCGTTTTACCCCAGGAAAATCCTGCTTAAAACTCAGCAGCCCTCTCATATCTCTTGAGGTCACTCTTTCCTTTCCCTTTGCCTCGATGGCCGTATCGCCTGGTCCCAGGATAAAATCGACCTCAATACCGGTGGAAAGCCGCCAATAGGAAAGGTCGTAGAACAATCCGGTGTATCTCGTGTGAGCCGACAGCTCATGAAACACCCAGTTTTCAAATGCCTTGCCAAAAAGCTCTGATCCGGGCCTGATAGTTCCCCGTCTTGCCAGGTGGTTGACCACTCCCACATCCCGAAAATAGAATTTCGGGGCCTGGATGGTGCGGCGCTTGGGTCGCAATGTGAAGGCAGGGAGGAAGGCTCCGATCAGCGTATCCACCAAGATGCCATAGTGGTCTCGGACCGTGGAGGCTGCAATTCCCGTTTCTCGCGCAACGTTGGACATGTTCAGCACTTCCGTGTCCCCTATGGCGGCCACTCGGAGGAAGTCGGCAAATACCGGCAGCCGGCGCGTCAGGCCTTCTTCGAGGATTTCTTCTCTCAAATAATCATCCACGTAGCCACGGAGGGCAAGCCTCGGATTTTCAGCCCCGTAGTGATCTGGAAGCGGGCCGGCGTTGACAAAACGCTCAATGGAAAAATCCGCGCCAAGCTCCTCTGCCACAAGCCCCAAAAGCTCATAGCGAACCGCACGGCCGCCCAATAAATTGGCGTGCCCACGCCGCACCTTTCTCGCACTGGAACCGCATAATCCAAAAACGCGTTGCCACTCTTCAATCATATAATGGATTTCATCCAGCAGCAGGGGCGCTTTCTGGACTTCGTCCACCACAATGAACCGATCTTGCGGAAGGGCCGCTACCTCTTCCCGCAAACGAAAAGGCTCCTTTGTGTATCGCATGAGTTCATCGGTTTTTAGGAGATCGATTCTCAGAGCATCCGGGTAATATTCTTTGAGGAGTGTTGTCTTGCCGGTTCTCCGGGGCCCCCAGAGGAAAAAACTCTGATTTGGCTTTTGTGGCAATGTGAGTTTTCTCTTGTACATCGATTAGCCTGTCGTCAATATACATGTATTTTGTCGGTGACACCCTAAAATTGCAAGTTTTTTGAACGGTGTCAAGAAAAAACCGCGACCAGAGGCACACTGGGGGAGGATGTTAAAGGAAGGTATCCGGTTTTCCAGCGAAACCAAAACGCCGGTAGAATCGGGATGCCTCGTCGTCAAGGGGGTGGGTCAGCAGGGCTCGTATCCCGGCCTGTTCGGCAATCCGCAGTGTGCGCCCGATCGCATCCTGGAGGAGCCCTCTTCCAATACCGCGACCCTGATGGCTGAGAGACACGCCAAGCCTAACGAGAATCACGACAGGAATAGGGTAATTTCCCATACCTTTCCGGATACGGTCGGGACCGATCAGCGTCATAGCCTATCCCAGGGGGCGGGCTTCGACAACAGGTCCTCTAAACCGGTGTTGGGCTGCGGCGGACGATCCAGCAACCCCAAAAACTCCTGATATGTCTTCCCCGATACCATGAAGATGCGCTGATCCAGAAGGGCCTGTTCAGCGGCCTGACAGGCGCTGTCTATGACAAACTCCGTCACGGACTTGCGGGAAATTTCTGCCGCTAAACGCAGCACAGCCTCTTGTTCCGGCGTGGCCCGGAGCCCGATTCGAGAGGATTTTGAAGCGTTTTTTCGGACCGGCTTTGTCGCAGCCATGACTGACCTCCTTGTTTTTGGATTTATCCATGCTAGTACCGTGTCTCATAAATTCTGTCCGATATTTTGGCAATTTGACTTTGGAAACTGAGGTTGCTCTTAGGCAGCCTTGGCTGAAGGTTCTGAGCGGTTGATAACTGTCTCAACAAATTGG
>Ga0172369_10006986_pt1 | contig 13250 bp, 9 predicted proteins | sample LakKiv25m_FD_114539 | JGI IMG/M metagenome (GOLD analysis project Ga0172369, IMG submission 114539) | Freshwater microbial communities from Kabuno Bay, South-Kivu, Congo - kab_022012_11.25m | ecosystem: Environmental > Aquatic > Freshwater > Lake | place: Democratic Republic of the Congo... | reverse complement strand
GGTATAATTGATAGAATTGACTTCAATGCAACTACTCACGGACAGCGAGATTTAGACGATGACAGACTTAGCAAACTTATTGAGAAAATTGCTGAAAAACGGCTCGGTCTGAAAGATGTAGAACCTGATATTATTGGTAGAAGCTATGAATATTTGATTCGTAAATTTGCTGAAGGTAGCGGTCAGAGTGCAGGTGAATTTTATACGCCTGCTGAAGTTGGTTTCATTATGGCAAAAATTATGGAGCCGGAGCCGGGTATGGAAATTTACGACCCTTGCTGTGGTAGCGGTGGATTGTTGATTAAGTGCGAGCTCGAACTCGAAGAAAAAATGCAGTTGAAAAGCAAAGATAAATTTGCACCGCTTAAACTGTATGGTCAGGAATTTACACCTTCTACTTGGGCAATGAGCAAAATGAATATGGTTATTCATGATATGGAAGGTGAAATTGAAATTGGTGATACTCTTAGAAGCCCAAAATTTAAGAATAGAAGCCGTCTGAGAACATTTGACAGGGTTGTGGCTAATCCAATGTGGAATCAGGGGCGTGATAGTCTTGCATATATCAGTGATGACTTTTTTATAAATGATGAATTTGAAAGGTTTCCGGCTGGCAGTTGCGGTGGCAAAATTGACTGGGGCTGGGTTCAGCATATTTATACCAGTCTGAACGATAACGGCAAAGCCGCTATAATTTTAGATACTGGCGCCGCAAGTCGAGGCAGTGGTAATCAGGGAAATAACAAAGAAAAAGAATGCCGAAAATGGTTTATTGAAAATGACCTGATTGAAGGTGTTATTTATTTGCCTGAAAACCTGTTCTATAATACCTCTGCGCCGGGCATTGTTATTTTTCTTAATAAAAACAAGAAACACAAAGATAAAATTTACCTTTTACATGCAGGTAAAGAATTTGAGAAAGGCGACCCGAAGAACTATATTACTGAAGATGGTATTCTCAGAATTTCAGAAGCATTCAAAACATTTAAAGAAAAAGATAAATTTGCTAAACTGGTTGGCAAAGATGAAATTGTAAAGAATGATTATAATATCTCACCCAGCAGATACATTCAGGTAAATGATGCCGAGACTTACAGACCTATTGCTGAAATAGTTGAAGAACTTTATACTTTGGAAGAAGAAGCTACTCAAATTGATTCCGAATTGAAAACCATTTTTGAGAAGCTTGGATTATGATTGAAAATTGGGAAAAATACGAGTTTACAGATTGTTTAAAAGACAATAATGTTGGTAGGGCAAACCAAATAAATGCTTCTGAAATAAAATATCAAGGTAAATACCCAGTTATTGATCAGGGACAAGATTTTATAGCTGGTTATTCTGATGAGACGAATAAATTAGTTAAAGATGGTTTACCTTATGTAATATTTGGTGACCATACGAGATGTTTCAAGTTTATTGATTTTCCATTTATTGTTGGTGCAGATGGTACAAAAGTTCTCTCACCCAATAAAGAGCTTTTTTCGCCTAAATATTTCTATTACCAATTATTAAGTTTTGAAATTCCAAGTCGAGGATACAACCGACATTATAAAATGTTGAAGGAAAAAATTTTATTTAGACCCCCTCTCCCAGAACAACAAAAAATTGCTTTTGTTCTCAGTACCGTGCAGAAAGCCATTGAAGCACAGGACAAACTGATAAAAACCACAACAGAACTCAAAAAAGCACTGATGCAAAAACTCTTCACCGAAGGTACAAAGGGTGAAAAACAGAAACAAACCGAAATAGGTCTGGTGCCTGAGAGCTGGGAGGTTGTAGAGTTGGGTGATGTATGTGAAAGAGTTTCTGTTAATGTGCAACCAAATCCAGATGGAGAAAAACCCTACGTTGGTTTAGAACATATTACTTCAGGTCAGATTTATTTAACAAACTGGGGAAAAGAATCTGACGTTGTCAGTTCAAAATCAGAATTTAAAAAGGGTGAGATTCTTTATGGCAAGCTTCGTCCATATTTAGACAAGGCAGCAATTGCACATTTTGATGGAATAAGTTCAACTGATATATTAATATTCAAGGGTAAGAACCAAATCAAAAATGACTTTCTCATTCATTTCTTTCATTCTGAAAGTTTACTTGATTTTGCGAAATCAACAACAACTGGTGTTCAGCATCCAAGAACATCTTGGAGCAGTTTAAAAAAACTCAAACTTGGATTACCTTCAAAGTCAGAAAGAGAAATAATTGCTCAAACACTCAATTTATTTGAGGATAAACTTACTTCTCTTCAGAAGAAAAAGCAAACTTTGAGCGACCTATTCAAAACGCTTTTGCACGAATTAATGACCGGACAGCGCCGGGTAAATGAATTGGAATTTGAGGGAGTTGAGTAATGGAAATAAAAGAATTGATTTCATTATTAGAAGAATTAATTCAAATACCAAATGAACAAACTTGGCTTGAGTTTAAAACAAATGTTGCTGAACATCATGCAAGCGTTACTCCTGAAGGCATTGGTGAGTATATATCTGCTTTAGCAAATGGAGCTTGTATTTCAAATAAAGATTTCGGTTATTTGGTTCTTGGTATTGAAGACAAAACAAATAGAGTGATAGGAACAAATTTCGTACCTTCTGTAAATAAAATTGGGAATCAAGACTATGAACTATGGCTCAGAACTTTAGTTGAGCCAAAAATCAAATTTGAAATATTCGAGTTTGAATATCAATCACAACAATTAATTCTTTTCCGTATTCCATCTGCTAAAGGTGAACCTGTTAATTTCAAGCATAAGCCTTATATCCGTATTAATAGCCAAAAAACTGAATTAAAAAATTACCCAGCTTATATACGAGATATTTATAATTCCTTAGAAGACTGGTCTTCTAAAATTATTGAAGGTGCAACTTTTGAAGATTTGGATTCAGAAGCTCTAAAAATAGCACGTCTAAAGTTCAAGGAGAAAAGCATCAATGAGCCGTTTTACAATGATATTGATAATTGGAATGATTCTCAGTTATTAGATAAAGCAAAAATTACAATTAATGGAAAAATCACAAATACTGCATTATTGCTATTAGGCAAATCTGAATCAACACATTATCTTTCACCATCTATTGCTGAAATAACCTGGAAGTTGGAAACTGACGAACAAGCTTATGAGCATTTTACTACACCTCTACTTTTAAATACAACAAACATTCTTAACCGTATAAGAAATATTAAATATAAATTTTTCCCTGATAACGCTCTACTTGCAGTTGAAGTGAATAAATACGAAACAAGAGTGATTTTAGAAGCATTACATAATGCCATTGCTCATCAGGATTATTCGGCAAATCAAAGAATTATTTTATCAGAGAAGATTGATAAATTGATGTTTAGAAATGCTGGAGGTTTTTATTCCGGGAAGCCAGATGAATATATTTTGGGTAATAAAACACCTGACAAATACCGAAATCCATTTTTATCAAAAGCAATGGTAAACTTGAATATGATAGATACAGTCGGTTATGGAATTCATACTATGTATCTTGAACAAAGAAAGAGATTTTTTCCATTGCCTGATTATTCCAAATCAGATGAAACACACGTGATTTTGGAAATATTTGGGCATGCAATTGATGAAAATTATTCTTTGTTATTGATGCAAAAGAGCGATTTACCACTTTCTACTGTTGTAATACTAGACAGAGTTCAGAAAAAGTTACCTATTCCTGATGATGCAGTTCAATTTTTGAAAAAACAGAACTTTTTAGAAGGTAGAAAACCTAATTATTATGTGGCAGCAAGAATAGCTGAATCCACAGGAGTAAAAGCTGATTATATTAAAAATAAGAGTTTTGATGATCGATATTTTAAAGATTTGATTTTAGAATATTTACGAAAGTTCAAAAAAGCAGATAGAGCCGATATTGAAGAACTATTACTAGATAAATTATCTGAGGTTTTGACTCATAAACAGAAAAAAGACAAAGTAAAAAATCTTTTACAATCATTAAGATTAGAGGAGTCAATTGGTTTAGAAGATAAATATTGGTTTCTAAAATAATTTAGACAGTAATTAGACAGATTAGACGAAAATTTAGACGCAATTTAGACGAATGGATGCTATAAGTGAAATAAAATGAGATAGTTATGGATAGACAAGTTTTAAGAGATTAAATAAAAATGCCAAAACCAACAGAACATAAAAGCGTACAAGCTCGAATATTGCATTATGCAGGCGAGATCGGTTGGGCTTTCGTAAGTCAAAGCGAAGCCGAGAAACGAAGATATTTCGATTTTTCAGCTCCTTCACCCAGAGACAAAGCAAAGGGTGCAAGTCGTTATTTTACTGATTTGTTATTTCAGAAAACCAAAGAATTTAATTGTAAATTTACTGGTACAAAAGAAGAACTGTTGCGTATTCTCGATATGCCTTTGCCATCAATCATTGGTAACCGAGACTTTCTGTCGTACCTGAAAGGTGAAAAAACATTTTTCAGCAGAGAAGATAACCGAGAATATAATCTGAAGTTGATTGATTACGATGAACCGGCAAATAACATTTTTGAAGTAACCGAAGAATATTATCTATTTAATGGACAGTATGCTAACAGAGAAGATATAGTTTTTCTCATAAACGGTATTCCGGTATTAGTTATCGAATGTAAAAATGCGACAAAAGATGAAGCAATAGCTATTGGCATTGACCAGTTGAGACGTTATCATAATGAAACACCTGAATTCATAGTGCCACAGCAGATATTTACAGCCACCGAGAGTATTGGGTTTTCTTACGGTGTTACATGGAATACGATTCGCAGAAACATTTTCAACTGGAAAAGTGAAGAAATAGGTAATCTCGAAGCCAAAGTCAAATCATTTTGCTCAATTCAGCATGTTCTCGACCTACTGAAGAAATATATTTTGTTTGCTGAACAAAATGAGGAATTGAATAAATATATTCTGCGCCAACATCAAACAACTGCCGTCGAAAAAGTAGTTGAAAGAGCTTTAGACCCAGTTAAAACAAGAGGTTTGATTTGGCACACTCAAGGCAGTGGCAAAACTTATACAATGATAAAAGCAGCTGAATTATTATTCAAAGCCCCCAAAGCAGAGAAACCGACAATTCTTTTAATGATTGACCGAAATGAATTAGAAGACCAGATGATGAAAAATCTTAGTTCAGTAGGTGTCAATAATGTTGAGCAGGCTGAAAGTATAAATGATTTACAAAAACTGCTGAAGAGAGATTACAGAGGAATTATTGTCAGTATGGTACATAAGTTCAGAGATATGCCAGCAGATATTAACCTCAGAAAAAACATCTATGTATTGATTGATGAAGCACACAGAACAACTGGCGGTGATTTAGGTAACTTTTTAATGGCGGCTTTACCAAATGCAACCTATATCGGCTTCACCGGAACACCGATTGACAAAACTGTTTATGGACGTGGTACTTTCAAAACATTCGGAATAGATGACATGCCAAAAGGCTATCTTCATAAATATTCCATTTCTGATAGTATTGAAGATGGTACTACTTTGCCATTATTCTATGGTATGGCGCCGAATGATTTGTTAGTACCAAAGGATATACTTGAAAAAGAATTTTTAGAATTAGCAGATGCGTATGGTGTCAATGATATTGAAGAACTGAATAAAATTCTGGAGAGAGCAGTTAATACAAAGAATTTCCTTAAAGGTCAGCAAAGAGTAGATAAAGTTGCAGAATATGTTGCTAATCATTACAAAGAAAATGTAGAGCCATTGGGCTACAAAGCATTTTTAGTTGGTGTTGACCGACCAGCATGTGCAATGTATAAAAAAGCACTTGATAAATTCTTACCAATCGAATATTCAGCAGTTGTTTATACTGGCAATAATAACGATACAGTAGATTTGAAAGCATTTCATAACGATGCCAGAAAAGAAAAAGAAATAAGAAAAAAATTCACTAAAATTGATGAACAACCAAAAATTCTGATTGTCACCGAAAAGCTATTGACTGGATATGATGCCCCGATTCTATATGCCATGTATTTAGATAAACCCATGCGAGACCATACTCTTTTGCAAGCTATTGCAAGAGTAAACAGACCTTATGAAAATGAAGACAGAGATATGGTTAAGCCACACGGATTTGTTTTAGATTTTGTTGGTATTTTTGAGAATCTTGAAAAAGCACTGGCTTTCGATAGTGATGAAATTGATGCAATAATTAAGGACATTCAATTGTTGAAGCATTTATTCCAGTCAAAAATGGAAAAAAATGTCCCACCATATTTAGAACTGATTAAATTCGGGTTTAACGACAAAGATACTGACAATTTGATTGATCATTTCAGAGATCAGTCCAAACGAAAAGAATTTTTCAAGCTCTACAAAGAAGTTGAAATGCTATATGAAATAATATCACCTGATAAATTTTTGAGACCATACATTGATCCATACACAACATTTTCTTCAATATATCAAGTTGTCAGAAATGCTTATGCAAAGAGAGTTCAGGTAGATAGGGAATTTCAGCGAAAAACAAATGAACTTGTTCAGAGTAAAATCGCCGGAACCACACCCAACTTCAATAACGAATTCTTTGAAATCAATGAACAGACGATACAAAAGATTAAAGATACTCAGGAAAACGACAATACCAGAGTAATAAATTTGGTAAAGAGTATTGAAAAAATTGCAGATGAAAACTCAGATGATCCATTTTTAATTGGTATAAAAGAGCGTGCTGAAGCTGTTGAAGAAAATTATGAAAATCGTCAAATCAGCACCCAAGAAGCTCTAATTGAAATTCAGAAAATTTTTGAAGATGATATTAAACGAAGAAAAGAACAGGCTGAAAAAGGTTTCGACGGACTGACTTACTTTATCTACAGGACACTTCTGGACAAAGAAATAAAAAATACAGATATAGTAACGAAAAATATTAAAGAAGAATTTGTAAATCATCCAAACTGGAAAACCAGCGAGAAAGAATTGCGTGATTTGAGACAGGCAGTATATTTTGCATTGCTCGCAGAAGAAGATGATATTGACAAAGCTACAAATATTGTCGATGAAATGTTTAATCATCTTTATATTGCATATAATCTGTAATTACTATGATTTGGAAAGATAAATCTGAATTCAAGACCTGTGTTTATGATTATGCTTCAAAAATGAACATAATAGTAAAATCTATTGCGTTGCGCCCAATGACAAATAAATGGGCGTCATGCTCGACTGATGGTAATCTGAATTTTAATAAAGAGCTACTTGATATTGATAAAGAACTCGGTGAGTACGTGATTGTTCACGAGCTTTTGCATTTTAATGTACCAAATCATGGGAAGTTATGGAAAAGCCTAATGAAAGCTTATTTAGGTGATTATGAGATACTTGAAAATAAATTGAAAGCTATTGCAAATAAGGAATTGTAAAATATAACTACTAATCTTCCAAAAACGATAAATATATGACAGATGAAGAAAAAAAATGTGAATCATTAAAAATGGCAGCAGCAATACATGAAGCTGGACATGCGATAGTGCTAATATTATTCGGAAAAATTGATGAACTTATTTTTATAACTCTTGATGACCATCCAGATAATAATTCATTTTCGGCATTTATTAGAAGGATTGATACTAGAAGGAAACTTGATTATTCAAACTTGAATCAAATTAAACGAGAAAGCATTTTCAATTTGGCTGGTTATATCTGTCAATACAAATATGAAAATATTATTTTCGATATTTATGAATTAGAAGATGAAATATCAATGACCTATCCTAGTACATTAGAACATGATCTCGAATTAGTTCTTGGTGATATTTCAAAATACTACGAAATCAGAAAAAAGAAGTACTCAGTTGAAAATAAAAAGTGGAAATTAGTAAATGAATTAATAAAAGAACCAAATCGAATATCTACTGATGAAAATGGTAATGATACTTACATTTGGGAAATTACAAAAAAGATAGCTGAGAAATTATGTTTGGTTAATACACTTGATAAATTGCAAATAATTGAAGTTATTATTGAGGATCTAAAATCTATAGCTTATAAAGAAAATGGTAAAACGGAATTTCTTTCAAAATTTTCCCAAATTTTTTCAAGTGTCCGAAGTCAATTCAAAAAAGATGGTGCCTTAAAAATTGTAACACCTATTGACCTTCGGAAAACTTTTTGATTTATTTAGAAGTTGTTGTCAAATCAATAAACATGAGATTGGGTCTCTCTGAGAAAGAATGGTTGTCTTTGGGGATTTGTTTATACAGAGTTTTGTATTAAGAAACATAGTTTAACTCAAGTATTAACTCTCTCGTGTACCAGAAACGAAACCTGAACGAAATTTTGAAAGTTCTCAGAGTTTAACTTTGTAAGTTTTTAAAGTCATTCTCTATTTCTTCTTTTTGCAATTGAATCAAATAACTTAATTTTTCATACCAGTCCTCACGAAAGGCTTCGTAGCTCTTTTTGAAGTTGGCAATTATTTCTTGTGCTTTTGGGTCTTCAGTACCCAAATCAAAATTTTGAGATAGCTTTAAAACTATAAACGAAGCAAACAACTTGAACTCACAATCGTACAATTCCCATTTTGAAGCATGAGCTAGATTGAATAAGTCAGGTATTGAATTATTGTTTTCATCTTCTATAAAATTGTATGCGGGTATTTTATTATTTGAATAATCGAGAAACAAGGACTCTTCCTCCGATTCAAAAGCCATTCCAAGAATCATTCCATTAAATTTCATGTCCAGTTGCTCTTTGCCTAGAGCATCATGATATTCATAGTTCAAAATTCTTTTAATATCAGTTATGAACTTCTCTACAGGGTAAATAAGCTCACCCTTAATTATTTTAATAGCATCGAATTGATTTGGTATCATAGTACAAAAATATATTTTTTTCCGATGAATGTATAAAATTGTAAAACATTTTATACATGCTTCTTATTTAGTTTTTTCTCCAAAGTATATATTCTCCAATTGATTTTTTTACAATTTGTTTCTTTGGCAATGTCTTATCTCCACCTCTGATATTTTTAGAGTTGTGTGAGCTAAAGCTCAAATATTTCTATTTATATCAACGGTGGATCTAAGACACTACTAAACACAGTTGCTCCGCAACTTATCTAGAGTTTTTAGCGAGTAATTTTTAAATTAAACCTAATTTTGCCTTAGAATATATATATGTTGAACCGCACCAGATAAATTAAATTTGTTTTGTTTTAGTCTGAAGAAAAAAAAGAAAGAACCCCAGAACCCTTATTTAAGGGCTCCAGAGTCCAAAGAAAAAAAACGAGTTCTTAAATTGAAAAACTTTCAAACAATCATATCCATATATATTTCAAAAATTGTCCTGATTTTCAAATTCCTCTTCAAGTTCTTGATAAATAAAGAATTCCTCGTCCAAAAGGTTTTCAGCAGTTCTTTTCATAAAATTATTAAACCCATTATATCTTCTTTTTATTCGAGTTAATTCTGTCATGCATTTATTTGAACAGGTTGAGCCTTTGTTATAATGAAGACTACAACAAATCGTACAGAATTTTTTATTTCTACAAACTGGACATAATTCATACCTATCAGAATCAAAAAGTAATTTCTTTTTGTAAGTGTAATATTCTTTATCGCAGTTTTTACAAACCATTTTTATTCTCTCAGATTCAAAACTAATATTTTCAATTGGTTTTAAATTGATATTAAGCATTGAATCAGTAAAGAAATAATTTAATAACCAGTTATAAGTTTTCAGTTGTCTGAAATATAAGTTCTTATATTTATTCACTTTAAAAATTAAATTGTATTTTTCTCTTATAGAACCAACTCTATAATCAGGATTTACTGCAAATTCACTTCTCAAATCTACTCTTGCTCTATCAAAAAGAAATTTATAATGGCTAACCCATTTGAAACAAGATTTTAGTAGTACATCTCTAGATGCCCTATACCTTTTTACTAACTTCCAATGCTTTTTTAAGAGATATTGTTTTCTCTCTGAGTCAGACATCTTTTTACCACCAGGCTTGATTCTCTTCTTATACCTCTTTTTTCTGTTTAAAAGATACTCAGCATTTTATTTTGACATTTCTGCCAAATTTTTTCTTTTTTCCATGACAATCCTTTTTCATTTAAATAGTAAGTCATAGTACTTTTTAATAAAAATGTTTTTATCTTTTCTAATAAGTCGCTTTATAATATCTTGGCTGTGAGCTCCAACTCCTGTAGGTACTTTCTTTCTATTTAGCAGTTCTTCAGAAATTTCACCCTTGAATGCTTCTCTGAGTAAAGGTTTAGTTCTCTTTGAATCTGAATCTTTGAACCGCCAAGCATAATGTGCTGGAATATTTATTGCATATTCGACAAAATCTTTATCTAGAAATGGAGACCTCATCTCAACAGTACCACCCCAAAGCATGGCACAGTTTGTTCTTCTTAGATTCGTTTGATGAATATTATCAATTAACTTTTTTCTTTGTTTATGATATGCTTGAGGTTTATAGTGATAAGCTTGAACATCAGAATAGCTTGCAAATACCTCGTCAGAACCTTCACCACCAATTGCAACTTTGAATCCTCTTTTTCCTATTTCTCTTGCTAATGGAATCTGTACAATAGCAGTAGCAATTTGGCGCCAGTCAGAATCTTCAATCGCATAAATTGTTTCATCCACGTTTTCATGTATCTGTTCTGGCTTTAGAATCACTTCATTTAATGTAATTCCAAATTCTTTAGCTGCTTTTCGGGCATAAAACAAATCGTCTTTTTTACCAGTATCACGAATTGAAACTGTGAAAGCTTCAATCTCTGGAATGAAATTTTTCGCTAAATACGTTGTAATTACTGAATCAATTCCCCCTGAAAGAAGAACACAAATTGGTACATCTGATATTAGTCTTTTCTCAACAGCTACTTCAAGTTTCTTTCTTATATTCTTTGCTATCGCTTCAGGTGAGTCAGTTAAATCAAATTCACCTCCATATTCTTTTGAATATTTTAAGGAATAAAACTCTTGTACATTAATTTTTTGTGTTTCGAGGTTATATTCCATAAAACTGCCTGGCTTTACTTTTTGTATAAAGTAAGGATATTTCCTGATTTCATTCAGATGTGATAATGCTTTTATTTCGTTGGCAAATATTATTTTTGAACTTTCATCAATGAAATAATAAAACGGTATTTTACCAATCCAATCTCTTACAAGAATTACAGTTGATTTACTTTGATCGAGAATAACAAAAGAAAACATTCCATCAAGCATTTTGAACGAATCAGTACCATATAATTCATAAAGTAAAAGTATTGTTTCCGTATCTGAATTTGTTTTGAAACTTACTTTGTCTTGAATTTTATTCCTTAAAATCTGATTATTCCAAAGTTCGCCTGAATATGCTATTGCCAAATCTCCCTTCTCATTTATAAAGGGTTGATTTGCCAAAGTAGATAAATCCTGAATGCTTAACCTATGGTGTCCTAAATAGAAATTCTTATGAGAGTAGGTGCCAGTGAAATCTTTTCCTCTATGATTTATTTTATTAAGGCAACTTAGAAGCATATCCTGATTTTCAATTTTATTCCCTCCTACGAATCCGCACATATAAATCCTTTAAATAATATTTAGAAAATTATTTTTTAAATAATAAGATAGGTTCGTACTTGACAAACTTCTTATCAATTTCTATTTGATATTTTGGTTCTCTTCCACCTGGAAATTTATTTCCTATCATATAGTAAGTATCAATATATTTAAACCCAACAGACTTTGCTATATCAATTGAGTCCTGAACTATTGGGTAATATTTTGGAAATGTTTTATTTGTTTTAATATCAGTTATGTTAAGCCAAAATTCCCTATTTTTTTTTAACAGTTGATATGAATTGTTGATGAAACCAAATAAAAAGTTGTCACGCCATTCATCGTAAGTTTTATATCTAAGGTAACTTTGACCTTCATCAAGAGAATAAGCTTCTTTTGAAAAATAAGGAGGGCTCGTGAAACCAAAATCCATTTTACCTTTCAGTTTACTGAAAACTTCATCTCTAAAAATTGTTTCAGCGGGCTCAAAACTTCTATACAGAGATATTTGTTCCCTGAGACCAGAATTGATATGTTCAGTCCAGTAATCAAGTATTGATTCAAATCTTCCAAAAGTAGATGTGTTAACATCGGTACAGATGAAATGTATTTTTTTATCAGAAAATACTGGAGTACAAGCCGCCGCTAATAAACCGGCAAATCTGCCTGCCCAGCCGGCACAAAGATCCATTACGTAAATTTCATCTTGAAAATTATATCTATGGTTTTGTAACATGTAAACCATCTTTGAAATTGATACTGGAAAATTAAAGGCTGGTTGGTACCCGTTGGTGATTCGCAAGTTGTCTATTAAAAAATTAGATAATTTAGCCATTTTAAATGATTTTTCACCAGCTTTTAGCCTGTCTTTAAAGATAAGGTCTTTCATGTTATTATGAAATTCATTTTTATCTCGTAACTGATCAATTAATGATTTGCCATTGATTCTAACATCTGATAATTCTGGGAACCATTGATTAGTGAAATTTCTATTCCTGTGAGTTATAATAGTTTTCCCATTCACAAACTCAAAGTTTTCTTCTGCATCTTCCATAATCAAATCCTGAATATCTTCGATTATTTCATCATGACTTAAATTTGAAGAGAATATACCATGACCATCATTCCATTTTTGTAATAAACAATCGCAAAGATTATCACAAAAATGTCTGAATTCACCTGGTGCTTTCCGCAACAACTTATAAATTTCAAAATCTAATTCATCTGGAATGAGTTTTTCTTTACTATAAACTGGAGATGAACTGACTCTTACTGATTCGTCTAAAAAAAGTTTTTTGTATTTCATAATATACTTTTCAATATTTAAAAAAAGAGGCTGTTCCTGAATCTTTTTAATCAGAAACAGCCATGAATTAAATCAATATATCTTGGCATATTTGAGATAAACTATGCTTCCATCCCAAAGAGATTCGAAAACAATGTAATCTGAAAAAACAACTATATGATAATCAGCTTTGTTCAGAAATTTGAACCAAACTTTTTTCATTTGTACAATGATGTCTTCAGTATTGTACTTCACTATTCTATTTTCTTTGCTCAAAGGGATTTGAACACCTTCTGAGCTCAATAAAATAGTATTATTTTTGAGAGTGTTAAGAAATAGATAGATTATTATTGAAAAATTTTGTATATTTGGAAAATTATGTTTCACAATATGCAAAGTTTGATATGACACTGATTTGTAAAAAATGTTCGAGCAGCGAACT
>Ga0172369_10006983_pt1 | contig 13258 bp, 11 predicted proteins | sample LakKiv25m_FD_114539 | JGI IMG/M metagenome (GOLD analysis project Ga0172369, IMG submission 114539) | Freshwater microbial communities from Kabuno Bay, South-Kivu, Congo - kab_022012_11.25m | ecosystem: Environmental > Aquatic > Freshwater > Lake | place: Democratic Republic of the Congo... | reverse complement strand
GTTCCGCTGCTGCAGTACGCCGTCGAACCATATTACGATGGGAATGTACCGCGTGGATGATATGCGGCTCCACGTCTCCCGCGGCATCGGCGTCACCTGGCCCGGCATCATCCGCCTGAACTGCCGCCCCGAAATAACCTGCTTCACACTTTATAAATTATAGCGGAGTTCAAGGGGAAAAAGATTGAAAAGATGTTAATAAGATTGCAATGATAATTAAATTTATTTTTTGCAAAAAAATAAAATTTATTAATCATTAAAATCTTATTAACATCTTTTCAATCCTTTTCCCCTTGAATCCCGTTATAATTATAAACGTTAATCTGTTTTAATCCGCGAAATCCGTGGTTTCACGTCTCCAGCGCAGCAGCACGCCGTCGAACCACATATCCAGCAGGAAATACGCCAGCCAGAGGAACGCGCCGAACGCCAGGATATAGCCGAACAGCTCCGGCCTGTTCACCGCGCGCCACCCTTCCGCGATCACCGTATCCGGCGCGTGCAGCAGGTTCCAAGTGTTGAATCGCTCGATCAGCCCGAGATACACCCCCAGCGACATGAGCGGAAAGAACGGAATCCCCCACAGCCACGCATGCCGCGCGCCCCGCACCAGGCCGTATACCGGGCGGATGGCCAGCGCGAAGGCCAGCATGCCCAGCCCGCTGTCGAAGAGATAGAACAGGAAACTGCCGATCAGCCGGCGCAGCGCTCCGATATCCTTCAACACCAGCCATCTCGTGTAAAGATCGTTTCTCTCCAGCATGCTGAAAAAATGCCGCCATTCCGTCAGCAGATAACAGGCATTCGGCAGGAAGATCAGCCACAGGAATCCGCACAGCCAGCACAGCAGCCGCGCCCTTCGCGACCCATCCCCCCATAAGCGCCGCAGCAAAAATCCCAGCGCCACCGGAATGACGGCGAGCAACAGATTCCAACTGAACCAGATTAACGTACCCGGCATATTCCTTCTATTCTTTCCGCGCCCGCATCGACCTTGACACGTCCCGTGACGACAGATATACTGAAATCGCGCGGCAGCGTAGCTCAGCGGCAGAGCAAACGGCTCATAATCGTTAGGTCACTGGTTCGAATCCAGTCGCTGCCACCAGCATCCCACTACTTTCTGATACCCTCCGCCAGATACCCGTCGTGCTGCTCGGATACATCATCGGCGGAATCGGCATATTTCCCGACGACCTCCAGGGCGCGCGCGCGTATTATATTCCGGTCTGCCGGCAATTCAACGTCAAGTGCGTGGTCGACCGCCCGCCGAATCAGTTCGGCAACTGACACGCCTTGTTGATCGGCGATCGTCTTTAATTTTCTCGACTGGCGTTCAGTCAATTGAATCTGCGTTCGGACCATCGTTATCTCCGGTGATTACAAAGCTTCACAATATGTTATCAGATGATACCTGCTTCCGCAATGAACCTGCCCGGGCTGTCCCGCGTTCATCGGAAACCTCCTCATCGCCAACGCCAACACGAAACCGGTGCCAAACCTGTGCTGATCGATAGATCCGAACCAGGAATATCTAAAGAAAGCGCATAGATTGTCCTCCTGGTAGGTAATCGTCTTACAATAAACGAATATATTCATACGAGGTGATAAACTTGATGCCATTACGTAGCCGTGCTGCACAAGCCCGGCCACATCGAGGAATAGGATATGACGGTGGCAATTTCTACAATTATCGATAACCGGGAAGGCAACACCCTTTGCGCGGCGCTGGAACGAATGGGCGCCGGCGCCTAGTAAGTCTGGATTACGCATGAAGCGCTTGTTAGCCGCATCTCTTTCCGTGGCGCGTGCGCTTCATAATTATTCGGGGATCAAAAAACAGGTATAATAACAACCACTGAGGAGGAAAGACGATGAGTGGGACCATGCATTACACTGTTATTCTCGAACGTGAAGATGAAGGCGGCTACCACGCGTTTATTCCGGCGCTGAGAGGCTGTCACAGCCAGGGGGAGACGCTGGAAGAAGCCATTGAGAACATCCGGGAAGCCATTGCGGCCTTTCTGGAGAGTTTAAAAGCGCATGGCGAGCCGATCCCGTCTGAAGACATCGTCATCAAACCCATCGAGGTGGCGGCATGACACCCCGCATGCCGGCCGTCACTTACCATCAGGTAATCCGTGTCGCCAAAATCCAGCGGCAGAGCAAACGGCTCATAATCGTTAGGTCACTGGTTCGAATCCAGTCGCTGCCACCAGCGTCTATATTTATTTTCGCGCCGCGGGGAACTATCCTGCGGGCGTTTTTGTATAAATCCCCTAATTCCTCTCCGCGACCGCCAACACGGCGCCAACGAAATTACCGAAAAGGACTTCCCAGAGATTGAACTGGAATGGAATCAGTTGTCTGAAATATTTTTACTGGAAAGAGGAGATCAAGCGATTTTGTTGTATAATACCTTTGTTAACAATAATTTATACAGACTTAACCGAAGTTGACTCCCCAGCCACGACTCACACAACGGTAATACGGTTGTTCGATAACCGGCCGCCATACGATCAGATCGGACTTTTGCCTGTTATCGGTCTCCAACATGCTGTTGCTGAGTCGAACAGATAATCACTCTCAAGGTATGAAAGGAGATACCATGCGATTCTACGCACAGTTGATAATGATCCTTCTTTTGTGTGCCGTAGTCTTTCCTTCAAGCGCCATTGCGTCCTACAAAGTCCCAATCGACATTTTGTTGTTAAAGCCGGAAGGTTTCAAGGGGAAGAAGATCATCGTCGAAGGCAAGGTTGCAAACTCGGCAGTGATCGAAGATAAACGATCAGCATTAAAAGGTGAATTTGATCTCACCGACGGGACGGCCAGTATTCATATTTTAACAACCATTCTCCCTCCTCCAAATGGTAAAAAGGTTACTGTCCAGGGAGAATTGGATACGGAATCTTATAGCAACCCAGTTATCTTCGGATCCGTCGTTTGGCTGTCTATCTGGGTGTGGATTGCTTCACTTGGCGGATTAGCGATCGTTGCCGGTGTGCTGTTGGGCATAATTTTGAAGAAGCCGACGGCGCGACTTGATGCTATCACTAATAGGCGTGCGAATGCTGGCTCATCGGTGCGGGAACCGGAGATCGTCCATCCAAATCCACCGAGTGGCGACCGGGCGCCCGCCGGCACCTGTCCCAAATGCAATCACGCGAATACGCCGGATGCCCAGTGGTGCGAAGATTGTGGTGAGTCGTTGCGCGTGCGGTCTACCGCGAGGCCGACCAGCACCGATGTAGTGCAAAGTAGGAGTAACGAGACGGTCTTCTTTGACCCTGAACATAGCGATGAGCACCCACTCGCCAGTCTAATCGTAATCGAGGGTGATGGCGCGGATCGAGCTCAAACTTTCCCATTATCGCGAAATCGTAAGCATAAAATCGGGCGCGAAGGCGAGATGGACTTCATCCTGCCGGAAAAAACGATATCGCGTTATCATGCCTCCATTTGGATGGAAGATGAAAAATTCTTCCTCAGCGACGAGGACAGCACCAGTGGCACGCTGGTCAATGGCCAGCGGGTGAGAAAAAGCGCCCCCATCGCGCTCAATGACAACGATACTATTCAGATGGGAAAGATGAAACTCCTATTCCGCATGCTTCCAGGAATTAACGCCTGATAGGATTCGGAGATCATGACTCTTCGACATGCGCTGCTTTCAAATACGGGAACCACGCGCAATATCAATGAAGATGCCGTCCGCATCATCGAGATGAATGCCGCCGATGGCGCGTCGGGACAGTCATTACTCCTGGCCATCGTAGCAGACGGTATGGGCGGCCATGCGGCAGGCGAGGTTGCCAGTCAGACGGCGGTATCGGTCTTCGCCAATACCGTGCTGTCGCGATTGGATCCGCCGTCCGCTATCTCGGAGGCCGATATTATTGAAACGGTTGCCGCCGGTTTTACAGAAGCAAATTCGTCGGTCTATCACCTTGGCAGGCAAGACTCGGCAAAGCAGGGAATGGGAACAACGCTGACAGTAGCGCTATTCTTTAACGGGGCCGTCTGCGTCGGTCATGTCGGTGACAGCCGCGCTTATCTGCTTAGAGGTGGCGCCATCCAGCGCCTCACGCATGACCATACTCTTGCGCGTGAAAAGCTTGATGCCGGATTACTGACCGCGGAAGAAGCGGCATATTCCGAAGAGCGTCATGTCTTGCGCCGGGTAGTTGGAACCAGGTCCACTGTTCAACCCGACATTATTGTCAATACCGTTAACGGCGGCGACACCTTTATGTTGTGCACCGATGGACTATACGGAAGCTTCACTGACGCGGAATTATCTCATGCTGCCCGCGATGCTGATCTCGCTGGAATCAGCGAAAAACTGGTCGTTGAAGCGATCACGCGTGACGGCTCCGATAACATCTCGCTGGTCTGTGTCAGTGTGCCAAAGCATCAGCCCACTCGTCGGCGGGGAAGGACAGCCAGCGATTCATCCTCTTCTCGCGATGCGCCAAGACGAATTATACCGATAGCTCTGCTGGGACTTGTATTGGTCATGATGTTCGCGATTTCGCTGAATCTCTGGCAGCAGACACGTACCGCTCCCTTGCCGACCGGACAACGGCGTACCGGCAGTCGGGAAGCGCCCACGCCCGTTGGGCAAGCGCTGATAGATCTCACCATCACGCTGAAAGATAAGAAGATCGATATATTGTTTCGGGGAAGCCGGGTCTACACCGTCTCGGTTGCCGGCACAATGGTGGTTCCTGCTGGTGGACGCGCGTTCTTGACTTTACCGCAACGGTTCTACCCAACGCCCGCGCAGCGTGTCGGCTTTTCACTGACGGCGGAATCTGTAAGATCCATCCAATGGAAGCTTTCGCGCTCACCGGCAATTCTCCCCACCAAAAATGGGTTATGGATCGATGAGCGCCGGGCTCGGGTAATGGAAATCGGCGATATAACCTTATCAACGCCGTCAGGCGCCGGAAGAGGAAGGGTTTCCAGCGGTAAAACTGCCACACCGGCCCGGCAGATCAAGTTTTATCTGGCCGCCAATACATCGATCCCCGTAATCATCGATCTGGCAGCGAGCGGTAATAATACAACAGCATTCACCTCTAAACAGCAACCGGTGACAAATACCTCGACAGATCAGATAGCATCATCAAGTGAAGTAAAGGTAAATCGAGAACCGGAAAAAAGACCTCCATCCGCTGATCGGCCGGAGTATACAATCAAAACGAATGTGAACGGCATGACGGGGAAGCACGAAACGGATGATAAAGCGATGAAATCCGCTGCGGGCGACCGCGGCAACGGTAAAAGCGATGTTGATGCAATGGTCAATAATAACAGCGCCGGAGCCGAACAATTCCCAGGCGCAAAAATCAGCGACATAGCAATCACACCGGGAACAATTTCGCCGCCTGATCAGTCCAAATAGTAACGCAAGAATTTTGGCAGGTTCTTGTATCGGAACAGCTCAGAATGGAATGCGAGATGATACACGATGCCTTAAAAAAAACCGCGGGACTCGCCAGTTGCGGCATGCTACTGTTAGCGGCGGTCGCGTTTCTATTTCCCCTGCCGGGACTGGCGCAAGATACCGTCAGTGTCGCCTTCCCGCAAATCGACACGACCGGTTATCCGGCCATCATCTGCACGGTCACCGTCACCGACGGCAGCGGTGATAGCCTATCGGGATTGGTGAAAACTAATTTTGTGGTGCAAGAGAACGGGCTGCCGGTCAACGATCTTCGGGTCGCTTCCGTGTTGCCCGCTGATGAACAGGTCGCTGCCGCAGTAGTGCTCGATACCAGCGGCAGCATGCGCGGTAAGCCATTGGAAGCCGCAAAGAAGGCGGCCATCGATTTCGTCTCGCGCATGAGCGAGCGGGACCGGGTGACGATCATCGCTACCAGGCGCAACGCGGCTCCGCGACTCGCGCTGACCGACGATCATGCCGCCGTTGCCCGCGAGATCGGCGCACTGCAGTCTATGGGCGAGACGGCGCTCTACGATGCAATCCGCGCGGGGATTCGCACCGTTGCGGACACGCCGGCAACGCACCGGGCCGTTATCGTGCTGACTGACGGCAACGATACCGCCAGCGCGGCCACCGCCCGGCAATGTATCACCGCGGCAAAGCGCGACGGAGTGATCCTCTACAGTATCGGATTGGGAACCACGGTCAATCGCGGGATGCTGCACGCGCTTGCCGAGCAGACCGCAGGCGGTTTTTTCTTCACGGACCGGTCAGACGATCTGCCGGCGATTTACCGGAAAATCGCGCGCCAATTGCACAACCGATATCGGCTCTCCTACCACTCGCCGAATAGTGACAATCAGCAGGCTTGGCGCACGGTACAGGTAATAGTACGTCAGGCTCCCGGCGAGGGATCGTCCCAGCGGCAATACCGGTTCGAGCCGGCGCCCCCCGTGGGGAGTATCCCAAACCGCGGCGATTTACCGTTCGGGTTTATTGCCGGTCTGGTCGCGCTTTCTGCACTCAATCTCGCGCTGGCAGCCATCCTTATCGTGCGCCGATCGCGGAAGGAGCGATAACCCATGGAACAAGTGGGCCCATATCAGATCATCGATGAGTTGGACCGGGGCGGCATGGGGCGTGTCTATCGCGCGCATCAACCTTCGATCAATCGCGTGGTAGCACTGAAGGTGCTGCCGGAACATCTCGAATCGGACGAGATGGCCGTGCGCCGCTTTCGTCAGGAAGCGGAAACGGCCTCCAACATGGTTCACGAGAATATCGTCAAGGTCTGGGAAACCTCGGTCGAGCACCCGCCTTATTATATCTCGATGCAGTACCTGGAAGGAGGCACGCTTGCCAGCCGCCTGAAACGGGAGCCGGTGAGCATCGATGAAGCGCTCGATATAATCAAACAGCTCTGCATGGCGCTGGATTACGCCCACAGCATGGGCGTGGTACACCGTGATATCAAACCGTCCAACATCTTGTTCGATGAGCTGGGGCGTCCCGTATTGATCGACTTTGGCATCGCGCGTGCCAGCGAGCAGACACGCTTTACCGTGGAAGGAACGAAATTCGGCACGCCTGATTACATGTCACCGGAGCAGGCAAAAGGGAAACCGGTCGATTGGCGCAGCGATCTTTTTTCAGTCGCCGTTATCTTCTATGAAATGCTCGCGGGCCGGCCACCTTTTCTCAATTCCGACTCACTGGTCACCATGCGGCAGATTGTCGAGGAGCCATTGCCCCCGCTGGCGACATGGAATACCAAGGTGCCAATCAGCCTCGAACCGGTGCTCCGCAAAGCCATGACGAAAAGGCCCGAGGACCGCTTTCAATCGGGTGCGGAATTGATCGAAGCCCTGCGGATGGCCTGCCGCTCCGATGCCGTTCCCACCGAGGTGCCGTTGGATGAGGAGACGGATCTTCAGACATCTTCTCCCGAACCGCTGGGTGATGAAGAAGAGATAATTATCGCCAATCCAGCGCTGTCTCGGGGGAAGAGGCTGCTGGTGCCGGCGCTGGCGGGCGTATTAGTTCTGCTTCTTGGAGGAACATTATTCGCAATCATAAATAATTCGCCACATCCCAATGGCGGAACAATTACACAATCAGGTAATCCGCCCGCGACTACTACACCCGCGACTACTACGCCCGCGACTACTATGCCAGCGACTACTACACCCGCTACTACTACACCCGCGACTACTACACCCGCGTCTACTACACCCGCGTCTACTACACCCGCGTCTACTACACCCGCGTCTACTACACCCGCGTCTACTACACCCGCGACTACTACGCCCGCGAACACTACGCCCGCGACTACTACGCCCGCGACTGCTACACCCGCGACTACTACACCCGCGACTACTACACCCGCGGCTACTACACCCGCGACTACTACACCCGCGACTACTATGCCCGCGAACACTACACCCGCGACTACTACGCCCGCGACTACTACGCCTGCAAACACTACAATAACAAGCATGCCGCAAAACTCACATGAAACGCCATTTGACTTAGCCGAAAAGATTAAGACTGCAGAAGGTAAAGTAATCAATATACCTAGCGCAGATGAACCATATAAACTGGATTCGCGAATGATTATAAAAAAATCACTCACATTAAGGGGTACTGATCGCGATAAAGTTATTGTGACCTGCGATGAAGAAGATTATGTCATATTGTTTGAAGGTGCGGGGTGCCAGTGGACGCTGGAAAATATCACTTTTGAGCATACTGGAGATAAACCAGCTAACGTGATACAGGTAAAATCCGGTCAAATTACAGTTCGTAACTGTATCTTCAAAGGAGGAAAATGGAAAGAGAAAAAATCAAGTATAAAAGGTGCCGGAATATATACTAATTCCGCAAGAAATATTAAAATTAAAGATTCAACATTTAGTAACAATTCTTACGGTATGTATATTGAATATGATAATAAAAAAATAGAACAGAGGAATTGGATAAGTGGCATTGCGAAAGATACTATCATTTATGAAGGTAACGGAACAAATTTGTTCCCCTTGAAAAAATAGTAATACAATTCGAATAATCGAATACTTTTATAACACTAATTGAAAAATAACAATAACGATAGAGAATGCAATAACATTGTTAATAATATCCTACCTGAATAAAGAATATCAGTCTTGTTGCGAAAGTAGAAACCATCATGTCAATTACTTGTGGCCAGTGTAGGCGAGATCTTCCCGCGACTTCGAACTTTTGTAAGTTTTGCGGAGTTAAGATAATTGTTTCCGCAACACTTCCGAATAAAGCGAAATCGACGTATAAGAACGGACAGATTGATCATGGGCTACGCCTCTGCGAGGCCTGCGGTGATCTTAATCGGGAAGAGGCGCGTTTTTGCCGGAAGTGCGGTAAGCCGCTGGCTATTGCTGTTCCAGTTTCCTCACCTTCAGTGGTTGTCCCGGCAGTAGGCTCTGTTTCGCCTCGATTATCACCCCCTCCGCCACGCTGGTTGCCGCCACGGGAAGCGCCCATCAAAATACCGGATATCAGCCGGACGCTTGATCGCATGAACGCAAGCGGAGGGAAACTCGCGGATGCGGGCGCCGCGCTGGCGCTCATCGGGTGCTTCCTTCCACTTGCCAGCGCTATGGGTGAGCATGTCACCGTCATACGGGGAATCACTGAACAAGATGGTTCTTTCCTGCTGATCCTGCCGCTCTCCGCCGTCGCCCTGGCTGTCATGGCATCAACCGGGGGCGACTCGCGCTTGAACCGCGCGCTGCTCGGTGGCGGGGTTATCGCGTTAAGCAGCCCCTGGGCGGTGTTATGGCTGCTGTTATTGCTAGGCGACCAGCGGTTGATTTCATCGCTGGGAATGTTTTCCTTCGGCGCGGAGATCGAAATAGGCGCCTTCGCGCTGGCCATCGGTTTTACCGTTGCCCTGGTGGGAGGATTCGTGATCCTTTATCAGGCGGCAAAGAGTAGTTCAGTTTGATTTCTCGGGAGGAAAACCTGTTATGCCATATTGCACACACTGTGGAACCGAACACGCGCCGCAAGCGCGCTTCTGCCAGCAATGCGGCACGCCGATGCAGGAACAGGCGCAACGGGCAATCCCACCCCCTGGATCATGGGACCCTGCCTATGGTTGGCTCACGATGCGGGAGGTAATCAACACCCGCGACAGGCAGATCGGCGCCATCGGGACAGTCCTTGCCTTCGTGGGCGCGTTCATGCCGTGGAGCCAGGTAACCGTATGGTTTTATTCGTAAGGCGTATCCTCACCCATGGCATGGTTGATAGCTTTTGCAGCGATTATAGCGGGCGTGTGTTTGTTCCGCTCGCATACCGGCGCCGTTGTGATGGTTATTGGCATCGGTACGCTGGCGATTACCTTTGTAGCAGTGATGGGCGCGATGTCGAACTCATCATCTCCGTTAATCGGCGTGTTCATTACCCTGATCGGCGGGGGAATGCTTGGGTATTCGGGATATTTGACGAATAAATACGAGCGAGGGAACTAAAGATGAGACGAACAATAGCTGCGTTGCTCTATGCTATATTCTTAGTTCTGTTCGCGAATCTCGGATCAGCGGTCGGTGAAAACGCAATCGGGATACCGATCGTAATACATTTCCATTCCACGTTTTCGGATGGCGAAAAAAAACCTCAAGAAGTAAAATGGGGACTTGAGGGAGATGGAATCAAAGCGGTTATTATCACTGACCATGCCTCAGGATTTTCTGGGATTGGCAGCAAAACTCAGGAAGTCAATGGGGCTAAGGCCAAGGTAAAGCCGAATGAAAATTATGGATTTCAAAATTATGTGAACACAGTCACTGGATTGTCGTCTTCCTCTTTTTTAACGGTACCTGGCGTTGAGCTATCCTGTTTCTGGGATAAGTCGGGAACCGGCCGCGAGAGCCATCTGTTGCTATTGGATATCTCTGACCCCGATCTACGCGAAGGTCTGTTTACAAAGAATGAAATCGCAGGCTACCCAAAATCAGGAGAAGGCAGGTTAGTCACGATAAATGACTTGAAAACGATCCTCGATTATGCAAAAAGGAAACGAATTCCAACTGTTGCCGCCCACCCCCTGAATCCTGATTTTCCCTTTAAATATAGCACTCCGTTGTCGCCTAATCTTACACCGAGATTAATGGAGTTTTTCAATACTGGTGTGATCGATTATAGCCATAAGGTATACAACTGGTTTGCGATGGAGAAAAATGAGTTTATATTATACATGTCATTGTTATCGAAAAATTGTGATGTTGGTGTAACATCCGGCTCAGATTTTCACACTGATCTCCAAAACGGAGCACAGAATAAAGTCGCATCAAATACAGATCAATGGCATCGCTATACTTATGTATGCGGATTGACAAATACACCAACACGAGATCAACTCCAGGAAGCGCTTTATAATGGACAAACAATCAGTGCTGTTGAAGACGCAGCTATTGAATCTATTTCTCATCAGCCAGGATTCGATGTTGAATACGTTCGAGAGATTTCACTTGATGCAAGGTTACGTCGAGCGAGAATTACGTTAAAACACGGTGGGGAAGAATCTCCGACATTATCCGATAAAATCTATTTGTATCGAGTTGGGAATCCCAATCCTGTCAAATCATGGGATTGGTCAGTCACATCGAAAACAATTTCTATCAGTTTCAAAGATGACGATGTCGAACCAGGTAAGACATATACATATGTTATATATGCCCCAGGTCAACTAGTCACATCTCCGATTAGGATGGCCCTTACAATTGACACTAGGAAAGGCGCTTCTATCAGCGAATGGCCTGGAGGTCATACGCCAGGCCATCCAGGTGTCGGCTCTTCAGAGATGCCATCGGATGAAGTGGCTTCCAAAGGCCCGATCGACCTGATTTTCTGCATCGATGCTACAGGTTCCATGACCGATGATATCGACCATGTGAAGCGCGATGCGAACGATTTGATCAGCCGATTGCGGGCGAAGTGCCCAAGCCTTCGCATCGGTCTGGTGACCTATCGAGATTTCGAGGTAGATGGCCTGCGGCACCTGGAGACCAACCTGTCGCTCACCGAGGATGTAGATGCCATCCTTTCCGCCATCCATGACATCACTACCACGGGCGGCGGAGACGACCCGGAAGATGTGCTGGATGGACTGCAGGCGGCGATCGATATGTCCTGGCGGAACGGCGTCGCTAAGTTTATTATCCTCATGGGAGATGCGCCGGCTAAAGATCCTGACCATGAAGGCAAGACAAAAGAAATGATTGCCCAAGCCGCGTTCAATGTCGATCCTGCCCATGTATATGGACTGGTGCTGGGCGACGAAGGCGCCGTCTCGGAAATCGCGCTGGCGTCGTTCACAGCCATTGCCGAGTTGACCGGCGGGAAGGTTTATACCGTCGATAATGCCTCGGAGCTTAGCCTCGCCATTGAGAATACGGTTGCGACGGCGATGAAGGATTACTCGGGTGAAGTGGGAGGATTAATAATATCCTCGCCCGATTGGCAAACCCCGATATTCATCAGTAGTTTGGTTGGGATTTTTGTGCTAAGTCTGATATGTGTCGCCATTGTAGTGAAACGTCGCAGACTATTGCCGGAGTACAGTGATGGATCGACAACTCTAGCCTGGTTGCAAGTGCACTCTCCAGATAGCGAACCATATAATGCACCTATTACTTCACCCGTATGGATTATCGGACGAAGCGAGGACAATAATCTGGTTTTATCAGACCCTCGAGCTTCATCACATCATGCGGAAGTCCGAATCATTGACTCAACCGTATATATTGTGGATATAGATAGTTCAAATGGTACTCAAGTGAACGGCTCACCAGTTCAAAAATGCAGACTGACAAACGGAGATCGTGTAAGAATCGGAGATACCATAATTATTTATTTCGATAAGTAAAGGCCTGGCATTCATCCTAAACCAGTATTGCAAAGTTAGCGCTTATCAGATGCTTAACAAAAGCGTTTGACAAGCAAGTAGAAGCGGAGTATAATAATAATGATTACTCTATAACACTATGCAAGCATACTCAGTCATCCGAATGATTATGAGCTCATACATATGGTTACCCCATGGTGCGGCATTTGTAGGACTCGCTTAGAGAAGCGGCAAGTGCATTTTCAGAATTCAAGCACTGAACGATATTATTGTCCTCAATGCAATATTGCATATCAGGACAATCAGTTATGTCATGTTTGCGGAGTAGCTAGACAAGACATTGTTTTTACTGTGACCCATCATTCTTCGGCGATTTTAGGCAATTTATCGATTCTGCATTGCCCAACTTGCCGTCCTAAAAGCAAAATGTTGTTAGAATTCGAAAAATCACCAGGAGAATCGTTTGTTAAATATTTCATTTGCTATGGCGCAATTGCACTATGCCTTCTAGCAATTATTATTGCAATAATTGCGGGAGCCTTTTCAAATCAGTAAGGAAGGAGCAGACAAATGCAATGGTGTAGTTCATGCCAGCGGAATGTAACTCCGCAGAAAGTTTTTAATTGGTTGGTATTTATCTTTCTGTGTGGACTGTGCTACTTACCTTTCTACTTTTCCCAGAAGCCACACTGTCCTATCTGCCACGGCAATGCGTTCGAACCACCGCATTAAAGCAAACCCCAAAAATAGAACAATTATCAATTTAATATTTTCTCATCATCCGCCTTGCCAATATAATCGAACGCTAAGAATTTGGGGTAACTTCCGCATTTGCGCCCGCTGTACAGGTGAGGCGATAGGTCTTGTTCTGTCCCTTTTTTTAGTTAGACTATGCAACATATCTAGTTGGGAATGGGCAATAT
>Ga0172369_10006982_pt1 | contig 13260 bp, 12 predicted proteins | sample LakKiv25m_FD_114539 | JGI IMG/M metagenome (GOLD analysis project Ga0172369, IMG submission 114539) | Freshwater microbial communities from Kabuno Bay, South-Kivu, Congo - kab_022012_11.25m | ecosystem: Environmental > Aquatic > Freshwater > Lake | place: Democratic Republic of the Congo... | reverse complement strand
TCTCGACTACGTCGACCACCGCGTGGCCCTCTCTCCGCCCACCTCTTGCGTAGAACTGGCAGCGAAGTCGGAAGGAGTTAGGAGAAGCCGACAGAGGGGATCTTCGCCAGCTTCGACCAGCGGTGGTCGGACTCGATCTTGCGTATGGTGCCCGTGCGGGATCGCATGACAATCGAAGCTGTGGTGGCGCCTTCGGGCGTGTAGCGCACGCCGCGCATCAGGTCGCCGTCGGTGACTCCGGTGGCGGCGAAGTAGACGTCGTCACCCGATACGAGGTCGTCTGTGTGGAGGATGCGATCCAGGTCATAACCCGCGTCGAGGGCGGCTCGTCGTTCGCCGTCGTTGCGGGGCCAGAGCCTGGCTTGAATCGAGCCGCCGAGCGCCTTGAGCGCGCATGCCGCGATCACACCCTCGGGGGTGCCGCCGACACCGAAGAGGATGTCGCAGCCCGACCCGTCCCAGGCAACGGCGATCGCTCCGGCTACGTCGCCGTCGGGGATCAAGCGGATGCGCGCGCCCGCTTCCCGGCATTCCCGAATGATGTCGGCGTGGCGATCCCGGTCGAGGACCACCGCAGTGACGTCGCGGATGTTCTTGCCGGCTGCCTTGGCAACTGCTTCCAGGTTCGCCTTCACCGGAGCGCCGAGGTCGATCACACTCGCGACATCGGGGCCGGCCGCGATCTTCTCCATGTAGACGCACGGGCCCGGGTCGAACATCGTGCCGCGTTCGGAGACCGCTATGACGGCGATGGCGTTGCCGCGCCCGAGCGACGTAAGAGTCGTGCCGTCGATCGGGTCGACTGCGATGTCGAGGTCGGGTCCGCTCCCGTCGCCGACCTCCTCCCCGTTGAAGAGCATCGGCGCTTCGTCCTTCTCGCCTTCGCCGATGACGACGATGCCGCTCATGTGAACTGTGTTGATGACCGTTCGCATGGCGTCTACGGCGGCGCCGTCGGCGCCGTTCTTGTCGCCGCGGCCGACCCAACGTCCGGCAGCGAGAGCGGCGGCCTCGGTGACGCGGGCGAGCTCGAGAACGAGATTGCGGTCAGGGGTCTGTGCTTGGTCCATATCTGCTCCTCGAGACGTCGTTGTCCGGTAGGGAGAGTGGGCATGCCGAATCTACCGCTGCCCGTTCCCGGCGTGGCATCCGAGCGGCCGACCGGTTGAGTGGGGACGCACAAGTCGACCGTGCGATCATGTGGCCGTGACTACAGCCAAGGAGCGGTGGAAAGAGGCGTTCGCCTCGTCGGCGGTGCGTGACGCCGAGTTCGAGACCATGTCAGGGGTTCCGGTCGCGGCTGTCTACGGCCCCGATGACGGCCTGTTCCCCGGCCAGTTCCCCTACACGCGTGGCCCCTACCCGTCGATGTACCGATCGAAGCTGTGGACGATGCGGATGTTCGCCGGCTTCGGCACGGCGATCGACACGAACCGACGGTTCCGCGACATCCTTGCCGCCGGAGGCGGCGGTCTCTCGACCGCTTTCGACCTGCCCACGCTCATGGGGCGCGACTCCGACGACCCGCTGTGTCTGGGCGAGGTCGGCCGGTGCGGGGTCGCGGTCGACACGCTCGGCGACGTGGAAGATCTGTACAGGGCAATCGACCTGGGCGCCGTAACTACGTCGATGACCATCAACGGTCCGGCGGCGATAGTGCTGGCGATGTACGTAGCAGCCGCGGAGCGCAGCGGGGTGGAGCGTGCCCGGCTCGGCGGCACGCTGCAGAACGACATCTTGAAGGAGTACCAGGCGCAGAAGGAGTTCATCTTCCCCCCGCGTCCCTCGCTGCGCCTCGTGCGCGACACGATCGCGTTCTGCGCGGCCGAGATGCCTCGTTGGCACGCGATCTCCGTGTCGGGCTATCACATCCGCGAAGCGGGCGCTACGGCCGCTCAGGAGCTGGCGTTCACCCTTGCGAACGGCTTCGCCTACGTTGAGCTCGGAATGCAGGCAGGCCTCGACGTCGACGCCTTCGCTCCGAGGCTCTCGTTCTTCTTCAACGCACACCTCGACTTCTTCGAGGAGATCGCCAAGTACCGGGCAGCGCGGCGAATCTGGGCTCGGTGGATGCGCGAGCGCTACGGCGCCGGCGCCGAGCGATCGATGATCCTGCGGTTCCACACCCAGACTGCCGGAGTGTCGCTCACGGCGCAGCAGCCGGAGATCAACCTCGTACGTACGGCTATCGAGGCCCTTGCGGGAGTGCTCGGTGGTACCCAGAGCCTGCACACGAACTCGTTCGACGAGACTCTCGCGCTGCCGACCGACAAGGCCGCGCGCCTGGCACTACGTACACAGCAGGTGATCGCGCACGAGACGCGTGTTGCCAACGTCGCCGACCCGTTGGGCGGGTCATGGTACTTGGAGGAGCTGACCGACGAGATGGAACGCCGTGCGGAGGTCATCTTCGCCCGGCTCGACGACCTCGGCGACGGATCGATCCTCGAAGGATGCGTGCGCGGGGTGGAGGAGGGTTGGTTCCAGGGCGCCATCGCAGATTCGGCGTACGACCTGGAACGCAAGTTGAACTCCGGAAGGCACCTCGTAGTAGGCGTGAACACGTGCATGGAAGGTAACGACGAGCCGCCACCCGAGACGCTGCTGATAGGCCCGGAGGTCGAGGCGCAGCAGCTGGAGCGCCTCGCGAAGGTCAGGGCCGAACGCGACGGTGCGTCGGTCGATCGAGCGCTGGAGAAGGTCGGCCTCGATGCTGCCGATCCAAACGTGAACCTGATGCCGGCGCTGCTCGACGCAGTCTCGGCTCGCGCATCGATCGGTGAGATCGTGGGCGCGCTCGCAACCGTCTTCGGGCGGCACGTGGAAGAGCCGCGGGTCTGAGCGCTCGAGGTTCGCTCCCGGGGTTCGAAGAGTCGACGCTCGCGGTGGCGCGCGCTGCGAAGGGCTTCATGCCCGAGGAGGAAGGGCTCGCGCTCTACGAGGCAGGTCTCGCCGGTGGTCGTCTCGGCCCGCTGCTCGAGATCGGCAGCTACTGCGGCAAGTCGGCCGTCTACCTGGGTGCGGCGGCGCGCGTCGCGGGGACGGTGCTGTTCACGGTGGATCATCACCGCGGATCGGAGGAGAACCAGGCGGGTTGGGAGCACCACGACCCCGAGGTCGTCGATTCGCGCACGGGTCGCATGGACACGCTCCCGTTCTTCCGCCGAACTATCGAGGCAGCGGGCCTCGAAGACGTGGTCGTTGCGATCGTGGGCTCTTCTGCGACGGTTGCCGGGGCGTGGGAGACGCGGGTCGGCCTCCTGTTCGTAGATGGTGGGCACGCACAAGACGTAGCGCTCGCCGACTACGAGAGCTGGGCTCGCCTGGTGATCCCGGGGGGCCTGCTTGCGATCCACGACGTCTTCGAGGACCCCGCCGACGGCGGTCAGGCTCCTTACAACGTGTGGCTCCGCGCTCTAAGCGACGGATTCGAGCCGGTCTCGCGGACAGGGAGCCTGCGCACCGTTCGCCGCTCCGCCCCCTGAGAACCCTGTTTGGACGCAGGCGGTCGCTATAGCGACCGCTGCCGTCCAAACAGGGGGGTCAGACGTCGTCGGTGACGGAACGCGATGCTCGGCGCTCGGCTTCGATCGCCGTCCCGGCCTCGATCAGCTCGTCGGCGGTGAGCCCGCGCGGGAGCCCCTCGCCGCGGAAGAGCCCGGCTGTGGGGCCGTCGCCGCCGAGAGCGTTGGCGGCCAGCACGACCGCGGCCGAGTTCCACGTCGGCTGCTCGACCGTGTAGTACTGGCCCCATTCGTCGTAGCGCCCGTCGGGGAAGTTCATCCCGGTCCAGTAGCTGCCGTCGTCATGGCGTAGGAACTGGATCCATCCGAAGAGCTCCAGGGCCTCGTCGTGGGCCCCGATGGCATCCAGGGCCATCACGAGCTCGCAGGTCTCGGCGGCGGTCACCCAAGGCTGGTTCGACACGCAGCGCACGCCACGCCCGTGCGCTACGAAGGTGTCCCACCCGCCGGCCATGCGTGCGTGCGCCGATGGGCCGCGTAGCGCGCCCCCGAGGATCGGGTAGTACCAGTCCATCGCCCAGCGTCGCTTGTCGAGGAACCGCTCAGGGCGGTGGACGATCGCGATCGCGAGAGATCCGAGCGACAGCTCCCAGTCGGGTCGCTCCCGGCCCAGTCGCTCGGCGGCGGCTATAGCGCAGCGCAGGCTGGAGTAGATGCTCGAAGATCCCGTGATCAATGCTCCGTGACCATCGGTTCGGGAAGGGTCGGCGTCCCATTCGATCTCACCGGTCGGGTGCTGGTGGTCGAGCGCGAAGTCGATCGCGCGCTCGGCCACCGGAAAGAGCTCCTCCAGAAAGCCGGTGTCGCCGGTGGAGAGGTAGTGGTGCCACACGCCGTTCGCGATGTAGCAGGTGACGTTCGTGTCGAGCGTCAGCTCCTTCACCTCGTCGAACTGGTAGTAAGCGTGCCAGGAGCCGTCTTCTCGCTGTCGTGACGAGAGCCACTCGTAGGCGCGCTCCGCGTCGGCATGCCGGCCCCCTACGTCGATTGCCATGGCAGCCTCGACGAGGTTCCAGGGGTCTGTGTGGCCTCCCGGGGTCCAGGGGATGTTGCCGTTCGGGAGCTGCTGCGAGGCGATCGCGTCGACCGTCGCAGCGACCTCGACCTTGGTGATGATCCCTTCTACCTCGGGTAGCTCAGCGCTGGGCACCTGACACCTTCCCGTACTTCGCCATGCAGGGGGCGACCTTCTCGGTGTAGATCACGAGGCTCTTGCCGAGGATCGGGTTGAGGGCTCGCTCCATGTGGGTGCTCCAAGGTGGCTTCTTCTCGATGAGCATGCAGAGGAAGTGGTGGTAGGCGCGTACGGGAGCGGCGTCGGGGTTGTCGAGGCCGAAGATGTTCTTCAGCCACCAGTAAGGCGAGTGGAACGCGTGTGCATGGTGCGACCCGCGCAGGAACAATCCGGCGCGTTCCAGCTCCTGCTCGAGGTCGTGCTGGCGGAAGATGCGGATGTGGCCGCCGGGCGTGTCGTGGTAGCGCCAGTTGAGCGCCCAGCTCACGCGTTCGGGCCACCTGGTCGGGACTGTCACGGCGAGCCGCCCGCCGGGTCGAAGCACCCGGACGAGCTCATGGATGGCCCGTTCGTCGTCCCATATGTGCTCGAGGACCTCGGAGCAGATGATGCGGTCGAAGCAGCCCTCGGGGAACGGTAGGTCGAGAGCATCGCCGTTGGCCACGCCCGCCCACGAGTCGATGCCTATCTCGCCTGAATCGACCATCGCTGCCGCGACGCCGCCGACGTCCTCGAGCTCGCCGGCGGAGTAGTCGAGGGCCGTCACACGTGCTCCGCGGCGCATGGCTTCGAAGGCATGGCGCCCACCACCGCAACCGAGGTCGAGGAGGCGTTCACCCTGCAACAGCCCGAGGCGATCGAAATCGACGGTGAGCACTAGCTGCTGACCGCCGCGTCATGCCGCCTCTTCGCGTCGGCCTCGAGCTCCAGGTAGTAGTGCTCTACGGTGCCCTCGGCCGTGCGCCGCCACGTGAACCTGTCGAGTACGCGTCGTCGTCCGGCTTCGCCGATGCGTGCTCGGAGCGGTGCGTCGGCGAGAGCGTCGAGAATCTGGGCTGCGAGCGCCGACGGGTCGGCGGTCGGGACGAGAAGGCCGCCCTCTCCGTGCTTCCCGACCACTTCGGGCAGCGCACCGCCGGTGGTCGCCACCAGGGGCGTGCCGCATGACATCGCCTCGATGGCAGGAAGGGAGAAGCCTTCGTAGAGCGATGGCACGACGGCGATCTCGGCCTCCGCGTAGAGCTCCACAATCCGCTCGTCGCTCACGTCGGTGACGAATTCCACGGCGCCCGAGAGGCCGAGGCGCTCGATGAGCGCGGGCATCGCGCTCTTGTGCCGGGGCCGCCCGATGACGACCAGATGCGCGTCGGGCCGTTCCACACGGATCTTCGCAAGGGCTTCGATCAGGTAGGTGAGGCCCTTCAGCGGCACGTCGGCGCTGGCGGTGGTCATCAGGCGTCCGGGTATCCGGGCTACGTGCGGAAGCGGGCGGAACCGCTGCTGATCGACCCCGACCGGCACGATGTGCAGTGTCGCCAGGTCGACCCCCATCTGGGCGCTGATGTCCTTCTTCGAGTTCGCGGAGACCGTGAGATGCCGCGGTAGCTGACGCGCGACCCGCATCTGCATGTTGAGGAAGCCGTACCAGCGGCGCAGGGTGAGCTTGCGCAGCGGACTCGTCGCGTGTTCGAGCTCCAGGTCGCGATCGACGGTGATCGGATGGTGCAGGGTGTGCACCAGTGGCCATCCGTCTTCGATCATGCCTAGCAGGCCGGTACCCAGGCACTGGTTGTCGTGCACGAGGTCGAAGTCGCCGAGGCGACGCTGGAGCATCTGGCGTGCTCGCAGGGAGAATGTCAGCGGTTCGGGGAATCCGGCTGCGCACATGATCCCGAACTCCTGGAGATCTACCAGGGAGCGGAACTCGTGCGGCCACGGCACTCGAAACGGGTTGTCGCGGCGGTAGAGGTCGAGGCTCGCGACTTCATTGAGGGTGACCGGGTCGTCGAGCTCGGGCCACGGCTGCCCGGCGTAGACCTCGACGTGGTGTCCGAGCTCCGACAGCTCGCGGGTCAGGTGGCGGCTGTACACGCCCTGGCCGCCACAGTGGGGATTGCCCCGATAGACGAGGTAGGCGACCCGCAGGGGGTCGCCTGGACGCGGCAGGGGACGTGCGGAAGTAGGCATGAACCGACAAGGATGCTGGGCGGAGGCCCTCCGAGGCAAGCGGGAGGGGCTTCGGGCCAGGTTCGGGCTGCCCGATCCGTGAGAATATGATGATTCGCCCCATTTGGCAGCATGCCGGTCGCCGGGCCGCGCCGCGAAGGGCGTCGAGGGGCACGACGATCGGCCACACTGCTCGTGCTCGATCGATGCCTCGCAGGGTAGGTAGTAGAAGTGGTTCGGATCAGCTCTTCGATGGTTGCACGCTCGCGCGGGCTCGCCGAGCCCAGGTGGTCACCGAACGGGCGGCGCCTCGCATGGCTCGACTCGTTCGACGCCCGCAGCGATGTGCTGGTCGCACCTGCCGACGGAGCGGGACCTCCCGTAGTCGCCACCGGCGACGTCGCCGTCATTGGAGCAGGCGCCTACGGCGGCGGGTCGTTCGCATGGGCAGCCGAGGATCTGATCGTGGTCGCTGCGGACGACGGTCGTCTCGTCGCAGTTCCGAGCGCTGGTGGGCCGGCAAGGAACCTGTCTCGCGACGGGCGTGCGTTCGCCCCTTCGGTGTCGCCCGACGGTTCGCGGGTTGCGTTCTGCATGGAGCGTGACGACGCCCTCGACGTGGCCGTGGTGCCCGTCGATGGCTCCGCCTGGCCGGTGCGCGTCTCGGAGGGTTCGGACTTCGCGTGGGACCCCGTGTGGTCGCCTGACGGCCGGGCCGTCGCATGGCACGAGTGGGACCTGCCGGACATGCCATGGGATTCGTCGCGCATTGCAGTGCGCGACGTGGAGATCGCGCCCTGCGGTCCTGTGCGGCTGATCGCCGGTGGCGACGGTGTGGCGACGGGCCAGCCGAGGTTCGCGCCCGCAGGGGGGCTGATCGCATTCACGAGCGACGCAGGTGGATGGGCGAACGTCTGGACGTCGTCTCCGGACGGCTCGAACGCGCGCCCCTTGCTGGAGGAGCGGAGCGAGCACGCGGAGCCGTCGTGGGGTCCGGGGCAGCGGTCGTACGCGTGGTCCCCCGACGGCAGCGAGCTCGCCTGGTGCCGCAACGAAGCCGGGTTCGGGCGCCTAGTGATCGGAAGACCCGGCAAGCGGTCGGCGCGTGAGCTGGCGAAGGGGTGGCACCGCCACCTCGACTGGGGGCCTGCGGGGATCACCGCCGTGCACTCGGGTGCCCGGACTCCTAGCCGTGTGGTGGTGCTGGCGGCCGACGGTTCTTCGCGCCGCACGGTGGCAGTCGGGCCGGTCGGCGGATTCGATTCGGCGGGCCTCGTCGAGCCGGAGTCGGTTACGTGGAAGTCGGGCGCCGCTACGGTCGATGGGCTGCTCTGGCGGCCCGCCGGCGCGGAGGCGGCAGCTCCGGGGAACCTGCCGATGTTGGTCCTCGTCCACGGCGGCCCGACCGGCCAGGCTCTCGCCGACTGGCATGCTCGCGCTGCATTCTGGCTCGATCGTGGCTGGGTCGTGCTGATGCCGAACTACCGCGGTTCTACCGGGTACGGGCGGGAGTACATGCGGGGCCTCGACGGGGCGTGGGGCGAGATCGACGTCGCCGACGTTGCGTCGGGGATCAAGCACGCGGGTCGCAGGGGTTGGTGCGACCCCGGGCGTGTGGCGGTCGCGGGCGGGAGCGCCGGTGGTCTGACGGTCCTGCTGCTCTGCGCGCTCCACGGTAACCTCGTGACCGCGGGCGTGAGCTCCTTCGGTGTAACCGACCTGTTCGAGCTCGCGGCAACTACTCACCGTTTCGAGTCGGGCTACCTCGACCGCATCGTCGGCGAGCTTCCGCGATACGCCGGCCGGTATCGCGATCGCTCGCCGATCGCCCACGCAGCCGGCATTGGAGCGCCGGTGCTGATGCTGCACGGGAGCGACGACAAGGTGGTGCCCCGCGCGCAGGCCGACGCGATGGTCGACGCGATGCAACGAGCCGGCGCGACGGTCGAGTACCAGGTGTACGACGGCGAGGGTCACGGGTTCCGGCGGGTCGCCAGCGTCATCGACGAGCTCGACAGGACCGAGGGGTTCCTGCGCAGGTGGGTGATGAAGCGCTGAGAACGTCGCAGTGTGGCGCGATGGTGCGTGGACACCTGCGCGGGATCGTAGGCAGCCATCGGCCGGATGCGCCCGGGAGACGCGGCGGCGAGGGGTGGATCGCGCGGCTTCAGGGAGCGGCCGTGCGTGCTCACGGCCACGATCCCATAGGTGTGCATGCGCGAGTGAGAGAATCTAGTGTGCGTGTCGAGCGGTACTTCGCTTTCGTCGACCTCTCGGGCTTCACCTCGTTCACCGATATCCACGGAGACGAGGAGTCCGTCGAGGTCCTGACCGAGTTCCGAGGCGCGGTGCGGCGTGTAGCGACCGACTACGGCGTGCGGATCGCCAAGTGGCTAGGCGATGGCTGCATGCTCGTTGCCGTCGATGGGTCGCAGCTCGCCGCCGCCGTCATCGAGATGGTGCGCGCCGTCGACGACCTCCGGCTGCCGCTGGCCATGCACGCGGGCGTGGCGGGAGGTCCGGTCATGCTGCTCGAAGGCGACGACTACACGGGCGGACCGGTCAACTTGGCGTCACGCCTATGCGACGTCGCGCAGCCTCACGAGGTGCTCGTGACGCCCGAAGTGGCGCGCATGGCGCCGGACGACGCGGTTCGCGAAGACGTGGGACCGCTCACGTTCCCGGGGATGTCGAAGGCCGTAGAGATCATCCGCCTCGGATGCTCCGAGGTGGACGCATCGCACGAAGACGCCTAGCCGAGAGGCAAGCGGTGCTCCCCGATGTGTCGAGGCGCTGCTTGCCACAGCCGCGTCGTAATATCGGCCAGTCATGAGCCGGTACGTTGTGCACCCGGGACGGCCGCTCGAGGGCGTCGTGAAGATTTCCGGAGCGACCAAGAATTCGGGGTTGAAGCAGATGGCGGCGGCGCTCCTCGCGCCGGGGGTCACCGTCCTGCGGAATCTGCCGCGCGTGGGCGATCTCGATGTCATGATCGACCTCATGCGCGCGATCGGTGCGACTGTCACCCAGGTTGCGCCAGGTGTCATCTCCATCGACACCGCCGGTGATCTGACGCCTGAGGCGCCCTATGAGCTCGTGACGCGCATGCGAGCGTCGATCAACGTGCTCGGACCGCTTCTCGCACGCTGCGGAGAAGCCCGTGTGGCGATGCCTGGCGGCGACAACATCGGCAGGCGCAAGGTCGACATGCACCTGAACGGCCTCGAGATGATGGGTGCGAAGATCCAGGTGCGGCACGGATGCATAGAAGCGCACGCCGACGGACTTCTCGGGGCGCGCCACGTGCTCGAGTTCCCCAGTGTCGGGGCAACCGAGAACCTCCTCATGGCATCGACGCGAGCGAAAGGTTCGAGCACGATCGAGAACGCCGCGCGGGAGCCCGAGGTCACGGAGCTCGCGGCGTTCCTCAACCGCATGGGTGCGCACATAGTGGGGGCCGGGTCGTCGACGATAGAAGTTGACGGCGTCGAGGCGCTCGAACCTTCGGAAGGTGAGATCATCGGTGATCGCATCGAGGCCGGGACCTTGCTCATGGCCTGCGGCATAGCGGGAGGTGAGATCGAGCTCGTCGGCACGCACATCGAGCATCTGGAGATGGTCGTGATGAAGCTCGGAGAGATGGGTATGCGGGTGTCGCCCACACCCGAAGGCCTGTGGGCGCGTGCACCGCGCCGGCTACGCGCCGTCGACATAGCGACCCTGCCGCACCCAGGTTTTGCAACCGACTTCATGCCGCTGGTCACGGCCGCGCTCACCGTCTCGGACGGAGCGGCGATTGTCACCGAGAACGTCTACGACGGTCGCTTCCAGTTCGTTGACGAGCTCGCCCGGATGGGCGCTGACGTTCGTAACGAGGGCCGCCACGCCGTCGTGCGGGGCGTCGAGCGTCTCTCGGGCGCCCCGGTGAAGGCATTCGATGTGCGTGCCGGCGCAGCGCTCGTCATTGCCGGACTCGCCGCCGAGGGAGAGACCGTGGTTCACGACGGGCGTCACATCGACCGGGGCTACCCGGACCTCGCTGCCACGCTGCGGACGGTGGGCGCCGACGTCGAGCGCCTCGACGACTGAGCTCCGCACCGGGGCGTTGCCGCGGCGGGGTCGGCACCTGCGATACTTGGGGGGTCCCGAGTCCCGTCGGTGCTGCTCGCTCAGCACGAAACCACAGGAGCAAGGAATGGCGCTCGATCTCGTCGGCATGGAGGAAAGCATCCAAGAAGCGATCGAGGCGATCCGACCCGCCCTGCAGTCCGACGGCGGTGACATCGTCTACCGGAGCATCGATCCCGACGGCGTTGTGCATGTCGGTCTCCTCGGAGCGTGCGGCAGCTGCCCCGTATCGATGATGACCCTCAAGGCGGGTGTCGAGCGGATCATCATGGACCGCGTCCCAGGGGTGACCGAGGTCGTTGCCGACGAGTAGCGCCCGTTCGCAGCTGCCCGGCCGGCCGAGCATCCCGCCAGAATGAACGCGACCATTGACGTGCTCGTTTCACGCGCCCTCGCGGGAGAACGGCAAGCGGTGGCGAAGCTGATCTCGATCGTGGAAGCCGGTGGTGGTCCGGCCCGAGACGTGATCGCGATGCTGCACCCGCATACCGGGCGTGCGTGGTCCGTAGGCATCACCGGTGCGCCGGGTGCGGGCAAGTCGACGCTCACCGACAAGATCGTCATGCACATCAGGGAACGGGGTGAGCGCGTCGGGGTTCTCGCCGTCGATCCGACGAGCCCTTTCAGCGGCGGCGCGATCCTCGGTGACCGTGTGAGGATGCAGGGGCACGCGACCGACCCTGGGGTGTTCATACGTTCGATGGCGACGCGGGGACATCTCGGCGGTCTCGCCCTGGCGGCACCGCAGGCGGTCCGCGTCCTCGACGCCGCCGGGATGCCGTGGGTTCTGATCGAGACGGTCGGGGTGGGTCAGGTCGAGGTCGAAGTCGCGGCGCAGGCCGACACGACGATCGTGGTCGTGAACCCCGGATGGGGGGACGCCGTTCAAGCTGCCAAGGCGGGCCTGATGGAGACGGCAGACCTCTTCGTGGTCAACAAGGCCGATCGCTCCGGCTGCGAGGAGACGGTGAGCGATCTCGAAGGAATGCTCGCCTTGGCCTGCGAGCAGGCGTGGAGGCCGCCGGTCCTGCTCACCGTCGCCACCGACGGAACAGGTGTGAGTGAGCTGATGGAGGCGGTGATCCGACACCGTGCTCACCTGGAGAGCGACGGTCGGCTCGCAGAGCGCCGTGAGAGGCGCCTTCGCGACGAGATGCGCATGATCGTCGCCGAGCGGCTCCACGAGCGAGCCGGCGCGCTCTGCACGGGCGATCGATTCGAGACGCTGCTGCGCGCAGTCTCGGATCGGGAGCGTGATCCGTTCGCCGCAGTCGACTTGCTTCTGGACCGGTGACCGCAGAGCGCGGGTCCGCCGTGTCTGCGACGCCGAGTGTCGGGCACAGGCTGCATCAGACGGGTGCCTCGAACGAGGACGCTCGGCACCCGCTGGCCCGGGCGCTCGTGGCGTCGGCGCTCCACCTGCTCCCGGCAGGCACTCCGGTGTATGCGCAGGTGGCAACCGGGAACGTGGCGTCGCTGAGGGCGCTCATCGCAGGGGGGTTGCGCCCCGTCTGTGCCGAGGTGCTCTTCCCGCGCGACGCGACTGCCGTGTCCTGACGCTGCGCAACCGGCGCAGTCGGTGTTCGGCCACTCGAGATCCGCGGGTCTGCTGCCGCTTGACGATGCGCACGCCTCGGACGTGAGACAAGACCTCGCGTGCCGGGTAGCCTCGACGACCATGACCGACGAGCTGGTGATCATCGAAGAGCACGACGACGGTGTAGCCCTGCTGCGACTCAACCGCCCGCCGATGAACCCGTTGTCGTGTGCGCTCCTCGGCGAGCTGGAAGCCGCGGCGGGAAGGCTGTCGGCGGATCCCACGGTTCGGGCCGTGGTGGTGGCAGGCTCGGAGAAGGCATTCGCCGCGGGTGCCGACATCAACGAGCTCGAAGGCGACGGCGCCGCGCGCCGTGTCGGTGTGGCGTTCCGTGCGGCGTTCGATGCCGTAGCGGGGATTCCCCTGCCGGTCGTTGCAGCAATTCGCGGATACGCGCTCGGTGGCGGTTTCGAGCTCGCGATGGCCTGCGATCTGCGCGTCGCTGCCGACAGCGCTCGCGTCGGTCAGCCGGAGATACTGCTCGGAATCATCCCCGGGGCAGGTGGCACGCAGCGCCTTACCCGGCTCGTCGGGCTGTCGCGCGCGAAGGATCTCGTATGGAGTGGGCGTCAGGTCCGCTCCGACGAGGCCCTAGCCATCGGCCTGGTCGACAAGGTCGTGCCTGCCGACGAGGTGGAAGATGCCGCCATTCGTTGGGCTGCCTCGTTCGCCGGCGGCGCCACGGTTGCAATGTCACTCGCCAAGCGTGCCATCGACGGGGGCATCGGCGGCCCGTTGTCGGCGGGGCTCGACCTCGAGCTCGAGTGCTTCGTGAAGTCGTTCGAGAGCGAAGACGCGAAGATCGGCATTGCCGCTTATCTCGAGCACGG
>Ga0172369_10006981_pt1 | contig 13260 bp, 15 predicted proteins | sample LakKiv25m_FD_114539 | JGI IMG/M metagenome (GOLD analysis project Ga0172369, IMG submission 114539) | Freshwater microbial communities from Kabuno Bay, South-Kivu, Congo - kab_022012_11.25m | ecosystem: Environmental > Aquatic > Freshwater > Lake | place: Democratic Republic of the Congo... | reverse complement strand
GCGTTTGTTCTTCCCAGCTGTCCATCGCCATTTCATACTCACGAGCCTGCTGAACAGCCTTGTCAGTAATGATCAGGTTCTCATCAATGCTGTCGTTCAGCCGCAGGATTTCATCGCCGCCCTTGCCCATGATCTCGGCAAACTTGACACCCTGCCGCCCAAACTTCTCCATCAGAAAAGCTGCGCGCTCCTGACCGGGGTTCAGTTTCAGATATTCATCCGACAACTTGGCCAGCGTTTGCACGTTGAGCGCCAAACCTTCGTTGGTCAGTTTGCGCATGGCCACGGTCAGGTCGCCCGTGGAAATTTTATAATCATCCGCCAGCTGGATCAGGCGGCTGGTTTCTTCGGCGCTCTGCCCGCTGATCTGCGAAAGGCGCCGGACTTCATCCGCATACGCCACGGTCGCATCCACTGACTCTTTGCCAAAATTGATGATCTCGCTGGTCAGGGCTTCAATCGCGCCGCCCGAGGTGAGCATTTGCACGGCATTTCCAATGCCCGCGAAGGACCCGGAAATGCCGCGCAGAATCTGCGATGCGCTGTCTTTTGCCGTGACAATAATCTCGACCTTCTCAGCCATGTTTTACCTTTTCCACTTTTGAACGTGCGTTCTTGCGGGCTTTCCAGCGTTCGTACCACTGCACCATGTCACCACCCGCAATTTCCCAGGGTTTCATATTCCATTCAACTGCCGCATCCAGCACGGGCACCCACCAGGGGGCAACGGCTGCGCCGCTCATCAGCGCTTGTTCTAGCCGTTGCCGCTCGTAGGGTTTACCAGCGCATCCGAGAGGGCGTGGATAAAATCATTCTGGACCCGTGTAAATTCTGCCATGCTGCGGTGACTCATCTCATCAATGGCATTTTTGGCATCCGCGCCAGAGAGTAAGTTGCCATTATCATCAGCGACGCACATCAGCATGGTTTTATAGGTATCAATCTGGTTGCCTTGCACAATCCCAAAATAAGCCGATGGCGGCAGTTCTTTCAATAGCTTTTCTACGTTTACGATAAATTTCATGGCAAAACCGCGATTTCATTTACGAATAAAAGCTGTAAATATTTCGCGGCTGTCGCGTTGTAGCGAATGCGGAAGGTGCATGAAATGGTATCGTTGCCAGCGTCCGAGGATAACGCGGCGAAACTGGCGTAACGCCCAACGGCATCAATCTGGAAGGTCTTATAAGTGTAGGTCCCGGCGGATGTCAGAGCGGAGCCCTGGAAGGTTAGTCTCACCTGGCGTGGAGTGCTTGCGCGCCATGCAGCTTTCTCAATTACTGCGCTGGCGTTATGCTCATAGACCAGTGTCAGTTCAGCCAGCGGGCTGACCTGTTTCAGCAAGCTGAAGGCCAGCGATCCGTCCGCGGTAGGCTGCGCGCGCCAGCCGGTGGTTACTTTCAGCGACATGGATAAGAGTGTGTTGGATACCTGCGTGCTGCCGATCGTTGATGTGGCATCGTCAATATAGAGCTTGCCCTTGTTGAACAGGATTTCTTCAACATCCTGCAAGTCTGATGCGCTCAAGGCGTCAAAAGTGGAAGATGTCCAGGAGGCGCCGCGCCAGCTGGCAGTAAGCATGAGCGCCTGGCTGTACGCGCCTTCGATGGTGAATTCGGGCACGAAACAGAACGGCATTTCTTCAGCGCTGGCATTATCACCCGCGCGCAGGGTGTAAGTTGTCAGGTCGCTGGCGCTGAAGACGCTGGTGGTTGGCAGAATATATTCCCATATCTGCCCGCTGCCCGCGCCGTCCACACTGGCAGCCGTGGTATGGAGCGCGGCCTGGAATGGGTGCAGCTGCTCAAAGGTCAGCGGGGCAGTGTAGGCCAGGCTGCCAACTTCCTGGGCAACATACGACCGGTCAGTTCCTGGGACAATGCCGATATTTTCGTTCGGAAAGATGTGTTCGGTATCATCCGATGGCACACCCTGCCCGCGCAGGAAGGTGGTGCAGGTCGCGGCTGTGCCTTGTGTTGCTTCAGCGCCGATCTGTATCCGGCGAAGTGCTTCAATTCCGTTTGCCATTTATCAATCTCCTAAGTCAGTATTTTGACGCCGCGCATGATAAATCGGTATCCGCGCATCGGGTCAGCGGCATAATCAATGCGCGGTAAAAACGAGTAGTCAACCCGGTCAAATGTTTCGATGGTTGCGCCAAAGCGCCCACCAGTATTGGCCATTTGCGCCAATAATGCAGCTGGTATGCTGTCGACAAATGGGATAAACGCTGCCATAAAACGCGCCAGTTGTTGTTGCTGTTGCGGTTCCAGCACGTCAATTGTGATGTCGTGCAGCCCGCGCTGAGTACCAATGGCGTAGTTTCCGAAGTTCCCCAATGCCGGGTAAACCACGGCTACTGGGAAAGCGTTGGGGTTATCCGGTGCGTAGTCATGCGCCTGGCGTATTCCAGACACGGCACGCACCACGGATGCGATTTGAATACAGGCAGCGTCCAGTTTGGCGGTCATACCTTCCTCACAAACTCATTAATCAAGTGGTAATAATCGCCGTCTTTTTCTTTGATCTGTACCTGGATCTCGCCCATACTCGCCATACTCGCCACACCCAGCGGTGTGGAAAGTCGCTTGAACAGGCGTGCCGATAGCAGGATGCAGGCTTGCTTGATCTTCATCGGTACGGATGGCCATCCAAATACGCCTGTGATCTTCACCGCTTTGGGGTAGGTCGGAAAGATGTACGCGCCGATGGAAGTCATTTCAATGGATGTGTACGGTCTACCCATCGCAGTGGCGTTGTATGGAATCAGGTCATAATCTGCGGATGCGCTCCATAAACTTGACCATGTACGGTTGTTTGCGTCGTCTGTTGCCAGTTCTGTGATCGTTACGATGTCATCATTGCAGAACAGCTTCTCTGCAAACTCCGCGCTGTAATATCGCGTTTCATCCGTTGCCGATTTGTAAAAGAAGCGCCCGCAGTCACTGTCGATTGTGCGGCTGGCTGCTTCAATGATTACTTCCAGCAGGGCATCTGATGTGGTATCGCTCGCGCTGATGTTCAGCACATCCGGCCCTTTCATCGTGCTGGTGTCTGTATAACCATTTGTAATTGTCATTGACTGGCTCCCGTAACGGCTTCCAGCGATTTCTTACCGCCAGCCGCCCGCATAAGACCATCAAACAGGTTCATATAAACTGCATTTTCATCAAACACGCCTTTCATCGCTCCTGCGTCATAGGCGTGGCGGCCCATTGTCCAGATAAATTCTGATAATTGCGTTATTGCTTTTGGATGCCCGGTCTGGTTGACGATGTTCCAGACATATTCGACCATGCCGCCCACGTGATACATCATCACGCGCTTGTTTTCGCCATCCTTCTGACTTCTGGCCATGCTGTACTCATATTCCTGGCGATAGATGGCTCGCTCGCCATAATTGGAATAACGCTCTGCTTCTGACATTGATCCCGAGTAAGCACCGCATTGCGAAGCTGCTTCCTGATAGCTCAGGATCAAATCTTTTACCTTCTGCCATTCTTTGTGATCAAGATGTTTTTGAATGGCTTTCTTGATATTGCTCAGGTTCTTATCGGCGCTTTGCCAGCTTGAATTGTGATGGCGGATGCGCTCTTTGTAATACTCAGTACCAAGCTGCACTTCGCCTTCATACCCGTACATGGGCGCAATAAACGCATTTGACCAGCACTTCATCACCACGGTCACGCCTCTGCCGCGCAGGTAGGCAAGCCAGAACTTAAAGCACTCAGCTTGATAACTGTACTCAGTATTACTGACCAGGTCGCTTCCGTAAATTTCGATGTAGGTTCTTTCCTGGATCGCGGCAAGCGCGAGCGCATACGCAAAGGAAGATGTGAAATACTTTTCTCCGGTCAACGCCACGGCCTGGCCGAGCGGATAAATACAACTGTTAGGGACGCGCGGGTCCTGTTCCTGCATATAGATAGGTCTGTCACCGTGCTGTTTCTGCAGCCAATCCCAGTGATTGGTATTGCTGCGGTTGAACGGGCTGGTGTATATCTCGGGCTTGTGCATCTGGAAACAGGCATCCCAGCGCTTGCACCATTGTTTTGCAGGATCATCTGGCGTCTCGATCGGGTTGGCCATAGCCGCTTCGTTAAAGACCCAGATGTCAAAATCCCCATCATTCCAGGGGGCGTTATCGCGGGTGTCAGGGTGGGTTCCTACAATTGCAAGTTTTTTCATAATGGGGAAAGGGGCAGGCTGTTACACCTGCCCCAATTGTTTATGTTGCGGAAATCATGCTGGATTGAGAAACGCGCGGTTCGAGCTGCACGAATGCAGACACGTTTGTGACGGTCAAAGCAGCGTCCGGGGTTACAACAGCGGCGACATAAATCGCATCAGCCTTAGCGGCCAAAATCTTTGATGGGTCGATGTCAATTGCTAACATCTTGCCATCCACAGAGATGCTTGTGAGTGCCGCCCCAGCAGTTGTGGCTGCTGTAATATCGCCCCAGGCATTTGACCCAACGGCAGATGATAAGCGGTAATTGAATGCCACAGCCGAGGCGCCGGTTCCAGCTTGAACGGTTGCAGCGAGCAAGGTCACAGTCACGGGTTGGTCATCGGATACACCGGTCACCGTCCCAAAATGAACGAACAGGGTTCCGCCATGAGCACCACCCAATTTGACATAGGGTGTGGTCAACGCGGTGGCTGCGGTATCCTGTGGGGATAACAGCGGGATGGTGTTTAATCCACTTGCAAAACGGTCATAAATCATTTTTCACCTCGTTTGATTGTCAGCGCCAGCCAATGATTTCTCACCGGCTGGTCACTGAAAGGTTGGTTAGCTGGCAGCGGTCAGGCTGACAAAAGCGGACTGAGTAGAGCTTCCCTTGTAGGGGGTGACGGGGGAAGACATTGAAGTCTGTCCGTCACAGCGGTATACAAAGCGGAAGGTAGTCTCATCGGTCAGGAACTGCACGTGGATGCTGGTCGCGGACTGAATATCTGTCTTTTCCCAGTACAGGTATTCGCGCATGTCCGCCAGGAGAATATCTCCCTGGGTTCCCAGCGCCGGGTTGAATTCGGTCTCGATGACCGGGCGGCCATAGATGCGCATGACGCCATCTTGCCCGTAAGAAATATACGGGGAAAGCACGCTAGTGGTCGATCCGGGGAAGTACAGCGCATCAAGCTGAGGATGAACCTCGCTGTTGATGTACCAGGTGGCATTGGGCTTGTTGCGGGAAGACATACGCGCCCACATGGCAACAATATCAGCGTGCTGGATCTTGTTCGCATCTACGCGAGCAATCCCAACCAGAGCGCCTGAAGCCAGGACGCCTTGCGGGCCACCAACGCCAGAGCCATTCAATACATCGTCATTGGCCATGAACATCAGTTCTTCGCGGCAGCCCACATTCACGATTTCGCTGAACATGGCGGCATCCTGAAGCAGCTCATCAGTGCCATAAACAACAGCGGCATATTTCTTCAATTCCCAATTAATACGGCGGAATTTCGGCTTGCTGGCGGTCTTGGTTCCGCCTTCGTTCAGGCGATAACCCTGAATGCCACCCCAACGGGACCCGGTCACACGGCTGGTTTCGTCTACGCCGTTGAGCCAGCCATAATTACTATTTGAGGAAACGGGCAAGCGGCGAGCGGCACGGGTGTATGGCCCTTCTTCGTGGATGGGCTTGATGACTTCAGCCACCAGGGTGGGTTCGAGCAAATAACCACCATCAGCCGGTACGCCTTCGGATGCTCCGCTGGCTTTCATGGCTTCGATTTCAAGCGACTTGAGAGCCTGCAAGCGGGGGTGAGTGTTGCGCCCCATGCTCATCACGTCATTCTTGATGGCGCGGGCTTGTTCGGCCAGCGAGTGGAATTTACGATCGCCAGCATCCTCGGTAACAACGATGGTTGATTTTGTTTCGACCGCAGGAAGGCTGGCAAGCGCGGATTTGACACCTTCAGAGATGCCTTCCGCTACTGCTTGTTTGATTTCTTCAGTTTCCATAATATTTTTCCTTTTTTTGATGAATGGATTATGTGCTTTATCGCCGTCCGCTTAGCCTGCGGCCTGGCGTAATTGCTTTGCTATTGCAGATCCAACCTGGCGCCCAATTTCGCGAAAGTCAATCTCGTCATCGTCCACATCCGAGGGCATATCTGCCAGGCTTTTGGCTGCTACCATATTGCGTGGCTCAGCCGGGAATGGTGTCAGACTGACTTCGGCTATCTGCCATTGTTTGATGGTTGCGCCATCGCGCACTACGGCATGAGCAGCGGCACCGGTGGACCAGCCGAGTTTATCCAGGTATTTCGCGTATTTCTCAGCGGTGTACAGAATGGCGTCTTCGATAATGATCCCATCCTCCGCCATCTTCAGCGTGGCTTTGCCAATCGGGTCGGTTACCCGGACACTATGACCGGATTTTGTGCCCATCGGTTGGGCATGGTGCAGCATGATGTCCACTTTCTTTGTGGTCTCACCTGCAAAGCCATAATTTGTACTTCGGCTGAATCCTTCGCCCGCCAGATCCTGACCGCCAAAACGTACAGCATAGCCGCCCAACTTCCCATTGAGAGATTTGACAGCGCTGCCGTAAGAGATGAGCAGATCACCCCCTTTCGCGGGTTGCATGGCGCCTTCCGGCATTTCTACCTCTGGCGTTTCTGTTTCAGTTTCTGAGCCATCTTCCGGCTTATCTTCTTCATCCGGAACGAGTTGCTTTGCCAGCGCTACAATGCCCTTGATAATTTCGGCATTGGCCTTGCTGATCGAGCGGCCAAACTTCATGGCGTCTTCGGACAGGTAAAACGATTTGTGCGCGTCAGGCAGGCTTTTGCCCTCAACCACGCTGGTATAGCAAATACCGTAAGCGGCTTCTTCGCTCTGTCCGCTTTCCATGACTTTCTCTTTGCAGCTTGCAAACTTGTCTTCCAATTCAGCAGGTACGTTTTTTGGCATATTCATCTCCTGGGTAACAAAAAAGCCCGGCGCCACAGGTACGCAAAAATATCTTTGCATACACTATGACGCCGGGCCGCTCTTTTGACTTATCCTGTCAACCTGTCGGGGCACTCATCATTAAACTATTCAGTTGATGAAAACATTTTAGCATAAATATTCGGTGAATGTCAAGCAGTCTGCGGGTTGGGCAATTCAATAAAAAGGATGACCAACAGGCGGCGCTTTCAGCGCTTCGATCAATTCCCAGGCAACACGTCTGCCAATATCGAAGAAGAAATTTTTATCCATATCTGCTATCTCCTTATCACCTGGGTAAACACTTTTTCAAAGATTGCACTTGCCTTGCCAGAAGAAAAGAACTCATTGGCAACATCTACCAGCTTACGCCAGCCGGTAAGCGCGTGCTGTGGCTGCTGGTCTTCACCGATCACATAAGGGGCATAGGTGGCGCTGTTCTTGAGCAATGCGCCAGTATCACCATAAGGCTCGATTGCCCAACTCTCCATGATACGCTCGCTCATACCATCACTCTGGCGGGTATATCCGTATGGCAAGCCCTGTTCACGCCGCATGGCAAAGTAAAAGCGGCGCTGTTTCTCGCTCGCCCATTCCACGGGGCTGTTAGCGGGTCCAGGGTACGGGCGCGCTTCGGCTTCAAGTTCTTTGGCTGTGGCGATGCTGGCGGCCTGAGCGGCACGCTGCCAGGTAACCGGATCTAACAATTGATTGAGCGCAGGGTCAGAATTTACCGAGAATGTGATCATTTGATTCTCACCTGGCAAGCGCATCTGCAGTTGATATGTGCTGGCGGATTGTCGTATTCTTTGCCTTCATCGTCTACGAACCTTTCATCAATCCCAACTGATTGGCCATCCAATGAGCCGCAGATCGGGCATACTTTCTCGTCTTCACTGGTCAGCCATTCGCGCACGGTCTGCACGCCCATATCAGCGAGCATGTTCTGATAAATCTGTTCTCCCGCAGCGAAGGCCCTGGTAACTTCGGTTATCGCGATCATTTCTGCGCGGGCTTCTCCGAAGGTGCCAGCCAGTTTATCGAAAATGTCCTGGTTAGTCATGCCGGGTGTATTGGTGAAAGCGGTCACGGCATTGGCTACCGTCTCGCGCGTGGTTGCATCAATTCCCCTGACCATGTCATAGCTGTACTGACTGGCCCATGCTTCAGCGGCAGCATCCACGGCAGCCGGATCAAAGCCGACACCCAACACCGTGGCTTCTTCTTCGGCATTATCCGCAGCAATGTTCGCCAGTTCGTTTTCGATCATCGCCCTTAATTTTTTAGCGAATTCATCAGTCATGGGAGGCTGCCCGTTGGAAATGTTTCTGGCGGTCAGGTTCCAATACTGTTTCATCAAACCGCCGATCTTGTCTTGCAGTTCCTTCTCAGCCTGTCCCTGCCAGGTTCTCCGGTCACGCCTTGCTTTTATCTGCACTTTGCCCACCATGCGCGCTTTTATATTCAGGTACGGCAGCACCCCAGGCACGGCTTTGATCGCGGCTTGTATTGCGGAATTCAGGAAAGATTCGATCATAATATCCTTATATTTGAAAATGAGCAGTCACGATCGTCTTGAAAAACTAGTCGCTGCCCCCACGGGCGGCGTGGATTGAAACCTGCTTGGGCACATTGACGTTGACCACTGGAGCGGCCTGATCCGGCACGTTGACGGTCACAACGGGCGTGGGCTGCTGGGGCACGTTCACGGTGACATTCGGCTCGCCCGGCTGCGGCATTTGCGCTGTCAGGTTGATGGTGTAAGACGGAATGACGACCGGCGCGGACTTGGTTGCTTCGGCTGCTTTGTTGATGGCTTCTGCCAGGGCGAGAATATCCGGGTCGGATGTCTTTGTTTCCAGTTTCGCGGGTCCGTCTTTCAACGCATCCCGCACGTCCTGCCAATCCTGCCCGCTCTCTATCGCCTTTACGGCCCATTCTGGCAGGTTCAGCGCGTGCCAGGCGACTGTCTTACCGGCTTTCACGCATTTGGCGCGCCATCTGTCCAGTTCGACAATCGCTTTGATCTGCGTGGGGTTTGTTTCGGTTGTATCCAGCTCTGCAACCGGCGCAAGGGGTGTGAACGCGGGTTGTTCTGGCACGGCAGGCGCGGGCGGAGGTTCCGGTTTTTTGTTGGCGTCGTCAATCGACAGCTGGATCCGGTCGATCAATTCCGGAGAGAGCTCCAATCCAAGAATATCAATGCTGGCCTTGAGCGCTTCGGCTGGTCCCATCGCGCGTTCAAATGACTTGGCAATGCCTTCCAGACCTTTGATCTTTTCTCCCAGCACGATGCTGAATTCTTCCATGCGCCTGGGCTCAAAGTTGAGCTTGAAACCATACGGTTTCAATACCTGCTCGTTGACTGCGTTCTGGATCACTCTGGCCAACGGCATGATCTCGGATGTCACAAACACCAGCGTGTCATTGGCCGCGGTGGCGTAATTGGCCGCATTGCCCCACACGCGCGAAGCCGGCACGCCAAAGGCTTCCAGGATATCCTGCTTGATTTCTTTGACGATCTCCACGTTCTTGAGTTCATCCAACCCGCCGCCAATGGCGCTGATGGTCATGGTCTTTTTGATCACGCGAATTTTAGTCAACGCGCGCTTGACGCCTGTCAGCATACGGGTAAGGTAGTCCTCAATTTCGCGCTTCTCGTCTTCGTTCGCGGGTGGTGCTTCGCTCTGCGCAATGAAAGCCTTGACCATTCCGCTGTTCATGTAGTTGTCAATAAATGTGCTGATGGCCGACAATGCCCCGGCTGCTTTAAGCGCCCTGCGCAGCGGGTACGATATGGCAGGGCCAAACTCAACCTTTGGATCAGGCATCCAGATATACAGCACGTCTTTGGCGGGGATGCTCCTGGTTTCGCCAGCGCGCTGAAAGGTCAGTGTTTCGGGCGTGGTGGTGGGCAAAATCAATGGCTTGATATTGTTAAACGCCCAATAGTGCAGCCCTTTGGCAAAGCCGGCCGGGTTGTTACGCTTTTTCCAATACGCCTGGCCAGACATGACTAGCGATGCGGCTGATAACCAAAGAAACGAATATGGGTCGGGAAAGGCGCCGGTGATGTTCTGGTAATCGTCCGAATCGTCAACGACGTTTCCGCGCGAGTCGTAGATGCTGAACGGCAGATCGGCCATTCCTTTTCCAATCTCATCAATGCAGTCTGCCACAGTCGGGACCAGCTCGCGCTCATCGACGGTTGTTTCTCCTCCGATAATATCCCAGCCGCGGTTGTCATCCACATTCCAGGGGTTTAGTGATTTTGTCGCCGGTGTGTAAATTTTTGCCATTTTTCTCCTTTTACCAGGCCCAGCCGGGTATGGCGCAGGCTGCCAACATGCCGGACACCGCGTCTACCTGGTCATCGTGTTCGACTTCGGGGAACGCGCAGAATTCATCGATCAATGTCGCATTCCATTCTGCACGTTTCAAAAATAACTTGCCTTGTTCCGCGCGTGCCAGGACAGGTTGCGCCCGCGTGATCTTGTCTTGCGTGGGTGTCACGCCACGGAACGAGATACCTGCCAGGGTTGGCTCCGCCAGAAGTAAATCAAGTAATCCCTTTTGCGTTCCGGCTGTTTCAATAAATTGCGCTACGCCAGCGCCATCAGATAATGCGGTGTCTCGAATGATGCGGATCAGCGCAGGCCATTCCCAGCGACCGCGCACGATGTCAAGCACATGCACATTACCATCGGCATCCATACCGCCCAAACATCCTACCGAGTAGTCCGCCTGGGTCTTAGTGGATGCGGCTAGGTCCCAATGGCGGGTAAGTGAATTGACTTTGGGCATTTCATCCGAATAATTAAAATACGTTCTCTTGAACATAGCGCCCGCAAGTTGTACGAACTCGGCTTCATACTCCTGACGAAAGACCAGCGCGGGCAAGGTGGACTTTGCCGCCTCGATTTCAGCCGGGTCGATATAAGGATTGCTGCTGGTAGGCAGTTGCCATGAACGCCAATCAGGAAAGGTGTTCTGCATTGCGAACAGATCAGCGAAGTGGTTGTAACCTTTCGGGGTGGAGATAAACATTGCGCAGCCTTTGCGGTCTGATAATGCCGGCCTGAGCTGCTGTTGCCAGATGTCAGCAAAGCCGCGAATATGAGCGCACTCGTCCACGATTAGAAGATCGAGTCCTTCACCGCGTAAACCACCTTCACTGTCTGCCGATCGGACAAATATCCATCCGTTGTTGATGGAAAGCCGCCGGTCTGTGATCTTCGCGCCGGGCAGCTGCCTGCCGAGCCACTCCACCGCGCGCCAGCCGACTTCCGCGATTTGGTAAGACGGTCCAACCCACATAACATGACCGCCCTCCAGGACTGATTTGATCGCCATCGCCGCACACATACGGGTTTTCCCGTAACGCCTGCCCGCGCTGATGACACGGAACCGGGTAGTATCCTGCGCGATGGCTTTCTGCGAAGGATGTAATGGGGGCAGGGTAATTTCATTTATCAGTTTCATCTTCAGGCCACACAAGCTTTACTGTGATCTTCCCGGATTGCTTAACATTCAGTTCGTCGGGCACTTTTCCATATGCATATTGTAGGAATGTTTCACGCTGTTTTTTATCCTGCATCATCTGGCGCAGGATGAGCTCGACCGCCGTCATATCGCCCTGTTTTGTCTCAATGGCCTCGTGGGCGAGTTGCAGCGCAAGCTTCCGAAGCTGGTCGAAACTCTTGGGGCGACCTTTGCGGTTGATGCGCTTGTCACCTTTGACAAAACGTGGCGTAGGGTTTGGATTGCTCATTGTTGTTTATTGTTGTATTTCTTCAATACGCTCAATGTTCAGTTCCGGGAACGCTGTCGCCATGCGCTCAAGGATGACAGCACAGTATTTTGGACTGATATCGATTGCGCGACATTTACGCTGTAAATTCTCGCAGGCAATGATGGTCGTGCCGGAGCCCGAAAAACTTTCAAAAATAATTTCACCTTCTTCGCTATAATTTTCGATAAGGTCGATCCACATAGACAAAGGTTTTGGGCATGGGTGATTAGCCACACCTTGCTGGTTTGATATTGGAAAATCAAATAAATCGTTTGCTCGCTTTTTTTTCCATTTATCGCCAAAAAATAAAACCGGTTCCCAGCACAAAAACCGCGCTACCTTTCCATGTGTCATACTATTGGATTTTGTCCACGGGGCCCAATGATAAGGTTCAAACCATCGCAACCATAACGCCAGGTGGTAACAACCTGGCGTTACAATCTGTTTTCCGCTCACAGATCGACAAAGATCAAACCATGCGCGGCTAAATTCTTCGTATTTTTCAGCGGTTTTTACATCATCAACCGTTTCGCCGTCATAAGCAAAGCCGACATTATAAGGCGGGTCAACTGGCGCGAGTTCCGCCTTCTCCCCACCCATTACCCTATCTACATCTTCTCGCTTGGTGCTATCACCGCATAGCAATCGATGTTCACCAATCTGCCACAGGTCGCCGGTCTTTACCTGCCACTTCTCGTTCAACTCAGCGGCCCGGTCAATCTGTGGTTCCGCATCAGCGCCACCAGCTGGTGACAAATCTTCAAATCCCCACTCGCCCAATTCCAGCGGCTCGAAGTCAGAAACGATCTGCTCTGGCTTCCACCACAGATCAAGTTCAGCAACCTTATTATCTGCATAAGCCAAAGTCCTACCGCGCTTGTCAGTCTCGCTGTACAAATCAAGATCCATGCGCTTGACGACGACCAATTCTTTACCGTCAGTTTCCACAATGCGCACAGGCAGTCCAATCTCAGCCGCGCCCTCAATCGTTTTATTTCCCGCAATGATATTGCCGTTCTTGTCGGCGAGAATGGAACGACCAGCGCCGAGTTTGCGCAGGCTCTTTTCAAGCAGTCCACGCCCTCGCTGCGTGCCTTCATTCGCGTTCTGTGAGTCCGGTCTCAATCCGCTATCTTCTATTTTCATATCTTCCAGCTCGTCCAGTTACTGCCATTATTTCTGAGCGAGAGATAACCGCCATCCACCCGGCCCCACAAACCACCGCGGCCAATGATGACCTCAAAAATGGTCACCGACTGACCGGTAGCGACGGACCTGACAACCGGCGCAGCGGTCGTAGGCGATGAGCGCACATTCAGCCCAGGGAAACCTGTCACTTTGACAGACTTAGGTAACTGCGCGTCCACACTGACCAACATCCCCATATCAACCCACCAGGGGCCGCCGAGGATAGGCACGTAGACCGGCTTAGTACGCTCGCCCCAACCGTTGGTTTTGTTGTAGTCGTAAACCATGCTGACCACATCCGGGTTATCGAATGGATTCACGCTGCCAACCTCGG
>Ga0172369_10006978_pt1 | contig 13263 bp, 12 predicted proteins | sample LakKiv25m_FD_114539 | JGI IMG/M metagenome (GOLD analysis project Ga0172369, IMG submission 114539) | Freshwater microbial communities from Kabuno Bay, South-Kivu, Congo - kab_022012_11.25m | ecosystem: Environmental > Aquatic > Freshwater > Lake | place: Democratic Republic of the Congo... | reverse complement strand
TCATTCCCTTGATGAATTGGTGGAGTTTTTCGAGAGCAACGATCTGGGCGAATATTTGGAAGCCCTGCCGGAAGCCCATTTTGATATTGACATCCAACGAAGGATTCACATTTTTGCCCTCGATGAGGACTTGGCGGAGAGGCTGACTGCCATCGCCAGGGAGAAACAAATGCCATCCAAGACGCTCATCAATGAATGGCTAAGGGAAAAGATTCTAGAGCAGGCCTGACCTGGTTTGATCGACCGCTCAAAACAGTGTCTATCCGAAAACCAAATTCGGTGTCGTAGATCGCCCGTATTGTTTTACCGGAATAGCCGCTCATACCAACTATCACTTCTTACGAGCCAATCTCAATGGAACGAAAAAAGATTTCCACGCACCTATTCAATTTGAATTTGTTTTCCGGCGAACTCTTGCGCGGCGCTTTGCTCTGCGTGGGAAACATGCAGAAGCACAATTGCATGACCATAAGCTGGGCAACCATGGGCGTGCTTTGGAATCGGCATATTTTTGTCGTTTACGTCCGCCCGACGCGCTATACCTTTGGTCTCATCAACAGCTACCCGGATTTCACCGTCAATTTTTTCTCGGCGGAATGTCGCGACAAGCTTGCCTACTGTGGGACTGTTTCGGGTAGGGACGTCGATAAGTTTGCAGAAGCTGGCCTTTCAGTTGTTGCAAGCAAGAAAGTCGACTCTCCAAGCGTAGATGAATCCCATTTGATCATTGAAGCACGAACCATTTATGCCCAGGACCTTGATCCGCGCGCCTTTGTCGATCCGCGAATCAACGATCATTATCCCAGAAAAGATTATCATCGCATGTTTATGGGCGAGATCGCCCACATAAGCGGCGTTGCTGAGTTTCTTGCATAAGCGGCCATCGTTTCTGCAAACATCTTTAATCCATGTTTTCATCACCACCTGTTTCTAACTTCGCCTCCGTTTTGTGGGTTTCGAGTACCACTTCTTATTTCGACGAATGAGTGCCTTACAGCATCACATGAAAACAGTAATCCTTGTAGCAACAGGGGGATTGTTGGTGCTAACCATTAGCTGCGGAAGCAAGTTTGTTCCTTCCGATTATTTTCCACTGAAAAAGGGCAATTCTCGGATCTTTTCAGGACCGATGGGTCATGTGGTCGTCACCGAGCAAGTGGAAATGGGGGACAGCCTCCAGTACATTCTCAGCTTCGGCGATACCCTTGGCAATGTTGCCTGGCAAGAAAAGTACGTCTTGATTCAAGGCCGCGTCTACTGGTTTGAGTTTGCGCCGAAGATCCCTTTCCTGCCGGAAATCACTTTCGAGCCTCCCATTGAAATAAGCCCGATCTCCGGGCGAGTTGGATTCAAGAAAATTGTGGATGTTATAGAAAGCAGAAAAGACTCGGCGAACACTGCATGGAGGCTGCAGATTGAATACGAGATCGAATCAATCGAGCAAGTAGTCGTCGCCGCAAGCACTTTTCCCAATTGCATTCGCATGCGGATAAGTCTGGCGTACCACGATCCGACGGATGCGCCGCTGATGGAGGGAGGCAACACATATTGGTTTGCCAAGGGTGTGGGAATCGTCAAGTACGTCTTACCCCCTGGTTCAGGTGAATTGCTGCGGACTGAGCCTCCTTGAGCCGATCCGTAGAGATATTTCCTCGAATTATTTCGCTCGAGTAGTATGCGAAAGAGGCACAAGTCACGCTTCCTCATATTAAGATTTCCGCTTGTAACAATCACTCTCGTTTCTTATCTTTTGATGGCAGAATGGGGTAAGGTCAATAGGCAAAATGAAAAGGATTATACATGCAAAGTCGTTTTATTACTATTGACGCTCGCAAGTGCAATGGCAAACCTGTCGTAGCGGGCACTCGGATACCGGTTACGGTGATACTTGATCAACTCGCAGAAGCTGGATCAATTGAGAGATTATTGCAAAGGTACCCAGAGTTAACACGGGAACAAATCGAGGGGGTACTCTACTATTGTCACGCCATGATCGAACGAACTGAGCTTGAAATAGAATCGGCTTGAGAACATGCGATTGTTATTGGATCAGATGTTTGATTTCAGCGTGGCTAATTCACTGCGATCAATAGGTCATGACGTTCTACGTGTAAGCGAAGTGGGTATGGCTGTGGCCAATGATTCAGAGATTCTTGAGCAAGCTATAAAAGAAGAGCGAATCCTTGTCACTCTTGATGAGCACTTTGGAGATTGGGCTGTCCTGCCCTTAGAAGCTCATCCGGGAGTAATCAGGCTACGAGTACATCCGGCAACTACTGCAAACGTCCTTGGGCTGTTGCTACCGTTCATCGCACAAAATTCCGGCAGAGACTTTAATAACCATCTTGTTATTGTCGGTAGGCTAAAAGTACGTTGGATTCGGACTTGCCATAGTTGACATTAGTTCAATATCTCGGTTAGTAATAGCTCTTGTATCAATCCCTGACGTTTCTTATCTTTGCGCGTCGGGGGTTTTTGTTTGTGCATCCATGTGCATATTGTTTAGGAAAAAGCCTTCTTGGGATTAGCGGCACTAAAAGAAATTCGATTAGGTCTGGACGTCGGCTCGGTGTATGCCAAGCTGATCGCCCTCTTACCAAGCGAGTTATTTGCCGGCATTGGAGATGAGTTGCGAGCGTCCTCAGTAATCGAAAAGTTCGAAAGTTCTGCCGGTTATCATTTGGTCGCCTTTAAGCCCAAAAAGGTTTTGGGTAATCCACAGAGTGTAGCGCAAGAATCGCTCAATGAGTTGTCCACCATCATCCCTTCGTCAAATCTGCCCCTACTTCAGATTACCGGCTCCCAAGGAAAACTGGTTGCCGAGCTCTTAGAGGTTCCCTATGTCAACGAATTCAAGGCCATTTGTCGTGGGGTTGTGGAGCAAATCCCTGATGCGCGCACCATCTTAGAGATCGGCGGGGACGGCTCGAAATATATGCGCGTTTCCTTCGACCCAGTAACGGAAGAGCTTTCTATTCTCGACTACCAACGCAACGGCGATTGTGCCGCCGGAACCGGTTCCTTCATCGATCAGCAGGCAGCCCGCTTGCGCTTTGAGGTCGAGGACATCGGCCCATTTGTTTTGCAGGCGGATGCCACCGCGAACATCGCCGGACGCTGTTCGGTCTTTGCCAAATCCGATATGGTGCACGCGCAGCAACGGGGCTATTCCCCGGCGACGATTTTCAAAGGCTTGTGCGAGGCTGTAGTGCGCAATTACAAAGGCACCATCCTGCGCAACAAGGCGTTGGAGCCAAAGATCGTTTTCATCGGCGGGGTTGCGGCAAATCATGGCGTTGTCGAGGCTATGCGCAGCACACTGTGCCTCGATGCGGACGAAATGATTGTACCGGAATTGCATAATTATTTTGCCGCTTTGGGTTGCGCCTTGTTGCCAGGCGGAGAAGGGCTGCGAATGGAGTCGCTCCTGCACTTGCAGAATCACGATGTTGCGTTGCAGCACCGCTCCTCCGTTGCACAGAAATTGGACCTTTCTATGGTGCGCATACTCGACGATGTTCGCCTAACATCTTGCACCGGTTTGCGAAGTTATCCTCTGGATGCTTATTTGGGCATCGACATCGGCTCCGTCAGCACCAATCTGGTGCTATTGGACAAGGCCGGCCAGGTACTTGACGAAATCTATACCCGCACCGATGGCCGACCGGTGGAGGTGGTACAAACCGAGCTTGCTCGCTGGAAGGACGAGTGGGCGAACAAGGTTAATGTGATCGGTGTGGGCACCACCGGATCGGGCCGGGAGCTTATAGGTGAACTGGTCGGCGCCGATGTAATCTATGACGAAATTACCGCCCATAAAACCGGCTCCGGTTTTATAGCCAAAATGCTCTTCAACGAGCAAGTGGAGACGATCTTCGAGATCGGTGGGCAGGATTCTAAATTCATCTCCCTTGAAGATGACGTAGTGGTGGACTTTACTATGAACGAGGCTTGTGCCGCCGGCACGGGTTCATTCCTCGAAGAGCAAGCTGCCAAGCTAGGCATTTCCATAGAAAATGATTTTGCTCGTTTGGCTCTCAGCTCCGATAATCCGGTGCAAATGGGTGAGCGCTGCACGGTGTTCATGGAAAAGGACGTTGCCGCCTATCTAAAGCAGGGAGTGCCAAAAGAGGATATAACCGCCGGCTTGGCTTTTGCCGTGGTACAGAATTATCTCAACCGCGTGGTACGCGGGCGAAAGATCGGCAAGGTGATTTACTTTCAAGGCGGCACGGCTTATAACAAAGCAGTTGCCGCTGCCTTCGCCACGACTTTGGGCAAGCAGATCGTGGTGCCGCCGCATAATGGAGTCATGGGCGCGATTGGCGCCGCTTTGTTGGCGATGGAGAAGATGCGGCATGTGCACTCGCCCAGCCGATTTCGCGGATTCGATCTCTCGCAAGTTGACTTTGGCATGCGCCATATCGCCTGCAAGGCCTGCTCCAATCAATGCGACGTGCAGGAATGTACGGTGGAGGGGGAGAAAACCTATTGGGGTGACAAATGCTCGGAACGTTTTCGCAAGAAGCGGAAGGTGCCCCAGCAATCGGTCATCCCCGATTTGATCGGCCTATACCAAGATTTGCTTCTGCAGGACACTCCGGCGCCCGATGGACTGGGAATCCGCATCGGTATTCCCCGCACCATGTATTTCTATGACCGCTTTCCCTTTTGGCGGGCGTATTTTTCGGCTTTGGGTGCCGAGATCGTTTTGTCCTCGCCAACCCAGCGACCGCTGATTGCCAAAGGCCGAGAGCTGTGCATCGCCGAACCCTGTTTCCCAATCATTGCGGCCCATGGACATGTGTTAGACTTGTTCGAGCAAAAAGTGGATTACGTCTTTATCCCCAACGCCATCAATGCTGAAACGGAAAATCTTTCGACCGAGTCTTGGTACTGTCCTTGGGGACAGACCTTGCCCTTGGTGCTCAAGAACACACTGCTCAACCGGCGGCAACGCGAACAGATTCTTGCGCCGGTCATTCGCTTTCGCGACGGAAAGGAAGCGGTCAAGGATGCATTGCTGCCGATGGCGAAGCACCTGGGCGTTTCTCGCAAAGCCAATAACGAAGCCATCGATCTTGCTTATGCCATTCAGCAAAATTTCAAGGCGCGGATTAAAGAAACAGGCCAGCAAGCATTGTTCGATTTGGCCGCCAACGATCAGAGTGGCATTGTGCTGCTTGGCAGACCTTATAATATCTACGACAGCGGTCTGAATCTAAGCGTGCCGGGGAAGCTCCGCCGGCAATATGGAATCAACGTCATCCCCATGGATTTCTTGCCGGCAGATGATTTGGACATCAGCTCTATCCACGAGAATATGTTCTGGAATTACGGCAGAAGAATATTGCAGGCAGCCGGCTTTGTTGGGCGGAATCGCAATTTGCACGTCATTTATTTCACCAATTTCAAATGCGGTCCGGACTCGTACATCAAGCACTTTGTTCGCGAAGCGACCGGCGCGCCATTCTTGACATTGCAGTTTGACGATCACAGCAATGACGCCGGAGTGATGACGCGCTGCGAGGCTTATTTGGAAAGCAAAGGGTTGCTGGGTTCCGGCATGCGCGGTATAGATAGCGGAATCGAAACCTCGGTTCAGCGCTTGAAGTGCTTAGAACCCTTTTGCTTCCTTCCATGATTCGAGTCTTGTCGATTTCGACCGATCCCTTGACTGGATGCTCAGGATTCTCAGGATTGACTGCATGAGTTACCGTGTTTCATCAACGACCATCCTGTCCATCGATCAAATCCAGTCAATCCTGTCCCCGAAAATTTTGTAGTACCGTTTTGCTTATCACTTTTGAGGTGGTTTTTTGCAGGAGCAAATGGAAAAAGGAAAACCCAAAACTCTCTTAGATCGTAAGCTCTACATCCCGCAAATGTCTTACGAGGGCGCCCGCTGTATGGCGGCTGCTTTCCAATCCATTGGTATAGATGCGCAGCCGACGCCGGACAGCGATGCGCAAACGCTGACTTTGGCGCGCAAATATCTCTCCGGCGATGAATGCCTGCCCGAAGCTGTGACCTTGGGCGACTTTCTCAAGGTCACCTTGCAACCGGATTATGATCCCGCAAAAACGGCTTTTCTTCTGCCGACTTCTAACGGCCCGTGCCGCTTCGGCCATTACATGCCATTGGCACGCAAAATCTTTCGTGAGCGCGGTGAGGCCGACATTCTGCTGCTTTCGCCCACCAGCTCGGATGGTTATGATGGGATCGGGGCCGGGGCGACTGAGCTGGTACGAACAGGTTGGCGTGCAATGGTTGCATCGGATATTCTGAGGAAAATGGTATTGAAGACTCGACCCTACGAGCTGCTGCATGGCTCCACTGATGCCGCTTTCGCCAATTCCTTGGATCGGGTATGCGCTGCAGTTGCTTCTGCGGGAATCAGTCATGGGCGACGAATGCAAGCGATCGTATCTGCGATGGTGGAGTCACATGACGAATTTCGCGGCGTCGCCGTCAACAAAGAAAAGCCAAAGCTGCTCATAGGCATCGTCGGTGAGATTTTTTGCCGGCTGAATGACTTTAGTAACGATCAACTCCTCCGACTGATCGAGCGCCACGGCGGTGAAGCCTGGATGTCGGATGTCGCCGAATGGGTTTGGTACACCAATGACGAAGAGCGTCTGCGCTTGGTAAGGCAAGGACGCCGCCTCTCCTTTCGCATGTTAGGTTGCAAGATCAAGCACGCCGTCATGCGCGTGGACGAGCACAAGCTGCTGGAGCCTTTCCAAGAGGATTTTGCCGGTTACGAGGAGCCGCAGGACGTTCGCGAAATTCTGCACCGCAGTCGACCTTACCTGCCGCGAGAAGGCGCACTTGGTGAAATGGTCATCAGCCTTGGCAAGACGCTTTGGTACTATGAAAAAGGCGCTGCCGGTGTCATTGATATTAGCCCATTTACCTGCATGAACGGCATCGTCTGCGAGGCCGTGTATCCGCGTGTCAGCCGTGAGCACCATGACTTTCCGATCCGCGTTTTCTATTTTGACGGATTGCGGGGGAGCGCGGAAAGCGACGTGGAAATATTCATGGAATTGGCACGCAACTATCAGGCGCGCAAAGCAAGCCCAGCCTAAGGGGAAAATTATTTTCGCACAGGCTTGAAGAAGGCTGTGAAATTGCTATCCTTCCAAAGCTTTGTTTGATCCTAATTTGTCAGTCGGTCCTATTGCTCTGCGTTCTATCACCTAACATTTTACGAGGGAAAATGGAAGAAAAAGATAAAAATGCTTTTTCGACGGTTTTCACGATCGATCCGGAAACCGGGTGGCAAGTGGTTTACTTGCAGTATCAGGATGCGAATCCGGCTCTCAGCAAAACCGCCGGCATCATCCCAAGCGCCGGATCGAATCTGTTCTCGCTCAAGCTGGGCCAAGATGAACTGCTTTGGCAAGCATCTTCAATCCGGGAGGTACAGCAACGCAAGCACGGCACGCCGGTTCTTTATCCAACGCCCAATCGCGTGCGTAGCAGCCAGTTCACCTTTGGCGGTGAGACGTTCAAGTTCACTCCTAATTGGAAGGAGCATTTTCTGCATGGATTAGTTCATGGGGCCGTGTGGCAATTGGGGGATCATGGTGCTGACCAAAACGGCGCTCGTGCAACGACCTTTATGGATTTCGATCCCAGCCACGAGCTTTTCCGGCTCTGGCCGTTCCGGCATCGAATCACGTTGGGGTTTGTTCTTGATCGCGATGGCGTCAAAATACAGTTTTCTATCAAGAATAACGACACGCGACCGATCCCTTATGGATTTGCGCTGCATCCGTTCTTCAACTACTTGGGAAAGAAAGAAGAGACTTTCATTGTCGTTCCAGCCAAACATCACATGGAAGCTATTGGATTGCTGCCGACGGGCAAGCTGGAACCAATGCATGTTCAGGCTCACGACATGCGCCGGCCCACTGCACTCGGTCAGCTTTACCAAGATGACGTCTATTGCGGCATGGAGCAAGAAAAACCAGCCTGGTACGAGATTCGGGACAAGGGAATCAAGCTGACTTTATGGGCTTCGCCCGAGCTGACCCACATGGTTGTTTATACCGAAAATCCCGACTTTTTCTGTTTGGAAAACCAGTCCTGTTCCACCGACGCGCACAATCTTTATGCGCGAGGTTTGCGGGAGGAAGCTCACTTGCTGATCGTCGAACCGGGGCAGCAGCAGAGCATGTGGATAAAGTTCGTCATGGAACGGACGTAAGATGTCGCGGGCAGGAGAGAGGCTGGTCATCTCTGGAGGATGGCTATATTGACTTGCCTTCCCATCATAGCAGGAAAAACAAAAAAGCCCTGCATGCTGCTGCATGAGGGCTTGTTAGTTTCTAACCGATTGACCTCACAGGTCGCCAAGTCCTGCGAGGTTAGCTACCTGCCTCTGATCAGGTTTTGGTGACCTTGATCGCTTGCGGCCCTTTTTCGCTTTGTTCAACTTCAAAGCTGACCACGTCTCCCTTATTTAGGGATCTAAATCCATCGCTTATGATTCCCGAAAAGTGGACAAAGATGTCGCTGCCGGATTCGCGGATGATGAAGCCATAGCCTTTCGATGCGTTGAACCATTTCACAATTCCTCTTTCCATGGCGCTCTCCCTTTCCTTAGACGTGTACAAGGAACGTACACCCGGTGTTCGCCGACTTGTAAAATGAACGCAATAAATGGAGCGCACGCAATGAGCACCGTTTATTGCAATCGAGTATTGCCGGGGCGCCCTATGCTGACCCGGCAGCAAGGCGGTACAAGGGCAAAAAACGGTGTACAAAAAATTCCAAAAAAATATAACTTATTTCTTGCTAACAATCAAGCGGTTTGATGGACTGAGCGGCCCTCAGTAAGCACGAATGTACAAAGCCCCGCGCAATTGTCGCTTACGGAAATTCAGTTCCGCAGCGAATTCGCGGGGCTTTTTGTCACTATCTTGATTTTGAAGCGTCGAAGGTTGGTCTGAATGAAATTGCGACGCCACTGCACCAGCTTTTACGCCTTCTCCCATTGTTCGCTTATCAGCTTGGCAGCGGCGGGAATGGTGACATTCTTATCCCCAACAGAACCGCATTCAAAGCTGATAAAACCTTGGTAGCCGATGAGCTTCAGCCCTCTCAGACCTTCCACATAATTATCGCCTTCATCCTCACCGGGCATTTTGCGTCTTTTGCGGCTGGCGATGTGCATGTGATGCAGATATTGGCCGGCCGAGATAATGGCTCCCATGTCGCTGGTCTCTTCCCAGGTCATGTGCCAAAAATCGCCCATGCAACAGACACCGGGATTGTTGACGTCGCGACAAATGGCGGCAGCATCGGCAACCTGACGGAGAAAATACGCTTCTTTTCTATTCAACGGTTCTAAGAGGAGACGCGATTTTACCTTTTGAGCATGATCGCCAAGCTCGGGCAAGAGCTGCAGCAGCAGCTCTCTGGATTCCTTATGGCCAAGCTGGGTCTGATTATTGAAGGCCGGAACCATAATCAGGCCGGTGGAGCCTAACTCGCCGGCCGCAGCAAGGATTTCTTTCATGGATGCAATAGCTTCTTGCCGAACGGTTTCCTGTTCCGAAATCAAGACGCCCTTGAATCCTGCACAGATGGCGCTGATCTGGATTTTTCGGCCTCGGAGGGCGTTTTGGAATTCTCCGACGCGGTTGGCCAAATACTTTCCGCCCGGTTCGATTCCAGCAAAGCCGTGCTTTTCCAAAAAGTCCAGCTTTGCTTCCAACGTCTCGCCGGGGGCGACACCTTCCTGGCATGACAGCTTGAGCTTGGCTTTTTGCGGCGGATCCGGAACGGTCATGGCGCTGGCCGCTTTGGGCAGAGTTCCAGCCGCTCCGGCTATCACTGTTAGCTTTAGAAAATCTCTTCGTCTAACGTCCATGCTGATCCTCCAAAATTAACTATGCTTCTTTTCCCTTTCCCGGAATGGGCACTTCAGCCTTCAATGCAACCGGTCCCATGGCGTATTCTTTTGGCCCCAAGTGGAGATCAGATTTCATCATCTCGTCCCAGGTCACTTGAGCGCCGGTGTATGCGGAAATCCGCGCCATGACCGCCACCAGAGTGGAAGTAGCGGTGTTGGCCGCTTCGTTGATCGGCTTGCCGGTGCGAATGGCTGTTACCAAGTCTACGTGTTCCTGAACATAAGGCGAATTCTTTTTGCTGCCTGCGCCAGCTTCCTTTTTTGGATATTCATATTTCCAGGCCACCGTGCCGTCCGGCTTGTAAATGGTGTCTTTGCAGTTGCTCGATCCTTTGGTGCCAACCACGAATTCCGATACGTTGTTGACGCAGCCGTCGATCTGGCGGCACATGCTGTGCACGTGCATTCCATTTTCCATCTCATAGTCCGTGCTGAAGAAATCGTATTGATCACCGGTGACGCGGCGCATTCTGGCGCCAAAGGATACGGCCTTGACCGGGTGCATGCCGGTGAACCAATTGATGACATCGATGTTGTGCACGTGCTGTTCAACGATATGATCGCCCGAAAGCCAGGTCCAGTTGACCCAATCGCGGATCATCCACTCCATGTCGCTCCAACCTTGTTGCCGCTCTCTGTACCAAAGCTGACTCTGGTTCCAGTAACATCTGGCAGCAACGATTTCACCAATCGCGCCGTTGGCAATCCGATTATAGGTCTCGATGTACTCGTGCTGATGGCGGCGCTGGGTGCCGGTGACGACGCATAATCCTAACGCATTGGCTTTTTCGGCGGTGTCCATGATAGCGCGGGCGCCAACCGGATCTACCGCAACCGGTTTTTCCATGAACACGTGCTTTCTTCCCTCGATGGCCGCGGCAAAATGCTCTGGCCGGAAATGCGGCGGAGTGGCCGTGATCACTGCGTCTATATCTGAATCGATGACTTTTTTATAGGCATCAAAACCGACGAAGCAACGGTCATCGGCAATGGTCTGCTTGGCTTCAGTTTGAAGCTTTTCCCGCGCACCATTGAGGCGATCGGCAAATACATCCGCAAGAGCAACCACCTGCAAATTGGGGCCGGATTTCAAGAAATCCAGGGCGGCACCGGTTCCGCGACCACCGCAACCGATCAATCCTGCCTTTAGCGGCTTTCCGTCAGGGGCTTGATCCAAAATGGCGGAAGCAGTGGCTGATTTTTGCGGAACAGATTTGCCACAGGCAACGAACATCGAGCTGGCTGCGGCTACCGTGCCGATAAAATTACGACGGCTGATATTGGTCGAATCCTCTTTCATGGCTTTCTCCTCGTATCAGATTCCTTTGGTTAGCAAATATGAAAAAGAAGCTATGGATTTTTCTTTTATGAACGGCAACGACTACTTGCCTGCATTGACTTTTCCTTCAAACTCTCGCACCACCCTAAATCCAACGTTTTTCACATCCGAATACCACCAAATGCTCTTGGGGGATTGAGGATCGGTAATCAACCAATCGTCATGCCGGGTAAAGTCCCGATCGGCGCAGCGAAGTTGGGTGGCGTCGCTTTCGTAAGAACCACCCCGAATGACATTTTCATCCCCTGTCTCGGGACCTTTTGGATCCACAATTACCGTATCAGCAGTATTGGCGCTGTAAGCGTCCGGACCGTAGTAGTCGAGACAAAACTCGCGCACATTGCCCAGCATGTCGTACAAGCCCCATGGATTGGGCTGTTTGGTCATCGCCGGATGGGTTTTCCAAGCGCCATTCGCATCGTACCAAACATAGCGATTGATCGTGCTGGTATCCGCGCCAAAAAGCTTGTTCATGAGCGATTTGCTGCTCAGCTTCTTAGGATCGCTGGGAAAAAAGTACGCTCCGCTCGTACCGGCCCGGCAAGCGTATTCCCATTCTGCCTCTGTGGGGAGGCGAAACTTTTTTCCGGTAACCAGCGAGAGCCATTCACAATATTTCATGGCCGCATGATGGGTCATGGTCAACGCCGGGCGTGAGCCTTTACCCCAGCCTTGGTCGGGAGAGCCGTAGGGAGGAGTCGGCCCGGTGATCGCATCAACCGGACTGAGGCTCGCTATCTCGTTTTTGCCTCTGGTCGCCGTTTGGGCGTAGAATATCTCCCATTCGTCCCAGGTGACCTCGGTTTTTCCCATCCAAAATGGGCTGATCCGGACTCGAACAGGCGGTCCTTCATCTTCTTGCCGGTATGGCTCCGACTTAACGCTTCCCATAACGAACTGCCCGCCGGGCACGGCGATAAGATCAAACTTGACATAGGTGCTGGGGATGTATTCGGTATAGTTTTCGAAAACATCAGCCACCACGGGTTTGGCCGGCGCCAAGGTTTTGCCTTCGATTGGCGTAGACGCTGCGAAAACTTCCTCGACTTTCTTTTCGTGATAATGCCCAACCGTAAGATGGCAGTTGATACACTTGACTTGCTCTTTATTTCTCAGCCAATGGATGTGGGCGTCTTCGCCTTTTTTCGACAAGCCGACGCCAAAAAGGTCCACGTGGCATCGGATGCACGATTCGTTATAGGTGTAGCGGATGGCATGTTCGAGCTTGGACTTGGCCTCCCAATCGATCTTGCTAATATCTTTGAACAGTTTCCCATAGACATCGCGGGCGCCGGTTTCGGCTTTTTCCGTTAAGTAATAAACGCCTTCCGGCGGAAGATGGCAGTCGACGCAATGCACGACCACGCCCGACTTGTTACGGTAATGAGTCGATTTCTTCCACAATTCTGTTGAATGAGGATGAACATGACATGCTTCACAGAAATGATCTGTGGAAGTGTATTCGACGGCTGAATTGCCAGCCAACACGGCAACAACGCCGGCCAAAAAGCCAAGGAATATTTTGTTCTTAAAGATTGCAAAGGCAGCTAAGATAACTTTGATGACGCGAGATTTTTTTCTGTTCGGATTGCTCCTTGGAGAATCGCTGAGGTCGAAAAGCATCCTGAGTTACTCTTCCTTCCGATACTGATTTGTCAAAAATATTTAACTGAAAGTTCTGTTGAATTGCCAGCGGGTAGGATGGAGAAATACTGCTTTGCATGCTAATTCATGTTGACATGAGATGGTGGAAAAGGTCGGGAAAGTAATGGCAATCGAGTTTGTGGGCGATACTGGAGTTGAACCAGTGACCTCTGGTATGTGAGACCAGCGCTCTGACCAACTGAGCTAATCGCCCTTTGCAAGGATTCGGTCTCAAACTCGCGCCAATGTACAAAAGCGCGGAAAAATTGTCAAGTCATTTGTTTCGTTAGGCCCTTGAGAGTGAAATTCGTGCTTTTTGGGGCAAAAAATCCAAACCGCTAATGAACGCCAATAG
>Ga0172369_10006977_pt1 | contig 13265 bp, 4 predicted proteins | sample LakKiv25m_FD_114539 | JGI IMG/M metagenome (GOLD analysis project Ga0172369, IMG submission 114539) | Freshwater microbial communities from Kabuno Bay, South-Kivu, Congo - kab_022012_11.25m | ecosystem: Environmental > Aquatic > Freshwater > Lake | place: Democratic Republic of the Congo... | reverse complement strand
GCCGATAATACAAAATATAACATGGAATATGGTTAGTATTAAGTTTGGAGTAAGTCTTTTTTATTCTACTTCAAAAGCTCAAATCGGTAAAACCGAAGCGATTAAAATGCAGGATGAAAAAATTGAACAGCTTAATAAACAATATGAAAGCAAACTGACCGAGAACAGAAAGCTTGAAGAGAATATTCAATTACTAAAAGATGAACACGAAAGATGCGAGAGACTTCTGGCAGAAAAGGAAAATATTCTTAAAAACGATACTTTAGCTGCCGCACTTGAAAAATCCAAAATCGAAAGTGAGAGATTGGAAATGAACACAATGATAGATGAAGAAAACAAATTGAAAGGCAGAAAATGTGACTGCTACGTTATTCTCTTTCTATCAACAACAAATAAGGATGCAGCTGACAGGTTGAAAAACCAGTTATTGACAGATGGAGTTAATTACGTTATGATTTCTCAGTTTAACGACCCCTACATGAATGAAACTTATTATCGAGTTCAGTCCCGATGCTATGACAATCATAATGATGCTTTTGATGATAAAATAAAAATCAGGGGAGTAATAAATAAATTAAATCTTAATTCACAAATTAGATGCGATAAATAAGATATTATGGCAAGAATCCTTCTGATATTGATGTTACTGGTAAATGTCTCGTTTGTTCTCATTGGTCAACAGGAAAGCAGACATACCAGGATTGTTATATTTAATAATATCGGACAGAAAGAAACTGTAAGGATAGATGAGAATGTTTCTATAGTTCTTGGAACTAATGTTAAACCTGAATATACTTATTTGGCTTACTCATCAGGTAAATCACCCGGTGAATATATTGTAGAATTAAAATCAAATGAATTTCTTTTAAAGAAAATTAGTGAATTACGTAATTCACTAAATAGTATGAAGAAAGTAATTCCATTAGGAACAAAAATCCCTCTTCTGGCGGAGAATTCAAAAAATCAGTCCAATGCTCCAAATAAAAGTAATTCTCAATTTCAAATCGAAGAAAAGCCACAAATTACCAGAAAGCTATCAGTGAAGGACACTCTTTCCAAAAAAATTGAGAATATGATTGCCAAACAAAGATTTACTAATAACGATTATTCTGTCTTTAATATCCCCGAATATCAGAGCTATATTGAAACCGTTCAAAGTCTTGTTAATAAAAGCAGTACAAGCATCGAAGATAATAATTCTACAATAAGCAAAAACAAGAAACATATTGATACCATCAGGGAGAAAATTGCTAAGATTAATGAAACGGGTCAAAACGTAGAAAGCCTGGATAATCTCGGGCAGGAGATTGACAGTCTCTTGACATTCAATTATGAACTGCTGCTAATGAACAAAAGTCTTTCGGACAGTAAATCGAATTTGGAAAAGGAATTGAAACTTAAAATAATCATTTACAATTATCTTGTCAGATTTGTGATAGGTCTTATTGTCGTAATTGCATTGATATTTATTATAATAATTGTTCTTTATAGAAGCTACCGCCAAAAGAAAAAATTCAATGTCCAACTCGAAAACATTAATAAAGTACTTGAAAATACCAATCACGAACTTTACATCTCAAATCAACAGCTTCTTGAACAAAACAGAGAAATTCAGGAGCATCATGACCAATTGTTCGAACTGAATAACGAAAAAGAAAAACTTCTCAGCATAATTAAAAACGAGCTTCTTAGTGCTTCGGAATATGTTATTTCATTGATACCGAAACCAAAAGTATATAAAACAATCCAAACAGATTGGATATTTATTCCATCAGACGATTTAGGAGGAGATGCATTCGGTTACAACTGGATTGACGAAAATAATTTTGCCGTTTATCTGCTCGATGTTAGCGGGCATGGTATTGGTTCGGCTTTACATTCGGTTCAGGTATTGAATACTTTACAGAATAGGACATTGCCCAATATTGATTTTACTAAACCAAATGAGGTTTTAAATGCTTTGAACAATATTTTCCAAATGAGGATGCACAAGGATGTTTACTTCACCCTATGGTACGGAGTTTATAACAAAGCTGACAGAAAGCTAAAATATGCATCTGCCGGTCATCCTCCGATGCTTCTTTCGGAAAACGGTTCGGGTGTGAAACTCCTTGAAAGTCAAAACATTTGGATTGGTGCAAAACCGAATGTCGAGTTTAAATATGATGAATTAACAATATGCAATCCTGCGACTTTATTTTTATTTTCAGACGGGGTTTACGAAATAAGAAAAACCGATAGTAAGATGTACACATTTGATGAATTCTCTGTTCAAATAATCAATTCAATTGAAAAGGATAATCGTAATCTTAGCTATTTATATGATTATGCTAAACAAATTTCAGGTAAATCTACACTAAATGATGATTTTTCGATTCTTAAAATTAAATTTGAATAAATCTTTATGCCGCAAAAACATTGGTCTGTTATAATCAACCCTCGTTCAGGCAATTTCAACATCCAAAAGGACTTTGATGAAATTAATAAGTTATTTATTTCAAAAGGTATCCATGCAGATTTTACATTGACTAAACATAAAAAACATGCAGAATCCATAGCCGCCGAATTATTGAGCAAAGGTCTGACAAAAATTGCTGTTGTAGGTGGTGACGGTACACTTAACGAAGTTGTCAACGGTATTTTTACATCGGGAGTTCCAGTCCCATCGGATATGACATTAGCGATGATTCCTGTTGGTACGGGTAACGATTGGTGTAGAACTTTCGGTATTCCTTCAGATTTTAGTAAAGCTATTGAATTAATTGCTTTGGGTAAAACCATAAGACAAGACATTGGTAAAATATATTTTGAAAATGGTAAAACGAATTATTTTATTAATGTTGCCGGTGTTGGTTTTGATGCCGAAGTGGTTAAAAAAGTCAATAATGACCAAATAAAAAATAGACGCGGCAAATTGGTGTATTTAAAAAATCTTGTCTTGTGCTTGATTAAATCAAAAAGCCAACACATGAAAAATGAATTTGATAACAAAATTCTTGATGCTGAAGTTTTCAGTATTGCAATTGGAATAGGTAAACATAACGGTGGTGGTATGATGCCTTTACCAAATGCAATAGTTGACGATGGTTTATTTGACATTACAGTTATTAAGAAAATCAGTAAGTTAGATGTAATAATTCAAACAAAAAATTTATTTGATGGAACTTTTATATCACATAAATCAGTTGAATGTCATAGAGCAAAGAATATTAAACTAAAATCAGTTGAACAAGTGTTAGTCGAAGCTGATGGTGAATTATTAGGTAAATGTCCCTGCATATTAGAAATTATTCCCAAAGCTTTGAATGTAGTAACTGGAAATTAACCAAAACTTGCTATTTATTAATTTCTAACTAAAATAAAGCTGCCCCAGTAGTATGGATTCGGATAATCTTTTATTAATTCAAGCTGAGCTTCTTTCAGAGCAGAATCTGCATCCTTCCCGTTAACAAGAAATCTATAAAACGATACGAAAAGATGTTGCGTGGCTTCATCATTGACTTTCCATAAACTCATTATCAGGTTTTTTGCACCGGCGATTTGAAACGCTCTTCTTAGACCGTACACACCTTCACCGTTTTTAATTTCTCCTAATCCTGTTTCACAGGCGCTTAATACGACAAGTTCGGAACGGGTTAGATTTAAATTTGCTACTTCGTAAGATGATAGAATCCCATTATCAATATATCCAGTATAACTCAATGCGTGGTCTGCCCCTTTTAATACCATACCAGACCTGAACATTGGATTTCTGTTTTCTTCAAGCTGTAGCAAACCGAGTTCTTTGGAGTCATCAGTAAGAAAATAACCATGAGTTGCAATGTGAAGAATACTTTTGTTTTTTAATCGCATTAAGTTAGTTTTACTTGCGTCACCGGATAAATTTGCAACAACTTCAAATCCTGATTTTGATAATATATCCTTAATTAATTCAATTTCTTTGGCTGTCCCGGGAAGATTAGCAAACTTCAATGTTTTCATTTCCTTTTTTAGAGTATTGCTTTTATTATAATCTAATAATTGCTCTGACTTATCTGGTTTGTCCGAAAATGAGGGATTACCAAAAAGAGCAGCAGATTTTGCAAATTTATCAGGATTTTTCTTCAAATTGATGATACCAGAAGTCGAATTCAGATTTATAAATTCATATTTTTCGAGTAAATATTTGTTATCGGGAGCCATTATTGAAGCAAGATTTACTTTATGATAAATTCCATCCAAAGAAATATAAATCTTACGAATGTCTTTCAACTTTTCAGCAATTGGAGCCCAGAAGAAATTATAGGAATCATTATCATTTATATTTGCTCTTATTGAGTTCTGATAGTTTTTAATGGCTTTGCTTTCCAACACATTATCTTTGTCAATTAACACATAATCAGGATGTAGAGATTGGTTTTTTATAATTAAAGCCACATAACAGTTAGATTTTACCGAATTTTTTTCAGTTTCAAATTTAATAATCTCTACGGCAGCTTCGTTTTCTGCCAAATGCTCTTGTATATCTTTATAACTTATTTTCTGATTAAATAGAGATAAACCGTAAGCATTAGTTTTAATTGATAACTGCTTTTCGGTTGTATTGATTAACTTGCTGATGGAATCGGAATTATAGCCGCCGGTTTTTAGTTCATTTTTTGAAAGTCTCACAATGCCTGTCATTTCGGTTCTAAGTTTTTTCCAGGTTTCAAAAAGACTAAGTAATTCCGTATCCTGAGATTCTTCGATGATATTGCGTAGCTTTATAGTATTGTTCAATAAAATATCTTCTGTTGCAAGGTGAAAATCATACATTAAAGAAGCAATCTCAGGTTTTTCCTTTATACGGTTTAAAGCAAAGTTATTGAATAAATCATAACGATAGCGAAGGTTATTATAATAAAATTCCTTTTCGGACTCACTTAGAAAAGGAAAAAACTGCATGGCAAGATTCTGTGTGGCTTCAATTCCTTTAATGTAATATTGCTCAGCTTGTTCGGGCTGCTTAAGACAATCGTAAACATAAGCAATATTAAAAAGAGCGGTTGAGTACTCGGGATGCGATTCGCCGAAGAATACTTCTCTTAATGTTGCTACCTGATTAAAGTATTTCAGCGCTTGTTCGTTTTTCCCCTGCATACTGTAACAAATTCCTATCGCATTTAGACAGGAAGAATATGAAGAAGAAGTTTTTCCTAATTGCTTTTCAATAAGTTTTAGTGCTTGATTTAGAATTTTCTCTGCTTCCGGAAGCTTACCTTTTTTTATTAATAATAATCCATAATCACTCAATATTGTCGTCAAATCAGTGGAATACATATTTGTATTGCTTTGAGAAATAGCAGAGAGATGAATCCGGTTTATATATTCGTCTGCTTCGCTTGAATTACCCGATGATTCGTTCATCAAAGCTAACTGTATTAAAGTCAAATTAGTATATAAAGCATCTTCGCCAAGAATTTGCTTGTAATTATTTAAAGCTTGATTGTACTGTTCTGAAGCTTCCTGATAATTATACAGCGAAGAATATAGCATACCGAGATTCAATGAAGTATTAGCAGACAAAATACTCCCTTTTCCGGCATGAGCGTTCTTTATCTTTAATGCTTCATTGTATAATTGTTCGGCATCCTGATATTTGCCTAATGTATGATATAATTTTGCCAGATTATGAAGAGTTTTTGCATAGTTTGTATCGTTAGTGCCATACAAAGCCTTTTTTATCTCCATATCCTCTTTCAGGTTTGATTCGGCTTCCGGGTATCTGCCCAAAAGCATTAAGCAGACACTGATATTATTGAGTGACTTCGCATAGAGCGGATGAGCCTTTCCAAAGATGGTTCTTTCAAGATTCTTGCCTGTTATATAATATTCATAAGCCTTCTCCGGCTGACCTTTTGTAAAATATAAATTTCCGAGTCTGTTTAAAGTAACTGCATGTTTTGCAGGTCCTTCTTTGATTGCCACAGATAAAGCCTGCTCAAGGTAATTTGCCGCTGAATCGGACTTACTATTGTTCAAAGCTATATCGGATAAATTGATTAGTTCTTCCCAGACCTGTGAATTTGAAATACTTAAATTAAATATTAAAAATAAGATTATAATTTTTAAAGTTTTCATTTTTTCTCCTTTTACCATTTAATCGGTGTTTCAACTTCAACGACGACTGTTCTGCAATAATACCTGCCTTCGGGCAAATCGTTGTCATAAAGCAGTTCCTTGTTACCCATCGGTCTTGTATAGACATTCGGATTGTTCATCGTTGCTCCGACAGCTTTTGCTCTTTCCTCTGAAAGCTGAAGATTACGATTTTTATCACCAACTCTGTCTGTGTAACCGCTGATTAACAGTTTTGAATTGGGCTGAACTCTTGATTGGATGAAATCGGTAATACGCTTGTTTGCTTCTGATAGTTCAGCGGAATTGAACTGGAACAATATTAAACTGTAATTGTCAATTCTCTTATCTCCAATTTTGCTTTCCTGCTTCTTTCTGAGTGTTACCTGTTCTAACGGCAGTTGCATTGATTCGCTCTGATAAGATTTATTATCACTTCCGGTTACATTAAGATTATATTCAAGGAAATCGCTGAATCTTGGGATTGTACTTTTTTCCTTGTCAATTTTCCACTCAACTAACTTTGGTAATGTACCTTTACCATTGAAAGAAGTTAAAACCTTGCCTGATTGTTTTGCGAGGATGCTCCAGTCGGAATTTTGGTCAGTAATGTTTCCTGTTAAATAGAACCTGATGAGGGGAGGAGAAACTTTTATCAAAGTATCGCTCGTTAAAACTGGCTCAAGAATTTCCCATTTATCGCAATAAATTTCAACCCTGCGGTTTTCTTCAATGCCATCAGGATTTTTTGTATTTGAATAATTCTCGGGTAAATTCCGAGCTTCAATTTTTAGTCTGGATTTATCAATATTCCATGTACTTGACAGGTAATTAGAAATTGTTTCTGCTCTTTTTCGGGATAGTTCCTTGTTGCCTTTCTCCTTCTCGGCATCGGCATTACAGCCGACAATTCTTATAACTGCATCAGGATATTTCTTCAGACGAAAACCGATAATATTCAGAATATGATAATATGTCTCAAGAGTACCCGATTTATTAAGTTTGTCAATAGAAAAATCTGTGGATTCGGATTGATTCAATTTTTTATATCGTGTTGGTAATTCAGAAGAATTTTTATCAAAAAAGATATAATTAAGTAATGGTCTCAAATTATTTGATAGGAATTCCTCAATTCTCAAAGTGGCTTTGGAATCTTCAATTCCGTCACTCACTCCGACAGCGTTTATGCTTAAATTGATACCGGATTCGATATTCTTTGTTATATAATCATCGTCTTTTCTGTTAGCAGCACCATAAATAATGCTGTTTGGGTTCCCGACCAATTCATGCTCCTGAGCCATGGCAATTATCAATGCATCTTTGTCGGGTTCTTGTTTGGGAATTATTATCACTTCCCGTTTGGTTGTAGAATAAACGAAGGACAATCCTGCATTGATTGTATTAATGTTCCATTTATAATTGGATATAACTGGTGTAAGACTGTAGTTGTAAAACAATTCCGGATAGAGTAGCATTGAACGGGATGAGTTTAAAGGTAATTCGATTCCAATTCCACCAACTAAAGATAAAAGAAGAGTTGATGCTTTTGGTATATCTCCGGAATATTGATGTCTGATTCTTGATTTTGAGTCCTGTCCAAGGTCATTGAGGAATGTACCCTGGTCTGCCGGTTTTACTATTTTTTCATATTGACTAAATGTTTTAATAGCCATAAAAGCAGAATTTATACCTAAACTAAGCCTTATTTTATCAAATAATGTGTAGTAAAAAAGAGGTACCAGCCCTATTGTGGATATCTTTGTGTCGAGGGCATGTTCAAATTCTCCTTCAACTGATGTATCGCCGATTGCCACATTAACAGGTTCGTTGCTTTTAAGAAGTCCGCTTAAGTTGGAAAAAGCACCTCTTACTTGCAGACCGAACGTATTTGCAAGTGGATAATCAAACAGCAGACCAAAAGAAAATCCCGTACCTTTGCCGTTAGTAAATTGCGGACAGCAATTTGGGACGTCAGGTAGTTTCTGAAAATCAGCTTCATGATAATTCAAATTATAATCAACAAAGCCGCCATAACCCGGACCAAGATGAATTTTCACAAAATCTTGTCCGTTCATAGCTTGAAAAATGCAAATCAGAGAAATTAAATAATATATTAATCTTTTCAATTTATTTTTCCTGAACTATTTGTAAATTTCAAATTTTTGTGTCTTGAACGATGTCGGTGTCTTTAGTTTGAGATAGTATATCCCGCTTGCCAAATCACCGATGAAGTAAGACATTGATTTTACTCCTGTTTCCTCACTGCCTTCTTTAATAATTCTTACTGTTTTTCCAAAACTGTCAATAATATATAAACTAATTAAGCCGGATTCAATGGTTTCATAATTAATTTGAATTTGATTATCCGACGGATTAGGCTTTAGAAGCTCCAATTGAATTGAACCGGATGTATTAACTAATCTCGGTGCTCCACCTTCCATACAAACACCCTTCAATAATAGTAATCCGTCAATAACTTTTACGCCAATTGAGTCCCCGATTGACTTTTGATTAATTAACTTTAATGAACTTAGAGTATCAGTACCTAAATTAGTTTGCAGGTAAACAGTTTTTAAAACGCCCTTTGTGTCCGGATTTACAGGCAGCTCAAGAGTTATAATTCGTTGGGAATTTTGAATTATCCCCTTCGGTGTTTCAAAGACGGGTGTCAATATCGTAGGATTGAAACTCAAATCCACCTGAAATCCGCTTACTTTAGTTGCAGCCAGACTATCGCTGCTGTCGAGGTAAATCGGTAATCCGATAATGTCACCCGGTTTCGCCGTGATACTGCCTGCTTTAAGAGTTGCAGAAGCTTCCGGTGCAATGTAACCTATTGTAGCAAGTATTTGGATATTCTGATAATGTCCGCAGACATTTTCGGCTAAATTATAATTCGAGGAATATTTTGTTTTATCCGGTCCTCCTCCAAATGAAATTTTACCTAAAGATTGACCTCCCGGAGGAATGATGGAAGGATTAATGCTTTCAATACTAAAATCTTTATCAATTTTAATAGGTAATGTCCATTGAACAGGCAATGTCCCTGTATTTGTTATTGTGAAATCCAAATACGTCGAAAAATTAGCCGGAATCCCCTTAAACTCAATTTTATTTGTGCTTAAAATAAAACCGATACTGTCTTTTTTTGCCGAAATATTGAGAATTTGAATTGAATCATTCTTGGAATTATTCGTCAGAGCCAGTGTGGCAGTTTTTTGACCTAAAGATTTAGGTTTGAAGGCAACAATGAATTTCTCCTTATTCCCTGAACTAACAGATATCGGTACTGAATTTAATAATTCAAACTCGTCACTGTTAGTTCCCGAAAAGTTTGCTTTGGAAATTATTAAATTACCACCGCCCACATTCGACAAATACAAAGTATCATAGCCAATTGATTCACAAATTAAATTGTTCGCTTTTAAATCAGTTGATGATAGTACAATAATAGGTTCACTCCCACCGCTTGGATAGTAATGGCGGTCGCTTGTTTTTGAAGAACAGCCGTTAGTGTCGGTTACTACCGTTGTATATATGCCTTCCTTTTTTGTAACATAAATCTGACCGGATGCTCCGGGGATTAAAGTATCCTGGTAAAACCACTGATTACCGTTTGGCGATGATGATATCAGGCTGTCACCGCTTTCCGTTATCGTCGGTTGAGCCGGTAAGGGATATATTGTCATTTCAGTACTTGTTGAGTCTGAGCAGCCTTCGGGATTTGTAAAAGAGTAGCTGACAGTGTGTTTGCCTGCTTTCAACTGTTGTGGGTCAAGGTCGGTTGATTCAATTCCGTTGAGATAATATTTCCCACCTGCAGGATTGCCGCCTGTTAATGAAGTTTTCGGAGCATCTTCGCAAAAGTTCTTTAATGCATTTAATGTTACATGCGGCTTAGCATTGATAGTAACGCTTTTCTCGATTGAATCTTTATAGCTAATTGACTTGTTTTCCCTGACGAGTCTGACATAGCCTGTTCCGGAGGAACCCCACAAAACCGTAAGTATTTCCGATTTATCATCCGATTTAATTGTTCCACCGGAAACAAACCACTTGTTCGTTTCGTTGGCAGCCATCGAGGAAGAATAATTTTCTTCTTTTTGCTCACAAACGGATGTGTTTCCTGAAAAGTTAAGTCCAGGTGCCGCATTGACTGTCACATCAATTGTAACAGAATCCTTGCATCCGGTTGAAGCCATACTTTCAATGAGTTCCAATTTGGCATTGCCCGTGCTATTCCATTTTACTTTTACCGAACTTCCGGTGTTTGAACCTTGAATCGTACCATTTGATGCAAACCACTTAAACGAAACTCCATTGTCTGGAGAGGAATAAACTTGAATTGTGTTTTCAAACACATCTTTCAATCCGATTATTGTTGGTTTTGGCAAAGGATTAATTGTAACGTCTATATCGGCTGAATCCATAAACGATGTCGTTTTGTTAGTCTGAACAAGTTTTACGTTTCCTATACCAGAAGAGCCCCATTTGATTAAGACTGATGTTCCGTTGTTAGTGCCGCTTATCGTTCCTAAGGTGACAGTCCAAAGGTTGTTTACCTGACTATTATCCGGAGTTGAATAAGTGCTTGTTTCTTTTTCACAAACAGAGTTTACTCCAGTCAAAGTGATGTTGGAATTTGTAATTGTGATAATAATTGTCGTTGAATCTTTACACCCTGAAGCATTAGTCTGCACTAATTTTAATTGACCGGTGCCAGGTGCTCCCCAATTGATTGAAACACTATTATCTGTGGAGCTACCGGAAATGCTACCTCCGCTGAGTACTGTCCATTCATCAGTTATACCATTTGATGAGTTGGAATTATATGTCTGATTGGTACCTTTCGGAACTGTAGTTGCACCGGTAATTTTAACAACCGGTTTACTGCTAATTTGAACAGCTATCGTGCTTGAATCTTTGCATCCTGTTGCAGTATTAGTAACTATGAGTTGCAACGTACCGTTTCCGCTGTTACCCCAGTTAATTGCTACTTGATTGGTATTATCCGCACCGTTTATAGTGCCACCGGTTACAGTCCACTTGTATGTGTAGGTTGCCGTATTAGGAACCGAGAAGATAGTAGAGGAATTTTCACAGACAATCGGGTTTCCGGCAATATTTACAGGTGGTAATTGGTTGATAGTTATACTTTTATTTGCTGAATCCATGCAGCCGGTTGAAATGACACTCTCAGTAATTTTAATAGTTCCGGTTCCGGAGCTTCCCCAATTAATTGTGACTTGATTTGTATTATTAACTCCCTGAATCGTACCGCCAGTGACATCCCATTTATAATTATGACCCGCTACATTAGTTACCGAAAATACCGACTGATTTTTTTCGCAAACGGAAGTACTACCGGTTATGGATGGTGTTGGTAATGGATTTAAAGTAATTGTTTTTGTTATTGAATCTTTGCAAAGTGTAGTAGTGTTTGTCTGAATCAAGGTAACAGATGCAAACACTGTATCTTTCCAGTTGACCTGTAAATTCTGTTGATCGGATTGACCTACAATCGTCCCACCCAAAACTTCCCATTGATTTGAAAGACCGGTCAGTGTGTTTGATGTATAGTTACCAACGTTTTTTACGCATACAACCGTATCGCCTGTGAAAGTGGGAGTTGGAAGGGGATTTACCAAAACGGCTATGCTCCCAATCGCTGAGCATCCGCTTGGGTTAGTTATTCTGCAGAATGCTGTATCGTTGCCCGTTGCTGTCCATTTGATATTGGCACTTTGTTGTGTGGAGTCTCCCTGAACTGCTCCGCCTCTGGCTGACCAACGGAAAGTATGACCGGCATAACTACCTGTTGCCGTGTAATTAATTATGTCGTTTAAGCATCTTGCTGTTCCGGTTGCATTGGAAACTGTTGGCACTGTATTTATTGTTAACGCTGTGTCTCGTCCGGTTATAACCGGATTTGATGAATTTACACGCACACGGTAGCCGGTGCCTGCAGTCGCACTCAATGGTATTGTGGAGGTTATCGAATCCGATGTTGTACCATTCAGAGTGCCAATTGTTGTCGGACTGGCGAAACTTCCTGAAGAACTTGATAGTTGGGCTGTAAATGTATTTCCGCTATTATATGTCCCGTTTGCTGTGAATGGTACTTTAATTGTTGCTCCCGGGCAGACTGAACCTAATGATCTATTTATTATTATGGATGGTTCAGGAGCTAGTTCTAGTTTGGTTAAATAAGCAACATAACAATAATTATTACAACCACTAGGCCAATTTGGTTGGAATGAACCTGAAGTTGTAGGGAAATCGTTATCTCTTGTGTATCCCGAAAAATAGGCATTATTGTTATTATCAACATATAAACAAAATCCATGCGAAAAATATGTAGTTCCTGATAAAAATGTAGAATAATCAATATCTGATCCATTAGTATTTAATTTACTTATGAAAATATTTGCTACAGGACCTTTAAAAGTCGTTTGATAGCTATTCAAGGATGTTCTGAAATTTGAAGACCAAGTGACTCCACAAAGTACGGCATTACCCGTGGAATTTACAGCAAGACTATTAGGCCAATCTGCGCTACTACCGCCAAAATAGGTAGAATAGTTTAAAGCTGACCCACTTGAATTTAATTTAGTAATAAAGCAATCTGCGTCTCCCCTGTTGTTTGATTGAAGTACACTACCAGTCGGGTAAATAGGAAAATTAGTCGAATATGTTCTGCCTAAGACGTAAACGTTATCATTAACATCTCTCTCTACTGAAACAGCTATATCATCTGATGTACCGCCTAAAAAAGTAGCAAATACCTTTGTCGTGGCATTTGAATTGATTTTTACAACAACTGCTTCCGGATTAATGCTTGTTCCATTATAATTAGTTTGATAAGCACCTGTGGTTACTGGAAAATCTGTCGAATTAGTTTTTCCGCATAAAATCAGATTATTTGTATTGTCTAATGTTACAGACCCCCAAACGAATAAATCCCCATAAGAACCAGAACCAGTATTATTCTCTTCAATATTACTTCCTCCGAGAAATGAAGAGTAGATTATTGTTGATGCCGTCGCATTAAGTTTCAATACAAAATAGTCCCATGGGCCACCGGCATAAGTAGGTTGAAATACATTTGCAGTTGTAGGAAAATTTGGTTGACATGTAGCACCAAAAATATATGCATTATTAGAAGCATC
>Ga0172369_10006976_pt1 | contig 13266 bp, 16 predicted proteins | sample LakKiv25m_FD_114539 | JGI IMG/M metagenome (GOLD analysis project Ga0172369, IMG submission 114539) | Freshwater microbial communities from Kabuno Bay, South-Kivu, Congo - kab_022012_11.25m | ecosystem: Environmental > Aquatic > Freshwater > Lake | place: Democratic Republic of the Congo... | reverse complement strand
TACGTCTATCCGCACGAAGCCGAAGGGCATCACATCGGTCAACAGTATCTGCCGCGTGAACTGCTCGGCACTTACTTCTATCGCCCTTCCGATCAAGGTTACGAGCAAACGGTGCAGGATCGTTTAACCCGTTGGCGAGAAGCACAGCGCAAAGCGTTGAATATTGAATCGACGACTCAACTTCCCGATCTATCTACCGCAGAGATTAACGCGATTAAGACCAAGATGATGAAACGGTAAAGCTATGTTTGTCGCAAATTCATTAAACACCCTCATTGCGAGGAGCGTCCTGAGCGGAGCGCGATGGTTTTTCGCGCGTAGTCGAAGGATGCGACGAAGCAATCTCAGATGTTGATTTGCTTGGAGATTGCTTCGCAAAGTGCGCTCGCAATGACGCAGCAATGGACTTGATACTTTCTTTGGATAAAGCGAGACCTTAATGGATCCCACAAAACACGATTCGGATTTTGCGCCAATGGTACGCGCCCTCACTACTGGCATTTCCTTTTTGTTGGGGATCGGCGGGCAGATATTGCTTTTCACTGGACCCGACCGATTAAATCTTGGGGTGTTGCTAAGCGGGGTGGCGGTGGCGATCTTTTTGTTGTCGCGCTTATGGAATCCGCCGATGTGGATGTCGTCGGCGGTGAAAGGTTGGTCGTTCTCGCGCCGCGCGTTGTTAGTGGTCATCGCCGTTTGTTTGGCGGTGATGACGGTGATGTTGGCATTCTCGTTTGACGCATTTGGGCGCGTCAACTATTTGCCCATCCTATTTTTATGGATCGCCTGCGCGATCATTTACTTTTTGGCGTTTGGCTACGGGGAGTGGCAATTTATTCAATGGCGAGAATGGATCAAAGCGAATCGGTGGGAAGTGATCGGCGTTATCACGGTGACGGCCTGCGCGGCGATCATACGGTTCTACCGCCTTGGCACTATCCCCCGCGTGATCAATGGCGACGAAGGCGTGTTGGGGCTAATGGCGTTGGAGACGATCCGTCTGCCGCTTGCCAATCCCTATTCCCTCTTTGAAAATTTCGGCGCGTTGTATTTGCAGGGAATGTATTATGCGATGTGGGTGTTGGGTGAGACTCCCTTCGCGCTTCGACTCTTGCCCGCCATCGGCGGCACGCTGGCGATACCGGCGGTCTATTTATTTGCGCGGCGTTTGTTTGGCGCGCAAACGGCGTTCATCGCGGCGATCCTTCTCAGCGTCTCTCACATCCATATTCACTTCAGCCGCACCGTCGCCGTCGGCTACATTCAGGGGACGCTGCTCATCCCGCTTGAAATGTATTTCTTTATGAGCGGCATTGAAAACAAAAGTCTGCGGCGACTGGCGTTGGGCGGATTGATTTTAGGTTTTCACTTCAGCGTGTATCTCAGCGCGCAGATCATTACGGCGTTTCTCGCCGTTTACATCGTGATCGCTTTTGTGTTATGCCGCCCATTGATTCAAAACGCCGGGCGAAAACTCTTGGCGTTTTGGGGCGGCATGTTGTTAATTGCTTTGCCCAATATCACTTATGCGGTTCTCACCCCGGCGGAATTTTTGTCGCGCCTGAATAAAGACGGCACGTTTCAATCGGGTTGGATGGCGGTAAAGATGGCTGAGAGCGGGAAGGGCACTCTCCAGATTCTGATCGAGCGAGTCATCCACGCCTTTCTTTCGCTCATCCATTATCCAGCTCTGGAATTCTACGGTACATCGTCTCCCATGATAGATGCCATCACCGGCGCGTTGTTCCTCTTTGGCGTTGTCTATGCGTTGTGGCGCGCGCGCGATCATCGTTATTTGCTGATCAACGGTTACTTTTGGGCAACGGTGGTTGCGGTGGGCGTGTTCTCGATTCCCCCCGAAGCCGATTCTTATCGCATGTTGATTGCCATCCCTGCCGTGATGATCTTGGCGGCAATCGGGTTGCAACAATTGCTGATCGCTTTGTCGGCGTTGGCAAAGAATACGCGCGCGGTGCAGATCAGCATGATGTTGTTGTTATTGTTCCCTATCGTCACTCTGAATTTGCGAATCTATTTTGTGGACTTCGCCGCGCGCTGTCGTTATGGCAACGATGAACGCACGCGCTTCGCCTCGTATCTTGGCACCTACCTTGATACGCTGGGGCGCGAGACGCGCGTCTTTCTTCTGCGCGATGAACTGCTCTTCTACGGCACGCATCGTTCCGTAGATTTCTTAAGCGGTGGGCTGCCCGTCACCAATTGGCCCGATTCGGTGAATGCGATCAGAGGCGTGGCAAACATGGCGATAGTCGCCGTGCCGAACCGCGCCGACGAGCTGCGGACGTGGGCGATTGATCATCCGGGCGGGAAGTTCCAGCGCGAATACGATTGTGAGCGTCTGATCCTTTTAGCCTATCACATTCCGTAATCCCTCGATGATAAAATACTCAAATGGCTGAGACGCTGCACATACTCAACGTTGAAGATAACCCCAATACAGCTCGATTGATCCGGCTCGTCCTCCAGGACCTGCCGCTTGAAGTGCATCATGCCAGTGATGGCGAGCAAGCGCTGGAGTTGATCAAAACGTTCAAACCGAATCTCATTATCATGGATATTAACTTAGCCAACATGCACGGTTGGGAAGTTTTAGATCGCTTGAAAGCCAATGGCATTGATCTGGAAACTGTCCCGGTCATCATCCTCACCTCTCACACCGAAGCCTCGCACCGCGTGATTGCTAAACTCAAATCTGTTGCCAGTTACATGACCAAACCTTTTGAGCCGGATGAGTTGCAGGGAAAAGTGAAAGAGCTATTAAAGATTGGGTGAAAGGTCAAGGTGATATATGAATGTGAAGAAGAGGCTGAACAAGAAATTGCGCGGTAAGTTTAAAGGATATGGTTTGCTGAAAGCCTTTCTAGAAGAACGCGCTAAGGAACTGGAACGCGAAGAAAAGAAAATCGCATATTGGTCTTCACGTATGTCGAAACGAATCGAATAATTGTTAGGGCAAGATTGCGATGCAGATTACCGAATTCGTTGTAGATCAGTACTATGACAATCACGATCTCTCTAAGTCTTTGAAGATCCAAAACGTAGGAGGAGTGCGCCCTAAAATAATAGACGGTCGCTTGCAATTGATTGTCATCACCACTTCAAATGATGATGTCAATATATCATTCGCACGCAATCCTTACGCAGATCGGATAGAGGGTGACATACTCGTTTATACGGCAGCAGGTCTTGCGGGCGATCAATCCCTTTCCGGTGTGAACAAACGCATAATTGAACAATACGAGAGACCATTACCGATTTTTGGATTCATGAATGAAGGTTCAGATAAAGGCAGAAGGTTTCTCGGGCTACTTGAGTTGATTCGTCATTATCAAGAAACGCAGATTGATGGGAAGCGTAATTTGCGGCAAGCGTGGGTCTTTGAATTTAGAATACATCGAAATTTTAAACTCTTGCCGCTTGAACTTGCTGCCCAAATGAGTGAGGCAATTATTCGCGAGTCGCGTGAGCGATTGCCAGATGAAGAGCATGGGGAGTTGCAACTTCCAAACGCTAAAGTTGCTCAACTTCATGACCAGCAAGCAGAGATCGATTTTGTTTCTCTACAAGACGTGCGCTCTAAACTTTTAGCGGTTAACCCGTATTCGTTTGAGTCTTTAATCAAAGATGCGATTGAACGGAACGGCTTTTATAATGTTTCGGTGACAAAGAAAAGTGGTGATGGTGGAATAGATGTCAACGCTTGCTTTGACTCGTCGCATTACTTCGCTCAGGATTTGCTTGTTCAGTTTCAAGCAAAACGATGGAAGCATTCAGTAGGTAGAAAAGAGGTTGCAGAGTTTCGTGGCAGCTTGCGCTCAGCATTTGGAGTCATGGTGACGACGAGTTATTACACAACCCAAGCTCAACAAGAGTCACAATCAATTGGGCAAAAACCTGTTGTCTTAATAGATGGGATACGTTTTTCGGAGACAATAATGAAATTGAAAGTGCCATTGGATAAATATTTGCAAACTGATAAATAGAAGATATCTTCTGTCGTTGAGATCGTTTTGTTTTAACTTCGTAGAGACGTTGCATGCAACGTCTCTACGAATCGTGTTTTATATATCTCCAGCCTCCTCCGCCATCCTCACGATCTTCGGCGTGAACTTCCCCACCACCTCCACCAAATCACTTTGCGCGGCGATGATCGAGTCAATCGCTTTGTAAGCTTGCGGCGATTCGTCGAGCCCGCCGCCAAGCAGGGTGATGCCGCGCTCGCGCAAATAAGAGTCGCGCACGGTTTTGGTGATCGAGTTGATCGCCGCCTTGCGACTCATCCGCCGCCCCGCGCCGTGTGCCGCCGAGTTGAGCGACTCAACAACGCCGCGACCACGAACCACGTAACCGGCATCGCCCATCGAACCGGGGATGACGCCGAACACGCCTTTGTCTGCCGGTGTGGCGCCTTTGCGATGCACAATCGCCTGACGACCATCCGGCAAATTTTGTCTCCAGGCAAAGTTATGGTGATTCTCTACATAAGCGATCTCTTTGAGCCCAACGGCCTCGGCGACTCGATGATGGATGACGAAATGATTCGCCGAAGCGAATCGTCCTGCTAACTCCATCGAGAGCCAATACTCCAACCCTTCTTCCGAGTCGAGCGAAAGCCACGCCAGATGCCGCACACTTTTATCGAGATTGGGATGAGTTTTTTGGGCGAGCTTGGAATAATAATCGGCGATCTTGAATCCTACGCCGCGCGAGCCGCTGTGTGAGAGCAGCGAGAGATACTCGCCCGCTTTGAGATTCAACTTGGGATCGTCCTCAAAAAGTTTGAACGTTCCCCATTCCACAAAATGATTCCCAGTGCCGCTGGTGCCGAGCTGCGAGTAAGCGATGGAGTGCAGCGACTTGAGCAAACCTATTTCGTCCCAGGCGTCGTCGTCTAGCACTTGGTGTTGGGCGCGTCGGCTTCCTTTCCATTCTGCCCCTATGCCGAATTGAGTCTGATCCCACAACGAATTTTCAAACTGTCCGCGTTTTTGCCCAATCAAAATCGGCGACACGTCGTAGATCGAGAGTCGCATTCGGCAAGCAATGTCCACGCCGACAGCGTAGGGGATCACCACATTGTCCGTTGCCAGCACGCCGCCAATGGGCAAACCATAACCGACATGCGCGTCGGGCATCAACGCGCCCATCACGCTAATCGGCAGCCGCATGGCATTGTCCATCTGATCAAACGATCCGCGATCAATGTGTTCTTCGCCCCACACGCGATACGGGAACGGGCGATCACGAATCGTTTCCGCAGTAACGACGGCGTCACCTTGATCTCGGCGCAGACATTCTTTAGCGAGATCGCTCATCAACGAGTCGGCAAGAAAATCGTAAGGGCGTGCCTTCACCTGATCGAGACGATCCAAAATCTCATCGCGCTCTAATCCTTGTGACTCGAGCTGCGCCGCAGCCTCTTTGGCGAGTCCGATTATTCTTCCTTCGTGCCAGCCGCGTCGTTTGAGAATTTTGCCTGTGATCATATTGCCCATTGTAATCTCTCTACGAGCAATCCACAATTTCTTGACAACTATGGATCATAATGATGCCAAAGGAGAATCATTATGGCTAAACGAGTTATCTTAGGAACGTTGATCACACTTTTAGTGTTGGCAGTGTTGGGTGGTGTTGGAGCGGTCTCATACGGTTTTGGGATGCGGCAGGGGTTGGCGCAGACGCAGATCACTGCCGCCGTTAGCGGCGGAGCGCAGGTGATGCCGCCTCAGCTGCGCGGGCAGAATCGTCAGGGGCTGCCGAATGCTAACGCCCCGCGCGCGTTCACGCGATCCTTTGCCGGGCGATCCGTTCCAGCGCAGCACTTTGGAAGAACTCCGTTTAACTTTTTCAACCCGTTCAGCGCGATCTTCCATTTTGCAATTCCATTGTTGGTGATCGCGTTGCTTGTCGTGTTAATCATGTGTCTGCTGACCCCCAGACCGTTTTGGTTCGGCGGACCGGGTCACAACAAAATGTTTATGCGCGGCGGTCCCGCAGGCGAAGGGCCCGAACCGTTCGCGAGGCATTTAGGGGAGACGCCGCCGCCGCATTTTGTGGCGTGGCACGAACAGATGCACAAGACAGAATCTTCTACACCGCCCGATGAAGCGAAAGCGCCCTAAAGCCAAAGACCCTTCGAGTGTGATCGAAGGGTCTTTTTATTTGTAACCGCTCATCGCCACAAGTGGAATCTCCGCCGCGAAAACGATCTCCTCGTTTCTACTTTCTGCTGCCGCGATTGCCGACTCGATTCGGACTATCCCTTCGGCGTAGACTTCGTCACTTAACAAGGCGAGTTGCGACGTGCCGTATTTTTGCAAAAAATGATCGCTCAATACGTCGCGCCCGAACTTTCGGGCGTCAATGCGCTCGGCGATCCGCGTCTCCAGATTTTTAAATCCCGAATGACGCATCCACTGTTTAACCGTTTCGATCTTCGGGAAGCGCTTCAAATCTGTTTGGCGCGTGCCGTCGAAGTAATCGTAGACGTACCACGTTTGGATGGTGGGCGGGTCAATGTTGATGGTGATCAACGCGCCGCCGCGCCGGAGCAGACGATGAGACTCGGCGACGAAGTTTTGCGGTTGATCGAAATGATGCAGAGCGTTGATGCAAAAAATAAGATCGAAGATTGAGGATTCAAAGGGGAGTTGCTTTGCCGTGCCGCGTGTGAGAGGCACTATGTTGTTTCGCTCGCGCGCTTGACTCAACATGCCGAACGAAAAATCTAAACCATAGATGTGGGGCGTGAGCGGTTGAAGTTCGTCGAGCCAGCGTCCGCTGCCGCAGCCGACCTCTAAAATTTTTTGGGCGTTGAGATCGCGGATGACATTGTGCAGCAAGTTTGCGACGCCGGGCAGGGCGCTGCCGCTCGCATATCGTTCGTGATACTTGGGCGCAATAGAATCGTAATTGACGCGCATAAAGAGTAGAGACGTTGCGATGCAACGTCTCTACGAAAAATTAAATCTGTTCGTAACGCGCGGTGTTGATGACGTAGATCGTGGCGCGGGGGCTGCCGTCGGTTGGGGCGGGGCCACAGGCTGCTTTAATGGTGGCGATGGCGTCGTCCACTTTGTCGGCTTCCACGCCGATGAGCAGGGTGGTGTTCCCTTGTTTCCAAAATACGCCCGTCGTGGATGCGCGGGTCGCGCCATACTTTTTGGCGATCAACGCATCAAGGATCGCATTGGCGTCGCTATCTCGAATAATGGCAACGATCAGTTTCATCTCCAGCCTCCTTTAGAATTCTTCGTAACGCTCAAGATCATAAACAAATACGGTGGCGCCGCCAACCTGAACCTCTACCGGGAACGCCGACGCCAGCTGCGCCACTTCGAGCTGCGCCGGGACGTAGGTGGTGCGGCGCTGGCAGGTGACGCGCAAAACATTTAACACGGCGTCCACCTGATCTTCGTTGACTACCATCGTCAGCGAGACGTTGCCCTGCCGCAGAAACCCGCCCGACGACGTGACGTATCTCGCGCTGGGCAAGTGGAGCGTTTTGAGTTTGTTGATTGTCGCTTCGACATCTTCCGATTGAACAATAGCGAGCATGGCTTGCATAACGTCATCTCCTCACAGAAGGGGGATGTCTGTATTATAGTCAGTAGTGAGGTTGCAATGCAATATCCTTTTAAACAACGAGGAACATACGATGTCTGTTTATACTGCCATCCGCGCCAAACGAGCGATTCGCCAATTCAGCGATCAACAAATTTCAGACGAGACGCTCAAAACAATTTTAAACGCCGGACGATTAGCCGGTAGTTCCAAGAACACGCAGCCTTGGATGTTTATTGCGATTCGGAATCGTGACACGCTCAAAGCGTTGTCGGAATGTGGAACGTACGCCGCGCATTTGGCGGGCGCGAATGTGGGCGTTGCCTTGTTGACTCCCGATCCGGCTCAACGTTGGTCCATCATGTTCGATCTGGGGCAGGCGGCGCAGAACATGATGCTTACTGCTTGGGAATTAGGAATCGGATCGGTGATGGCGACGATCTACGAACCAGAGAAAGCGCGATCACTTCTTGGCTTTCCCGACGAATGGCATCTGCGCGCGGCGATCTCGTTGGGTTATCCCGCGTACGACCCTGCCACAAAATCGCCTAAGAAAGGGATGCGCCGAACCTTTGACGACGTGGTGAAGTGGGAGAGATGGTAGAATCGTGTTGCGTATTCCGTATTGCGTAAAACAGCAACGGAACACGCAATACGTTTTAACTCCTCAATGTCTCAACTCCTCCTTATCCGTCACGGCGAAAACGATTACACGCGCAAGGGCAAACTCGCCGGTTGGACTCCCGGCGTGCATCTTAACGATGTGGGACGGGCACAGGCGCAAGCCTTAGCCGAGAAGTTGGCGCACGCGCCGATCAAAGCGATCTATAGCTCGCCGCTTGAGCGTGCTGTTGAAACGGCTCTACCGCTTGCTAAAGCAAAAGAGCTGACGATCCACAAACGGTCAGAGGTGGGCGAAGTGCGTTACGGTGAGTGGACGGGGAAAAGTTTGAAGGCGCTGGCGCGCACCAAGTTGTGGCAAGTGGTGCAGAAGCAGCCGTCGGCGATGCAGTTTCCGGATGGTGAGACGCTGCGCGATGTGCAGTCGCGCGCGGTGAATGAGATCGAAAAGATCGCGGCGGCGCACCCTAAAGACATGGTGGCGATCATTTCTCATGGCGATATTATTAAATTGGTGTTGGCGCATTATCTGGGAATGCCGCTCGATATGTTTCAACGTCTGGCTATCCACACGGCTTCAATATCGGTTGTGGAGCGCCACGGCAGTATGCCGTTGGTGATGAAGGTGAATGATCAAGTGAGCGTAAAAAAGGAAACAGGTAAACAAGGTAAACAGGTAAACAAGTAGAGGCGGCATCCCCTGTCTACTTGTTTGCTTACGTGCGTGTCTACTTCTTAATGGGACAAATCATAGACCTCAATCCAGTAATCCGAATCACGACGGGCGCGGTGGGCAAGCCGGGCAAGCGGGTGTTTTATCTTCAAGGGCAGACCAAGACGCAAATGGTTTCGTTGGTTTGCGAGAAGCAGCAGGTGCAGTCGCTCGGCGTGGGCGTGGAAGAGTTTGTGCGCGAATTGCAAAAACGGTTTCCGCATTTGCTCACGCCGACGGTGAGTTACATTGACGCCGATATGGAATTGCAGGAGCCGCTTGAGCCGATGTTCCGTGTGGGGCAGTTGGGGTTGGGGTACGACGAAGATACGGATCGGGTGATCATTGTGGCGCAAGAGGCGCAAGCCGAAGAAGCGAACCCCGACGACGCAACCACCGTGCGCTTTTGGGGATCGCGTTCGCAGATTTTAACGATGGCGCAGTGGGGATTGAATGTTGCCGATAAGGGTCGCCCGTTGTGCGGTAATTGTTTGCAGCCGATGGATCCCGAAGGGCATTTTTGTCCGAGACGGAATGGGCATAAATACTAGAAGATGGAAATTGAAAGTTGGATGTTGGACGCTTCGCGCGGATTCCAACTTCTAACATCCAACCTCTAACGTCCGACGATGGATTCGCAACCTGTAACCGCCGCGCGTGTGTTGGAAGCCTTGGGCAAAGGCGAGATGGAGATGAAAGGTCTCTTGCCTTGGGGCTCTAATTACACCTTCCTCGTTTACATCAATTACGCCGATTTGCATTTGCCCGCAGTTTACAAACCGGCGCGGGGTGAACGCCCGTTGTGGGATTTCCCCGATGGCACGTTGTATAAACGTGAAGTGGCGGCGTACGTGGTGTGCGAGTCGCTGGGTTGGGGGTTTGTGCCGCCGACGGTGTGCCGCGATGGAGTCGAAGGAGTTGGCTCGGTGCAATTCTACGTAGACGCCGATCCCGAAGATCATTATTTCAATTTTCAAGAAGACGAAAAAGATTTTCTTAAACCCATCGTCGCTTTTGACGTCATTGCCAACAACGCCGATCGCAAAGGCGGTCACGTGCTTCGAGATCGGCAGGGCGAAGTGTGGGCGATTGATCACGGGTTGTGTTTTCACGCCGATCCGAAACTCCGCACGGTGTTGTGGGACTTTTCCGGGCAGCCAATTCCAGACGACATTTTGACTCCCATACGGAAATTTCGTGATAACTTAAAACCATCGTCGCAGTTGACCCGGCTGCTTTCTGAACTGATCGAGAAAAACGAAATTGACGCGCTCAAACGACGGGCTGACCGTCTCCTCACTACGGGCTGTTATCCTTCGGCAGGCTCGGGTCGCCACTATCCCTGGCCCCCTTTGTAACTTCAAAACTCAAACGCCAAAATCCAAAAGCCCCAAAAGTCCCAAAAACCCAAATCCCAAAATCCCAAAATCCAAAACTTCAAACTTCAAGCTTCAAGCTTCAAACTTCAAACTTCAAACTTCAAACTTCTAATCTCCAACCTCCAATCTCTAATCACCCATTATGATCAAGGCACTTATTTTCGACGTAGGCGGCGTGTTGTTACGCACCGAAGATTTATCTCCGCGTGAGAAGTGGGCGAAGCGATACGGAATGGACGTATGGGATTTTGCCACTGCCGTATTTGAATCCGATGCGTCGAACAAAGCAACGCTTGGGCTGTTACCGGACGATGAGGCGTGGTTGGCGGCGCAACAACGATTCAACGTTCCCCAAGCAGAGATGGCTCAATTCCGAATAGATTTCTTTGCCGGTGATCGTTGGGACGAATCATTATTGGATTGGATCATCTCACTGCGCGGGCGTTATCGCACAGCGATCTTGAGCAACGCTTGGGGTGGGGCGCGGAAGTTTTTAACGAGTCATGCGAAGGTGGTGGCGGCATTTGAACAGATGATCATTTCGGCGGAAGAGGGCGTGCGTAAACCGCAAGATGAAATTTATCGGCGCGCGGTTCAACGCTTGAACGTGCCGCCGCGCGACGTGGTTTTTGTGGATGATGTGGTGGAGAATGTGGAAGCCGCAAAGCAGGCCGGGTTAGAGGCTATTCAGTTCAAAGCCGGGATGGATGTGCGTGGTGCGTTGGAACATTTAGGCATTCTTTAGCGGCGCAGACTCTATGACGTAAGCGCTGTTGCGTCGTAGTGTTGCAAGGGGTACAATCTTTGCAGTTTAAGGATAGGGCATGGATAACGTCGTTCTTGCTTGTGATCATTATAACTTTGACGAATGTTTGGACCTCGCCAAGGAATACGATCTTGGCTTGGAGATTCAAACCTTCGCCTATCCTGACGCGCTCGACAACCATCCCGAATGGATTGACGAGTACGAACATAAACTAAGAAAATTTCCCGGCAAGATCAGCATACACGGCGCGTTCATGGATATGACCAGCGCCAGCTTCGACGCCAAAGTGGTCGCGCTCACTCTCAGCCGTTATCGCCAGAACCTTGCCATCGCCGCCCGCCTCAAAGCGCACACAGTTGTCTTTCACGCCAACTATTTAACCTCGATGCGTAACGCTCCATTCCGCCGCGCCTGGACGGATAAGCAGGTTGCCTTTTGGACGGCTCTCATTAAAGAATCGTCGGCGATGGGGATTCGGATGGCGCTGGAAAATATGTGGGAGTACGATCCGAAGATCATCGGCGACGTATTGGAGCAAGTGAATTCGCCGTGGCTTATTACGTGTTTAGATGTGGGTCATGCACACTTGTTTGGTGAAGTGCCGTTTACCGACTGGTTGAAAGAACTCGGCGAATTTATTCAGTACACCCACCTCAACAACAATGGCGGGCGTGTGGACGAACATCGCGGCTTCGACGATGGCGTGATGGATTACAACGACATCTTGCCCAAACTGCGCGCACTGCCGCGCAGACCGATCTTTACGTTAGAGATCGAAAGCGCGGCGGCGATGAGACGGAGTTTGCCGTTCTTGGAAGTGAAGAAAAAAGAATTTGCGTAATGTGTAGAGACGACCCGTCGGGTCGTCTCTACTTTCTTAATGTGGCGATCAGTCTCTTCGGATTTTCGATCAACTCCAGCGCGCGGATCGGATCGCCGACCACAAGGTCTGCCGCCGATAACGCCTCAACCGCCAGCCCCTCTTCACCCATCACGGCGATGCCAATCGCCGCCGCCTTCAACATCAAAGCGTCATTCGCGCCGTTGCCCATCGCGATCACCTTCTCTGCGCCGAGCGATCTCACATACGATTCTTTTTGTTCGGCTTCGTTCCCCGCTTTGAGTCGTTCTGCCTTCAGCCCCAGAATCGAATCGATCTGCGCTTGCCCGCCGTGCGTGTCGGCGGTGATCATCCGGATCGTTAAGTGACTTTGCAACCGCTTGAGCGAGTCGGCGACACCGTGAATCAATTTGCCGTCAACGGCAATCGTGCCGTTCACATCCAACACCATATACCTGATCTCTAACACTCCGCGATTTGGAATTTCGAATTTGATCATGCAATGATTCTAACATCGCGATGCTATAATTTTGTCACGTAGTCTAGGGGCTTGTCCCCGTCGCCCACAAGGGGCTAGACTACCTCTCACGGAGGATGCCAATGTACGATAAATCCAAACTTGCTGAACTGCGCGAGGCGCGCGACAAATGGGAAGAGACCACGCTGCACAACGTAACGGCGAAGATGCCGGAGCGGCGCGAGTCGTTCATCACCACTTCGTCTGAAGTGATCAACCGCCTCTACACCCCGCTGGATGTCGCCGACACCGATTATGGGCGTGATCTTGGGATGCCCGGCGAATATCCGTTTACGCGCGGCGTGCATCCCACCCTGCATCGCGGCAAGTTGTGGACAATGCGTATGTTCGCCGGTTTCGGTTCCGCCGAAGAGACGAATGCCCGTTTTAAATATCTGCTCGATCAAGGGCAAACAGGGTTGTCGGTGGCGTTTGATCTGGCGACGTTGATGGGCTACGATAGCGATGAGCCGGAAGCGTTGGGCGAGTTCGGTAAATGCGGCGTGGCGGTGAGTTCGTTGAAGGACATGGAGATTCTCTTTGACGGCATCCCCTTAGAAAAAGTTTCGACCAGCATGACGATCAACTCGCCAGCAGCGATCATCTGGGCGATGTATATCGCTGCCGCCGAGAAGCAGGGCGTGAAATCCGATCAGCTGCGCGGCACGATTCAGAATGACATCCTCAAAGAATACATCGCGCAAAAAGAATACATCTTCCCGCCCGAACCTTCGATGCGGCTGGTGGTGGATACGATGGAGTTCGGATCGAAATCTGTTCCGCAGTGGAACACGATCAGCATCAGCGGCTACCACATCCGCGAAGCGGGCAGCACGGCGGCGCAGG
>Ga0172369_10006973_pt1 | contig 13270 bp, 10 predicted proteins | sample LakKiv25m_FD_114539 | JGI IMG/M metagenome (GOLD analysis project Ga0172369, IMG submission 114539) | Freshwater microbial communities from Kabuno Bay, South-Kivu, Congo - kab_022012_11.25m | ecosystem: Environmental > Aquatic > Freshwater > Lake | place: Democratic Republic of the Congo... | reverse complement strand
CCGCGGTGGTTTCGATACGGCGCGGGAGCTACGAAAAGAACCGCGAGGCTCTCCTGCCTACTCAACCACCGGGCTGCATGCTGCCTTTGAAAGGCTGAATACAACGTGAAGACCCGCTACAGTTACCGGCAATTCACAGATCAAACCTCAAAACTTTCTTATGCAGGATTTCCCCGCGCCTGTAGCAAATATCATGGTATGGCTGCCTATCCGCAAAGCAACGGATTGCAGGAATAGGTGTCTGATCCAATGGGAACAATGGGGGGGATCGATTCCTCGTCCGCGCTGCCGGTATCCCCGCTGCGCTGAGAATGACGCGTAAACATTGGCTGGAGGAGTATTCATGCTGACCCGAATAATGATTGCCGTGATGCTGTGCCTGGCGCCGCTGCTGGCGCTGGCACAGGGGGCGGTGCTGCAGCCGCCATCGGCGGAGGAGATCCAGGCCGCGCAAAAGCAGGGGCGATACCTGGCCACGCTGACCCTGGAAAACGGAAAAACGATCGAGATGGTGCTCGAAGGGGCGTATATGCCGGTGACGGTGGCCAATTTCGTGAAGCTGATCAAGGCCGGCTATTACGATGGGATGGATTTTTCCGCCGTGGTGTCGCAGAAGCTGCCCGACGGGAGCGAGTTGGGCTTCGCGTCGGGCGGAGACGCGACCGGCGCCGGTCCCGGTTATCGCCTGCCGCTGGAATCCTCACCCTATTTTCTCCAGCATAAGCGCGCGACGGTCAGCATGCTGCGGGCCGGCTCCTATGAGCTCTCGGGCAGCCAGTTCGTCATTGCCCGCAGCATCCTGCCGGTCTACGACGGGCAATTTGCGATTTTCGGTTGGGTGAAGAGCGACATGGCGGTGGTCGACGGCATCCAGAAAGGCGATGTCATCAAATCAGCCACCGTGGCGCCCTATAAAGGCACCGAAGCCTGTCCCGTGCTCAGCCCCATGCCCGGGATCGCGACGCAGCCCCCACCGACCAAAGCCGATGTCGATGCGGTACTCAAGCAGGGGCGCTACCTGGTGACCATCAACATGGACGATGGGAAGAAGATCACGCTGGTGCTGGAAGGCAAAGAGGCGCCGATCACGGTGGCGAATTTCATCAAGCTGGCGAAGGCGAAATATTATGACGGCGTCGTCTTCCACCGCCTCGAGACCGAACCGGGAATGCAGCTCGTGCAGGGCGGCGATCCGGAAGGCACCGGACGCGGCGGGCCAGGCTACGGCATCCGCCTGGAAACGGGCAGCCTGCTGAACAAAACCGGCGCCATCGGCATGGCGCGCTCGCAGGACCCGAACTCCGCCGGCAGCCAGTTCTACATCCTCCGGTGCGACATCCCGGCCTTCGACGGCAAATTCGCGATCTTCGGCTGGGTGAAGGAGGGGCAGAAAGTGGTGGATAATATCAAAATCGGCGACCGCATGAAAACCGTCACTGTCGCCCCTTATGCCGGCACGGAAGCGTGCCCGGTTTTGAAGCAATGAAGGGATGAAGCGATAATAGGCAAGCGGTGCAGGCGCGATTCTCAGTCTGGAAGGGTGCGAGAGCCCCGCCGATTACCGGTAAGCTTACCAATAATCGGCGGGGCTCTCGCACCCTTCCAGACTGAGAATCTCGATTCCACCGCCTGCCTATTACCGCTTCATCACCTCATCCCACAACATCCTTCGCCTTCGCCAATTGCTCCCCCACCCGCTCAGGCGCGGTGCCGCCCGGCGAGGTTTTGGCGGCGACCACGGCCGCTGGGGTGAGCAGCGGGGGCAGGTCCGCCGCGATGAGCGGAGAGAAGGTCTGCAGTTCCTCCAGCGTCAGGCCGTCCAGGCCCACCCCGCGGCTTTCCGCGTAGCGCACGATCTCGCCGGACAGGTGATGCGCCTGGCGAAAGGGCATCCCCTTGCCGGCCAGGTAGTCGGCGATCTCGGTGGCGGCGCTCATGTCGCCCGCCAGCGCCGCCAGCATCCGCTCGGGCCAGAATTTCAACCCGCGCACCATGCCCGCGGTGATCTGCAGGCAGGCCAGCACCGTGTCCAGCGCGTCGAACGCCGCCTCCTTGTCTTCCTGCAGATCCTTGTTGTACGCCAGCGGCAGGCCCTTCAGCATGGTGAGCAGGCCCAGCAGGTCGCCGAATACGCGGCCCGATTTGCCGCGGATCAGCTCCGCGCCATCCGGGTTCTTCTTCTGCGGCATAATGCTGCTGCCGGTGCAGTAGCCTTCCGGCAGCTCCACCCAGCCGAACTCCTGGCTGGCCCACAGGATGATCTCCTCGCATAGCCGCGACAGGTGCATCATGACCAGGCTGCTGGCCGCGAGGAACTCCACCACGAAGTCGCGATCCGCCACCGCGTCCAGGCTGTTCTCCAGCACACTTTCAAATCCCAATTCATCGGCCACCATCTGCCGGTCGATGGGAAACTTGGTGCCCGCCAGCGCCGCCGCGCCCAGCGGCAGCCGGTTGATGCGCCGCCGCGCATCGGCCACCCGCTCGCGGTCGCGCGCCAGCATCCACACGTAGGCCAACAGGTGGTGCGCAACCAGCACCGGCTGCGCGTGCTGCAGGTGGGTGAAGCCGGGCATCACCGCGTATTGGTGCGCCTCCGCGCAGGTAATCAGCGCCCGCTGCGTTTCCTGCAGCGCCGCGTCCAGCGCGTCGCACCCCCGCCGCAGGTACAGCCGGAAATCGGTGGCCACCTGGTCGTTGCGGCTGCGCGCGGTGTGCAGCTTTCCCGCCAGCGGCCCCAGTCGTTCGTGCAGCGCTGCTTCCACCTTGCTGTGAATGTCCTCCTGGTTGTCGATAGCCGGTCCATCGGGCTCCCACTCGGCGAGCAGCGCCTGCAATCCGGCAATCAACACATCGGCCTCTTCCGGCGCCAGGATGCCCGCCGCACCCAGCATGCGCGCGTGGGCGATGCTGGCTGTGATGTCCTCGCGCCACAGGTGCGCGTCGAAAGGCAGCGACGCCTGAAACTGGTGCAACGCCGCGTTGACGCCGGCGGTAAACCGCCCACCCCACAGGGCGGCGCCGGGAGTGTCGTGTGCCGGTTGGTCGGACATGGGCCTGATGCTCACTTTCAGGGGTATTATACGACATCAGCGGGGATTGCTCTACCAGGGGGCATATTCTTCATTTACCCATTGCGTTTCATACTCTCACTCTGACTCTCACTCTGACTCTCACTCCTACCCCGGCGGAGCAGAAACCTGAATGTCCCAAATGTCCCAAAATGTCCCAAAAATAGCGGTTTTTTCGGGGCTCGGCAATTTTTCTGAACAAGGTTTGACATGGCGCCGAATCACCTATACCATATCACGATTCTAATTCCAGGAGATCAAAATGACGAATACGGACCTGGCCCAGACCCTCGTCCTCATCAAACCGGACGCATTGAAGAATTCGCTCACCGGCTACGTGCTGTCCCAGCTTTCCGAATTCCATTCCGGCCTGCGCTTCGCCGGCTTGAAAGTGGTGCAGGTGTCGCGCATGCTGGCTGAAGAGCATTATGCCGAGCACCGCGGCAAGGTCTTCTTCGAGGCGCTCCTCGAGTATATTCGCGGCGAGTTGCACTACCCGAACGAACCGGGCAAGCAGCGGGTTATCGCCATCGTCTACCAGGGCGCGGACGCGGTCTGCCGCCTGCGCGACCTGGTGGGGCCGACCAACCCTCATAAAGCGCGCGAGGAACGACCCGGCAGCATCCGCTCGCTCGGTACCGTGGTGCCGCTCTTCAATGAAGCAGGCCAGCAGGTCGGCGACCGCTGGGACAACCTGATTCACGCCTCTGCCACTGATGAGGAAGCCGAGCGCGAGATCAAGCTCTGGTTCCGGCCCACCGATATCCCGCCTTCCATGCGGATCTATCCCACGCGCGAGATCGACCGACATTTCTACATCCTGGGCGATGCGCTGCTGACCGACTTCCAGCCCGGCAGCATCTGCCTGGTCGCCCCCGGCGATGTCGCCTGGGAAACCGACCTGCGCGCCCTGGAGACGCTCTGCACCGGGCAGCCCACGCCTGTGACCCTCCAGTCCGTCGCGGCAAAATACCTGACGAACCGGGTGATGGAAGAGGAGTGAGTGGTGGTTAGTAATTAGTGATTAGTGATTAGTGATTAGTGATAAGTAAGTAGTGAGTAATAAGTAGTGAGTATGCGCCCGGTCCGGTGGTTGAGTAGGCAGGGGAGCTTCTCGCATCTTTCCGCACTTCCCGCGCCGTATCGAAACCACCGCGGTCATAGGTAAACCTTGCAGGAACGGGCGCGATAACCCATGCAGCGGAATACCGCCGCAGAGGTGGTTTCGATACGGCGCATGAGCTGCGGAAAGAACCATGAAGCTTTCCTGCCTACTCAACCACCGCAGAGCGTAGCGGATGCGCCACCGGACTGGGCGCTATTACTGAAGGACTGAACATACAACGTGAGGACCGGTACAACTCGCCACTCGCCACCAGTCACTCGCCACTTCCCCAAAAAGACCACCGCCCCCGAGTTATCGGGGGCGGTTCGCCTTCCAAGCACTATCAATTGTTACTGCGTGTAATGTACCACAAATCCGCGATTGTTGTGAAGAGAAACCGCGCTATTTGTCGTCCAGTGCAACCACCCCGGGCAGGGGGGTGCCTTCCAGGAACTCGAGTGAGGCGCCGCCGCCGGTGGAGATGAAGCTCATCTGGTCGGCGAAGCCCAGGCGCTTGACCGCTTCCGCCGAGTCGCCGCCGCCGATGATGGTGAAGGCGTCAGTGGTCGCCAACTGCTCGGCGATGGCCGCGGTTCCCTGGGCGAAGGCAGGATTTTCCGATAGCCCGAGCGGGCCGTTCCACACCACCAGCTTCGCTTCCTTGATGTATTTCGAGAAGTCGGCGATAGACTTCGGGCCGATATCCAGCCCCGCCCAGCCGGACGGGATTTGCTCCGCGCCGACCACTTGCGCCGGGATGCCCTCACCGCTCTTGTTGGCGAGGATCTCCTCGATGGGCATGTTGGAGATGACCACGTCCTCCGGCAACACCAGCTTCGTGCCCTGGCTTTCCGACTTGGCCATGATCTCCTTCACCGCGTCGAGGCGCTCGTTGTCCACCAGCGAGGTGCCCACCTCGAGACCTTTCGCCTTGTAGAAAGTAAAGGCCATGCCGCCGCCGATGAGCAGCACGTCCACCTTGCCGATCATGTGCGCAATCAGCTTCAGTTTGTCCTTCACCTTGGCGCCGCCCAGGATGGTGATGAATGGGCGGGCGGGATTTTCCAGCGCGTGGCCGAGGGTGTCGATCTCCTTCGCCAGCAGGTAGCCGGCCACCGCGGGATGCAGGTAGCGCGCGATGCTGGCGGTGGACGCGTGGTCACGGTGCGCGGTGCCGAACGCGTCGTTCACGTAGACGTCGCCGAGTTTCGCCAACTGCTGCGCGAAGGGCAGGCGTGTGGCGTCGTCCTTCGCTTCCTCTTCCGGATGGAAGCGGACATTTTCCAGCATCAGCACGTCGCCGGGCTGCATGGCGGCGATGGCGGCCTCAACCTCGGGACCGACACAGTCATCCACTTTCTTCACCGGCTGCCCGAGCAGCTCGCTCAGTCGCTTGGCGACCACGTCCAGGCGCAGGCCTTCCACTACCTGTCCATCAGGCCGGCCCAGGTGCGACATCAAGATGACCTTCGCGCCCTTGCCGATCAGATCGCGAATCGTCGGCAGTGCGGCGCTGATGCGCGAGTCATCGGTAATGGTCGCCTCATCTCGCGTAGCGGGCAGCTTCGGCTTGATCGACACGTTGAAGTCCACCCGCACCAGCGCGCGCTTGCCGTTGAGATCCTGGAGATCGTCGATCGTTTTCTTCGCCATGATATACTCCTTATCGCAACGGCGAGCCGGCCCGAAAGCCCGCTCGCCGTTACACGGGCAGGATAAGAGCGGAAGGCTGGATGGGGGAGAGATCTCCATTCTTCCAACCTTCCATCTTTCCATTCTTCCAACGTTAGAGCTTGCCGGCGACCAGGCTGGTCAGGTCAGCCAGACGGCAGCTATAACCCCACTCGTTATCATACCAGGCCAGCACTTTGACCAGGTTGTCGCCGATCTTCATGGTGCTGAGCGAATCGACGATGGCGCTATTGCTGTTGCCTTTGAAGTCGATGGACACGAGCTCTTCTTCGCAGAAAGCCAGGATCCCCTTCAACGGACCTTCCGCGGCGGCCTTCAGCGCGGCGTTGACTTCGCTCACGTCGGCGGGCTTGCTCAGCGTGCAGGTCAGGTCCACGACGGAGACGGTCGGGGTGGGCACGCGCATGGAGAAGCCGTGGAACTTGCCTTTGAGTTCCGGCAGCACCAGCGCGACGGCTTTGGCGGCGCCGGTGGTGGTTGGGATCATCGACAGGGCGGCGGCGCGGGCGCGGCGCAGGTCCTTGTGCGGCATGTCCAGGATGCGCTGGTCATTGGTGTATGCATGGATGGTGGTCATCAGGCCGGCGTCGATGCCGAACGAATCGTTGAGCACCTTGGCGACGGGGGCCAAGCAGTTGGTGGTGCACGACGCGTTGGAGATGATGTGATGCTTCGCCGGATCGTATGACTGATCGTTCACACCCATCACGAACGTGGCGTCTTCACCCTTGGCGGGGGCGCTGATGATAACTTTCTTGGCGCCGGCGTCGATATGCGCCTTCGCCTTGGTGGCTTCGGTGAATAGGCCGGTCGACTCGATGACGATCTGCGCGCCCAGGTCCTTCCACGGCAACTGCGCCGGGTCCTTGATTGCCAGGATGCCGATCTCGTCGCCGTTAATAACAATAGAGCTTTCCTTCGCCTCGACGCTGCCGTCGAAGATGCCGAAGTTGCTGTCATACTTGAACAGATGGGCCAGCGTTTTGGCATCGGTGAGATCATTCACACCGACGATGTCGATCTGATCGCCGTATTTTTCCAGCAAGCGCTTGGTGACCTGGCGGCCGATGCGGCCGAACCCGTTGATGCCGATTTTCACTGCCATGGGGATAACCCTCCTCACAGAATATCAGGACCTTGTATATCGAACACAGAGTACTCCAACGGCCCGTCACGCAACCGTCAGGAAAACGACAATGTTCAATCACTTTCGTCCGTGTTACGAGTTGCACCCGCGCAAACCATGCGCATATGCTGCGGAGACGGCGACAGGCGCAAAAATGAGGCGTTTGTGATCTATTTCGCAAACGCCGCTAAATTGTAGAAATTATACGGAAGGCTGTCAAGAAGGACGAGGGAGGGGGAGGGGATGGAGATTAGGGATTAGGGGCATAGGCGTTAAGATAAGGTATTAAGGTTAATGAAAAAGGTAATAACCATGAAACGGAGAAGGATTACTACGATGAAGAAGAGCGACATCGACATCACGCCGGCGTTCGCGATACATCCCGGCGAAGTCCTGAAGGACATGCTGGAGGATCGCGGCTGGACACAGCGTGAATTTGCCGAGAAGATTGGGCGGCCGTTGCAACTGATCAATAAAATCATCAACGGCCATAGCGGGATTACCGCCGGGACGGCGATGGATTTTGCCGAAGTCTTCGAGATGAGTCCGAAGTTCTGGCTGGATCTGGACAGTCGCTACCGTCTGGATGTTGAAATGATCGAGCGATAGGAGCACGAAACCTGCTGATCTACCACAAGTAACGCTACTGTCCCACTTCTCTTTTGGAACCGCCGTCTAAATCTGCCCGTAACAAGCGCGCTCCACCGAAAATAAATAATATTCTCAACGCGATGTATTCATGCAGTGATAAATCACTATTGAATAATGTGGACAGTATGGTATTATATATAAGCAGGCATGCGCGGGAGTCTCGTTGGTCGCCTATACGGGCGGCAGCCGCCAGTCGGTGGGATCCTACGACCCGGGGCCTGCATTTATCTACCATCCTATCAAGAGGGTACCATCTCGTCGTTTTTCCTCCGTTTCACGCGGCATGATCTTGATACCATAACCCCATAATTGTCCCTGATGGCGGTATGCCCGTGGTAGGAGCAGTTTCGCATAGGAATCCTCGGTGAAGCCATACCGGTTTGTTTCGATCGCGAAAAAATAACTGCTCGCGACGGCATCTGCCACTGACCCATCGCCTATATCCTCCTTGCGAATATGGTCGCGACAATACCATGATAGGCGTTCGATAAGAAGGCGGACAGCGTAAAAGTAGGGGCGTGTTTGCTCGATGAAGTTCTCCGGTGCAACAATGGCCTGTTTGTTTATAAGCACTGAAACCGTATGCAAGTCAGCCTGGGAGATATGTGAAGCGTAGAACTTACGTTGCTCGTGACCGAGATCGCGGAAATGAAGTGGTTTCTTGTCAGGAATCCGATGCTGTGGTTGGCGGCGAAGGTTGATACCCTGGCGCACTTCATCTATCAATTTGACTACCGCCAATTCGCTTGCTCGCCGCACAACAATTGCGCCTAACACGAACCATACAGAGGCTCCAGAATCCGGGACAAATCCCTCGTCACCAGATTCATCAATATAGGCAATAAATGTTGAACCCATCGTCAGCACTTCCTACAGTAGACTAACCGTTATTTAGCTCTCCTACGGTTGATTTCCTGCCAATGGCTATCAAGTAGCCTCATTTAACTCTGTAGTAAGACGAGCATTCCTCGCAACAGGACATAATACTCGTTATAATGCAGTCCAGAGAAAGGCCACCCATGAAAATCATTCGCTATCAGGACCCATTGGGCAATATTCAGTATGGCGCGCGGCAGGCGGACGGCAGCGCGCTGCGCATCGAGGGAGATATCTTCGACGATGCTTTTATCGTGACCGGGGAGGCGGCGGAGGTGGAGAAGCTGCTGGCGCCGGTGGCGCCGGTGGCGCTGCTGTGCATCGGGTTGAACTACCGGCAGCACGCCATCGAGACGAACGCGCCCATCCCGCAGTTCCCGGTGCTGTTCATGAAGGCGATCAACGCGGCACAGCATCCGGGCGATCCGATCTTGCTGCCGCGGGCATTGCGCAGCGACGAAGTAGATTACGAGGCGGAGCTGGCGGTGGTGATCGGGCGGACGTGCAAGAACGTGGCGCGGGAATGCGCGCTCGATTACGTGCTCGGTTATACCTGCGCCAACGACGTGAGCGCCCGCGACTGGCAGAAACGCGGAGGCGGCGGGCAGTGGTGCCGGGGGAAGACTTTCGATACCTTCGCGCCGCTCGGCCCCTGCCTGGTAACGCCGGAGGACATCCCCGACCCGAACGCGCTGCGGCTGCAGTGCCATATTAACGGCGAGACGCTGCAGGACTCGAACACCTCCGACATGATCTTCGACGTGCCGCGGATGATCGAGTTTTTGAGCGGCAGCACCACGCTTTACCCCGGCACCGTCATCCTCACCGGCACCCCGAGCGGCGTCGGCATGGCCCGCACTCCGCCGCGCTGGCTGCGTCCCGGCGACACGGTGACGATTGAGATCGAAGGGATCGGCGCGCTGACCAATCCGGTGGCGGAGGAGGGGAGGGGATGAAGAGAGGTGGGGAAGTGGGGGTGAGAGGGTGAGGGGAATGGAAGAAGGCCCGGTGGTTGAGTAGGCAGGGAAGCTTGATCGAAATTCCCTCATAGCACCCGCGCCGTATCGAAACCACCGCGATAACAGATAAGCCCATCGAAATCCGCGGTGGTTTCGATACGGCGCGGGTGCTATGAGGGAATTTCGATCAAGCTTCCCTGCCTACTCAACCACCGGGCCTTCTTCTATTCCCTCACCCTTTCACCCCCACTTCCCATCTTCCCCACTTCCCTTCACCCCCTCACCCTTTCACCCCTTCCCCTCATCCCCATCCGGCAGCTTCGTCGAGGAGCTTCCGCGCTTCGCGCTCGGTGTCGCAGCCGGTGCCGACGTAGGTGCCCTGCCAGCCGAACTCCTTCACGAAGGCTTCCACCATGTCGGGCGGGTTGCCCAGCGCGTGGGCGCCTTTGCCGGAGGCGTAGATAGGCCGCCAGATGGTGTCCCACCAGAAGGGATCGGCGGTGTAGATGTGCGGGTTGCCGGCGCCGGGCACCCACTGGATGGCGTCCAGGCTGGGCACCAGCTCGAGGATGAGCGGCAGGTGGCGGATGCAGTCCGGGCCGTCCAGGTGATAGAGCGAGAAGTCGGCGCGTTGGCACTGCTTCTCCATGTGCGGGCAGACGAATTCGGCGAACATATCGGGCCCGATCAGCGCCGCGAAGTCGCACTGGGTCTTCAGCGTGCGGCCCGGCCCCCAGATCTGGAAGGCGATGAAAGCGTTGCCGTTTCGTTCATCCTTCACCAGCTCATACAGCGGGTCGAAGGCCTCCCAGTAGATGTCGTCGAGCTGATCGAGCAGGCGATGAACCTCCTGCGGGCAGTCGAGCAGGAACATGGACAACTGCGCGTTGCCGAAGAGGCCGGCGAGGATGTCCAGCCCCTCGATGACATCCGGCAGGCCGACCAGGAATTTGCCCTGCGCGTGCTGCAGGTAATACTTCGTGGTCTCCACCGTCCACCGCCAGTATTCGTTATCGACCAGCAGCTTCAAATCCACCTTCGCCGGATCGTCGAAGACGTGATGGTACCAGACGGTTTGCGGCATAAAGCCGGGCTCCGAACCCAGGAACAGGTTGAGGCTGCCGGGACCGAGCGACGGCGTGATATACGGAAAGGCCATGCCGCCGTGGAAGGTTCGCGCGCAGTGCGCCTCGAACTGCGCCAGGTTGGCAGCAGCATCGAGCCACTGCTCGCGCGGGGTGGCCGGAGGCGGCGGCGGCTCCGGGCAGGATAACGGCTTCTCGCGCGGCGCAGTCACCGCCAGCGCGGGCCGTGCCGCCTTCTCCCGCCGCCACCAGGCGGTGTAAACATCGCGCATCTCATCCCAGTTGTCATCGTAATAGAGCATCGGTTATCTCCTTGCTTCAGACAGGGCGCCGGTCATCGCTGTCGCAAAGGCTTTGGCCTCCGCCTGCGCGCGGGCATGGTCGGTCAGCGCCGGCTCGGCGAAGTATTTGCCGCCAAGGAACAGACAGATGGCCGGCAGCTCCTGCAGGATAGGGCCGGCCCACAGCGTCTGGCACATGCCGTAGAGGCCGGTCTGCGCGGCGTAGCGGCTGAATTCGGCGATGGCGCGGGGGTTGTGCCAGGTGGCGCCCATCACGCGGAAGCCGTTGTCACGCAGGTATTCCGTCCCGCCGTAGGCCTTCACCGGGCTGTATTCCCAATCGATCATGATAATATCGCGCGGCAGGCGATCGATGGCCCGCCACATGCCGGTGCGCAGGCCGTGGATGAAGTTGTGCTCCGGTTTATAGAGCAGCATGTCGGCCCACATCATCACTTCCTGGTGCTGCTTCGTTAAATGTTCATGCAGGCCAAGGATATGGTCGGCAAACAGCTCTCCGCCGTCCGCATCCTTGCACTTCGGGCAGACGCAGAAGGTTTGCGAGCGGGAGGGCACGTCCACTTCGTCGAGGCCGATATGGGTGATCTTCGGTTGGAAGGCGTCGATCAATTCATCGAAGAGATCGCAGAGGGTGGGCAGCGTCCGCGGGTGCTGCGGGCAGAGGCACCAGCCCTCCTGGTCCTCGGACAGCTCCGGATAAGCCGCCGTCAGGCCGGACTCGCCCATGTGCGCCAATGCGTTGTATTGCGGGATCATCTCGAATCCGAGGCCGCGCGCCGCCGCGATGAACTCCGCCCACTGCGCCCGGCTCCACGCCCACGCCGGCGCCACCGTCGGGTGCGAGCGGTAGGGGAAGGCGCGGTCCACCTCTACCATGAGCTGGGTATAGCCCAGCGGCGCGGCGATCTTTTCCAGCAGGTCGATGGTGCCGCGCAGATCGGAGGGTCCGTATTGCAGGGTCAGGTGCAAGGCGCGGTTGGCGATAGGAGAGGGCGTTACCGGGGTTGCCCATTCGCGCAGGCTGATGGAACTGTTGACGAAAGCCTCCGCCTTCGCCTGCTCGGCGTCCAGCGAGCATTCGGCGGCAGGGATGTCGAGCGGCCAGTCCTGCGACTGTGCGAAGGCCAGGGGAGCGATCTCGAAGGCGGCGGTCAGGCTCTCGCCCGGCGCCAGGGGTTTCGGCACGCTATGCGGCCCGAGGATGAACATCTGGCCGTGAATGCCGCTGAAAAACTGCCCGATCGCTTCGACGGCGCGCATTGCCACGCCGCCGGCCGTACCGCGCGTCCACCAGGCAGCGCAAGCGTCGGCCTGATTGCCGGCTTCGTAGCGGATTTCGCCGAAGGGGTTGAGCTGCACGGGCGGCAGGCCGGGCACGGCGACGGCGGTCTGCGTCCACGATGCGGCGGGGATGTGCCAGCCGAAGAAGCACTCGAACTGGAAGTCATCCGCCGGCGCCGACTCGTTTTTCAGCGTCAGCCGGCAGGTCAGCGGATTTGCGCCGTCCGGGAGGGTCCAGGCGATCTCCAGCGCCAGGCCGCCGGCTTTCGCCCGCAGGCAGACGCCTTCAGCGATCATTTCGACATCCAGCGGTTTGCCGTGGATGGCGGCGAAGGTGCTCAGCACGCCGGTATTGAAGTCGGGGATATTCCCGCACTTCGACCACGGCTCCAGACCGAAGAACGGTTCGTGGCCGCCCTCGGCGACGTAATCCTCTGCCAGCGCGGGCTTGACCACGCGGTCGGCGCCGCTCGCGCGGTCGGTCAGTTTAATCACACGGCCTTTGTTGGGCGAGACTTCGACTTCCCAGAGGTCGTTTTGCAGTTTGATGGTTTGCATGAAAACAGATCTCACCTTCGATAGGACTAATTGGACTGATAAGACTTATGTGTTAAACCGGGAGACCGGTTTCATTCAAAATACTCTCTACGAATTCGGCGTCCTTCTTCGCGCTGGCCAATATCGGCATCACGTCGAAGGGTTGGTCGTGCTGGATGCAATCTTTCACGAACTCCAGCGTCATGGTCGCTTCGGGATTGACGCGCAGAATGTGCGGCAGCAGGCGGCGGTAATCCAGCGTGCCTTCCTCCAGCAGCTCATACATCCCGCCGCGCTCGGGTGTCTGCGGGGCCTGCAGGTGGATGTGGCTGATGCGCCCGGCGAAGCGGTCGGCCAGCGCCAGCGCCTTGTCGGTATCGGTGAAGTCGTAGGGTTGGTAGCAGATGGAGAAGTCGAATTCCGGATACTGTTCCATGAAGGCGATGCCGCTGTCTACCGGGTCGAACATGGTGCCGCCGTGCAGCTCGACGCACATGCCGATGCCGCGCGCCTGCGCCGCGCGATACCAGGCGCCGAAGCGTTCCGCGGTCAGCCGCACCTGCACGGGGGTGGCGTCGCCGCCCT
>Ga0172369_10006972_pt1 | contig 13272 bp, 13 predicted proteins | sample LakKiv25m_FD_114539 | JGI IMG/M metagenome (GOLD analysis project Ga0172369, IMG submission 114539) | Freshwater microbial communities from Kabuno Bay, South-Kivu, Congo - kab_022012_11.25m | ecosystem: Environmental > Aquatic > Freshwater > Lake | place: Democratic Republic of the Congo... | reverse complement strand
GGCGCGAGGAACCCGCGGAGCAGCGCCTCGCGCGTGAAGCCGAGCCTGGCAGCCAGAGCCTGCGAGGCGTCGTTGCCCGGATACGTCATGAGCTCGAGGCGCTCGAGGCCGAGCGGGCCGAACGCCCAGCCGACGACGAGGCGCGCCGCCGCCAGGGCCACGCCCGAGCGGCGCGCCTCGCGCTTGATCCAGTAGCCGATCTCGCCGGCCTGCCGGCCTGCGAAGAGGTCGAGGCTCACGCTGCCGAGGAGTTCGCCGGTCACCGCGGCCTCGATCGCCAGCCGGGCGCGGTCGCCGACCAGTAGCCTGTGCCGGGCGTCGGCGACGAACCACTCGGCGTCTGCCGGCGTGTAGGGCGCCGGCAGCAGGTGGATCCAGTGGGCGACGTCCGGGTCGTCGCAGGCCGCCCGGACGGCCGGGGCATCGTCCGGCTCGAAGGGACGGACGACCAGCCGGCCGTCCGACAGCCGCGGCCAGCCGAGGTCCGGCGGCGCGTCGTCGCCGGAAGCGCCGCCGGCGCCCCCGCTGGAAGCGCCGCCGGCGCCCCCATCTCCCGAGTCGCCCTCTGGAAGCCGGTCGCCGGGCAGGAGCGAGAAGAGGGCGTCGTCGACGCGGGCGCCGCGGATCACGTCGTTGTCGCGCAGGACGCCCTCGAGCCGGAAGCCCGCGGCGGTGATCGTCCGCCGCGAGGCCGCGTTGCGCACGTCGGCGCGGATCTGCAGGCGCTGCAGGCCGAGGTCGTCGAAGGCCCACTTCGTGAGCAGGCGGATGCATGCCGAGGCGATCCCGCGTCGCCGCGCGTCGCGGTGGACGAGGTAGCCGATCTCTCCCGTGGCGCGCTCGGCGTCGATCTTGAGCCCGCAGGAGGCGACCGGTCCGCTGCCGGGCGCGTCGAGTACTGCGAACTGCGCCCAGCGGTCCTCGCGCCACTTGCGCGGCGCGTCGCCCACCCACTCCTCGCCGTCGGCGAGGGTGTACGGGCTGGGGACCGGGATGAACCGGGCGACGTCCGGGTCGTCGCACATGGCGGCGCAGGCCGCGGCGTCCGCGGCCCGCCAGGGTCGCAGCCTGACGCGGCCGTCACTCAGTTCCGGCGGTCCGGCGATCTCCGTCAGATCTCGCATCGCGCCTCCAAGCGAAGAAGGGGCGGGGTGGCCCTGTCGGCCGCCCCGCCCCTTCCATCGGGCGTCTCTCAGTGCAGGAAGTGGCGCCGGCCCGTGAACACCATGGCGGCGTCGTGCTTGTCGCACATCTCCACGGCGGCCTCGTCACCCTTCGAGCCGCCGGGCTGCATGAACGCCGTCACACCCTGCTCGATGGCCAGCTCGACTGCGTCCGGGAAGGGGAAGAAGGCGTCCGAGCCGATCACCGATCCCTTGATGTCGGCGCGCGCCTTGTCGATGGCGATACGCGTGCTGTCCACGCGGCTCATCTGGCCGGCGCCGACGCCCAGCGTCGCGAGGTCGCGGGCGATCACGATGGCATTGCTCTTGACGTGTTTGGCGACCCGGAAGGCGAAGATGAGGTCGCCCCATTCCTGCTCGCTCGGGTGGCGCTTGGAGACCACCGTCATCTCGTCGCGCTCTTCGACGCCCCCGTCCTTGTCCTGCACCAGGATGCCGCCGGTGACGCGCTTGTAGTCGAACTCGCCGGGGTTCACCTGCCGGCGCTCTTCGTTGCGCAGGATGCGGATGTCGGCCTTGCGGCTGAGGATCTCGAGCGCCTCGTCGTCGTAGCCGGGGGCGAAGAGCACCTCCACGAAGAGGTCCTTGAGGCGTTCCGCGAGCGCGACGTCGACGCTGCGGTTGACGGCGATGACGCTGCCGAAGGCGCTCACCGGATCGCAGGCGAACGCCTTGTCGTAGGCGGCGGCGACGTTCTCGGCGAGCGCGCAACCGCACGGGTTGTTGTGCTTGATGATCGTGACGCAGGGCAGCGTGAACTCGTCGCCGATGGCGCGTGCGGCGTTGAGGTCGTAGAGGTTGTTGAAGCCGAGCTGCTTGCCGTGCAGTTGCGTCACCTGCGAGAGCAGGTGCTGGCGCAGGCCGACCTCGGCGTAGTACGCCGCCCGCTGATGCGGGTTCTCGCCGTACTTGAGCTCGAGGACCTTCTCGTAGTCGCGCATCACGTAGTCGGGGAAGTCGCCCTCGGTCTCGCTGAACCAGTTGGCGATCACGAAGTCGTAGTGGGCGGTGCGGTGGAACGCCTTCGTGGCGAGCTCGCGCAGCGTCTCTCCGGCGAGCTCGCCGGCGTTCTCGCGCATCTCGTCGAGGATATCCGCATAGTCGTCGTGGCTTGTGACGACGGCGACGCCGGCGTGGTTCTTGGCGGCGGCACGGATCATGCTGGGGCCGCCGATGTCGATGTTCTCGATGACGACCTCGTCCTCGACCCCGCGCCGGCCGGCGACCTCCTCGAAGGGGTAGAGGCTGCAGACGACCATATCGATGGGCTCGATGCCGTGCTCGGCGATGGTCGCCATGTGCTCGGGCACGTCGCGCCGCGCCAGGATGCCGGCCATGAGCTTGGGGTGCATGGTCTTGACGCGGCCGTCGAGCATCTCCGGGAAACCGGTCACCTCTTCGACCAGCGTCACAGGGATGCCGGAGTCCTTGAGCAGCCTGGCGGTGCCGCCGGTGGAGATGACCGTCACGCCCATGTCGGTGAGAGCCTTGGCGAACGATTCCACACCGCTCTTGTTGAACACGGAGATAAGGGCTCGCTTGACCTTCACTGGCACGCTCCTTCGTACGGACTACCCCCGGGGCGGCGTGACGCCGAAGAACGAGCCGCCGGTCACCTCTCGCGCCAAGCCTACTAGAAAGGCACCAACGGCGGAATAGGCTGGTGTGGCGCGCCGGCGGCGCCGGCGCGCGGTGCCTCGACCGGCTCGACGAGGCCATCGAGACGCCGGCGCGACTTGTCGAGTCTGCGGTCATCTGGGTAGTGTGCTCCAAGGAGATGCCCGTGCCGGGATCGGGGAGGACCGGGCGACGAGACCGGACAGCCTGGGAAAGGGGCTTCACCATGCACGATGACCTGCGCGCGGCGCCGCTGCGCGTCCTCGCCGTCCACGACGCGCTCGCGGACGACTCCGTGGAGAGCCGCGCGGCTTTCGCCCTGCTCGAGTGCCTGGAGGAACTCTCCATCGACGTGGTGCCGGCGACGACCGCAGCCGACGCAGAGGCGCTGGTGCGCTCAGACCCGGGCATCGACCTCGTGCTGGTGGACTGGGACCTCGGCGGAGAAGCCGGGTCGACCGCGGCGCTCATCAGCTTCATCCGCGGTCGCAACGAGGCGCTGCCGATCTGGCTGGCGGCCGACCGCACCGCACTCGGCGACGTCCCCATGGCGACGATCGCCGAGGTCGACGAGTACGTCTACCTGCTCGACGACACCGCCGACTGGATCGCCGGACGCCTGCGCGACGCCGCCGAGCGCTACCGGCGCGAGATGCTCCCGGTCATGTTCGCCGCGCTCATGGACTTCGCCCAGACGCACGAGTACAGCTGGCACACGCCCGGGCACGAGGGCGGCGCGGCCTTCCGCAAGGCGCCGGCCGGCCGCGCCTTCTTCGACTTCTTCGGCGAGCAGACGTTTCGCTCGGACCTCTCGATCTCGGTGGGCGAGCTCGGCTCGCTGCTCGATCACTCCGGGCCCATCGGTGAGGCGGAGAAGGACGCGGCGCGCATTTTCGGCGCCGACATGACGCTCTTCGTCACCAACGGCACCTCTACGTCGAACCGCGTCGTGCACCAGGCCTGCGTCTGCGCCGGCGACGTGGTGGTGGACGACCGCAACGCGCACAAGTCGTCCGAGCAGGCGGACACGATGACGCACGCGCTGCCGGTCTACATGCTGCCGACGCGCAACCGCTACGGCATCATTGGGCCGATCCCGCCGGAGGAGATGACGGAGGAGGCGATCGGCGCCAAGATCGCGGCCTCGCCGATCGCCCCATCCGGGGCGAAGCCGGTGCTCGCCATGGTCACCAACTCCACCTACGACGGGCTGCTGTACCACGTGCCGACGGTCGAGAAGACGCTCGGCACGCACGTCCCCCGCATCCACTTCGACGAAGCCTGGTACGGCTACGCGGCGTTCAACCCCATCTACGACGGCCGCCACGCCATGCACAGGGGCGAGCGCGACGCGGAAGGGCCCACCACCTTCGCCACCCAGTCCACACATAAGCTGCTCGCGGCGCTCTCGCAGGCCTCATACATCCACGTGCGCAACGGCCGCGACCCCATCACCATGCCGCGCCTGAACGAGGCGTTCATGATGCACGCCTCCACCTCGCCGCTCTACGCGATCATCGCGTCCAACGACGTGGCGGCGAAGATGATGGACGGGCAGGGCGGGCGCCTCCTCACGACGGAGTCCATCGAGGAGGCGGTCGCCTTCCGCAAGGCGGTCGCACGCTGCGGGCGCGACCTCGGCGGCGACTGGTTCTTCCGCTGCTGGCAGGCGGACGAGGTCGCCGACCCGCGCACGGGCGCCAAGGTGGCCTTTGCGGACGCGCCGGACGAGCTGCTCGTGGGGGATCCGGCTCCCTGGCTGCTGAACGCTGGGGACGCCTGGCACGGGTTCACCGGCCTGCCGGACGGCTACGCGATGCTCGACCCGATCAAGGTGACGGTCCTCACGCCCGGCATGCGCGAGGACGGGCAGCTCGAGAGCTGGGGCATCCCGGCCGGCCTGGTCACGGCCTACCTCGACCAGCATGCCTCGATCGTTGTGGAGAAGACGCAAGACTTCAGCATCCTCTTCCTCTTCTCGATGGGGACGACCAAGGGCAAGTGGGGATCGCTGCTCACGACGCTCTTCGACTTCAAGCGCGACTACGACGCGAACACGCCGCTCCCGCGGGCTCTGCCCGCCCTGGCGGCGGCGCATCCGGATGCGTACGCCGGCATGGGCTTGGCCGACCTCGCAGCAGCGATGCACGAGACCATGCGCGAGACCGGCCAGATGGACGCTCTGCAGGCCGCCTTCGGCACGCTGCCCGCGCCGGCGATGCCCAACTGCGACGCGTTCGCGCACGTGGTGCGGGGGACGGTCGAGCCGGTGAAGCTGGACGCCGCCGCCGGCCGCACCTCGGCCCTCGGCGTCGTGCCGTACCCGCCGGGCATCCCGCTGCTGATGCCCGGCGAGGGTCTCGGCGCCGCGGACGGGCCGTTCATGGCCTACCTCAAGGCGCTGCAGGAGTTCGACCGCCGCTTCCCGGGCTTCGAGCACGACCTGCACGGCGTTGAGCACGAGGACGGCGACTACGTCCTCACGGTGGTCGCCGGGAAGGACGGCGCCTGATGGCCGCCGGTATCGGCGGCACACCTGCCCCCGGCGGCTCGGGAGCCGGCCCGGCGGGCGCGGGCGGCGCCGGGAGGAGCATCGCGAAAAAGGCGACGCTCGGGGTCTTCGCACTCGCGATGATCGAGGTCACCGCCGTCCTCAGCATCCGGAACTTCCCCTCCATGGCCGAAGAAGGCTGGTCGATGATCGCTTGGTATCTCCTCGGCCTCATCACGTTCTTCCTGCCGCTGTCTCTGGTCGCAGGTGAGCTGGCGACGGCGTGGCCGCAGGGCGGCGGCGTCTACGCCTGGGTGCGCCAGGCGTTCGGCGAGCGCAGCGGCTTCATCGCCATCTGGAGCGAGTGGACGGAGAACGTGGTGTGGTTCCCCACAGTGCTCTCCTTCATCTCGGCGACGTTCGCCTACGTCCTCTCGCCGGCGCTCGGCAACAACTCGCTGTACCTCGTGGGGACCATGCTGGGCGTGTTCTGGGTGGTCACCATCGGCAACTTCTTCGGGGAGCGCTTCAGCAGCCCCATCGCCACCTGGGGCGGCATCTTCGGCGCCATCCTGCCGACGATCGTGATCATCGGGCTGCTGTTCGTCTCGATCTTCCGGGGCGACAGTCCGGCGGTGTCCTTCTCGGCCTCGGCGCTCGTCCCGACGCTCGACATGGCCACCCTGCCCTTCGTGGCCACGGTGGTGCTCATCTTCGCCGGCATGGAGATGGCCGGGTTCCACGCCCTGGACACGCGAGACCCGGCCAAGGACTTCCCCAAGGCAATCGTGCTCTCCATGATCGGCATCTTCGCGATGACGGTGCTGGGGACGCTGGCGATCATGTGGGTCGTGCCGGCCAAGGAGCTCGGACTGGCCTCCGGCGTCATGCAGGCGCTCGAGGCCATGCTCGACAAGATCGGCGCCGGCTGGCTCACAGCGCCCATGGCCCTGCTCATCGCCGTCGGCGGGGTGGCCCAGTTCAGCACCTGGCTCATCGGCCCGGCCAAGGGCCTCGGGGTGGCGGCCGCGCAGGGCGACATGCCCAAGGTCTGGCGCAGCCACAACAAGCACGGCTCGCCGGTCGCCGTGCTCCTGATCCAGGGCGTGATCGGCTCGGCGTTCTCCCTGGCGTTCCTGCTGCCGTCGGTGAACTCCGCCTACTGGATCCTCTCGGCGATCACCACCGAGGTGATCATCATCATGTACCTGTTCATGTTCGTCGCGGTGATCAAACTGCGCTACTCGCAGCCGGACGCGCCGCGGCCGTACAAGGTGCCGGGCGGCAAGGCGGGCGTGTGGATCGTCGCCGGGATCGCGCTGGCGGCGCTCATCTTCTCGTTCGTCGTCGGGCTGTTCCCGCCCAACGTGATCAAGGGTATCGGCCCCGTCGCCTACGTCGTGATCCTGCTGGTGGCGACGTTCGCGCTCAGTATCGGCGGGCCGCTGCTCTTCTGGATGCTGCGCAAGCCGGGCTGGGTGGCGCCCAATGCCGCCGCGTACCTGACGGGGGAGGAGGACGCGGCTGCGGAGACCGCCGCCGCTCCACCCCCCGGTCCCGCCGGCGAGGGAGGTGACCCGTCATGAGGCGCGCGCTGACTGTCTTGGTCGCCGCGGTCCTCCTGCTCGCCGCCGCGGCGCTCTCCGGGTGCGGCCACGCGGAGTTCGAGAGCGGGTCCGCGCCGGACCTCCCGCGGCTGGTCGCGGAGGCCGGCCTCGTGGTTCTCGACGAGGGATCGGCCGAGAACCGGTACCCCGGCGGGACCTCCGGGGCGTGGTACATCATTGGGCATGAGGGGTCGGACGAGGCCGAGGCGGTCGTCTCGGTGCTCCGGTTCGAGAGCCGCCGGGACCGTGACGCGGCCTACCGGCAGGTCATGCACCGCATGGGCCGCCGGCTCCCGCACGTGATCGTCTACACGGCCGGCGACGCGGTGGTGCAGGTGGGCCGGATCGGCGACTTCGGCACGGTGCAGGACCTCAACGAGGCGCTGCTGGACGCCGGGGCGCAGTAGAAGGGTCTGAGGCGGCGGCGCGGGGCCGTCAGGCGAACCGCGCCGCCGCCCGGAACGCCTGGCGTTTGCGCAGGATCATGAGCCACGAGAGGCCGGACTGGAACGCTTCGAGCGTGAGACGTTCGAACAGCCCGGCGTCGCTGAACATCGGTCGTCCGCACTCGTCGTCGTGGTACGCGACGTACTCTGGCGCGCCGCCGACGGCCCAGAAGCAGCCCGGCCGGCCGTCGGGTCCCTTCGCCAGGGCGTCGCCAGGAATCATCCGGCTCGGGTCAGCCGAGCTTCTCCCTGGCCTTCGCGAGGAGCTCGTTGGCCTCCTTCTGTGCCCTCTCGAGCAGCTCGGCGGCTTCCTTCTTGGCCTTCTCGAGCAGCTCCGGCCCTTCTGTCTTGGCCCGCTCTATCAGCTCGGCGCCCTGCTTCTTCGCCTTCTCGATGATCTCGGCCGCTTCAGCCTTGGCCCTGTCGGTCGTCGGCTTCGCCTTCCCGCCCAGCTCGTCGGCTTTCGCCTTGGCTTTCTCGCCGAGGTCGGCCGCCGTCGCCTTGGCCTTGTCCAGCGCCGGACCCGACTTCTCCTTGGCGTCGTCGGCCATCTGCCTGGCTTTCGTGGTGGCGTCGTCGGCCATCTGCCTGGCCTTGTCGGTGAATCCCATGATGACCTCCCGGTTGGCACTGCTTCGGACATGACCTACCTGGAGTGTACCGCCGGCGCGCGCTGCTCAAGCGCAGGCGGGCGGCGCCGGAAGCGGCGTCGCCCTCATCGGTGCGGGGCGCCGCTACTTCAGCTTCTCCTTGGCCTCGGCGGCGAGATCGGACGCTTCCTGCTTCGCCTTGTCGAAGGTGGGCTGGAGCTTCTCGTCGAGGCTGTCGAACTCCTGCTCCAGCTTCTGGATCGCCGGCTTGGCCTTCTCCTGGAGATCGCCCGCGGTCTCCTTCGCCTTGGCCGCGGCCTGGTCGGCCATCTGCTTCGCCTTGTCCAGGAAACCCATGCGCGCCTCCTTGTGCGAGGGTGACGATCTGTTCATCTTCCAGTGTACCCAACGGCCGAGGCGAACCGTGATCCCCGGTACGGCAGGGGGGTGGCCTTGACGCTTATATGCTACAATGATATATAACGGTGTGAAATATCAGCGACGACGGAGGGCTGATGCCCCGAGAGAACAAGACCAAGTACGCGGTCCTGGGCCTGCTGACCTACGCGCCGCTCTCCGGCTACGACATCCGGCGCATCTACGCCGACACCCTCGGCAATTTCTGGAGTGAGAGCTACGGCTCCATCTACCCGATCCTCAAGCGGCTCGAGGAGGAGGGTCTGGCGACGCGCGAGGTGGAGCACCAGGCGGGCAAGCCCGACCGCAACGTCTACACCATCACCGACCTCGGGCGCGAGGAGATGCGCCGCTGGCTGGCGCAGCCGGCGGACTCCGTCAAGGAGCGGGTCGAGGTGCTGCTCAAGCTGTTCCACGGCTGGGAGGTCGGCCCAGACGTGATGATCGAGCACATCAGGCGGTTCCGCGCCGAGCACGTAGCACTCCTTGAACGCTACGCTCATTACGACGCGATGATGACGCGCGACGATGAACCGCCTTCGCCGTACTGGCTCATGACCGTGAGCTGCGGGCAGCACTCCAGCCGGGCGTTCATCGCGTGGTGTGACGAGACCATCGCCAAGCTCGAGCAGCTTCCCGCCGAGCCACGTGCCGGCGGCGAGGGCTGGACCCCGGGCGACCACCAGCATCCGGAGGTGAAGGAATGAACGCGAACTCTGGCGGCGCCGCCCTGCTCCTGGACGGGCGCCGCGACGACGATCCGACCCTGGCCCTGGCGCACGACGCGCTGGTCGGCGGCCTGGACGCAGGCGGCTGGGCCGTCGACGACTGGGCCCTGCGCAACGACAGGATCGCCTGGTGCGCAGGCTGCTTCAAGTGCTGGACGGAGACGCCGGGCGTCTGCGCGCACCACGACGGCGGGCGCACGGTGGCGGAGCGGTGGACGCACAGCGATCTCGTCGTCTTCCTCACGCCGGTGACGTTCGGCGGCTACTCGTCTGAGCTCAAGAAGGCGCTCGACCACGTGATCCCGATCCTGCAGCCGTTCATGCAGAAGCGCCGCGGCGAGACGCGGCACCCGCAGCGGTACGCGCGCCGGCGCGACCTGCTCGTGGTCGGCACCGTCTCCGCCGGCCAGGCCGAAGGCCCGGAGGCGGGGACGTTCCGGCGGCTGGTGGAGCGCAACACGCTCAACATGCAGCCGCCGCGCTGGGCCGTCGGCGTTCTCGAGAGCGGCGCCGGCGACTGGGAGGTGCGGGTGGCCGTCGATGCGCTGCTCGCCAAGGTAGGCGTGGAGCCGGCGCGCGACGTCGTCGGAGCCGGCCGGCAGGAGGTGGTGGCATGAACGCCTCACGGAAGGCGCTGCTGCTGGTCGGCAGCCCCAAGCCCGGCGACAGCACGTCCGGGTCGCTCGGCGGCTACCTCCTCGAGGAGTTGGAGAAGCGAGGCCTGGCGACGGAGACGATCCGCGTGACCAAGGCTGTGCGCACCGAGGAGACCATGGAGGAGCTCCGCGCCGCTGCGGCTTCCGCCGACCTCATCGTCCTGTCGTTCCCCCTGTACGTCGACAGCCTGCCGGCGCCGGCGATTCGCGCGCTCGAGGTGCTCGCGGAGCCGCCGGTCGGCCCGGCGGCCTTCGTGGCCATCTGCCAGTCCGGGTTCCCCGAGGTCGACCACAACGAGGTCGCGATCGAGATCTGCCGGAACTTCGCCCGTGATGCCGGGTTCGAGTGGGCCGGCGGCCTGGTACTGGCCGCCGGCGGCATGGTCGGTGGCCAGCCCCTGCGCAAGCTCCAGGGGATGATGCGCTCGGCCGTCAAGGCGCTCGACCTCACGGCCGAGGAACTGGCCGCGGGCCGTCCGGTCCCCGACGAGGCGGTGCAACTCATGGCCAAGCCGCCGATCCCCAGGATCGGCTACCGCTTCATGGCCAACTGGGGCTGGCGCTCGATGTTCAGGAAGCAGGGCCGAGGAGGCTCGCTGAAGGACCAGCCGTACGCCTGAAGTGCGGCACCGCCGGGCCGGCCGGCTCCCCCTGCGGGAGGCCGGCCGGCGGCCGGGCCTCGTCTGGCCTGAGTCGGCCCGGCATCGCCCCGCCGTCGCTGCCGAAGCGGTCGAGGATCGTCTCCAGCAGCGGCAGGAAGCGGTGGACCTGGCCGCCGCGGATCGCCCAGTCCCATATCGGCTCGAGTTTCTTCCAGCCGCTCGTGTAGGCGAGGTGCCGTGCGTGCTCGCGCAGGTCGCCGTGGGCGAAGGATGAGCGCAGGATGTTGCGCCAGCGGTAGAACTCGCGGTAGGCGCCCCAGTAGCCGGCCTCGAGTTGCTCCGCCGTCATCCCCGTCGGCGCGAACACGGCGTGGCGCGTGTCGAAGAGGTCCCAGTCGCGGCTCGTGACGCGGCCCTCGGCCGCGAGCCGCCGCTCGAGCCGGGTGCCGGGGTACGGCGTCATGATGTGGAAGGTGGCCGTCTCGATGCCGCGGCTCAGCGCCCACTCCACGGTGCGCGGGAAAACCGACGGGTCGTCGTGGTCCATGCCGAAGACGAAGGCGCCGTTGACCATCACGCCGAGGTCGTGGAGGCGGCAGACGGCGGCGTCATACTGGGGGAGGCCGCCCATGTTCTGCGTCTTGCCGGCGCCGCGCAGGTTCTCCTCGCTCAGCGTCTCGAACCCGAGGAAGAGGCTGCGCAGTCCGCTCTCCACGGCCTTCTCGAGGAGGCCGGGGCGTAGCACCGCCTCCACCGTCCCGGCCGCCTGCCACACGCGACCCGTCCCGCGCATCCCGTCGAAGAGCGCCTCGGCGAAGGGCGGGTTGCCGAACAGGTTGTCGTCGAGGAAGTAGAGGTGCCGGCCGGGGAGGCGGTCGATCTCCGCGAGAGCATCGTCGACCGCCTGCACGTAGAACGACCTGCCGCCGCGGAAGAAGGCCTCCATGTAGCAGAAGTCGCAGACGTGCGGGCAGCCGCGGCTGACCACCAGCGAGTTCGGCACCAGGTAGCGCTCGCGGTTGATCAGGTCGCGACGCGCCGGCGGCAGCCCGTCGAGCGTCCGCCGCGTCGAGCGGTAGAGCGGCTTGGGCCGGCCGGCGCGGAAGTCGGTGAGGAACGCCGGCCAGGTATCCTCGCCCGGCCCGCAGAACACGCTGTCGGCGTGCCGGGCGGCCTCCTCCGGCAGGCTCGTCGGGTGCAGCCCGCCGAGGCAGACGTAGGCGCCGCGGGCGCGGTAGTGGTCGGCGTAGCGGTAGGCGCGGCCGGCGGAGGTGATGTACGCCTCGATGACGACCAGGTCCGGCTCGTCGTCGAGGCGCAGCGGCTCGACGTGTTCGTCCTGCAGGTCGACCTCGTCGTCCGGGTCGAGGTAGCCGGCCAGCGTGGCGAGGCCGAGCGGCGGGAACAGCGAGTACTTGATGGAGCGCCAGTAGCGGCTGTCCGCGGCCGTCTTGGCCGGGCTGATCATCTTGACCCGCAGTGGGCGGCGCAGCGTGGCCGTGCGGGCCTGCGCCGCATCCGCGCCGATCATGCGCGACCTCCCGGCCGGTCGGCGAAGTGCGCGAGCAGCACGTCCAGCCCGGTCTCGAACTCGCCCGGCCGGTCCCAGACCGCGAGTCGCATGCCGACGCGCATCATGTTCGGGTAGTCGGCCCGGTGGCCGACGAGCTGGGCGACGATATCCGAGGTCCGCACCTGGTCTCCCAGCATCCTCGCGTAGCCCAGGCCGAGCGTGTACGCGCCGAGCATGTGGTAGACGGTCGCGGCGCGGTTCTCGCTGAAGCCCGCCCCGAGGAGCGTGCCCATCAGCTCCTCCATCCAGCGACGACCGCTGGGCGTGTGCACGACGGCCGCGGAGATGAGCGGCAGCGCCCGTGGGTGCGCCTCGGCGAGCGCGTGCAGGCCCATGAAGAGCCGGCGGACGCGGCTCTGCCAGCGCGGATCCGGCGGAGAGGCTCCGAGCGCCGCCGCGGCGATCCTCTCGCCCACCGCGTCCAGGATCGCCCCCTTGTTGGGGAAGTGGTGGTAGAGACTCATGGGCTTGACGCCGGCGCTCGCGGCGAGCCGGCGCATGTTCAGGGCCTCGAGGCCGTCCTCATCGATGATCTCCAGAGCGAGCTCCACGATGCGCTCGCGGGTCAGGGCAGCGCGGCGCGGGGTCGTCTCCTCGGCGACTGGCATGTGTGTCCTCCTCGGTCGGCGCCGGACCATACTTCGTAAGCCTTACAAAGTAAGGTACGGACGCCGCCGGGGATGGTCAACGTACGGGTGTACGGTCAGTCGGGCAACGCCATGGACTCGGCGACCGTGAGACCCGCCTGACGGACGATGCTGTGAAGCGTGCCGACGGCGAGCCCGCGGTGGTGGGGGAGGTAGGGAAGCGGCCTAGGCGGCATCGATGTCGACGCGGACCTTGCTCACGTGCGGAGCATCGGTGGCCTGCGGCGACTGGACGTACAGCTCCAGAGCCTCCTGGAGGTTTGCCAGTGCCTCTTCTTCGGAGGCGCCCTGACTCGCGACGTCCACGTCGAGACACTGGGCGACGAAGACGTCGCCTTCGCGCTGCACGACGGCGCTGAATTCTCGTGTCACGGCATCTCCTCGAATGGACGGTCTCAAAGATGGTAGGCGATGCCGGGCGCGGTCACAAGGCGCGCACGTCCCGAAGAGGTGGACCTTCCGACCCATTCTGCGTCTACCAGCGGGGGGTCGCGCGCGCCGCCCAGCGGCCGCCGGAGCGCGCGACCGTGACCGGCACACCGAAGCAGGCACTTAGCGGCTCTGCGGAGAGGACTGAGGCCGCGGCGCCGCAGGCGCTGACGCGGCCTTCACGCAGCAGCAGGACGTGGGCGATGCTCGGCGGCAGTTCCTCGAGGTGGTGCGTCACGAGGACGACGGCCGGTGTCTTCGGTTCGTCGGCGAGTCCGGCCAGAG
>Ga0172369_10006969_pt1 | contig 13276 bp, 17 predicted proteins | sample LakKiv25m_FD_114539 | JGI IMG/M metagenome (GOLD analysis project Ga0172369, IMG submission 114539) | Freshwater microbial communities from Kabuno Bay, South-Kivu, Congo - kab_022012_11.25m | ecosystem: Environmental > Aquatic > Freshwater > Lake | place: Democratic Republic of the Congo... | reverse complement strand
CGTTTATGCTCGTTATGTTAACGTTTGTGCCCGCGAGGTTTTTGAGCTTGAGCGTAAGCATGCCGTCAGAGGCAAGCTTGTAGCCTGAAACGCCTATCTGCGTAAAGCCCGATGTCTTGTTTCCCATGAACGTCCCGATGTCGAATATGCCGAGTGCGAACAATGCGCCCACGACGAGTACGACGATTAGGAGTGCCCATCCGTAAGTCATTAGAAAATCTAATGCTGCCTGTGCCTTCATCAAATCACCGAAGATAAGACACGCATTAGTTTTATAATGGTAATCTTAAGCTTAGGCGGCAGGCTGCACAAGGGATTCCATTGTCACAAGGGCGGCTATTGCAAACGCGGTTACGGTTGCCGCAAAGATGGGCGGTGCGAGATTGCCAGTTATGTCGGGATACACGCCAAAAAAGTTTAGCGAAATCATCCCTGCCCAAAATGCGCCCAAAAGCGCGCCAGTGGAGTATACGAGCCAATAGGAGGATATTTCGCGAGTCTTGTGGTACGTTTTCATTGCAACTATGAAAGCTGCTATGAACGCGAGAGAGCCAAGTGCCGAGAATATTGCAGGAAGTTCCATGTTTTCACCTCTTTTTCGTAACTTTCTTTATTGCGTTTGAAATCTCCTTTACTTTTTTGCGCTCAATGCTTGCGAGCTCCCTTACCTGGTGGCGCTCCATTTTGGCGCTTATGTTTATTTTTTCGTGCACCTCGTTCACCTGCCTGTAGCTGAGGTATGCGCACAGGAAGAGCATCACGCCCGTGCCAAACACGCCCACAACGCTTTTTATGAGCACAAGCTGGTCGTAATACGCAACGTTCTTGAGGACTTCCGAGAAGCCGCCTATTAGGAGCGTTGTGTACGCCATGAAGAGAAGCATCGAGTTGAAGCGGCGCAGATACATTGCAAGGATGGGCAGGTAGCCCGCAAGCAATATTATCAGTATTATCAGTTCGTCAGCGGCTATTTGTTGAGCCATACTACCACCCTCGTTTTGTCAGTTATTTTCTTTTTACCTCGTCCACGAATCCTGCTATCTGCTTGAGCACGTCGCTGTTCGCATCCGCTTCAAATGCCGACATCACGGTATCAACGTCGAGCGCGCGCATGCGGTTTATAACGAAGTTTGAGAACCTTCCCATTGTCACGTGGTCATTGTAAAGCATCATTGTGCTTAGCGAATCCATCACAAGCAGCTTTTTCCCCGGCATCTTCTTAACGCTCTCGTTTATCGCGATGCTTATTGCAGTAAGGTTGCGGGGATTCTCAAGGAAAATGCAATTTTGCGCACTGAGCGCTTTTTCGCCTATCGAGCGGGAAACGCAGTCTATGAAAAAAATGTTGTCGTCCTTTATGCCTGCTTTGCGCAGCATGCCTGAAACCTGCGAGTAGGGCTTTGTTGTTGTGACGTAGATTACCTTTTTTCCCTTGCCCGTGCTTTTTAGTATGTCCATTAGGTGCTTCGTATATGCATCTGCACTTATTGTGTAGAGCGCTATTTTTGGCATGTCTAGGACCGTTGTGCTTTCCATTTTATCAGGCGTTTTTTATTGAAGCTGCTTTCAGGAACTCAGAATACTTCGGCATCAGGGTACACTACGAGCCCGTCGGGCTTTATTTCAAGTGGCACGAGCTTTAGGGAATGGTTGGATTTTTCCATCTTGCGCACAAAGAGGGTTCGCACGTAGGAGTTGGATTCTTTCTTGAATGCGAGGTCAAGCACTATCACGCCCGTCACAACGAACTCCTCGTATCCTGTGAAGGAGTAAGTCTGCTCGCCCTCCTTTATGTCCGCAACCACAAGTGCGGTGCAGTCGAGTTTTTGCATTTGGCGGCGCAGGCTTGCAAGCGCTTTTCGTGCGTCGTACACGTTTGCAAAATACGCTGCTATTAAGCCAAAGGGGTTTATAACAAGGCGCTTTGCGCCTATCTTGTCGATTTCATCCTCTATTGTTTTCTTCAGGGTGTCGAACTTCGTAATTTCCGGCTTTATGATTGAGATTTTCTTGTCCTTTACGAGCTTTTCCATGTCCCATCCAAAGCGCTTCACGTCCCCCATCACTTCCTCGGGCTCCTCCTCAAGTGTTATGTACACCCCTGGCTCGTTCTTTTCCTTTGCGCCATGGTATATGAACTGCGTTGCAAAAGTTGCCTTTCCGGTTCCGCAGTGCCCGGAGAGAAGCGTAACGCCGCCGCGGGGCAGCCCTCCCTCTATGAGCTCGTCAAGCCCGCTTATGCCGGTTTGTATGCGCTTTATGTCATCTTTTGAGGCGGGTGCGGAAGGTGCAGCGCCAAAAGAAGATGCCTGTTTTTTTGCCTTCGAAGAAGGCTGCTTGGGCTTTGGTGCCATGGGGGAATTTAGAACGCGGTTATTAAATAGCTTTTTATTGCTTGTGATTGGAAAAATTGCTATGCCTAAAAGCAGCGTGAGCACCAACACGTGCGACTTCCTTAAGCTTGCAAAGGGAAGGAAAACTGTTTTTGAGTTCACAGATGAGAGCATAGGCAGGGAAGAGATTGGAAAAATACTTGAGGCTGCGAGGTGGGCGCCAAGCGCGCACAACAGCCAGGACTGGAAGTTTGTAGTTGTGGAAGATGCAAAAGACATTGATGCGCTCGTGAAAGCGTGCCATTATGGGGCGTTTTACACCTGCCCGCCAATCGCAATTGCGGTTGTTGCACAGCCTATTTATTCCAAAAAGCCAGGGCTGCTTAGGGGGGAGGCTGCGGGATTTGCGGATTACCACAAGTACCTTAACGTTGCGATGCCGGTTGCGAACATGGTGTACGAGGCAGAGTCCCTTGGGGTTGGGACGTGCATACTCTCGCCCATTGTGGATGAGGCAAACAAAATCCTCGGAGTCCCAAAAGGCAGCGAAGCGATTCTTGTAGTCGGGTTTGGGCACGAGAAAGAAGGCGCGTTCCAGAAAAAGCGGGAAAGAAAGGGACTTTCTGAAATAACTTCTTACGGGAAATACAAATAGGGGATGCGTCCGTGGAAATTGCACAACAACTGGATAAAATTCACAAGAAGGGAGTTTACCTTGTTAAAATGGACGGGAAAACCCAGAATGCAGTGTGCCCTGCAATAGTGCGCCACCTGAACCAAAAGACAGGGGCAGGGGTGTACGTGATAGTGAACGGCAAGGCGGACGATATACGAAACGGGCTTAAAAAACAGGGAGTTGACCATTCAAAAATACTTTTCATACAGTGCGGCAAAAATGACGAGTGGCGCGGCGGGGACGAGGGCGGCACAAGGCATGCCTACACCCCGACTGAGATTTCGCTCACTGCCGCAGATGAGATTGCAAGCGGCAAGTACGACTATTTGTTTTTCAATTCCGCAACAATGTTCCTTGTGTGCCATGACGTGGAAACAACAGAGCGGTTCATGCAGTATCTCTTGAGCAAAGTGAAGCTTTTTGGGTTAACGGGCGTCGTGATTGCGCTCAACGACGAGCATTCCAAGGCGATTGTGCCCATGCTGTCGGGGCTTTGCGACGAAGTAATAGAGCTCTGATGCGGCTATCCGGAGTTTGCGCGCATTCGGGCTGCCATAGCTTTTTATTCTTGGGAGTGGAATGCATAACAATGCCTTTTGACGGGTTTTTGTATGGGAATGCGCCAGCCGATAGTTGCAGTGATGGGACACGTGGACCATGGGAAGACTTCGCTACTGGACAGGATACGCGAAACTTCGGTTGCGAAAAAGGAGGCAGGCGCAATCACGCAGCACATAGGCGCAAGCGAAGTTAAAATTGAAGAGATACACGACGTATGCTCGGAAAGCCTGCGCAAAACAAGGACAGAGCTGAAAATTCCCGGGCTTCTTTTCATAGACACGCCGGGGCATGAGAGCTTCACGAATTTGCGCGAGAGGGGAGGCTCGATTGCGGACATTGCAATACTTGTCGTGGACGTCATGCAGGGGTTCCAGCCGCAGACGATTGAGAGCATAAAAATATTGCGCAACTACAAAACCCCGTTTGTTGTTGCTGCGAACAAAATAGACATGGTGAACGGCTGGAAAGCGCAGGGGACATCGTGTTTTTTAAATTCCCTTGAGGTGCAGAATGCAACTGCGCAGGCTGCGCTGGATGCTGCGATTTACAGCATGGTTGGGAAACTGGGCGAGCTTGGGATACAGAGTGAACGTTTTGACAGGGTGGAGGATTTCACAAAGCAGATAGGGATTGTGCCTGTGTCCGCAAAAACCGGCGAGGGCATAAGCGAGCTCCTTCTTTTCATTGCTGGATTGTCGCAGAAATTCCTTGAGCAGCAGCTGCGCACGGACGCGGCAGGCCCTGCAAAAGGGTCCATTTTGGAAGTGAAAGAGGAAAAGGGGATAGGGACGACGCTGGACGTCATAATATATGACGGGGAACTTAAGAGGAACGACACTGTCGTGTTTGGAACGATAAACGGGGCTGCGCAGACAAAGGTAAGGGGAATACTGCGCCCAAATATAGGTGGCGGGGAGAAATTCGCAAGCGTGGAGAGCGTGTGTGCGGCGGCAGGAGTGAAGATATTCGGGCCTGGAATGGAGGATGCGGTTGCTGGCTCGCCCATACTCGGGGCTGGAAGCGAGGGCGAGGAAATCGGGGAGATAAAAGAGATAAGCGAGCAGATAAGAGGGATACTTTTCTCATCGCAAAGCGAAGGGGTTGTGCTAAAGGCAGACACTCTGGGCTCGCTTGAGGCGCTCCTTAGGATGCTAAAGGAGAAGGGAAGCCCTGTGAAGGAAACCGGGATAGGGAAGGTTACAAAGCGGGACGTTGTAAGCGCAAGCGCGGTTGCTGCTGGCAGCAAATACGTGGGGGTTGTGCTTTCCTTTAATGTGCCCCTTGACGAGGGAGTGGCGGAAGACGCTGCGGCGTATGGAGTAAAGGTGTTTGAGTCAAAAATCGTGTATGCGCTCCTTGATTCGTATGATGAATGGGTGAAGGAAGAGAAGGAGCGGGAGAAAAAAGAGGCCCTGTGCGTGCTTGCGCTGCCTGCGAAGGTGCGTGCGCTGCCGGGATGCACGTTTAGGGCGAGCGAACCTGCGATTTTCGGCGTGGAAGTCCTCGGGGGGAAATTGCGTGCAAAGTGCAGGCTCATGAACAGGAAGGGGGATGAGGTTGGGACAATAAAACTCATGCAGCATGAGAAAAAGCCGGTTGAGGAGGCTACAAGGGGCATGCAGGTTGCGATTTCAGTTGAAGGGGCGACATGCGGTAAAAGTTTTGAGGAGGGAGACGTCCTTTACACGGTGATAGGGAAGAAAGAGGCACAGGAGCTTTCCCAGAAATGCGAGAGCGAGCTTAGCGAGGAGTACAAGCAGGTGTTAAGCGAAATACTTGGGATAACGAACGCGAGTGCGATTTGAAATTTTAAAATTCTTTTAAAGAGGAGGGAAGTGGGAGTAGCGGTATTCCTCGTAAATGCGGATTGGCTCCTGCTCCACAATGTACTTGAAAAATTTGTGCGAGATTTGCTCCCTTACCTTGCGAAGCTCCGCCCCGCCAGATACGACCGCATCGTAGCAGAAGTCGTATTCGGACACAAGGGTTATCATGCGCGTTATGGAAGGCATCGCAGAGATGCTGGAAATCACTGTTTCAAGTGCCTGTGAGTTTGGCACGTTGAGCTTAACGTACACCCTATAGTGGTGCGCGCCATAGAGATTGGGATTCACGCTTATGGAATAGCCGAGTATTATCCTGTTTTTCTCAAGCTGCTTTATGCGGTAACGGATTGTTTCGGGCGGCATCTTGAGCATTTTAGAAAGCTCAAGGTAGGATGCGCGCGCGTTTATGCTCATCGCGGAAAGTATTTTCGTGTCCTTTTCGTCTATGTGGAAGACTTCGGTCTTTTTCCCAAGCGCAAAAATCGGGGACTTCACATCCTCCTCTGCCTGCGGCATCCTAAAGCGCAAGGAGCGCATGTGCAGGAAATGGTATTCCTTTACGATGTGCCCGCGCAACAGGAACCGGCACTGCTGCTGCTTCTCTGCAAGCTCATACACGTTTGGTATCACAAAGCCTATCATGAGGTTCCATTTTCCCTCGCACTTGAAGAGCATGGACGGGTTGAAAGAGAGGAGCTTTTTGAAAACGGACTTTTCCTGGTGCTCCGAATACGGGCTTATTTCATAGCACAGCATGTCAAAAGTATAACCCACGCGCGAGCGGTCTATCATAGTTATGAACGCCTTTATGCTGCCCTCGCGGTAGAGTTTTTGTATGCGATAATTAAGGCGCTGCTTTGACATGCGCATCTTTTTGGCAAGCATGCTCAGGGGCATGCGGGAATTGACGTAAAGCTCGTGCATTATGCGCCGGTCTATGTTGTCCAGATCCTCCCCCATGCTTTACTTTTGGCATAAAAGTTAATATAGGTTGCTGTATGGACAAATACCTTGGGCTGCTATTGTCAGTTAACCCCGTTAAAAGCCGTCAAAAAAATATTGGGTTTTTGCAGGAGCGGGGCATGCACGCAATGCGCGCAGAAATGCAGGATTTTTGCGGCAGTTGGTTTTCCACGCCGGCAGGGCGCGATTTTTTGCACATTTGTTTTACGTGGGGCAAAAAAGCAGTGGTTTTTTGCCGTGCCCAGGACGGGGCATGTGCTCAGGGCTTTTTTTTACGGGAGAATAAGGCGTAAAATCCTGATGCTAATTTTTATTTTTGGTAAAAATGCCCTGGTTTGTTACTTCTTTGATTGAAAAGGCGGCAAGAACGGGTATATATAACGCTTCTGTAGCTCTTGCGTGATGGGATGAAGGAAAAGAAAGGAAAACTGGGAGGTGAACAAATGGAAGGGAACGAAATGATGGACGCCGGAGTGGTTGCAAAGGCCAACGGAAGGGACGTTGAAGCCATTTTGTCCTCCATAATAAGGTGGAGGGAAGCAAAGGGCAGCCGCTGGATGTTCGAAGTGGATTAGATAGGAAGCAACACCAAAAAGGAATGACGGGCAGCGCAAATGCGCTGCCCTGACGCTCATCTTATTGGAAAGATATGCAAGTGTTAGCGCGGCTTAGGTGAGGAGTTTCATTGATGTGTCGCGGATAAGCACTGCCGCGCCCGCTATTGCTGCCACAATTATGCCGCCTATGAGCATTGCAAGCGCTGCCGCCTGCCATTTGCCACGCGACTCGCCCGGCTGCGTTTGCGCGACGCCGTAAACTATGCCGCCGATAACAATTAGTATCACGGAAATTATGGGCGCAACGTTTGAGAGGATAGTTTGCCAGGAAGAAAGCAGGGTTTCAACATATGCCAATTGCACCACCTTTTTGGCAGCTATTATGTGTTTGCCGCCTTACTGCTGAAGCTTTGTCTGCATCTGTTTTTGCTGCGCCCTTTTTGAAAGGAAAACGCTCACTGCGACGGCGCCAATAAGGGAGAGCAGCACGCACATGAATACCACTATAAGGGAGAGAAGTATGTTAAAGAGCGCGCCGCTCACGAGCGAGCCAAATGGCTTTTGCCCGAAGAAATACGCAACCACCATCAGGATTGCTGCTGCGAGCGAGCCAAAGAGGCCTGCAAGCGCGCCAACCACTGCCCCGTCCGATTTTTCAATCGGCTCCTTTGCAAACCTGTGCAGCGAAAATGCGCTTAGCGCGCCCCCAAGCACAGGGAATATGCATATTATGGGCAGAAAGAGGAACGTGAGGAATTGCATGTCTGAAAGCAGGATGTTCGGGACTGTTGCAACTAGGAGGAAAACGGCTATCAGGATTGCGCCGGGGATTGAGCAGCCAGCAACAAGCCCGAGGTGGTGCAGTTGCTCTTTTTTGAAAATATCAAGCTTTTCCTGCGCCTTGTGGGCGTTTTTTGCCTCTTTTTTCGCCTTTTCCTTCTCTGAATTCATAATATCGGCTTGATTACTTCGGAAGCGTTTAAAACCCTTGCGCCAAATATATACTACTTCTGATTAGAATGCATACTTTAAGGCCAAAGTTGGTGTTAAAATGAACTTGAGCAAATACGAAAATGCGCGCATAATAGGGGCGCGCGCAATGCAGCTTGCAAACGGAGCCCCTCCGCTTATTGAGGTTGCGCAATCCGCAAGCGCAATAGAGGTTGCATCAGCAGAGCTTGATGCAGGCATAATACCCCTTGTTGTCCTAAGGTAAGGCTACTTTGAAAGGAAAGGGGCATTCACGAGCGCAATTTCACCCATAGGGCTATTTTGCAAAAGGAGCACTCTTTTTTGCGCGTCAACAAACGCATAGCCTGCGTGCTTGCCCTGCACGATTATGGATACCTTGTAGGCATCCCGCCCGCCCACGTTTTCCATTGAGGCAAACTTGTATTCAATGCTGCTGGTGTAGTTTATGCCTAAATTTTTCTCTGCAACTGTTGCATTTACGCCCCACTGCCAGCCTTCTTTCACTGCGAGCATCCATGGAGAGAAAAGGTAGAATGCGCCATCCTGCGTTGCGCTCATGTTGCTTTGCGCCCTATCCCCTGGCACATTGCCGTTTTTCCCTATGCAAAGCTGGCTTTTGTCCTCGCCTGCCACAAGATAGCCCACACAAGAGGGAACTTGAGTTGCAACGTAGGTTATCCGCTCATTTGTGCCGTTTGATTTCAGGAGATAAGCATATTCGCCACTGTCCAGGGAAAGCTGCGAAACTTTCACAAGCGGCCCTTCGAAAACATGGGTTTCAAAAGAAGGGGGCTTTGCGGTGAGGAAGAAGTAGCCGAAAAACATGAGGTAAAGCGCTGCGGACGCAAGAAATATGCGCACGTAAACGTTGGAAAGGATTCCTTGTTTTTTGGCAGGTGGTTTTGTACCTGTTGCTTCCTCGATTTTGTTTTTCCTTGAAGGCTCAAACAGTTTGCCAACAAGCGAGATTAGCTCTTTCTTTATGCCTGGTTTCTTCCCTTTTTCCTCGCTGCGCATTTGTTGCCTGCTTTGGGTTGAGAATGCAAGCCAGCTTTCTGACATTGCGTCCCTGCACATCAGATATACAAGGACTGCGAGGATTGCGGTTGACGCAAGCAGGATGCCGACTAATGAGATATCCATTTTGCTCCCTTTTTATTGTTTTTTTGCAATGCTTCCAAAAAGCGCATAAGGCTTTGTGCTTCTGCTTTCCAGCCTCTCAAAAACAACCTGCGAGATTTTCATTCCCTCTTTTATGGTTATGGCGAAGGGGGCGAAATTCACTATTTCCAAAACTTGGTGGTTGCTTGAGCCCGGCTGCACAAGCGAGCTTGTTATGTGCACAGCAAGGCCCATTCTTGCAAAGCGGCTTCTTCCTTCCAATGAGCCCATTATGTCGGGCGGAAGGGTGATTTTTTCCTTTGTGATGCCAAGGCACATTTCGCCCGGCTCTAAAGTTATGCTTTTTTGGCGCACCTCTTTTATTGCGTCCCGAAAGCCAATGCGGGACAAATCCACTGTTTTGCCTTGGAACTCGTCCTTGAAAACCCAGAATTTTGAGTCAAGGGTTAAGTCCACGCCTGCAGCGCCTATGTCCTGCTCCCTTGGGGCAGGCTCTATTCGTAAGTGCCCTTTCTTAAGGAGCCTTTTTATGTCCTCGTTGGAGAGAATCATAAGGGAAATTCTGCCGCAAGGTAAAAATAGGTATGCTTCGGATAAATTCGTTCGAAGGCGCAAGCTGGTCGGGCGGGACTACAACGAGCTTTTACATCGGGGCATACAACCCCACAACGGAACTTTTCAACGGCTCAATAGACGACTTGCACATCTACAACCGTGCGCTTTCAGCAAGCGAAATAGAGCTTCTTTACAAGAACCTCGGATATCCTTAGAAAAAGCGCAAAAAATCAGGAATCCATGAATTTCGCATGCTGCGCAGACCATATTTTATTGGGCGTTTTCTTTACCCATGCGGCGTATGCGCGTATGAAAGCGAGCCGTTCCTCAAGGTTTTTCTTTTTCTGCTTTCGCAGTTCCTTAATGTCGAATTTCATTTGCCCACCAGCTTAGAAACCAGTTCTCCCTTTACCTTTAAATCACTTGCATATCCGCGTATTTTTTCAACTGAAACATGCTCCCTGAAAATTTCAGTTCCATGCGATAAGTTCGCAGTTAAGCTTTTAGAGGTTGCCCTTGCAGATTTTCTAGGTGAATTGTTGCAGCCAGCAGGCGGCGAATACACTGCTTCTTTGCTTGTTATACTAATTTCAATACTGCTTGGCGGGATTGCACTTGGGGTCGGGCATGCGTTCGGGCTCAAGAAACTCTCGCTTTTCGGGAAGGAGGAGCTTGCGCAGGCGATAATAAGCTCTGCGCTTTTGGGCGCGCTTGCGCTAATTGTTGCCGGGTTGGGCACTGGTGCAATTGCATTTGGGGCAAAAGGAGGATGCGCGCAGCAGCCGGATGCGCCGGCGATAGATTTTGCCGCGTGTGCCACAAGGGAAATTTCAGATTCCACGCTCAATGTTTCGCAGCTTGCGTACAAGGCAAGCGCAATAAGCGGGTTTGCAGGCTCATTGCTCATAAATATAGGCATTGCAAGCACGCAGCCATTTGCGTCGCTTTCGCAATCTTCGCAGGAGCTTTTTCGGATGGGCTCGAACTTCTCGCTCCTCTATGCGATTGGCTCCTCGTGGGAGAGCATGCTGCTCCTTATTTCTGCAAAGGCGCTTTCTGTTTTTTTCCCGATAGGGCTTTTGCTGCGCTCCTTTTTTGCAACAAGGAAAGTTGGGGCTGCGATAATGGCAATGTGCGTTTCCCTTTTTGTTTTCCTTCCGATTTTCCTTGCGGCGTTTTACACCTCGTTTGAAGAGGGGAACTATTTTGCTGCTGCGCAGGGGGCGCTAAAGGGATACAATGGGAGGTTTTCCTTCCTGCCGCAAATAGATTTGGAAAAGGAAAGCTCGCTAAAGGATGCGATAAATTCGCTTGCGCAGGGCGATTTTGCATCGCAGACGGACATTTTGTTTGCGCCAATGGGCGCGTACCTTGGAATCGCGTTTAACCTGCTTGTCTTGTATCCGGTTATTTCGATTTTGATTTCACTCGTGTTCGCGAAGGAGCTTTACGTTGCATTGGGAGGCTCGCTGCAGTTTTTCTGGAGGGATGTTTAGATGGAAAACAAGACAGTAACGGTTGCATGCATGTGCGCAGGGGCGCTATCCTTGCTTTATGCGGCATTCTCCTCTTCCGGGATTGCGGCAGCCGCTTCATCATTTTTCTTTTTCGCCTCCCTAGTTGCATGGAAGTACGGCTACATCGTGGTGCCCGTGCTTTGCTCGCTTTTTGGGATAAAGGCGAAAATAGGGAACGTCGAGCTTTCGCCATTGCAGGATGCAACAATTGAGCAGGACGGAGGCGAATTCGTAGCAAGCGCGTTCCTTCGCCTTGAGATAAGCCAGTCGCTAATGGACAAGGGCGAGGCGGAGTCCGCATCGTACTCGCAGGCGTTTGAGGGGGCGCTTTGCTCGATAAAAAACCCGTGCCAGTTCTCGCTTCTTTTGGCAAATTTGGACTTGCACAATGAGATTGAGGAGGTCAAGGCGCGCCGCTCAATGGCTGAGGCAAAGCTTTCCTCCCTTCTTTCTTCAAAGGGGGCAAAGGAGAACGCGGATGCTGTGCTTTTGAAAAGGGAGATTGCGATGTGGAATAGGCTCCTTGCAAAATTGTCAGGCGGCAGCAGGCCAATGAAGGTGCTTTTCTATGCCATCACGAGTGCGAGGGGGGCAAGCAGGCAGGAGGCGCTCTCAAGGCTTTCCGCGCAGGTGCTTGAAGTTTCTGCGGTTCTTTCAAGCGGCCTCAAGGTGGACGTGCATCGGCTTGGCGGGGAGCACATGGTGCAGTGCATGGGCTTGGCGCGGCGCATACCTGCAACAAAAAGAGACATGGAAGACATGTTTTTCTAGGGTGTTTTGGAATGCTTTCAAAAATAACCAGCGATTTGATTGCTGCGAGGCTTTTCTTTTCGCGACCGCCGGAGCCGCCGCCATCTTTCCTTTGCTGCGCGCCAACGGAAGGGATATACGTGGGGAAAACAAAACTGATGGGAGTTCCGTTTTTCTGGTCGCCAAAAAAAGTCGTGAACCCGCACATTTGCGTTGTCGGGATTTCTGGGAGCGGAAAATCCTATTTCCTCAAGTCCTTCCTTACGAGATGCCGCCTTACGTGGGGCACAAGTGCACTCATACTGGACTGGGCAGGGGAGTATGGGACGTGGGTGAAGCAGGCAGGCGGAATTGTTGTGCACCTTGGAAAGGAATTCGGGATAAATGTGCTTGATTGCGCTGCTGAAAAAAGGCAGGAGAGGAAAAGGCAGCTGCTTGATGCGCTTGAAATGCTTACGGACCTTGGGAAATACCCGCAGCAGAGGATGCTGTGCGCGAATGCGATTGACGAGGCATACAAAAAGGAGAGCAAGCCCACGCTTTATTCGGTGTACAGGATGCTGCTGAAAAAATGCAAGAACGACGACGTGGACGCACTGCAGGCGGCATATAGGATAGGGGAAATAATAGTCGCGGGGGGCGGGCTTTTCTCTCCAAAGAGAAGCATTGGGATACGGGAGCTCACGCACGGGCTTGTATGCCTTGATTTGCATTCCCTTCCAAGCGAAAGCGCTCGCTCGCTCATTGCGCTTTTCACGCTTTCATTCATAAAGGAGCAGATGCGTGCGCAGGAATATTCTGGGAGCGGCGTGAAGCTTTGGATTGTCGCGGATGAAGCCTGGAAAATTGCAAAGGACGAGCGAAGCGACCTCATAAGCATCGTGAGGGAAGGCAGAAAATACAGCTTTGGGCTCATAGTTGCATCCCAGAACCCTACGGACGTGCACAGTGCAATTTTCTCCAACGCGGGCACAATGCTGGTGATGAGGCTTGTGCTTGACGAGCACAAGAAATACGTGCAGGAGTCTCTTGGGTATCCGCGCTACGTTGCCGAGCGGATTGCAAATTTCTCTGTCGGCGAGGCTGCAGTGCATACCGTTTACGCGGGCGGGGCGAACATGGGCAGCAGCACGTTCGTGCTTGAAAGAATAGACGGCGAAGAGCCGCTTTTGTCAGTGCGGCTTTTGGGTGGTGGGATGGATTTGGAGTTCGACAGGGAAAATTTTGTGCGCGCGCTGGTGCGCTTTGGGCTTACGGATTCCCAGATTGCACAGGTGAACGGCGAGTTTGAGCGGGCGGATTATGTGCTGGATGTCTTCTCTTTTGTGCGCCTGCTTGATAAGTTCGGTTACAGCCGCTCGCTGGTGGTGTCGTTTTTGCGCGAGCTTGGGATAAAGGATGCGAACATTGCAGGAGTGTATGCCGAAATTGAAAAACAAAAGAT
>Ga0172369_10006967_pt1 | contig 13279 bp, 9 predicted proteins | sample LakKiv25m_FD_114539 | JGI IMG/M metagenome (GOLD analysis project Ga0172369, IMG submission 114539) | Freshwater microbial communities from Kabuno Bay, South-Kivu, Congo - kab_022012_11.25m | ecosystem: Environmental > Aquatic > Freshwater > Lake | place: Democratic Republic of the Congo... | reverse complement strand
TTTGTTTTTATTAAAGTTGGTGATGTACCAAATGGGTAACTAGACCTTGAATGTTGCACAACTGTATATATTTCTTGATTGTCTGATGAAATGGATTGATTCCCGGACCCTATAAATTCACTCGTTTCTCCCCATGGTAATTCCCATTCCGCTACACCATTATAATTAACTTCAATAAGTAATGGCGTAAGAAAATAATAGTGAGGAGGAATACTATCCGGCCAATAAGTATACCCGGTTATTATGATAGATGTATCTGTAGCTCGACAAATTCCAACTGCTTCTTCATTATAAAATAACGTATCCAAAGCATATGCTTGTTGCCAGACTATGCTACCGGAATCATCCAACCTGAATAGCCAGATTCGTTTATTTTTATCATATCCCCAATAGTTCATTAATGCCATATATCCTCCTCCGGGGACAGGTTCAATATCCAGTCCATAATCAAAATTTCCTGGTGAATTGTAAAGGTTACACCATTCTTTTTCACCGCAGACATTAAATTTAATAACTAAAGGATCATGAAATAGATCTGATTGAATACTGCTACCAATGGCTATAAAACCGCCGTCTTCTAACGATCTCATATCAAACAAGCCAGCTAGTTTCATTGAATCTTTAATGGTTTTTCTCCACAATTCATACCCATTAACATCAGTTTTTTGTATCCACCCATACGCAACATATGTTGGTTCGTCAATATGAACATATCCTGCAATAAGGAATCCTTTATCGTAATATTCAGTACATGCCCTTCCCATAGCATCTTCAATGCTCTCGTATGTTCGGATCCAGTTCTGAGAAAAAATCGTTATTCCGTAAAACATCAGAAAATGCCAGGCAAGAAAAAACTTTACTTTCATATAATTGAGAAATATTTATTTTGTAACAATCAGCTTTTTTGTTGCAATACTTTTATTCCCTGTTGTGATTTCCACAAGGTAAATACCAGGTTTCACAGATGTCATAGGGATGATAAACTGATTGTAGGTTCTTTCTATGGGCCTTGAAAAAACCGGCTTCCCTTCAGCAGAATAGATCGTTATTACTTTTCCGGTTAATGATTCCGGAGATAAGTATTCTACTGTCACAAAGTCTGAACATGGATTGGGAAATACCTTTAACGGTGATTCCGGATTCGTTTTGGATACATTTTTGATTCTTCGTGTTGATTTAAGTGAAGGTTGGATGATATAGGATTCTTCATACTCCATCAGCCCGAAGGATACCAGGATGTTTCTGGCAAATACGCCCGGAAGGTCCGATTGGTTACCGGATAGCCCTTGTAACAGAGGTAAATGGGTACTATCCGGAATTCTATACCCGAGTGAATCAATATATATTAGCTGTAACAAAGCTAATAGTGAATCATACCTATGATAAGTTATCATTTCACCTGGTGAAAGCATAAAACCTGATGGAATATTCTGCAGCAATGTATCTGCTCTCCCAAATTGATAGTTGTCAATATAATTTAATAACAATGAATATTTACTCGATAAAGTTGGTTCACTCTCCAGTAAAACGACCAGGCTATCCTGTGCCCAGGAATTTACTGTGTCTGTTTTAAACAAATGCATCAAAGCCCTGAAATTCATTTGTCTCTTTTGCTTCCAATGGGATAATTTATTTTCAAGTACTTCTTTTGCACCAAGAATTTCAGCGCCACCGAGGATTTGTGCATACAGAGAATCAGGCATAGGATTGAACCGGTTATCAAGAACGGTTAAGATAGAATCATCCTTTGCCGACTGTGGGTTGGCAACCATGATATCACGGATCATCACATTTGGAAGAACATCTTCTCTTTCAATGGATTTCTTGAGGACAGTATCAGAAAGATATGGGGATGCTGCCATAAGATCCTGGTATACCTCATAGGACTGGCTGGCAAAGCTGGTTGCCACCTCATCATGTAATGTATCCGTGGCTCCTGCATCTATAAATTGAGTCAATAGTTGTTCAATACTGTCGATCTTGTTCTCTGAATATGTGATCCCGGCTCGTAATTCTTCCCTTGATCCTTCCGGATAAACAGTTTGGGAACAACAAGCAGGTTTATCATATGTTGAAAACTGATAGTTATATTGAACAACATTGATTAATGGAGGAGGATTCACTTTATCCGGAATAATTTTCCTTGAAGAATTATTTTGTGGATGAAAAATATAAGTAATTGAACTTGTTGATACAGCAAAGTAATAGTCATTATAGTTTGCCAATGCACATAAAGCCCCCACATACTGAAGGTTAAATGTGTCAGGTCTTACCCATACTTCATTCCCAAGCGAATCTGTTTTCACTAATAAATGCTGCAATCTCCACCATTGTTGAGGGCTTGTTGTGTCTTGCATATATCCATATCCAGATAAAAGGAATCCATTGTCCGGAGTACAAATAAAGTCATAGAAGGAGGGATCATCTATATCAGGATACTCATATTCGGGGATAATTTGAGCATAAAAAATGAGATCACCAATTGAATCAAATTTCCATAGTTGGTTTCGCTCGATTAATCCAATATTAGATGCCGAACGTGTATATAAAACAAAATTTCCTAAAGAATCTCCTCTTACTCTCCATCCATAATTCATGTTCATGTAATGGAACCTTTTGCACCATATTTTTTCACCACAGGCATCCAGCAACATGATAAATGAGTCACCTGACAAACTAACCTCATTTGTTTGACCGATTGCAATAATGTTTCCATTCTGTCCAGATTCTATAAAGAATATCCCAAAGGTAAAGAATGGATTATAGAAATATTTCGACCAGAGTGGAAAACCGTTGATATCTGTCTTTAACAACCAGGAAGCGTAGAGAGGATTACCTGGATTAGTATTGGCTAAGAAATTGATCGCAAAAAGAAAGCCATTGTCATAGGTGGATGTAACACTATAACAATCTTCCCACCGGTTGGGAATCCCGTAAGTTCTTTCCCAGGTTGTTTGAGCAAAAGAACCGAAAGTGAAAGACAAGAAACTGATTGCAATGAATACGCAGGCCCTCATCGCACCAGGATAAACTTTGTGGAACACGCAAACCTGTCGCCAATCCATAATTCACAGGATTGATGGATTGATTTCATGATCAGGAGATTAGGGCCAGCCAAATATACGTAAAATCAATGGGTTTTGTGATAAAAATGAAGAATATTTCTTGATATTCAGCCGGACAGGCGAACGAAATGATCTATTAATTTGGAGTAAAAAAGTAACTTTGTCCCTGTCATTCCGATCTTATGTTACGATCCCTCTTTCTTATCCCGATATTCCTGCTGAATTTCTCCGCCACACCTCCCTCTTTCCAGATCGCTCTGTTGAAATATAGCGGTGGAGGAGACTGGTATGCAAATCCTACCTCTTTGCCGAACCTTGTAAAATTTGTCAACCAGAACCTCGGAACAAACATCAGTGAAGACATCGCTACGGTAGATGTGGGAAGCAAGGAGATCTTTAACTACCCGTTCGTACATATGACGGGTCATGGGAATGTGCTTTTTTCTCAGCAGGAAGCGCAAAACCTGAGAGAGTACCTGCTGGCCGGAGGATTTCTGCATATCGACGACAATTATGGCCTTGATAAATTCATCAGGCCTCAGATGAAGCTTGCATTCCCGGAACTTGATTTTGTGGAACTCCCCTATTCCCATCCGATCTATCACCAATCCTACGACTTCCCAAACGGACTTCCGAAAATCCACGAGCATGACGGGAAAGCACCCCAGGGATTTGGACTTCTCTGGCAGGGCAGGCTGATCTGCTTCTATACCTACGAATGTGACCTGGGTGACGGATGGGAAGATCCGCGTGTTCACAATGACTCTGATGCAACACGCCAGAAAGCCCTCCGGATGGGAGCGAATATCCTCGAATACGCGTTTCTGGATAACTAGATGCTGGATGCTGGATCCCTGGATGCTGGATCCCTGGATGCTGGATCCTGGATGCTGGATCCTGGATGCTGGATACGAGGGCTAAAGCCCCTGTTATGTCCCCTCTCACCGTCCCTTAAAAGAGACCGGCAATTCATCACCTTATCACTTTTTTTAATAAATTTGTTAAAAAATTAACGACACATGGATCGTCTCTATGATATGTTGTCAGCTGATGTCCGGTTTAAGGAAGGATTGAAAGCCTGTCTTCACTGTGGCACATGCACCGCCATTTGTCCTGCCGCAGAGTTCTACAATTACCAGCCCCGGAAGATCGTAGAGATCCTTCAGACCAAAAATGAAGAGGAGATAGAGGCATTGCTGAAGGGGGATATGATCTGGTATTGCGGGGAGTGCATGTCATGTGTTACCAGGTGCCCGCGGGGAAACGCCCCTGGCCTGTTAATTACCGTCCTTCGCGGTTTGTCACAGGATCTGGGGTATTTTACCGAGTCGGAAAAAGGCAGGCAGCAACTGGCGATAAAACGCACGGTGGGAGAATGGATCCTCGAATACGGATACTGCATGTTCCCTTCTGAAGTGAGGCCGGAGGCACACCCCGAGCAGGGACCTGTATGGAAATGGGAAGTTGAACACATCGAAGAGGTCATGGAAAGGCTTGGAGCCAATTATGCCAAAACAGGCCCCGGGATTCTTCGCAAAGTGCCTGATGAGGACTTGCAGGAGCTGAAAAAGATCTTTGATGTGACAGGCGGAACCCGCAGGTTCGAAAAGATAGAAGCATGCAGCAGACAGAAAGCCGAGGAGATGGGGATGGAACTGACCGACAGTCTCGATAGCGAATATGTACACCATATCTACACGACAAACGACCCCAAACACACGGCTGCCGAATGATCAATGAAGGGAAAAAGAGGATCTGGAAAGATTACCAGAAAGAGATAGCCGATGACCGCTATTTCTATGTCAGAAGCTGCATCAGGCAAAATTTCTTCCCTGCTTCCGAAAAAGCCTTCCTCAGGATCATGCAGGAGGAATTGAAGAAAGATGTCTTCGAAAATGCAGCACACACCACCTGTTCAGGTATCGGCTACCATAGCGACGTAGTCCCTTTCGACACAACAATGACAGTGATTGCCAGGCAATTTTCGCTGATGACCGAATCGGGAAATGAAAACCTGGTGACATCCTGTATCACCTCTTTCGGCTTATACAACGAAGTGCTTGAAACCTGGAAGCATTTCCCGGATGTTCTGAAAAAAGTAAGAGGTTACCTAAAAACAGCCACCGGTCGGGAGTTTGAGATTCCCAAGAATGTAGCTCATGCCAGCGATGTAATTTTCAGATTCAGGAAAGAGATCAGCGCAATAGGGGTCAACAGGCTCGTACATCATGAAACCGGACGACCCCTGAAAGTGGTGGAACACATCGGATGCCACTATTCAAAGATGTTTCCGTCGAAGGGAGTTGGAGGGGCCGAATACCCGTATGTACTGGTTGGAATGGTTGAAGAGTGGGGTGGCGAAGTGATAGACTACCCTGAACGCAGGCATTGTTGCGGATTTGGATTCAGGCAGTACCTGGTCAGAGCCAACAGGGGATACTCACTGGCAAATTCCAAAAAGAAATTTGAGTCGATGAAACCATACAAACCGGACTTCATCCTCACGAATTGTCCGGGCTGTCCGATGTTTCTTGACAGGTGGCAATACACGCTCAGTGAAATGGAGGGCGTAACATATGGTGAAAATGGCCGGGGAATTCCGGTCCTGACCTATGAGGAGCTGGCCGGATTGATCCTGGGATACGACCCGTGGGACCTGGGTCTACAGGTACACCAGGTGCCGGTGGAACCCCTTCTGGATAAGATGGGAATCCAGTATGACACATCCCGGAAATTCCTGGGGAAAGATGGGCAGGATCTTGGGAGACCAGATGCGCCATCGGTTTTAAAGTTTTTTTGATATGGCAAAAACAGTTGTCATCGTTGGAGGAGGCGTTGCAGGAATGACTGCGGCTTCCCGGCTGGCCGACCTCGGGGAGAAGGTTCTCCTTCTTGAACGGGAGGAGGAGATCGGCGGGCATCTCAGGAACTGGGACAGACTTTTCCCAAACCGGAGACCGGGATCTGAGGTCCTCCATGATTTGAAGGAGACCCTTGGAAACAGGGTTGAGATCCGATGCAATGAGTCCCCCGGTGAGATCCATTCTCTGCAGTCAAGTTTTATCGTTGAACTGGAATCCGGAGAAAAGATCACGTGCGATGCCGTTTTGATGGCAACAGGTTTCGACCTCTTCGATGCCCGGAGAAAAGAGGAATATGGATATGGAATTTACGACAATGTGATCACCTCGGCCGATCTTGAAAGGATGCTCCGAAGTGGTTCACCAGTCACAACCTCCGCCGGAAAGGCTCCGTCACGTGTAGGATTTGTCCATTGTGTCGGCTCCCGCGACGAAAAAGCCGGAAATCTCTATTGCTCCAAAGTCTGCTGCGTCACCGGCGTTAAACAGGCGATTGAAATCAAGGAACATCTTCCCGGTTCAGAGGTATTTGGATTCTATATGGACCTCAGGATGTACGATCGTCACTTTGAAGAGATGTACTACGAGGCACAGCAGAAATGGGAAATAAACTTTCTGCGGGGGAGGGTTTCCGAATGTGCTGAAAACGAGGATCAAAGCATCGTTCTGAAGATCGAAGACACCCTGACTTCACGGCCGTTGAAAATGACAGTCGATCTGTTGGTCCTTCTTGTAGGGTTCGTTCAGAAGCCTGAAACCGTTCGCATTGCTAAACTCCTGGGAATAAGCATCGGAGAAGATCGTTTCCTGGAATGCCTGGATGAGCACACCCGGTTTAATTACACCGGTAAACCCGGGATCTTCGTTGCAGGAACTTCCAGGGGGCCGTTAACTATTGCAAACACGATTGCCGATGCAGGTGAGGCTGCCCTGCAGATACACAATTACCTGAAAACCTTAAAATAAAAGATCCGGTGATAAATTTCGGATATACAGCTCATAAAGAGAGGCTTATCGATTACGATAAAAACGATAAGCGAGTTCTGGAACACCTTAAAAAACATGAACCATCTGTTCTCACCTGTATCGCTTGCGGCAGTTGCACGGCGACCTGCAGCGCCGGACAGTTCGTTGATTTCAACATCCGCCTTGTTCAGACTCTCTTACGAAGAGGGGAGATTGAACCGCTGAAGCAGGAGATCAGGAAGTGCATGCTTTGCGGGAAATGCATCCTCGTTTGTCCCAGGGGAGTCAATATGAGGAACCTGATCCTTGCCATTCAAACTGCAATAGATAAACTGAAATGATCTCCTTTAACCTTTTTGTCCTTCCCTTTTCCCTTGGGCTGATCTACTTGCTGTACATGATCATCCGGTGGTGGTACAAGTGGGTTAAGGCGCTTCCGGAAGAGGACCGGAACCTGTTCAAAGCAGGGATCTTCAGCAAGAAGTTTTTATCAGCGTTAAAAGAGATCTTTTCAGAAAGCCTGATCCACCGCAAGATGTTCAGGCGTAATGCGTTGCTGGGCTATATGCATATGAGTTTTGCATTAGGATGGTTTCTGCTGATCGTATTTGGGAATATGGAAAGCCGGATCTACAGCACTTCCCACGTCAATCCGCCGTATTACCCGATCTTTTTGAAGTTTTTCATCCACGATAAAACCGTGTTGTGGTTTGAGATCAATACAGTCCCCGGCTTTTTCAGGTTCCTTATGGACTTTCTGCTTTTATTCGTTCTCTCCGGATTGATCCTGGCGCTGATCAAAAGAGGCAAGTCACGGTGGTTCGGCTTGAGGCGAACAACCAACTCCCAGCTTACCGATAAGGTAGCCCTGACATGCCTCTGGCTGATCTTTCCTGTCAGGCTGCTTGCCGAGAGTTTCACCGACGGGTATTATGGCGGCGGCGGCGGATTCGTCACACAGCATCTCGGTAATTTCCTGGCACTCATTTTTCAGGAATCTTCCAGGCATATTGCTTATGCCTTATGGTGGACATACTCCCTTGCATTGGGGATCTTCTTTGTGACCGTGCCATTTTCCCGCTACTGGCATATCCCTACTGAGCTGTTATTGATTTTCTTCCGTCATTTTGGTATTACATCAAGGAAATTCTCAACTTCATTCACACATGTTGAGATAGGTGCGTGTTCACGCTGCGGTGTTTGCATCGATGTCTGCCAGCTAGGTAGCGCCGCCCGGATCCACGACATACAGGCCGTTTATTTTATCAGGTCTGTCAGAGACGAACAGGTTAACCGCGATATTGCACTGCGATGCCTGGTTTGCGGCCGGTGCCAGGAAGCTTGTCCTGTTGGTATTGGCGCCGATACGATCCGGTTGATAGAACGAAACACCTTTTCGGGAACGCATGATGCTGATTTTTCCTATCTCCCTGCATCACTCCCACGCAAGGTTTCGGTGATTTACTTTGCAGGCTGCATGACGCACCTTACACCTGCTATAATAAAAGCTATGAAAGGGATCCTGAAACAAGCCGGTGTGGACTACCTTTTTCTGGATGAGGGAGGAACCGTTTGTTGCGGCCGTCCTGTCATACTTTCCGGAAAACACGATCAAGCAAGAGACCTGATTGAATTCAATAAAGAACGTATCCTCCGGTCGGAAGCCCATACCCTGGTCACATCCTGTCCGATCTGTCTTCGGGCGTTCAGGGAGGAATATAACCTACCGATCCGTGTGCTCCACCATTCACACTACATTCTGGAACTCATCAAAGCAGGCAGGATCCCGCTGCAGGCCGTTCACCGGAAGGTCGCTTATCATGATCCGTGTGATCTTGGAAGGGGTAGCAGGGAGTATTCCGCACCCAGGGAACTGCTGTCCAAAGTAGCCACCCTTGTAGAGGTTTCGCAGGAAGGAAAGGATGCGCTTTGTTGCGGGGGAAGCCTTGGAATCTATACAGTCTCACCTAGAAAACGTGACCTGATAACGAAAGATGCCCTGGAGCATCTGGAAGCATCTGACCCGGAGGTTGTCGCTACTGCGTGCCCTCTCTGTAAAAAAACCTTCGCCAAACATGCACAGGTCGAAGTTCTCGATATTGCTGAAATAGTCTACGACGCAATACCTGTTTGATTTTTCATTATCTTTTAAGTAGACTTTCAGGAACAGGTTACTATGACCTTCAAAGAATTTTGAAGATACCACCTGGTCGGCATTGGAATCTTCTCCATCACAGTTTCCGTATTACTGCTGATAGCAGTCCTATTCATCACCACATGGATCCTGATATCTCGTAAAACGTTTCGAAATTCATGTCATTCATGTCATTGTCTTCATCTTCTCTTCAAGTACCCTGATCCTGGCTTCCGCGTCGGCTTTCTTTTTCCGTTCCAGGTCAACGACATGCTGCGGGGCGCTGCCTACAAATTTCTCGTTGCTAAGTTTCTTGTCCACGGAGATCAGAAATCCTCTGGTGTAAGCGAGTTCCTCTTCCAGTTTCTTTCGATCCTCCTCGATGTTAACAGGCGCAGAGAGGGGGATATAAAATTCGGTTGATTTAACAACGAATGAATATACCTCCGGCTGTTTTTCCTGCACGTAGGTCAACGCATCAATGCCGCACAGCTTCATCACCACTTCATCAAAGGTGGTATCAACCGGATCATCGCTGTTTTTCCTGATCATCAGTTGAATCGTTTCTTTCATGGAAATGCTGTTCTCTTTTCTTGCCGTTCGGATGGCAGTCACCACCTCTTTTGTAAACTCAAAAGTTTGAAGTATGCCGGGATCCGGTATCCGGGAGCCGGTATCCGGGAGCCGGCTCACCATGATCGAGTCGCCTTCCTCTCTTTCTCTCAACAACTGCCAGATCTCCTCCGTGATAAAAGGAAGAAACGGATGGATCACGCACATCAGTTCTTCGAAGAAATTGATGGTAATTTTGAGTGTCTGAGGATCAACAGGTTGCTGATATGCGGGTTTGATCATCTCAAGGTACCAGGCACAGAAGTCGTCCCAGAAAAGTTTATAGACCGTCATCAGAGCTTCCGACAGCCTGTAATCGGACAATAATGCTTCGATCTCACGCAGGGAGAATGCAAGTTGGGCGTTAAACCAGGCTACCGAAACATGGCAGGAGAGAGGCTGTGCGAGGTTCTGGTCCACTTCCCAGCCTTTCACCAGCCTGAATGCATTCCACACCTTGTTGCAGAAGTTTCTCCCCTGTTCAATTAATCCTTCATCAAACAGGAGATCGTTTCCCGCTGGAGAACATAACAGCATCCCCATCCTGACCGCATCAGCTCCGTAATGCTCGATAAGTGTGATTGGTTCAGGTGAGTTTCCAAGTGATTTTGACATCTTCCTGCCCATCTTATCACGCACGATTCCTGTAAAATAGACATTGCGAAAAGGGATATCCTTGCGGTACTCCTCACCTGCCATGATCATCCTGGCAACCCAGAAAAAAATGATCTCCGGGGCCGTGACAAGGTCATTGGTCGGGTAGTAGTAACGGATATCCGGATTACCGGGATACCTGATGCCGTCAAAAACTGAGATCGGCCATAACCAGCTGGAGAACCAGGTATCCAACACGTCGGGATCCTGAGTCAGGTTATCGATAGTGACTGGTGGCTGGTGGCTGGTGACTGGTGACTGGTGGCTGGTGACTGGTGGTTGGTAATCGGTTCCCTGTGCCCTATGACCTGTGCTATGAATATACTTCTCCCAGGCTTCCTGTTTGGTTTTGCCTACCACCACCGTCCCGTCCGGCAAATACCAGGCAGGGATCCTGTGCCCCCACCAGAGCTGGCGGGAGATGCACCAATCCTGAACGTTTTCCATCCAGTGCCGGTACATGTTCTTATACTTTGCAGGATGAAACTGCACGGAGTCATTCCCGACAACATCCAGGGCGGGTTTAGCGATATCATTCATCCTGAGGAACCACTGCACGGAAATTCGTGGTTCGATCACCTCGTCGGTGCGTTCAGAATACCCTACTTTATTCGTGTATTCTTCGACTTTGACAATATGTCCGGCTGCTTCCAGGTCGGAAACGATTTTTTTCCTCACGGCAAAACGGTCCTCGCCAATGTAAAGCTGTGCCTCCTTGCTTAAGGTGCCATCAGGATTGAATGTATCAACTACCTCGAGTTTGTGCTTCAGGCCAAGATTATAATCGTTGACATCATGGGCCGGAGTGACCTTCAGGGCTCCGGTTCCGAATTCTATATCTACATAGTCATCAAAAATGACAGGCACCGACCTGTTTATCAACGGTATAAGGACTCTTTTTCCCTTCAGGTGACGATATCTTTTGTCATCCGGATGTACACAGATCCCGGTATCTCCCAGGATCGTTTCCGGACGCGTTGTAGCAATCGTCAGCCACTCATCTGCGGTACCTTCAATTTTATACCTGACATGGTAAAGCTTTGACTGGACTTCTTTGTACACCACCTCTTCATCAGATACGGCAGTAAGCGCTTTAGGGTCCCAGTTCACCATCCGGGCTCCACGATAGATCAATCCCTTGTTATACAGGTCAATGAAAACATCAATGACTGATTCATACCGGGCCTCATCCATCGTAAAACAGGTTCTCTCCCAGTCGCAGGAAGCGCCCAGTTTTTTGAGCTGTTCGAGGATGATCCCTCCGTGTTTCTCTTTCCACTCCCAGGCATGTTCCAGGAATTCCTCCCTGGTAATGGCTGCCTTTTCAATACCCTGCTCTCTGAGTTTCGCCACCACTTTAGCCTCTGTCGCAATGGAGGCGTGATCGGTCCCCGGAACCCAGCAGGCATTTTTTCCCGCCATGCGAGCCTTTCTGACAAGGATATCCTGGATCGTATTATTCAGCATGTGTCCCATATGAAGGACACCTGTCACATTGGGTGGGGGTATGACTATGCAGTATGGTTCCCTATCGTCGGGTACAGAGTGAAACAGACCCTGCTTCAGCCAGTAGCCGTACCATTTGGTCTCAACCAAAGCAGGGTTATATCTTGAAGGAATTTCCATGGATCTGTTACATTATTGAGCCGCAAAAATACGAAAAGCGAATCATTCACAATTCGAATCATTCGTAATAGGGAACATTCGTAGTTTAAAAGAGTTTGCTCCGTTTAACAAGGTAAGGCAGCAGGACCTGCTCAAATCCTTTGTTGATATCTGCTTCCACCAGGTCAATCTGGTATTGCCCGCATTTCAGCTTAAGTTCATCCTTGAAGGTGTTCACTGCAGCCAGGTATTGCTGCTTCACTTCTGCCGGAAAGAGCTTAACCTGTTGTCCGGTTTCTACATCAACAAAGCGATAGGGTCTGTTTTCAAAGGAAAAGTCAAGCTCTTTAGACTTATCCGTCACATGAAACAAGATCACTTCATGCTTGTTATGCTTCAAATGTTGTAACGCAGCGAAAATTTCATCAGATTTGGTCGTTTGTTCAATCATATCGCTGAAAATGATCACCAGTGACCTTTTGTGAATGCGTTCGGCCAGTTCATGGATGGTTTCTGTCACAGCGGTGTTCTTCCGGGTGTTTACGGGGATTGGAACAAGCAGTTTCTCAAGCTCGGAAAAGATGTATTTGTGATGGATATTGCTTGATTTGGCCAGCGTATGCAGTTCGATGCGATCGGAAAAAATACTGATTCCGGCTGCATCTCTTTGTTTGCGAAAAAGGTGTATCAGGGCCGCACTGATGTACACTGAGAACGTGATCTTATTTGGATTGTCGATGGTCGGTTTTTCCAGTACAGGATAGTACATGGAAGAGGAGTTGTCGATCAGGATCTGGCACCGGAGGTTGGTTTCTTCTTCATATCGTTTCACATAGAGCCGGTCAGTGCGTCCATAGAGTTTCCAGTCGATATTCCGGATAGATTCACCTGAGTTGTACAACCGGTGTTCGGCAAACTCGACTGAGAATCCGTGAAACGGGCTTTTGTGCAACCCGGTAATAAATCCCTCAACCACCTGCCTGGACAGAAACTCCAGGGAGCTGAACTGCTCCAGGCGCGAGGTGTCAATGGGGGGCATAGGCAGGATCCTGGATCCTGGATCCTGGATCCTAGATGAAACGGTTGTGAACTATAATCCAGCATCTAGCATCCATCATCCAGTATCTGTTACAAGTGTTTCTCGATTATTCCCTTATAGGTGGCTTTAGGAACTGCTCCGACCTGCTTGTCGACGACCTCACCTTTCTTGATAAAAAGGACGGTAGGGATATTCCTGACACGGTAGGCAGCCGTGGTTGCCGGGTTCTCGTCCACGTTCAACTCTCCTGCAACAATACGGTCTCCATATTCTTCTGCAAGTTCATGAATGATCGGTCCAACCATTCTGCAAGGTCCACACCATTCGGCAGTCAGATCAACAA
>Ga0172369_10006965_pt1 | contig 13280 bp, 13 predicted proteins | sample LakKiv25m_FD_114539 | JGI IMG/M metagenome (GOLD analysis project Ga0172369, IMG submission 114539) | Freshwater microbial communities from Kabuno Bay, South-Kivu, Congo - kab_022012_11.25m | ecosystem: Environmental > Aquatic > Freshwater > Lake | place: Democratic Republic of the Congo... | reverse complement strand
GGCGGCATCTTGATTAAAAGCCAGGAAGAACTTTGGGACTTCTTCTAAGCCCAATTTAACGCCATATAGTCTTTGCCCGGGAAGAGTATTCCAACTCATTAGAATAAGGACCATTAGGGGTAGAAGCACTAAAGCAATAATTGTAGAAACGATGTCTAATACCTTTGACATTTATGTTTGTCTTACCAACAAATGCTAAAATTGGTCTATGGCAAGTCCTAATAAGATTTTAGCAGTTATTGGACCGACAGCAACTGGTAAAACTAAAATGGCTGTAAGATTGGCTAAAGCATTCAATGGCGAATTGATTTCGGCTGATTCCAGACAAGTATATCAATACATGGATATTGGAACAGGAAAAGATCTGCCGAAAAATTCGAAATTTGAAATCAAAAATTTAATCGTTGATTCTAATGAAAAGATTCGATTCGGAACATTTGATTTTGAAGGAGTTCCAATTTGGGGACTAGATATCGTGGAACCGGATTATTGGTTTAATGTTTCCGATTGGGTGGAATATGTTCGAGAGGTGATTGAAGACATCCTCTCTAGAGGTAAATTACCGATTATTGTTGGTGGAACTGGCCAATATGTTCAATCACTCATAAATCCACCAGACACCCTCGGAATAAGTGTGAATAAAGAACTTCGTGACGAATTGTCTAGTTTTTCAGTTGTTCAATTGCAAGACAAACTGAAGGAAATTAATCCGGAAAGATGGGAACAAATGAATAATTCCGATCGAAATAATCCCCGGCGATTGATCCGAGCGATCGAAGTGGGGAAACAAAAACAAGAAAAACCAACCCAGAAAGTAAAATACAATTTATTATTTGTTGGTTTAGAGTCAGATAAAGAAATTCAAAATCAAAAAATTGATCAAAGGGTGGGTGAGAGAGTTAACGCTGGGATCCAGGAAGAAATAAGGCAGCTTCTTACCAAAGGATATTCCTGGAATTTACCTAGTATGAGCGGGCTTGGCTATCGGGAATTCAGAAATTATAAGTCGTCAGAGAGTTTACAACCAATTATTAATCGGTGGGTGCTCGATGAGCAGCAATACGCTCAAAGGCAGCTAACCTATATGAAAAAATATTTTCCCCAAACAATTTGGTACAAGGCTAATTCTTCCGATTTAGAAGAAAATGTTGACAGACAGGTTAAAAATTGGCTGGATACGGCGTCCTAAGCGTATAATAGAAGGGTAATATGGAATTTTTGAACGATAAAATCCAAAGCCGCAAGGTTGTTTATTTAGGCCTGTTGGCCCTTACAGCTCTTTTAATTTACCAATTAAGGGGTGTAATTACACCTTTCGCTTTTGCTGCGTGTTTAGCTTATCTTCTAAATCCTTTGATCAGTTTTCTTCAGCGGAAATTTAACATTCCCCGTGGCTTATCCATCGGATTAATTTATTTATTAATCATTTTTGGAACAATTTTTGGGGTAGTTGTGGTTAGCAATCGACTAGTGAAAGAAGCCGATCAGTTGCGTAGCGAAATGAAGACAATTTTTACCACCTCGGAAGAACAAATTCGCGTTTTGCCAGATTGGAGTCAAGGCATAGCTTACGATGTTTTAGATTCCATAAAAACTACCACTCAAATGTCGCCCAAAAAGATGCTGCCATTTTTCTCTGGAGCCCTGGGGAGAACAGTGAATGTGTTGGTTTTTATCATGGCGTCATTCTACTTTTTAAAAGACGGGCGAAAAATCTATCAAAATTTGAAGAATTCTTTACCGCAAAAAATTCATAAAGAGACTGATGAATTAGTTACGCGAATTAATGCGGTTTTGGGCAGTTATCTTCGGGGACAACTAATTTTAGTTCTAATTATGTCGGCCACTACCTATATTTGTCTCATTATTTTGGGTGTTCCCTACGCGTTAATGTTGTCCGTTTTCACTGGATTTGCTGAAGTGGTGCCATATATTGGTCCGATTGTAGCGGCATCTGTGGCAGTTTTTGTTGCCGCTACTGATGTGACGCAAAATTTTGGTCTAAATCCGGTAGGTGAAATTGTGGTGGTAATCATCATTTACACTATTCTTCGCCAACTTGAAGATTTATTAATTATCCCGAGTGTAATAGGCAAAATGACAAAATTGCATCCATTAGTCGTGCTTTTTGCAGTGGTTGCTGGGGCACACTTATTTGGACCTTGGGGACTAATTGTGGCCGTGCCGCTAGCTGCGACCACAAAAGTGGTGGTGGAATATCTTTTAGAAAAAACTTCTTAATGATGTTTCCGGAAACTGATAAGCCAGATTCTGTTTTAGCGACAATCTATCTATGCGGTGCAACTTCGGTCACTAGGAAGCTGTAGTTTTGACCATTCGACACCTTGCAGCGAGGGGAATTACCCTCCGATTTTCATCGAAGATGGGTTATTCTCCCAACGTTTCACTTAATTCGTCACTGTGGCTTCACCATCCTCGCCAGAGGCGAGGCTCCCGCTATTAATCGGGACACTCTGCTTCCTGCTGTCTGGACTTTCCTCCCCCGAAAGAATCGGGGGTAGTCGCTGGTTTCCGGAAACAGGCCAATTATAGCATGGTAGGCTCACTTACTTGAATCTCGTAGTCATGTTAAGAACATTAAGAATTTGTTACAATTTTAACAATGCTTGCCAAGGTTACTTCGGGAGCGGTTGTGGGGATGGAATGCGTGCCGGTTGAGGTGGAGGTTGATGTTTCCTCTCGTTCTTTGCCATCTTTCCAGGTTGTTGGTCTTGGGGACAAAGCTGTTGATGAATCTCGGGAGCGAGTGCGTTCGGCGATTAAAAATTCTGGTTTAGATTTTCCTAAACACAAAATAACAGTCAATTTAGCTCCGGCTGATTTACCCAAAGAGGGGGCAGTTTATGATTTACCAATTGCCTTGGGTCTTTTATTGGCGAATGAGTCGTTAAAATTCGATACAAGCAATAGTTTATTTTTAGGAGAGTTATCTTTAGACGGGAGTTTGCGATCCACTCCAGGAGTTTTGCCATTGGCCATTATGGCTAAAGAGTTGGGTTTCACCAAGATTTATTTACCAAATCTTAATTCCTCAGAAGCGGCGGTAGTGAGCGGTATTGAAGTTTACGGAGCGCAAAATTTGCGAGAATTGGTAGACCATTTTTTAGGAATCACTCCAATTATCCCGGCCCTTCCCACAGAAATTACGATTGCTGATGAAAGTTTTGAATTTGATTTTTCTGACATTAAGGGCCAAGAGTTGGCCAAAAGGGCGATGGAAATTGCTGCCGCTGGGGGGCATAATATTCTTTTACGTGGTGCTCCTGGTTCAGGAAAAACGTTGTTAGCTCGTACCTTTCCGTCAATTTTGCCTAAACTGACGGAGGACGAAGCAGTTGAGGTAAGCCGGATATATAGCATAACTAGTCAGCTTCCCCAAGGGAAGTCGTTAATTTCCAATCGTCCTTTTCGTTCGCCACATCACACGACTTCCTATGTGGGATTAATCGGCGGAGGGACTCATCCCAGGCCAGGGGAAATTTCACTGGCTCATTGTGGAACTCTATTTTTGGATGAATTACCAGAATTCCGTCGGGACGTTTTGGAGGCGCTTCGCCAACCGTTGGAAGACGGTTTTGTAACAGTTTCTCGGGCAATGGGGACTTGCCAGTTTCCCGCAAGTTTTATACTTGTGGCCGCTTGTAACCCTTGCCCCTGCGGCTATTTCGGTGATCCGAAAGGAAAATGTGTTTGCACATTCACTCAAGTGCGAGCATATGAAAAGAAATTATCTGGCCCGTTATTGGATCGCATTGATTTGCACATTCATTGTCCCAGTATCCCGGCTGACAAATTGACATCAATGGAAACTGGAGAGCACTCCAAAGACATTCGTGAACGGACCCAGAAAGCGAGAGATCGACAAATATCTCGGTACCACGGGCATAATATTTCTTCTAATGGGCAACTAACGGCTAAAAATATTAAACAATTTTGCCATTTGGATGAAGAAACGATTGCCATGTTACGTAAGGCAGCAATTAATTTATCAATTTCTGGACGGGGGTTTAGTCGAATTTTGAAAGTGGCAAGAACGATTGCTGATTTAGACAATAAAGAAGAAATAGCCCTAGAGCATGTAATGGAAGCTTTACAATATCGCTTCAAGGAAACATAAATTGACCCCTTGCTTAATTATCATGGTGTTTGTTAATATCCGAAAGTAATATCCAAATGGCAAAAAATAAAAAAACTATTACAAAAAAGCCTTCAGTGAATAAAAAGTCTGCAAAACGACCAGTCTCTCGTTCTGTCGTGGCCAATAAAACATCAGTTAAAGCGTCAGAATTAGAAACTCCCAAAGCTAGTTTGAATTTAGAAAACGCATCCACAGGATTCAAGATAGAAAAATATCGTGTTGTAGGATTGGTTTTGATTTTTATAGTTTTCCTTTTTTTCATCGCCAATAAAAACAGAAACCTGTTTTTTGCTGCCACAGTTAATGGCCGTCCAATCACTCGATTGGAATTAGATCAGAGAATGGTTTCTCGATATGGTCAAGCCACGACTGAAGAAATCATCAGTGAAGTTTTGATTCGAGATGAAGCGAATAAAAAGGGACTTAAAGTGACCGCTGCAGAAGTAGATACTAAAATTGCCGAAATTACCAAAAACATTGGAGCTAATGGCAATCTAGTTGATCTTTTAGCTCAACAAGGAATGACCATGACAGATTTGCGAAGTCAGATCGAACTTCAGCTGTTGGTGGAAAAACTAACGGTTGGGTTGGTGAATGTATCCGATCGAGAAGTGACAGACTATCTTGATAAAAATCGAAGTTCTTTTTCGGCTACATCTGAAGCTGAATTACGAACAGAAGCGATGGATAGTTTGGTGTCACAGAAACGCGGTGAATCATTGCAAAAATGGTTTAATGATCTTAAGTCTAAGGCCAAAATTACTAAGTACCTCTAGTTAAAGTCCCCGTTACTGCATTCAGGTTAATGACGTCTTTTTTTTTGTTGTGTCACTACCAAAAAGAGACGGAAATTAATCCGTCTCTTTCTTTATTTTCAAAAAATTAAGCTTTTCCTAAAACTCGGGCCACAGTTGTGCCACAAGTTGGACATTTTCCAATCCAGACTCTTCGACCATTTTTCCAAACTTTTTCAGAACCATCCTTGATGGTTACCTTGGCTCGGCATTTAACACAATATCCTTGATAATCCATGAGATTCACCCCCCTTCACTCGCTTTTCGCGAACTAACATTTCAATGTATTTTTTAGTTTCATCAGATTTTGTAGCAAGTGTTTTCCGGGGCAGATGTTTTTTCAGTTAGAAAAACTTCATGTGCCTAACTTCCATGAGGTAGTATACGCACAATTGAGCAGCAATTGCAAGCATGGTTAGTGTTAGCGTACGAGAAAGATCTGGTTTGACATGGTCATAATGTTCTGGAGGTGCAAAAACAGTGGACTTTTGAATATTAGGAACAGAATAAGTCGGTTTATATGAAAGTGTATTTGAAGATTGAGACGTTTGTAAAACCAATAATTTCCGTCTTTGTTCGGCAATAATTTTTTCTTTTCTAGTTTTTTTTGCCATTGGGTTTCTTTTAACATATTGACGCGTATGTGTAAAGACTAGTAATATATGAACAGCAAAAATGTTCAATGGAACGTTTTTTTGTTTTTTGCAAATCAATAATGAAGAAAACTCTTACATCCCCGGTAGTTATCGTTGGTTTAGTCCTTTATTTATTGTCGGCCACTGGATCATTTGCTGCCTTTAACGCTTTAAGGGGCACTGGCGAGGGTGGAACGGCACAGAATCCTGCTGATACTTCATTAGGTGCTGGTAAATCGAAACTTATAGTTAAAAAGAAACCGGATCTTCCCAAAACTGAGGAATGTCCACTCAGTGGAGAAATGTTAAGTGCTCCAGAACGTGAAGCCTGGGAAAAGAGACGACCATTAGGAGTAATGATTGAAAATAGCAAAGTGGCTCGGAATCAGTCTGGTTTGTCTTCTGCAGATTGGGTTTATGAAGCCGTTGCTGAGGGAGGAATCACTAGATTTCTCGCTGTCTACTATTGTCAAGATTCTGACGTCATCGGTCCAGTTCGTTCTGCTCGCACCTATTATATTGATTGGTTATCGGAATATGGTAATTCTCCTCTCTATGCTCATGTTGGTGGTGCCAATCAACCTGGTCCCGCCGATGCTTTGGGCCAAATTAAAAAATATGGATGGGGAGCATATAACGATATGGATCAATTTAGTGTAAGTTTTCCTACCTATTGGTTAGACACCGATCGTCTTGGAAAAGATACCCCAACTGAACATTCCTATTACACTTCATCCACCAAGCTTTGGACATATGCTGCCAATAAGAGAGCCCTAACTAATGTGGAAGCGGATGACGTGACTGGTAAACAATTAGCTTGGAATGCCACTTTCGTTAAAAGAAAATTTAAGGACGATGTTGCACTTCCCGAGCGGCCGGCAGTTTCTTCTGTGGAATTTGGACTTTCCAATACTCAATCGTCTTACATGAATGACTATACCGTTCGCTGGCAATATGACCCCCAAAGTAACTCTTACCTGCGATTTAATGGTAGTGTGGAGCATCGGGATTTGAACACTAATCAACAGTTAACAGCAAAAAATATAGTTATCCAATTTATGGCCATGACAGTTGCTGATGATGGTTATGACGAAGCTGGTCATGGTACTCACACGCTTTATGGCAATAAAGGAACCGGAACGGCAGTTTTTCTGATCGATGGAAAAGTTATGAAGGGGTTTTGGAAAAAGAAGGATAGAGTTTCCATGACAATTTTTACTGATGACACTGGTGCTGAAGTTAAGTTTAATCGTGGAGTGACTTGGGTAGAAACCTTGCCAATTGGTCAACAATTAAAACAATCTTAGCCTTGCCCTTAGAAAAGATCGATCTATGCTTTCCGATCTCATCGTTTCCCGCGTTAGGGTCAAACTTCTAAATATTCTTTTTGGTCTAGATGGGAAGATTATCCATGTTCGTGAGCTAGTTAGGCAGTCAAAGGAAGAAATCAATGCCGTTAGGCGCGAGTTAGCCCATTTGGAGGACGCGGGGATCGTGTCCAAAGAGCATCGTGCTAATAGGCTCTATTATTCTCTTAAAAAAGATTATCCGTTGTATTTTGATTTGTTGGAGTTAATTGCTAAGACGACAGGTTTAGGGGGAGAAATCTTAAAAAATAGGAATAAGTTAGGCAAAATTAAATTTGCTTTGTTTTCAGGACGTTTTGTTCGAGGACTTCCCGGGACATCTGATACTGTTGACCTGTTAATTGTAGGAAATATTGTTATTCCTGAAGTAGCGGCTTTAGTTCGGGCGGAAGAAATTAAAAAATCACGGGAGATTTTCTTTACCCCCATGACTGAAGACGAATTTGTGTTTCGCAAGAAGAAGAAAGATCCATTTTTGTTGTCCATTCTAGCTGGTTCTAGAGTAATGATCGTTGGAGATGAAGAGGAATTAGTGCGATGAAACACGGTCGTCTCCTGCTTCTAATATTTTTAATCGCGTTGGCCTCGATATTTGTTGACGTGGGAAGAACGATTCCCATTAAATTCGAAATTGGAAAATTTAAAGTTAATAAAACCATTGAGAGGCCGGTGATTGATTGGCAACTTTTGGGAGGTAGATTCTATCGTGACCTCGAGTTTAAAAAAGGATTAGATTTAGCCGGAGGGGCACAATTAGTTCTTTCGGCTGATATGAGTAAATTGCCGGCTTCGGAACGAAACAGTGCCCTTGAGTCGTTGGCAGGAATTATCGAGAGACGAATAAACTTTTTGGGTGTGTCGGAACCTTTAATCCAAACTGCAAAGACCGCTGGTGACTATCGTTTAATTGTGGAAATTGCGGGAATTACAGACGTAAATGAGGCGTTATCGTTGGTCGGAAAAACTGCTGAACTTTCTTTTCGAGAAGAAATTTCTGCTTCAGATTCCGCTAAGGTTTCCACCATTGCCGCTCAACTTTATGGTCCTTTTCAGATTATCACTAATTTAACAGGCAAAGATTTAAAAAAAGCCGATCCTGCCTTTGACCCACAAACGGGAGAACCAATTATTCAATTATCATTTAATTCTGAAGGAGAAAAAAAGTTTGAAGATTTAACCAAGAAAAATTTAGGTAAACGGTTAGCTATTTTTCTTGATAATCAAATCTTAATGGCCCCCACGGTTCAAGGAGTAATTGCTGGTGGTAAGGCTGTAATTACGGGACAATTTACTGCAGCGCAAACTAAGGAAATGTCTATTCTTTTGAATTCTGGTGCACTGCCAGCACCAGTTCGTGTGATTCAACAAAAAACAATTGGGGCTACTCTAGGTGCAGAATCCATTCAAAAAAGTTTAATTGCCGGACTGGTTGGAATCATAGTCTTATTCTTTTTTATGGTTGGAAACTATAAATATTTCGGCGTGTTGGCCAGTTTCGCTCTTTTAATTTATGCGCTAATTTCGTTGGCTATTTTTAAATTAATTCCGGTAACCCTAACATTAGCTGGGATTGCCGGTTTCATTCTTTCCATTGGAATGGCTGTCGATGCCAACATTCTAATTTTTGAAAGAATAAAAAAAGAGTTACGTTCTGGAAGAACAAAGATGTCAGCCATCGACCTTGGATTTAATCGGGCGTTTCCATCCATCCGTGATTCCAATATGAGTTCACTAATCACTTGTGCCATTCTTTATTGGTTAGGAACTGGTCCAGTGCGTGGTTTTGCATTGACACTTGCTATCGGAATTGGAGTATCTTTGTTTACAGCCATCACCGTGACTAAGACATTTTTAAAAGTTTTTAACAAAGAAGGAGTGACCAAATGATAAATTTAATGCGTTACAAATATGTTTTCTTTATAATTTCCCTTTTGGCAATTATTCCTGGATGTTACTTTTTTGCTCGTTACGGGTTGAGGTTATCAATTGATTTTACAGGCGGGTCATTGTTAGAAATTCAGAATTCAAACATCAAAACTTCAGCCGACATAGAAAAAGTGAAAACTATGTTTAAAAATGACAAGCTGGAATTAGCAGCAGTGCAAAATAGTGGGGCAGGAACATATCTTTTTCGCGCCAAAGAAATTAAAACAGAGGAAAAAACAAAAATAATGACACAAATTGAAAGCAATTTTGGCCCAACCGCAGAATTAAGATTTGAGAATGTTGGGCCGGTGATTGGCAAGGAACTAACGATGAAAGCGCTTCAATCAATTGTTTTGGCGTCAGTAGCGATTGTTATTTATATTGCCTATGCATTTCGAGAGATTCCGAAACCATATTCACCATGGAAATTCGGAATTGCTGCTGTAGTGGCGTTAATTCATGACGTATTGGTGGTTGTGGGAGTTTTTGCAGCCCTTGGGCATTTTGTGGGAGTGGAAGTGGATGCACTGTTTGTGACTGCAATTTTGACTGTTATTGGGTTTAGTGTGCATGATACGATTGTTGTTTTCGACCGGATTCGGGAAAATCTTCGTCGCACTGCCGGAAAAACTGATTTTACTCAGGTTGTTAATGACTCATTAGTCCAAACTTTGGCGCGATCATTGAATACTTCAATTACAGTTTTACTAATGCTCTTTGCACTGATTCTTTTTGGTGGGGAAACCATTCGTTGGTTTATCGTGGCGTTGTTCGTTGGTGTTTTCTCAGGAACTTACTCTTCAATTTTTAATGCTGCCCCTCTCTTAGTTTTATGGGAAGAAAGAAAATCTAAATAGTATTTTTCCCCTCGAATTTAGAAATTTGTTTCAATAGGTGATCACGGTCGTTCTTACTTGGATCTTCAGAAATTTCCTCAAATAGTTTTCCAAGAATTTCTCCCACTTTTGGACCGGGAGTAATTTTTAGAATTTCCATCACATCTTTACCATTAACTTTAAGATCGCTGACTGAGGGAATATGTTTTTGGACCTCAATGATTCTTTTTTTGAAATCTTCGTGTCTCCAACTAGTTTTTGGAGTGCCGCTGCCAAGGCGATCAGCAGTTCGCAGGTCCAACATATCGGCAGTATTTTCTGAACCAACTTTTCGAATGAATCTTCGAATGGCTGAATCGGTGAGGAATTCAGAAACAGAAAACATGTGCCAACGAACGAACATAAAAATCTTGTCTCGGTCCTCCTTACGCATGTGTAAGCGATTACAAATTTCTTTGGCAATATGGGCTCCGATGGCATCATGATTGTAAAAAGTTGCCTTACCATTTTGTTCTCGATAGGTCACTGGTTTTCCGATGTCATGGAGAAGCACCGCAAAACGCACTACCCAATTTTGGTTGGGACAAAATTTTAAGGCATTAAGGCTGTGATCAAATACATCGTCTTCGTGGTGGGTACCTTTTTGAGACACGCCAACACCCTTAGTCAATTCTGGCAAGATGAAATCTAATAGCCCGCCGGTATGTAAAAGTCTAATACCATCGGCAGGAAAATCAGAAGACAAAATTTTAATCAGTTCATCACGAACCCTTTCGTCTGAAATCATCGTCATTAGCGGGGCATTACTTTTAATTGCGTGCCACGTTTTTTCCTCGATCTGGAAACCTAACTGAGTGGCGATCCTGACGGCTCTCATTAACCTTAGTCCATCTTCTTGAAAACGATCATTGGGGTCACCCACTGTGCGAATTATTTTATTGTTGAGATCTTTTTGACCATTAAAGGGATCAACGATTTCATGGTCATTTTTCAGGGCAATCGCGTTAATGGTTAAATCGCGCCTTGCTAGGTCTTCAGCGATGTTTTTTGCCCATTCGATTTTGTCGGGGTGTCTTTGGTCAGAATATTTGCCTTCTTTGCGAAATGGAGTTATTTCAAAAATCTTTTTTACTTCATCTTTTTGATCTCTAATTTTAATTCCCACCGTGCCAAAGTTATTGTCATAGAAACTATCAGGAAATAGTTCGATAATTTGTTCTGGAGTGGCGTTGGTAGTGAAATCCCAATCATGAGAAATTCGTCCCAAGAGAAGATCTCGGACTGATCCACCAACAGCAAAGCATTCAAACCCCGCCTTTTTGAGGGTCGAAAAGACATTTAAGACTGAGTCTGGGAGTGAGCAATGCATGTGGTAAGATTCTAACATGAAATGGAAGATTCTTAATCACTCCAAGGACCAAGGTAAGATATTAGACGTTCTTCTGGAAAATCGAGGTTTAAAAAACAAAAAAGAAATTGATGATTTTTTGCACCCCGTCCCGCCTTCGAAAATTCCAATAAAAGAATTGGGAATAGAACCAAAAGTTATTGACCAGGCAATTAAACGAATTAAAAAATCGATTGAAGAAAGTGAACCAATCGTTATTTATGGTGATTATGATGTTGATGGAATTTGCTCAGCAGCCATTATGTGGGAGACACTTCGCGATCTTAAAGCCCAAGTGCTTCCATATATTCCGCTACGCGAAAAAGAAGGCTACGGTTTGTCAATTGAAGGTTTGCAAGCAATCATGGCCGATAAAAAATATGGCATTGGAGAAAAGAAAGGTTTAATTATTGTTGTTGATAGTGGCATTGTCGCTAACAAAGCGGTGGATTTTGCTAATGAAAATGGAATAGATGTCATTATTTTGGATCACCATGAAATTGGGAAAAATGAACCAAAAGCTAGTGTAATCATACACACCGAAAAATTATGTGCAGCAGGAATTAGTTATTTTTTTAGTCGAGAACTATATGCCAATTTTAATGTAGCCTACCAGGATTCCAGTAAACTAGAATTAGCAGCTACGGCCGCTGTCGCTGATTTAATTTCCTTGATTGGACCCAATAGATCGATTGTTAAATTTGGGATTGAAGCATTAAATAATACTAATCGGCCAGGTTTGCGTGCACTTTACGATGTGGCCGGAATTAAAAATGTGGGCACCTATGAAATCGGTTATCTTTTAGCTCCCCGGATAAATGCTTCGGGAAGGATTGAATCGGCATTGACAGCTCTTCGGTTACTTTGTACTAAAAATAGTGATAACGCCTCCGATTATGCTCGACAACTGAATGAAATAAATAAGGAACGACAAGTTATGTTGACGGAAATGACTGCACATGCGCTTTCCGAGAAAGACACCAGATATAAGATACAAGATACAAAAATAATTGTTATCGATCATGAAGAATATCACCAAGGGGTAATCGGTTTAATTGCAGGAAAGCTTGTGGAAAAATATTATCTCCCCTCGATAGTAATTTCCAAAAGTGCCAAAGTGAGTAAGGCGTCTGCTCGATCAATTTCTGGATTCAATATTAGCGAAGCAATACGTAACAGCAGTGCATTATTACTTAATGCTGGGGGACACCCAATGGCGGCGGGGTTTACCATTGAAACCACTAAGATTGAAGAATTCAAAATTGAGATCGGAAAATTTGCCCGAGAAAATATTTCAGATGATCTACTGGAAAGAAAGTTGAAAATTGATTATGAGATAGATTTATCCTTTATCACCATGGAATTTTATGAGAATTTAAAACAGTTGGAACCGTATGGAATTGGTAATCCAGAACCAGTTTTTTCTAGCCGAGCAGAAGTTGTCCAATGTCGCACAATTGGGGCCGAAGGAAAACATTTAAAGATGCAGGTAAGATCAATTAGTGGTGAAGAAAATCAAATTGACGTAAGCGCTTTTGGGATGGGAGAAAGGCTTTCTCAAATAAAAGTAGGCGAGAAAATTTTTCTCGCCTACTCTATTGCTTTGGACTCATATAATGGAAATAATAAAGTCCAGATAAAAGTTAAAGACTTCACGCTTAGCTAATTATTTTTGTGGTCGCACTCTTAATTCTTCTAATGATACTAAGGCTGCAGTTACCCTGGGATCTTCTCCTAACTCCGCAGTTTGTTGACCGCTTTGAATAGCTACTCGCACCGCTTCCGCTGCTTTCCCTTGTTCTGGCGGATTACTTGCTGTTTCTATGCCTAATCTTAGTTTTCCCATAAATTTTCACCACCTTTCCAAATATAAATCCTCCTTCGTTCATCCTCAGTCCTTGCGCTCCGCGTATGCTATCGAGGTATCACTCCGGCGGGATAACGGCTGGTAAATTCTCCGCCAACTGGCGGATCATTATCCAGCCATAAAAAAATCCCCCCTTTGTTTGGGAGGAATCTGTTTTTTATTTATTTTTTTCGTTTTAGTTCGATTCACTCCCAGAAAAATCACCCTTCCAAAATCGGAGGGTAATAAGGGAATAAATGGAAACCAAATGTTGCGCCATAACGCCATCGATTTTAGTGCTTGGCACAAAGCCTTGTCAAGAGTTAAAAT